>Ga0302220_10001492_pt1 | contig 18260 bp, 17 predicted proteins | sample II_Palsa_E1_3_FD_194572 | JGI IMG/M metagenome (GOLD analysis project Ga0302220, IMG submission 194572) | Peat permafrost microbial communities from Stordalen Mire near Abisko, Sweden - II_Palsa_E1_3 | ecosystem: Environmental > Terrestrial > Soil > Palsa > Peat permafrost | place: Sweden...
CATCTTCGACTCGGCCTGCTGACGAATCAGACGGGGCTCGACCGGCAGGGGCGTCGCACTATCGATGTTCTTAGCCACTCCATTCACGAGGTGGAGCTGAAGACTCTCTTTTCTCCGGAGCATGGCATCTTCGGCGTCAAGGACTCCACGAAGATAGGCGCCGAGACGGATCCTGCAACGCATCTGCCGGTCATCAGCCTGTATGGAGCGAAGGAGGAACAGCGGCGTCCCAGCCCCGATGCACTGAAGGGTCTCGACGCAGTGGTGATCGATCTGCAGGATGCCGGGGTCCGTTTTTATACCTATGAGACGGTAGTGGGTTATTTTCTCGAAGCGGCTGCGCAGGCGCACATCGAGATCATTGTGCTCGACCGTCCCAATCCCATCAATGGGGTGGCTGTGCAGGGGCCTGTCTCCGATACGGGCGCGGAGTCTTATACCGACTACATGCCATTGCCGGTGCGGCACGGACTCACGCTGGGGGAGCTTGCGCTGTATTTCAACACCGAACGCAGGCTGCCCAGTCCGACCTCCGCGAATATTCAGGTGCCGATCAAAGCTCTGCTTACCGTTGTGCCGATGCAGCACTGGCAGCGCAGCCAGTACTTTGATGACACTCGCCTGCCCTGGACCAACCCGAGCCCTAACCTGCGCAGCCTGACGGCGGCGACTCTTTATCCCGGCGTCGCGCTGCTGGAGACGACCAACGTTTCGGTGGGCCGCGGGACGGACAAGCCGTTTGAAGAGATTGGGGCTCCTTATATCGATGCGCCCCGACTGGCGGCGTACCTGACCGCTCGCAGGATTCCGGGGGTCAGCTTCGCCGCTACGACGTTCTCTGTGGCAGACGACAGCAATCGCTATCCTTCACACGGCAAGACTATTCCGGGGATTGCCTTTACCCTGACCGATCGCAATGCGCTGGATGCGCCTGAACTCGGGATCGAAATCATCAGTGCGCTGCACCAGCTTTGCCCGGAGTTTGAGATGGGAAAGGCTGAACGGCTGATCGTCAACGTCGATACGATGCGGGCGCTCAGCAACAAAGAAGACCCGCGCAGGATTGCGGCTTCGTGGACAGCCGATCTCTCCGTTTTTGAGAAACAAAGACTTCCCTATCTGCTGTACAAGTAGTCTTTATCCCACAAATGACGTACCGACTTTAGTACTCTCATCTGACAAATTCATATTCTCTTCGCCTTCTTTACGTCACAATAGTGAAATCTGCTTTTTCAAGAGGGTCTCCCCTATGCCCCGGATTAATTTTCAACAACAACTCGTCGCACTGAAGGATAAGCTGCTCGCTATGGCTGCTTTGTCGCAGCAGGCGCTGTCTCTTTCGCTGGCAGCGTATCTGACGGGCGATATGGGTCTGTGCGATCACGTCAAAGAGATCGAAGCTGCCATCAATGCTGCGGAACGCGACGTCGACGAGATGGCCTACGACCTTCTCGCCAAAGAACAGCCGATGGCGATCGACCTGCGATTCATCCTGTCGGTCATCAAGATCAACGGCGATCTGGAACGCATTGGCGATCAGGCCAGCAATATCGCCCAGCGTACGCAGGCTTTGCGTGAGGCTCCGCAGATTTCGCTGCCGATCGATATTCCGGATATGGGGGAGAAGGTCGGGGTGATGATCCGCTGTGCGATTCAGTCTCTGCTGGAGGCGGACGCCAGACTGGCGGAGCATGTGCTTGAAATGGACGATGAGATCGACGACATGAACCGCGATGTTCAGGCCGAACTGATTGAGGTCATGCAGCAGCATCCCGTGGTCAGCAGCCAGGCACTGAACGCGATCCTCATCTCGCGCAACCTCGAACGGGCCGCCGATCATGCTACCAATATCGCGGAAGACGTTATCTTTTGGATCCGCGGCTCTGACGTGCGTCACAAGTTCTCGCTCTCTCAGGCGGACTAATCCGCTTTGAATGTTTCACTTCAGCATGTAGCTCGTGAATCAGGATGCGGTTTCGGAACCAGGGTTGCCCTTGACGCCAACCTCTCAGCGCAGTTAACCTTTACCTATGGCGAATTTCCGCAAGATACAGCGCTTCACCGGCTGTCGCATCTGTTGTCGCGAGACATGCGCCGTCGCCTTTGCCTGACTCGGAGACTTACCCACTAAGTCCCGAACGTAGCAGCAAAGCCGCAAGCGCCCACGAACATCGTGGGCCTTTTCTTATTTTAGCTATCTAAAAAGAGGATTTTGACGATGAGTACCTCCGCTGTACCACCGGTAAAAGAGACCAAAGCGCAGAAGTCCGAGCGGTTGAAGCTGGCCAAGAACCCATGGGAGGCGTGGGATGAGGTTCGCCAGTTCGCCAAAGAGGGCCGCGATTCGGTGCTGCCGGAGTGGACTGGCCTGTACTTCAAATGGTGGGGCGTCTATACGCAGGGAGATGGCATCGGCGCGACGGGCGGCGTTGGCGGCGAGGGGAAGGCCACCGAGTTCTTCATGATGCGGATTGGTCTGCCGAACGGCATTCTTACCAGCGCGCAGCTTCGCGTGATTGCCGACGTAACGAAGAAGTATGCCCGCAATCTTGCCGATATTACGACGCGCCAGAATATTCAGCTGCACTGGCTGACGCTCTCTTCACTGGTCGAGGTGGTCGATGCGCTGACTGCGGTCGGTCTCAGCCCTAAGGGCGCCTGCGGAGATGTGGTCCGCAATGTGACCGGCTGCCCAATGGCTGGCCTTGACAGGGATGAACTGATCGACGCTTCGCCACTGGCAGTCGAGGTCGCTCACCATCTGACGGCGAATCCGGAGTTCTACAATCTGCCGCGCAAGTTCAAGATCTCTGTCACCGGCTGCCCGCTGTGGTGCTCGTATCCGGAGATCAACGATCTGGCGCTGACTGCGATCAAGCGTACGAACGCGGAGGGGAAGGAAGAGGTCGGCTATACGCTTCGCGTCGGCGGGGGTCTGTCGACCGAGCCTCATCTTGCGGTTCGTATTCCTGCGTTCGTCCGCGAAGATCAGGCTATGGCGGTGATTCATAATACCGCTGTGATCTTCCGTGAGCAGATCGAGCTTCGCGAGAACCGTACTCGCGCTCGCATCAAATACCTCTTTATGCGGCATGGCTGGACGGCAGAGTCGTTCCTCGCAGAGCTGGAGAGCAAGCTCGGTTATAAGCTCGATCCAAGCCCGGTGTCTGAAGACATCGTTCCGGATGATGTCTACCGAGATCACATTGGGGTTACTCCGCAGCGGCAGGCGGGGCTTTCGGCGGTGGGAGCGAGTGTGCTTCGCGGCCGTCTGTCGGGGGATCAGCTGGAGAAGCTGGCAGAGCTGGCGGAGCAGTATGGCAACGGCGAGCTTCGCGCCACCATCATGCAGAACATCGTCATCGTCAATGTGCCGAATGAGAAGACCGGTGAGCTCGTCATTGCGCTCAATACGCTGGGGCTTCAGGTCGATGTCTCCGCGTTCTGGCGGGGAGCCATCGCATGCACGGGCACCGAGTTCTGCAAGCTGGCTATCGCAGAGACCAAAGGCTTCTCCAAGTGGCTGGTGAGCGAGATGGAAGACCGGCTGCCTGGTTTTGATCAGCAGATCAAGATTCACGTTACCGGCTGCACGAACAGCTGCGGTCAGCACTGGATCGCCGATATCGGGCTCGAAGGTAAAAAACTGAAGAAGGACGGGGTCGTGATGGATGCGTTCTACTTCTGCGTGGGCGGGGCTGTGGGTAAGTATGCCAGGACGGCTCGCCCGCTGGGATACCGGGCCGCGGCCGAGGATGTACCGGGGGCGATTGAGCGGTTGCTGAAGGGGTACCTCGCGGCTCGTCAGCCGGAGGAGGATCTGCGCGCCTACTTTGCCAGGATCGATGATGACAGTCTGCGTGCTCAACTGGCGGGAACTGTTGTCGATCCGGTGGAACGGGATGCTCCGCCTGTGGGCGCTGGGCGTCACGCTCCAGGAGAGTAAGTTTAATCCATGGATCTGTTTCCTATCTTTCTGAAGATCACCGCTCGGCCCTGCATTGTGATCGGGGGCGGTAACCTGGCGGAGGCCAAGGTCGAATCGCTGCAGGCCGCTCATGCGAAGGTTACCGTGATCGCTCCGCAGGCCGGTGCGCGCATCGTCGACCTGGCTGCTGCCGGGGAGATCGAATGGCAGCAGCGCGAGTATGCCAAGGGCGATCTTGCCGGGAGTTTTCTGGTGGTGGCCGCGACCGATGTTCCTGCGGTCAATCGAGCTGTGTATGCCGAGGCGATCGAACAGAATATTCTGTGCAACGCGGTGGATGACCCGCCGTTCTGCGACTTTTACTTTCCTTCGGTGGTACGGCGGGGGGATCTGCAGATCGCGATCTCGACCGCTGGGGCGAGCCCGGCGCTGGCGCAGAGGCTGCGGAAGGAGATCAACGCTCAACTGCCGCTGGATGCGGGCGACTGGCTGACCGATCTGGGCAACCTGCGGCGCGAGGTTGTGCAGATGGAGCCGCTGAACGAGGAGCGGAAGTGGCTGCTCCACCAACTGGCGCAACGTGAGGTCTGCGGATACGAGGAGTGCCCGTCCCGCGTAATGGCACGTGAACATGCAAGGAGCAATCCCCTGCCCGAGAAGAACGCTTGAACCTCTCTGCTCAGCCCGGACACGTCTACCTTGTGGGCGCAGGCCCTGGTGACCCCAATCTGCTTACGCTGCGCTGCCTGCGGCTGCTGGAGACCGCGGATGTCATTCTGCCGGATGACCTGGTCTCGGAGGAGGTGCTGGCGCTGGCTCACGACGGGGCGGAGATTACGCCGGTGGGCAAACGCTGCGGACAGCCCAGGATCACGCAGGCGGAGATTCATGTGCTGATGATCGACGCGGCGCGGGCGGGTAAATCTGTTTTGCGGCTGAAGTCCGGGGACCCGCTGGTCTTCGGCAGGGCCGGGGAGGAGATTGGCGCGCTGCGGGGGGCGGGTATTCCCTTTGAGATCGTTCCTGGAATCTCGACGGCCTTCGCGGTGGCGGCACGGCTTCAGACACCGCTGACGGACAGGACGGCTGCTTCGAAGCTGATCCTGGCCACAGCGCACCATGCCGCGGGCAAGCTCGAAGTGACGCCGAAGTGGACGGGAGCGTTTCCGGAGGATGCGACCCTGGTGATCTATATGCCTGGCCGGAGCTTTCGCGCGCTGGCAGACGACCTGATCGCGTCGGGCATCGGTGCGGCTACGCGCTGCGTTGCGGTGTCCCGCGCGACTACGCCGGAGGAGCAGGTTCACAGTACGACGCTGGAGCTGCTCGAAGACTCGGCCATTGGTCCTGCGCCGGTGATTCTCCTGATCGGGCAGGCGATACGGATTTCAACGTAAGTGCCCTCCCCCCTCCTGCGGTAATTGCGCAAAGTGTTCATTTTATAGGCTTTACGGTGGTACTTTATGTGCAAAGTGTTCATTACACAAGGCTTACCGGTAAAGTATTCTTTCTAAATAAGTTAGCTTCGAGGTGACGCGGAAAAGCCCCGGTGGGTTGCCGGGGCTTTTTTGTGCTCTGTATCCAGTATAGCGGGTGGAGTGGAACTACTGTGCCACGCGATTCTGGTTGATTGGCGCGGGGTTTGGAGGGTTAGGGGCTTGACAGGTTTTTGGGGAAGTGGAGAGAACAGGCAAAAGCAACGGCAATAGATCAGTCGCTGCGGCTTTGCCTTCCGTCGTTCTCTAAACCTTCCATCTGCGGCGAATTGCGCCAGCAGCGCCTGCGCAGCCGGTGAGCAGAAGGACGAAGCTGCCAGGCTCCGGCACCGGAGTGACGGGAGTCACCGGAGTGGTTGGGGTTCCGGGTGGGGTGTAGCCACCGGGCGGAGAGGCGATGGGGGGACCGCCGCCGGCCGGGGGGGCTTCCGAAAAGCTCGGGGGTGGTGGGGAGTCTTCGGGGAGCAGACTGCCGGGACCATCGAAGCCAGGGAGCAGACCTACCTCATCGGCAGGAATCTCAGGGGAGAATTCCGCAGGGGTCTCTTCGGCGATCAGGGGCTGATCCTGGGAGGTCTCGGGCAGAACACCGCAGGCCAGGTCAAAGTGATTCAACGCCTGTCTGCGCGGCATCGGGTGATGCACCGGCTTTGGCCCGGGTTTGACGGCTGGTTTGATGTAGCCTGCCAGTTTCCGTTGGGCGTAGAGCTTCGCCCGGCGCTTTGCCGCCGCCACCCGCTGCATCTGCTGGGTGTGCATCAACTCATTGTGATAGGCGGCAAACCAGCGCTCGCAATCCGTCGACGCATTCACGCATCGTGCGGACGTACCCACGATCACCACCAGCAGCAGGAAATACACCAAGCGACGCATTTATTTACCTCGAGCGAGATATCGCTCGTACACGATTGAGTAGAAGCAATTCTATAACCAAAGCAAAATCAACAACAGGATGCTTTTTTTTGCACTATCGAGGAGAAACCTTTGTATGGATAGAAAGAGTTTACCCTTATATGGACAAATCTTTTCCCTTTTGTGAGCCGATTAGGGGATTCCAGAAGGGATACCGATAGATACTTCCATACCATGTGTGATGCAAATCGTTGCCGGGAATTGTAGCGTAAGGTGAATGTACAGCGTTTAATATCATATTCAGGGTCGGAACGCCTATTCGAGCCTGTTTTCTGAAAGCAATTTTTTGCGGTCAGTCAATGAAGTGCAAAGCATTTCAGGTTCCAACGACGCGGACAGCCGGCAGAACACCGCAACCTTTTTTCAGTTTTTACGTTCTAATTGACAGGAGTTCAGTAGACACTGGAATCCTTAAGACCTGCAGCCACTGACGCAGACAGCGTACTGGGCGAGCAGAGGAGGTTTACGATGCGTTTCTTACGTTATCTCGCGTTGCTTGGCATTTTGATGGTCCCTGCGGCCTATTCCCATGCTCAGGTCTCGGTAGGGATCGGGGTTGGCCCGGCTTACGGTGGCTATTATGCGCCAGCTTGTCAGTGGGGCTATTACGGCTATGCTCCGTATGCCTGCGCGCCCTACGGGTATTATGGCCCGTCCTGGTTTAGCGGTGGCCTCTTCATCGGCGCTGGGCCCTGGTTCAGAGGCGGCTATGGCTATAGAGGCTACGGCTATCGCGCCGGATATTACGGCGGCTACCGTGGTGGCTACGGCGGCGGGTACGGACGTGGCGGCTATGGCGGCGGATACCGTGGCGGCGCAGTAAGAGGCGGCTTCGGTGGCGGCGGCGCAGTCCGTGGCGGTGGTGGTGGTGGTGGATTCCACGGCGGTGGCGGTGGACACGGCGGCGGCGGACACCGGTAAGTTTTCCGCTGGTGAATGAAATGGAACGGCTGTCAGCTTTGCGCTGGCAGCCGTTTTTATTTTGCGGGGTTTGAGGAAAGAGTCTGACGCGGGCTAGCCGAGCCGTTGTTCGGCCAGCTTGGTTGCTTCGTAGATCTGATCGAAGGACTCGACGGCGTAGAGGACGGGCTGCATCTCGCTGGTCTGGAACTGCTGGTTGAGGACGGCTTCGAGGTTGAAGTCTTTGACCTCGCAGCCACCGGCGAGGACGCGGGTGCACTCGCCGTGGGAGGAGATGAGGCCGCTGCCGTAGACTTTGATTTCGCCGTGCTGACGGATGAGGCCGAACTCGACGGTGAACCAGAAGAGACGGCCCATGCGCTCAAGGGCCTGGGGGTCGGTGAGGCGGGCGCAGATTTTTCCGTAGCTTTCGAGGAAGTCGGCGAAGACGGGGTGGGCGTGCATGGGGACGTGGCCGAAGACGTCGTGGAAGATGTCGGGCTCGGGGGTGTACTCCATGGAGTCGCGGGAGCGGAGCCAGGTGGTGGTGGGGAACATGCGGGCGGCGAGCATCTCGAAGAAGGCGTCGGCGGGGAGGAAGCCGCTGACGGGAGTGGACTGCCAGCCGGTGCGGGGCTGCAAGAGGGCGCTGACGGCGGTGAGGTTTGGGAGCTTATCTTCCTGGAGGCCGATCTGGCGGAAGCCGTCGAGATACTCCTGGCAGGCGTGCTGGCGGAGCTGGGGCATGCGACGGGTGACGAGCTCGGCCCAGATGGCGTGCTGTTCGGGGGTGTAGTCGGCCCAGGTTTGCTCAATCAGATAGGGTGCGGCAACGTGGAGTTTTTCCTGTGCCGGGTGCAGAGTCGAAGTTGCGGGTCCCATAACTTTTCCTTATCGGCCTATTCGTGCCGCAGATAAGGATACATCTTTTCAGGGGCTCCGATTGTCATGCTTTCGCTGCGTGGAGGGTGGGGATTTCGGGGTTCAGACGGAGAGATCGGCGCCTTTGGCCTCGGAGCCGAAGGACGTTACCGCAGCGACGACGACGGCGACGACGATGACCGTGCCGGAGAGGACGGCGTTGAGCATTCCGCCGGAGTAACGAGCGGCCAGGGCTACCTGAAAGACGCTGTTGCGCGAGGTGATGAGGTTGCCGAGCTGGTAGGCAAAGCCAGGGAAGACGGCGCGGACAGGGGCGGGCGAGAGCTCGTTGAGGTAGGCGGGGATGACTCCCCAGGCTCCCTGAATCATGAACTGCATGAGGAAGCCGCCAGCTGCGAGGGCCGCTACCGAGTGCGACCAGGCCCAGAGAGGGACCATTGGGAGGGCAAGGAGAGCGGCGGCGATGATGGCACGCTTTCTGCCGAATCTTTCCGAGGCTGCGCCCCAGCAGATGCCGCCGAAGAGTGCGCCGAGGTTGGCGATGACGACGATGAGGCCGACCCGGCCGGGCGAGAGGCTGAGATCTTTTTCGAGGAAGGTCGGGTAGAGGTCCTGCGAGCCGTGGCTGAAGGCGGTGAAGGCCGTCATTAGCAAAACGACGAAGAGGAAGGAGAGGAGGTATTTACGGAACTGGCCGGCGTTGAGGGAGGTGCGGGATTTTGCGCCGTCGGCGAGACGGTTTTGTTTTGCGGCGAGCCAGACGGGGGACTCTTCGACCTTGAAGAGCACGTAGAAGGCCAGGAGCGCCGGGAGAGCGCCGATCATGAAGAGGACTCGCCAGCCGGTGAACATGCCGGTGCCGTGGAGGTGCGGGTAGATCAGGCCGTAGACGGCGGCGGCGAGGAGGTTGCCGAGGACGTAGCCTTCCTGCAGGAGGCCGGAGAAGAAGCCGCGGCCTTCGGCGGGGAGGGTCTCAAAGGCGAGGGCCGCACCGACTCCCCACTCGCCGCCCATGGCGATGCCGAAGAGAGCGCGGCAGATGAGGAAGCTGGTCAGGGTCGGGGCGAGGGCGGAGGCGAGGCCGAACAGGGAGAACGAGACGATGTTCAGCATGAGGGTGGGACGGCGGCCGAACTTCTCCGCCATAAGGCCGAAGAGGAGAGCGCCGACGGGCCGCATGACGAGGGTCCAGAAGATGGCCTCGGCGATGGATTTGATGCCTACGTGGAAGTCGGCCGCGATGGCTTTGAGGCAGAGGGTGAGGAGGAAGAAGTCGAAGGCGTCGAGGGTCCAGCCGAGGAGGCAGGCGGCGAAGGTGTTTCTCTGGACTGAGGTGAGGGATCGGAGTTCACGAAGCAGAGTCATATCCTCGGGATGCCAGTATTCCGCTCAGGGCTGATTCGCCCGGGGCGGGACGTTTCCTTTTGCGTGAGGTCAGGGGCGACGGTGACAGGGCTTCCGTCAGGCTGCGCGCCCTGGTTCGGGCGGACTACATTCTTGAGCGAAGGGGCTGAGAGGGTTCGGTCTGAGAGGCCGGCGCCGGTTCGGTTTCCACAAGATATTTTTTCAGCAGTTCATGGTGCAGGCAGTAGAGGGCAAGCTCGAGACGGTCGGAGACACCAAGCTTGTCGTAGATCTTGCGCAGGTAGTTCTTGATGACCTGTTCGGTGGTGCCGATCTGGTAGGCGATCTCTTTGTTGCGCATGCCGCGGGTGATGCAGCTGATGATGGCGAGCTCTTTTTTGGAGAGCTTCGGCTGGACCTTGGGATCGGTGAGGGTTGTGGCCTGGGAGCGGTAGGCCTCGATGACCCAGCTGATGGACTGGTTGTCGATCCAGGTCTCGCCTTCGGCGATCTTGCGGACACACTTGATGAGGAGATCGGGCGAGATGGAGCGAGGAACGACACCGCGGACGCCGCGACGGTAGAGCTCGACGGTGTTGGCCTCGTCGGTTTCGGTGACCTGGACGATGAGCTTGGCGTCGGGGGCCTGACGGACGAGCTCGGGGATGGCGTCGACGGTGCCGGCGATGAGCTGGCCTTCGAGGACGACGACATCGGTGGGATAGCGCTGGAGGGCGGCGTAGAGATTGGGGAGGGTTTCCACCTGAGCGACGACGCGGATATCGTCTTCCAGGGCGAAGACCTTTCTCATGCCGACGCGATAGATCGCCTGCGAGTCTGCGAGGATGACGCGGATACCCGCAGGTGTTGCATTTTCTTCTGGAACGTCCTCGTTTTTTTGCGAGGGGTCAAAGTTAACTACCGTCATAAATTCAGGCCTTTAGAAAGTATTCGTCGATCACAGCAGCAGCCTTCTTTACGCCGTTCTGCAAATAGTGGCGAACAACCCTGCCGATGCAATGAATCGTTACGTCAGTAGCGGAGCCCATCACCTTCGAAGGCATCGCTATTGTGAATTCAATTCTGCTGTCGACCTCGGGCAAATGGTCACTGATGAACAACAGACCGTTTGCTGAAATGTTCTCGGTTACGGCATCCAGTTCACCCTGTTCGGTTTGGATGCGTATGGCCAGTCTCATAGGAAAACGAACCGCCGTGCGAACTGGATTGTCACCTGTTGGCTTTTGCCACTGAGCCACACGTTCTCCTTTTGCTGCCAGGTCATGCAGCCTAACGCTGATACATCGGTCAATATATTGGAGTCTACCCCAGCTAACCCATACTTCCAGAGTTTTTTGCAGGAACCTGGTTCCAAATTGGCGTGAAGAGCGCGGCGGAGCTGCCGACCCATTGCTGGTCGCGATTATGGTCGACGCCCATCATGAGACCGCGGCCCAGGCGAACCAGGCTGATGACCGGCTGGAGGGTTCCGCCATCCGGCCAGAGGTAGAGAATGCGGATCTCGGCCTGGGTGGGGCCGTGCGGAGTGTGAATGACGGGCTCGAAGCTGACTCGCTCCTGGAGGAGGTAGAGATGGCGGTCGGCAATGGGGATGGCATTGAGGTCGGTGTCGGTGGGGGCGAACTGAATTCCCTTCCCGGCGAAGGAGTAGAGCGGCTTGAGGAGGAGTCTTTCGCGGTCGGCGGGCAGGGCTTCGGTGTTGCGCTTCGCGAACCAGTCGTCGAGGAAGACGGCTTTTGGGACCGCAGGGTGGTTGAGGTACGGGAGGGAGAACTTGCTGATGCGGAAGTACCAGTTGGGATGGCCGGCCCACTCGACCTGGAGATCGTCGCGGTAGTCGAAGGGGAGCTGGATGGATTTGCGCTCAAGCTCGTCAACGATGGCGCGGTTATAGATGCGGTGGATGGGGACTTCGCAGCCGTTGCGGAGATAGAAGAGGCGGTTGTCGCGTTTGCGGAGTTGGGCGATGTCGACGGTGGCGATGCCGAGACGGTCTTCGTAGACATGGAAGTCGGGGAGGGTCTTCTGGTGGTCGGGGTCGATCTCGAGGAGGACGACGTTTTCGGGGTCGTGGCTGCCGAGGATGACCTGGCGGAGAAGCTGCCAGCAGGTTTGTTCGGTGTGGCCGCCGAGGTGCCATTGGAGAGAGGGATCGAGGTGGAAGGATTCGATGTACTGGCGGGAGAGAAGGTCCTGATAGCCGAAGACGGAGGGGAAGGCCTGGAGTTCGACGAGCTTCGGGGTGAGAGCACCGTCGGGGTTGCGGACAAGGCCGAAGTCCACGGTCATGAAGTTGGGACGGGGGTTCTCGTTGGGGACGCGGTACTGTGCGGGGATCGTGGCGTCGGAGGCCTGCATGTAGGCGGGGTTGTCGAGGAGTTGATGGGTGAGTTCGGCTCCCGTTGCGGCGAGCTCGTTTAGCAGTTCGGGTGGGAAGAAGCAGGGAGTTTCGGCTATGCGGAAGTCGATGGTGGTGCGGGTGAGATGGTTCAGCCGCGATTTTAAGTCTTCGTAGGCGGCGGGGATGAAGTTCGCGTTGAAGTGATCGCGCCAGGGCTGGAGCATGGGAGTTAGTTTAGCCTGAGGCCTGGAACGCATCGCAAAAATACAATGCCAGGTGGTGGAGGCGAAAGGTTCGAGCTGTATGGGTGGGTTGAATGCTTCGGGGTCCTTCGCTTCGCTCAGGATGACAGCAGAAACAACTGCAACTGCAAAAACAACTGCCGCTGCAGATATTTCTGCTGCGCTGTTCACATCCTCTCGGGGAACAGCGCAGCGAGAAGTTTGCGTTGATTATGGGGCGGGGTGCGCTGCCAGGAAAGTGTTGATCTCGGCGTACTCGGCTTCGGTGAGGCGGAAGGTGACGGCGGGGATGACGCCTTCGACCTGCTTCGCGTTGCGTCCGCCGACGATGGCCGCGGTGATAGCGGGGTTGTGGAGCGTCCAGGCGATGGCGATGACGCCAGCACTGACGTTGTGGCGAGCGCCGATTTCTTTGAGGTGATCGGCGACGGCCAGGTTGCGGGAGAGCAGAGGCTCCTGATAGTTCTTCGCGTTGCGGCGGAAGTCATTTCCAGGGAAGGCAGCGACGCGCTCTTTGGTCATGGCTCCGGTGAGAAGGCCGGAGTGCATGGGGGCGTAGTTGATGGTGCCGATGTTGTGCTTCGCGCAGAAGGGGAGGATCTCCGCTTCGACTGCGCGGTTGAGCATGGAGTAGGGCGGCTGGTTCGAGGTGATGGGGGCGATTTTGGCGGCGCGCTCCATCTGGGCGACTGAGAAGTTGGAGACGCCGATCCAGCGGACCTTGCCCTCGCGCTGCAGGTCGGCCATGACGCTCCAGCCCTCTTCGATCTCCTCGTCAGGCTTGGGCCAGTGGACCTGGTAGAGGTCGATGGCTTCGACGTTGAGGCGGCGGAGGCTGTCTTCGGCCTCGCGGCGGATCTGCTTCAGGCTGTTGGTGATCTCGCGCTTGTCTTCCTTGTCGCCCCAGACCATGGCGCACTTGGTAAAGACATAGGGCTTGTGCGAGGTGGTTGCGAGAGCTTTGGCGACGACCTCTTCGGAGTGGCCGAGACCGTAGACGGCTGCGGTGTCGATCCAGTTGATGCCGAGGTCGAGGGCTTTGTGGATGGCGGCAATAGAGTCGTTGTCGTCCTGCGGGCCCCATGCGAATGCCCAGTCGCCGCCGCCGATTGCCCATGCGCCAAAGCCGATGGGGCTGAGGTGCAGATCCGAGTTGCCGAGTTGTTTTTTGTTCATAGCTCGATTGGACGCGTGAGCTGGCCCTGAAGCTTCAGGAGCGAGTGAAGAAAGGTCAGGCGTCGAGGAGGAATTCGCCGTCCTGCATGATCTGTTCTTCGTGTCCGTCGGCGTTACCGAGCCAGATGCTGAACTCGAGGCCGACTACGTCGATGTGGGTGGAGGATTTCCAGGGGGCTCCGGTGTGGGCGCCGTAGGGGTCGCCGAAGGCAATGTGGATACCGGGGAACTTTTCGTCCTGGAGGATGTTGCCGATGACGCGGTCGATGCCGATGTTGGTGCCGATGGCGAACTCGCCGACGCGGTCGGAGTTGGCGTCGGTGTGGGTGTAGTTCCAGAAGTCGAGCTCGAGGGCTTTGTTTTCGCTGGAGACGCGGGTGATGCGGTTGGCTTCGATGTTGATGGTGAGGGGGGTGTCGCGGAGGATGCCGTAGCGGGCGCAGAGGTAATCGCCGACGACGCCGTCGACGACGAAGACGCCGTTGACCTCGCCGGGCGCGGTGAAGCACTCGCCGCCAGGGAGGTTGCCCCATTTTTCGGTGCTGATGATGCCGGAGGTTTTGAACCAGCGGTAGGCGGGGTCGAGCTGGGCGTGGATGTCGGTGCCGGCGGGGGTGGTGGCGCGGACGTAGGTGGCGGCGCGGACCTTGTCGAGGACGGCCTGGGAGAGGCGGTCGATGGCGAGGAAGTCGGCGCACATGCCCTGGGTCATGATCTCGGGGGTGATGTTGACCATGTGGGCGTGGCGCATGCGGCGACGGTTGACGACGTCGGTCATCTGCATGCGGCTCTGGAGTTCGTTGGGCTGGACCTGGACGGCGAAGATGCTGACCTGAGAGGTCTCCATGTCGCTGAGGACGGCGGCGGGCATCTCGGTAAGAGGGCGCGGGGCGAGGGCTTCGAGGACGAAGGCGTTCCAGTGGCAGCCGATGCGGTCGAGCTCGGCGGCGAGCGAGGCGGCGATGGTGAGGCAGCTCTCGTCGGTGATGAGGGTCACCTTCTCGTCGGGCTGGATGCGCAGACAGGTGGTGACCGCGTTGCGTGCGCCGGGGATGAACTCGGGGGGGAATGCGGTGCTGCGGAGATCCGGTGCTGCCTGTGTTGCCTGGTCAACCATGGGTCCAGCCTTCCTCTGTCAGGATAGCTTGTTGCTGCTGCGCTGTCCCCCTCCCTGGTTGTTTTGTGCTAAAGTCTTCTGTCTTTTGGACTTAGGCCTGTACTTCGGGCGGGGCGTCTGGGTAAAGTATTCAAAATACAGGTCTTATTTTGCGGTTCCCGGTAAAGTATTCATTCGAAATGGCTTATTGATTGAAGAGAAAACCCCGACTTTGCGTCGGGGTTTTCTTTTCGCACTGTTTCTATTATAGCGGGTTGGAGGGGGTGATGTGCCATGCGATTTTGCTTGTCTGGCGCGGGGATTTGCGTTTTTGGGGCTTGACAGGTTGTGCGGTTCGGCTGGATTTGGCGGGTGTGGAGGGTGTTTAGAGGCCGGCGCGGGTTTCGGCGGCCATGTAGTCTACGACGGCTTTTAGGTCGCCGGTCTCGCGGAAGACTTTGAGCTGGCGGTCGGCGCCGCTTCCCTGCTCGAGCATCGTGTGGATGTAGGAGATCTCTTTGCGGCTGCCGAGCTCGTCGAGGACGTCGTCGATGAAGGCGAGGTACTCGAGGATGAGGTCGCGGACGGGGACTTCGGTTTGCTTGCCGAAGTCGATCATCTTGCCCGCGAGGCCGTAGCGGACGGCACGGAATTTGTTCTCCATGAGAAGGGCGCGGGAGTACTGGCGGAAGTCGAGGTTGCGCGAGTGGAGGTGCCAGAGCTTGCAGGCCGTGGCCTGGATGAGGGCGGCGATGGCGATGGACTCCTGGGCGCGGAGAGGGATGTCGCAGATGCGGACCTCGACGGTGTCGAAGAAGGGATGGGGGCGGACGTCCCACCAGATTTTTTTGGCGTTGTCGATGGAGTTGGTTTTGATGAGGAGGTTCACGTAGCTCTCGAACTCGGAGTAGCTGGCGAAGCTGTCGGGGAGGTTGGTGCGGGGGAAGTTTTCGAAGACCTTGGCGCGGTAGCTTTTGTAGCCGGTCTCCATGCCGAGCCAGAAGGGGGAGTTGGTGGAGAGGGCGAGGATGTGAGGGAGGAAGTAGCGGAGCGAGTTCATGATGCGGATAGCGGCTTCGCGGTCTTCGATGCCGACGTGAACGTGGAGGCCGAAGATGAGGTTGGCGCGGGCGACGAGCTGGAGGTCTTCGACGACCTGGGCGTAGCGGGGATCGGGGTAGATCTCCTGGACGCGCCAGTCGGCGAAGGGGTGGGTGGCGCCAGCGATGAGGAGGAGGTTGTGCTCTTCGGCGAGGGCGATCATGTTGCGGCGGAGATCGAAGAGGTCTTCCTGGGCGACGCGAATGTTGCTGCAGATGCGGGTGCCGACCTCGATGACGGATTGGTGCATCTCGGCCTTGACGCGCTCTTCGAGGCGGAGCTTGCCTTTGGCGAGCATCTCGGTGGCGATGTGCGAGCGGAGGTCACGGGTTTGAGGATCGACGGTCTGGTATTCCTCTTCGATGCCTAAGGTGAACGATGGCCGCATGCGCTCTCTCCTTGATGGAGTAAGAAGCGTAACATCTGAGGCTGTCGGAGAGGTAAATGTCCGACTCGGATTGTGCTCGGCTAAACGCTTAACACGGATTTGCACGGATGAGACGGATTTAAGAACAGGCAACGACAAAGACAAACGCAGGTCCTTCGACTGCGGCACTCACGATGGTGCCGTGAGTGCCTTCGCTCAGGATGACAGTTTTTGGGGGATAGGGAGGACAGGCAACAGCAACGGCGAAATGTGGGGGTCTCTCGACTGCGTCACGCGATGACTGCCGCGTGACTGCGGTCGAGATGACGGCGAAGAGAACTGGCAACGGCAACGCTATTCAGTCTTTTTGGCTTTGGGTGGTTTGGTTGCGGATTTCTTTGGGGCGCTTTTTGCGGCTGGCTTTGGTGAGGATTTTTTCACGGGGGTGTTGGTGAGGAAGGCGGACCAGTTCATCTGCGGTTCGGCTTTGTCTGCGGACTTTGCTTTTTTGACGGCGAGGTTGGCTACCTTATCGACGATCCATTCGAAGCTCTCTTTGCCGACGGAGCGGAGGTCGGCGTCGGGGGCGGGGTTCATGAAGTCGATGGCGTAAGGGATTCCCTTCTCGACGGCGAACTCGACGGTGTTGAGGTCGTAGCCGAGGGCTTTGCAGAGGGTGAGGGCGTCTTTTTCGACGCGCTTGAGGAGCTTTTTGTCGTAGGCGGGAGGGTCGAGAATGTAGCGGTGCTCGTGCGGGCGGCGAGGGTCGTAGGGCATGATGCGGACCTCGGACTGGCCGACGACGTAGCAGCGGAAGTATTCCTCGAAGTTGACAGCGGCCTGGAGGGTCATGCAGAGGTCGCGGGTCTGGTCGTAGGCGCGGAAGAACTCGTCAGGGTTATGGACGTGGAAGACGTCGCGCCAGCCGCCGCCGTCGTGGGGCTTGAGGAATGCGGGGAAGCCGACGTAGCTGAAGATGCTGTCCCAGTCGAGCGGGTACTGGAGGTTGCGCAGGGAGCGGGCGGTGATCTGAGGGGGGAAGCATTTGTGCGGGAGGAGGACGGTTTTGGGGACGGCGACGCCGAGCTTTGCGGCGAGGGCGTAGTTGAAGAACTTGTCGTCGGCGGACCACCAGAAGGGATTGTTGATGATGTGCGTGCCGGTGAGGGCGGCGTTCTTGAGGAAGGAACGGTAGAAAGGCAGGTCGTGCGAGATGCGATCGACGATGACAGAGTAGCCGGAGGGTTCGGCCATGGGGATGCCGCCGATGTGGACGAAATCGGCCTGAATGCCGTCGATCTCCATTGAGTTGATTCGGTCGACCAATGCTCCTGGGAAGGTATTTTCCATGCCGAACAGGACACCAATCTTCTTCACATCATCCTCCGTTGCAGGGTTGAGTTGCGCGGTGGTTGGGGTTGCCGGCGACGGCTCGGGCTAGAGATAGGACTGCAGCATTTTTTGCCAGAAGGGCCAGTCGTGGCCGGCGTCGTCGCCCCAGACATCGAGGCGGCAGGGGATGGATTTGTCGCGGAAGACCTGGGCCATGCGCTCGTTGTCGTTCCAGCACTGGTCGTGGACGCCGGTGGCGAGGACGTAGGTGTTGTGCCGGTAACGGTCGAGGTACCAGTGGTCGGCCATGTTGGGCAGGTAGTGCATGGGGATGTTGAAGTAAGAGTCGTCGTCGTAGTAGCCGGAGAGGAAGTTCGATGGGTCGAAGGCTCCGCTCATGGAGAGGACGCCGTGAAAGATGTCGGGATGGCGGAGAGCGATGTTGAGGGCGTGATAGCCGCCGAAGCTGCAGCCGATGGTGACGGGGTTGCAGGTGGGGCTGGAGCCGCGCATCATGGGCACGATCTCCTGCATGAGGTACTGCTCGTACTGGAGCTGGCGGGCGATGCGCCAGCGCGGGGGGACGGCGCGGTTGTACCAGCTTTCGGCATCGACTGAGTCGACACAGAAGAGCTGCAGGTGACCGTGTTCGATTTTGCTGCGGACGGCGTCGACCATGCCGCGATCTTCAAACTCGAAGAAACGGCCGCAGGAGGTGGGAAAGACGAGAGCCGGGATGCCGGAGTGGCCGAAGACGAGCATCTCCATGTCGCGGTTAAGGGCCGGTGAGCACCATTTATGGTATTCGCGCTTCATGCAGTGCCCCCTCTGCTACTCTGATGCAATCGTAGCTTACCGGAGTGGCTTCTTTCGCATTGGATCTGTCGACTGCATCTTCGCGTTCTTTCTCGCTCGAATCGGCTGAGCGTGAGGGTGTGTCCGCGTTCCCGGCGGACGATGGGCTGGACGGAAACCCCAGGTATCAGGTGCATGAGTTTCACTCGGAGATTCTGCCGGACGACAGGATGGTGCGGGTGTATCTGCCCCCGCAGTATCTGGAAGAGACGGAGCGGCGGTTTCCGGTGTTCTATCTGCATGACGGGCAGAATCTATTCGATGGGC
>Ga0302220_10001493_pt1 | contig 18252 bp, 14 predicted proteins | sample II_Palsa_E1_3_FD_194572 | JGI IMG/M metagenome (GOLD analysis project Ga0302220, IMG submission 194572) | Peat permafrost microbial communities from Stordalen Mire near Abisko, Sweden - II_Palsa_E1_3 | ecosystem: Environmental > Terrestrial > Soil > Palsa > Peat permafrost | place: Sweden...
GCTCGATGTCGGCATGGTCTGGGATCATCCGCATAAGCAGGTTGCAGATGCCGCAGCCGAGGTAGCCCTGGGCAAGCAGATGCACACGGCGTGGGCTGCGTTCATTCGGGGCGAAACTCCAGCAGCGCCGGGGCTTCCTGTGTGGCCAAAGTATGAAGAACAGAGCCGGTCGACCATGATCTTCGGAGCGAAGACCAGCGCCGAGAGCCGTGTGGAAGATGGACCGCAAGCCGCTGAACTCGCGCTATGGACCGGAACGCTATAAGACCTAATGGTTTATGAAGCCAACACGCGTGATGCCGCAGCGCTCCTTCCGGGCGCCCCTCGTCTTTTGGAAACGAGGCTCGAGCCGGAAGTTGCCGTGGCCTCGCGGGTGCGGGTACTATATCGCGCATGTCTAAGATTCGTCTCTCCGCCGCGGTGTTATTAGGCATAGGAATTGCCATTGGGTTCTTTCATCCTTTGGCTGTTTCTCAATCTTCCGCTCCCTCTCAGCCTCCGCTCAAGGAGATCCATGTCGACCGGAGTTGCAAGATACTGCCGGACCAGAGCAACGCGCTCTCGGACTACACCCAGGCGGAGATACAAAATGACGATGCTATCTGCCATCGTGACGGCCCAAATACCTCCCACCACATCGAGGAGGCTCTTAGGGACGGCATGCGGCTCCGCAGCAAGGTGACAGTTATAGAGCAGGAATACCTTCTCCAGAATGTGACTTCTGAGCCGGTGACATTCGTCGTTGAATACGCTTTGCCTGACGGCTGGAAGATCGACTCCGATCCCCAACCGGTAAAGATCGCCGACGGCACAGCTTTCTTTCGGGTGAATGTAAAGCCCGGTCAGATCTTGCGATTGCATGTGGGCCAGCGCCACACAGATCCCATCACCGACGCCAATTGAGCCAGCCGACAGGTAGCGACCACGAGGCGTTGGCAGAAAATGTTCTCGACCGTTGTTAACGGGTCGATGTGCTCATCCAGCTGTTTGCCCCTGTCGTGCAGATTTTTGCTTCCCGTGATATCAAGGAAGGCATGAGTTCTCCTGAGCAAGCCAATTCGGTGGATGCAGCCAAACGCAGGGCTGCTGTGTGGGCGGCGTCGCAGATTGAAGATGGAATGAAGGTGGGCCTGGGGACAGGCTCGACTTCGGCGCTGGTGATTGAAGAGGTGGGGCGGCGGGTTGCCGAGGGGTTGAAGATTACGGCGATTGCTACGTCCGAGGCGTCGCAGAAGCAAGCGATGGGGTTGAAGATTCCGATGAGCGACTTTGCGCATCTGCCGGGGCTTGATCTGACGATTGATGGGGCGGATGAGGTGCAGGAGGGAACGTTGTACCTCATCAAAGGGCATGGCGGGGCCTTGCTGCGAGAGAAGATTGTGGCGATTGCGAGTAAGAAGCTGATTATCGCCGTGGATCCGAGGAAGCTGGTAAAGACGCTGGGGGCTGTGTTTACGCTGCCGGTCGAGATTGTACCGTTTGGGTATGAGACGACGGTGAAGCGGCTGAAGGACCTGGGGTTTGAGTGCGAGTTGCGGGTGAACGACGATGGGAAGCCGTTTGTGACGGATGGGCAGCACTACATTGTTCACTGCAAGCTGCCGCAGGTTGGGTTTGACGCGAAACTGGCCGCGGAGAAGTTGAAGGCGACAGTTGGAGTGGTGGAGCACGGGCTGTTTCTGGGGATGGCTAGCCGAGTGGTGATTGGTGGACCCGAGGGGATTCAGGTGCTTGAGGCGGCGGGTTAGTCGCTATGAGAGAGCTCACCGCGGATCTTTTCATCTCGCTCGATGGTTTCGCCTCGGGCGTGGACCAACCCGCTTACTTCGGCTACTTCGGCCAAGAGCTTGGGAGCTGGGTGCACGACCATCTTGACCAACCTCAAGTGATCCTCATGGGACGAGTTACCTATGAGGCCCTGGCGGGGATTTCGGCATCCGCCAATGATGAAGCGAGTGTGAAAATGAGCGCCACCCCCAAGCTGTTATTCTCAAGCACGCTTGAGGAGCCGCTTGTATGGAAGAACACCCGCCCTGCTGAAGGGCTCCCTCGCGGACGAGATCATGGCACTCAAACGACAATCCGGAGATCCACTCCGGTCTATCGGCAGCATCAGTCTGGTGAAGAACATGATTCAACTAGGGCTCGTTGACCGTCTGCGGCTCATGGTCTTCCCGCTAATTCTTGGCAGCACGGGCAGAGAACAGATCTATACAAGCTATCCACAGACGGGCCTCGAACTCATCGATACGAAGGTTCTTGACTCGCGGCTCATCGTCCTTGAATACCGGCCTGCGCGCTGAAAGCGGTGTATTTGGCTTATTGACAGTCGATTGCGGCCGCGATGGTAAGCTTAACTATTGATGGCACAAGATAAATTGAAGATGATTCCGCTGGGTGGCCTTGGCGAGTTCGGTATGAACTGCATGGCGATCCGCTGGCAAGATGACATTATTGTCATCGATGCCGGTCTGATGTTTCCTGAAGAAGAGTTGCTGGGTGTGGACATTGTTGTCCCGGATATCAGCTATTTGACTGAAAACCGCGAGAAGGTTCGCGCGATCCTTTTGACCCATGGACATGAAGACCACATTGGCGGGCTGCCGTGGATTCTGTCTGAACTGAATGTTCCGGTGTATGGGACCGAGTTTACGCTGGCGTATGTCGAAGGCAAGCTGGAAGAACACCGGCTGCTTGAAGATGCGGATTTGAACGAGATGATTCCAGGGCACCGGATTACGCTGGGGCCGTTTTCCATCATGCCGATTCGGGTGACGCACTCGCTGGTGGACTGCGTGGCGCTGGCGATCCATACGCCGGTAGGCGTGGTGCTGCATACGGGCGACTTCAAGATTGATCTTTCGCCGCCGGATAACAAGCCGTTCGATCTGCACGCGTTTGCCGAGTTGGGCAAGCAGGGCGTGCTGGCGTTGCTGCAGGACTCGACCAACGTGGACCGCAATGGATATACGCCGAGTGAGCGCGCGGTAAGGCCGAAGCTGGATGAGATCTTTTCGCAGACGAAGAAGAAGCTGTTCTTTAGCTGCTTCTCTTCTTCGATTCATCGGATTCGGCTGGCGATGGAGCTGGCGCATCAGCATGGACGCAAGGTTGCGGTGATTGGTCGGTCGCTGGATAACTCGACTGAGATTGCGCAGGACCTTGGGTATCTCGATCTGCCGCAGGGGTTGGTGATTAATCCGGGGCAGATTCGTGACTTTGCTCCGAATAAATTGCTGATCATGATCAGCGGCACGCAGGGTGAGCCGATGAGCGCGCTGAGCCGGGCTGCGGTGAACAATCATAAGTTCGCGCATATCGATGCGGGCGATACGGTGTTGCTGAGCTCGCGGGTGATTCCTGGGAATGAAAAGTCCATTTACCGGATGATCGATCACCTGGAGCGGCGCGATGCGAAGGTGATTCATGATGATGGGCAGTCGGGGTTGATCCACGTGAGCGGACATGGGAGCCAGGAGGAGCTGAGGTTGATGATTAATCTCGTTCGTCCGAAGTTCTTTATTCCGGTGCATGGAGACTATCGCCATCTGAAGCGTCATGCGGAGCTGGCTGCGTCGATGGGCGTGGTGGAGAAGACGATTCTGATGGAGGACGGCGAGGTTCTGGAGCTTGATAAGGGCTCGGCGACGAAGACCGGGAAGGTTACGGTTGGGCGCGTGTGCATCGATTCAGGCGGGAGTTCGACGGATGTGGTTGAGGATATTGTTATTCGCGACCGGAAGCATCTGAGCGAAGACGGGATTGTGCTGCCGATCATTGCGATCAATAAGCAGACGGGCCTGCTAGAAAATCCTCCTGAGATTGTGATTCGAGGCATGGCGATCGCGACGGAAGAGGGTTTGATCAGTGAGGCACGGCAGGTGGTGCAGCGGACGCTTGAGGGATCTTCGGCGGAAGAGAAGGCCGATTATGGCGTGATCAAAGAGAAGATCCGGAACGATCTGAAGCGGTATATCCAGAAGAGTACGAGTCGTCGGCCTTTGATTATGCCGGTGATTCTGGAGATCTGATACTTTACGTGATGATGAAAAAGCGCTCCCTTGCGGGGCGCTTTTTTGTTTTGCGTGATGGGGACTCAAATGTTTTCAGATTGGTCGCTCTTTCGATGAGATTTAGAGATGCTTTTACGGGTTAGTGGGGTGATTACCCTTTTGAGTTAGGCGTCGAGATGAACGCGTGGGGGTAGTAGGATCAGCGCGGAACCGCAATTGGAGCGGGCGAGAGAGTGTCTCGAGGAGCGTCGATGCGGTTGTGCGAGCAAGGTGGGTTAATGTTCGAGATTATTTTTTGCCGACGATTTTTCGCGACGATATCGATCGTTGTGTTGTTGTCTGCAGGAGCGAGCAGAGCTCAGAAGCCGGAGGTTGTGCCACCGACGCGGCCGAGGATTGGGCTGGTGCTGGAGGGTGGTGGAGCGCTGGGGTTTGCGCACGTTGGGGTGATCGAGTGGATGGAGGATCATCACATCCCGATCGACGATGTGGCCGGAACCAGTATGGGTGGGCTGATCGGTGGTTTGTATGCTTCGGGAAATAGTCCGCAGGATATTGAGACGTTCGTTGGGGGGATTAATTGGCCCGCAGTGTTGAGCGGGCAGGTTCCTTTTCCGGCGTTGAGCTATAGGAGGAAAGAAGACAAGCTGGCGTTTCCGAATCGGCTTGAGTTTGGATTGAAACATGGGTTGAGTCTGCCGAATGGGCTGAACTCGGGCTCGGCGGTGGGGTTGCTACTGGATCGGGAGATGCTTCCTTACTACGATTTGAAGAGCTTCGACGATCTGCCGATTCCTTTTCGCTGTGTGGCGACGGATATTACGACGGGCAAAGAACACATCTTCAAGGACGGATCGCTGGCTCAGGCGATGCGGTCGACGATGTCGATTCCTGGGGTGTTTGCGCCGGTGGCGCATGGAGACCAGATCTACTCGGATGGCGGCGCGGTGAACAATCTGCCGGTGGATGTGGCGCGGTCGATGGGCGCGGATATCGTGATTGCGGTGTTTCTGGATACGGGGCCGGTGGATAAAGCAAGTTTGGACTCGCTGGTGGGTGTAGCGGGAAGAAACGTTTCGATCATGGTTGCAGCGAACGAACTGAAGAGCATGAAGGACGCAAATATTTTGTTGAAGGCGGATGTGAGTAAGTTCAGCGCGAGCGAGTTTGAAAAGAGCGCGGAGATTATTCCGCAGGGCGTGAAGGTTGCAGAGGAGCATGCCGCTGAGTTGAAGAAGTACGCCTTGAACGATGCCGACTGGCAGGCGTATGTGGCGCAGCGGGATGCGCGGATACGGACACGAATTCCAATACCGCAGTTTGTGAATGTGTATGGAATCAAGGGCGCGCAGCGGACTGAGATTGCGAATGAGTTTACGAAGTATGTCGGCAAGCCGGTGGACCCGGCAAAGATCGAAAATACGATTGCAGACTTGCAGGGTACGGGGACTTACTCGAGCATCAGCTACAACCTGATCGACCAGAAGAATGAGGTAGGACTTTTGGTGCGGCCGCGGATCAAAGATTATGGGCCGCCCTTTTTGAATGTTGGGCTGACGCTTTCGTCGAACGATTCAAACGATATTCAGCTTGGGCTGGGTGGGCGTGCGACTTTCTTTGGACTAACGGGGCCGGGCTCTGAGGTGCGGGTAGATGCTTCGGTAGGCCAGGTGGCGGGCGTCGCAGGGGAGTTGTATCAGCCACTGGTTGCGGGCAAGCGATACTTTGTTGCGCCACGCTTGTACTACGCGCATACGATTAATTCGTTTTACTCGGGGAGCCAGGAGCTCTCGGAGTATACGGAGGAGCGGAATGGGCTCGGCTTCGACCTTGGCTATCGGTTCAGCTCGAAGGCTGAGTTGAGAGTTGGTGAGGACTACCAGTGGTACGGCGAGACGCTGCGCGTGGGGCAGCCGATTGAACAGCTCTTTCACCTCACACCTTTTGTGAGCAATGTGCGGTTTCAGTACCTGGGACAAGACAATGTGCAGGTTCCTACGAAGGGATCCGAGCTGCTGACGAAGTATACGTACTCGACGCAGAGGCCATTCGGCGAAGGTGGGTACTCGCAGTGGGATACGCGGGTGGCACATTTTCTTCCGGCAGGGCAGAAGGGCATTATCTTTGGCACGATGGAAGGTGGCACCAGCTTTGGAGCGACTGGCCTTGGACTAGCGGGATTTTCGCTGGGCGGGGCGCTGCGGTTGAGTGCTTACGATCGCGGGGAGTTGCTGGGGAGTGATTATTTTCTGGGGCAGGCAGGGTATCTCTATCGGCTGACAAAGTTGAATCCGGTGATTGGAGATTCGATCTATGCGGCAGGGTTTTATGAGATTGGGAAGGTATGGAATGGGAACGCTGGGACGCCGAATCTGCCGAACGATATTGCAGGCGCGGTGGTGGTGAAGACGATTATTGGACCTTTCTATGGTGGGGGAAGCATTGGGGATAGCGACCACCGGAAGTGGTTCTTTGGGTTGGGGCGGGTGTTTTAGTGAGTTTCTTTGAAGTGTTTCGAGCGGCTCGGTTGATGCTCCCGCTGTATTTGCTGCACGGCAGACGGATACTATTGTCATTGCGGCAGGCACGCTAAGGAGCAGGTTCGGATGAGTGAGTTTGTGACATTGGCGGAGATTCGGGCGGCGAAGGCTCGGATTGCAGGGGTTGCGGTGAGGACGCCGCTGCATCGCGTGGAACGGGCCCGGTTGCGGATGGGGCGGTTTGCGGAGCCGGAGTTTGATCTTTATATCAAGGCAGAGAGCGAACAGCCGATTGGGAGCTTCAAGTTGCGTGGGGCTTACAACATGGTGGCGCAACTGTCGCCTGAGGCGCTGCGGCGTGGAGTGATTACGTATTCGAGTGGGAACCATGCACAGGGGGTAGCGTATGCGGCGCGGGCGCTGGGGGCGAAGGCAGTGATTGTGATGCCGGGGAATGCTCCTGAGGTGAAGAAGGCGGCGACACGGGCGCTGGGCGCAGAGATCGTGGAGGTGGGGCCGGCTTCGTCGGAGAGACGGATGAAGGCAGAGGAGCTGGTGGCTGAGTTTGGATATGCGATGATTCCGCCCTATGATGCGCCACAGATTATTGCCGGGCAGGCTACGTGCGGGTTGGAGATTGTGGAGCAGCTGCCGGGGGTGGAGCTGGTGATCTCGCCGGTGAGCGGTGGTGGATTGCTGAGTGGGACGGCTACGTCGGTGAAGCTAGCGGCGCAGGCAGGGTTTGCGAGTGCAGGTGTGCAGGTTTGGGGAGCGGAGCCGGAGCTTGCCGCGGATGCGAAGGAGAGCTTTTACTCGAAGACGCTGGTGGAGTGGCCGGCTGCGGATACGACGCGGACGATTGGGGATGGGCTGCGGACGCAGAGTCTCGGGGTGCTGAACTTCGCGCATGTGATCCGGTTTGTGGATGGGATTGTTACGGTGTCGGAAGACGAGATACTGGCCGGGATGCGGGTGATGTTGAGCGCGACGAAGCTGGTGCCGGAGCCTAGTGGGGCGGTGACGCTGGCGGCGGCGCTGTTCCATGCGGAGGAGCTGCCGAAGGTGAAGAAGGTGGCGGTGATTTTGAGTGGGGGGAACCTGGAGCCGTCGCTGCGGGAGAAGCTTGAAGGGGAGCTGGCGGTGAAGGCTTAGTCCTGCCGGACTGGCCTCCTGCGCGGAGAGCGGTCACTTCGTGACTTGTTTACCTTTTCTCGGCTGGTCGAATGTGTCGGGCCTTGCGTTGCTCGGCATTGAACTTAATGTTTCTGGTAGCGGTTTAGTACATCCTGGAGGGTTACCGTGCCTTCGAGGGAGCCGCGCATGGCTCGATTGGTTACGGGGAGTACCGGCCAACGCTGGAAGTGGGGGAGTGCGCTTGAGAGTGGCAGGTCCGGGAAGATCACGGGGGTGCGTTCCGGGCCAAGATGTTCGGCGAGTGTCGCGGCTGCCGGTGTTGGAACGCCCAGATCATCGGTTTGGGTAGCAGGTTGGTCGCGCGAAAGGGCTTCCAACTCTTCTCTTTTTGCGGAGTACCAAAGGCCGTCGGGGCAGTGAATGAGAAAGAGTGGGATGGATTTCGGGTCTTCGTACTGTGCTAAGGAGCGCAGGGTGTCGGCGATGGTTTCGCTGCCCTGAAGTATGGGGACAGTGACAGGCTGCATGGCGTCTTCGAGGTGAAGGTTGCTCTCTTCGCGAAGCTCTTCCATGGAGGGAAGGTCGAGGCCGTCCTGGTGGGTGAACTGTTCGAGGATAGGGATGGGCTGGAGGACGCGGGAGATGAGGTAGGCGATGGTGTTGGCCAGGATGACGGGGAGAACGATGGAGTAGTTCCCGCTGACCTCGAGCACCATGAAGACAGAGGTGAGCGGGGCGCGAAGAAATGCGGCGAAGAGGACTCCCATGCCGACCAATGCGTAGGAGCCGATGGAGCCGGTGAGGTGGGGGAAGTAGATCTTTTCGAAGGTGCCTACGGCGCCGCCCAGCATGGCTCCGATGAAGAGAGTTGGAGCGAACATGCCGCCGGGGGTTCCACTAGAGAACGAGAGCGTAGTGGCAACGATCTTGAACAGGGCCAGGAGGAGGAGCATCTTCCAGGCGAACTGGGCGTGCATGGCCTGGTCGATGGCTTCGTAGCCTGCACCCATGACCTGCGTGAGGCCGAAGAAGCCGATGGCTCCTACGAGAAGGCCTGCTGCTGCGGGTTGGAGGAGCTGCGACCACTGTGGCTGGGTGCGGAGCTTGGGGCGGAGGTAGCTGAGACAGCTGGCAAAGAGGAGAGAGGCGAAGCCGCCGACGATTCCGAGGGCGGCGTAGGCGAGGAGTTCGCGGGAGTCGCGAAGGTCGATGACGGGGATGCGGAACATCGGCTGAGCACCCCAGAAGGAGCGGGCGACAACGACGCTGGCTACGGCAGAGAGGACGATGGAGCCCAGGACAGCGGCGCTCCATTGTCCGATGACCTCTTCGATGACGAAGAGGATGGCGGAGATGGGAGCGTTGAAGGCAGCGGCAAGGCCAGCGGCCGCTCCGATGGGGGCGAAGATGCGGAGCTTCTCCTTCGACATGCCGAAGCGGCGGCTGATGAGGGATGCGACACCGGCACCGATCTGGAGGGATGGGTCTTCGGGGCCGAGGGAGTGGCCGCTGCCGATGGCGAGCGCGGAGAGGAGGAATTTGCCGATGACGGTGCGGAAGGAGATGTAGCCGTTGCTGATGTAGAGGGCGGCCTTGGTCTGGTTGATTCCGCTGCCGCGGACGTTGGGGAAGACGTAGCGGGTGAGCACGGCGATGACTAATCCGGCGGCGGCGGGGATGTAGAGCAGGCGCGGCTGATGCGGGTTTGGGGAGGAACCAAGAAGGAGAACGCTGAGCCACTCGATGGCCATGCGGAAGGAGACGACGAGGAGGCCAGAGACGACACCGATGAAGATAGAGAGAACGAGAAAGACACGTTCTTCGCGGCCGGGAGCGATACGAGCGATCATCTCTTCGCGGGCGGATTTTGCTGCGACGGGTTCAGTCTCCGCGATGGCGGTGTGGGTATTCATTTCGCTTAGGGCTCCATCGCGTGGGGAAACTTAGCAAGCTGCAAGAGGAGCGCGTCGTCGCCTGTGGGTGCTCCGCAGAGCTTGCTGGTTTGGGTTTCAGTGTCGAAGACGAGCTGCATGGTTGCGTCCTGCTGGGTGGGATCGTTGAGGAGAGCGCCGCGGTTGCTGGTGGCGTCTTTGCTCGTCCACTTTGTGGCGAGATTCTGCAACGGGTTAGAGAGGCCACTCGCGGTAGAGACCTGGGCGCTGCAAGCGTCGAAGCGCTTCTTTGCCAAGGTGCGCGCGTCAAGAATGCGAGAGACTCGTTCGTTATTTGGGAGTTTTTTCAGAGGCGCTAGGTCGAGGATCCGTGCGGAGTTGTCGAGGATGTCCTTGTCGCTGGAGGTGATGGTCTCCTGGTTGGAGGAAGATGCCTCGCGCTCGTGCATGGCCTCCTGCATCAGGCGGTGGGCTTCGTCGAAGTGGCCTGAAGCGTATTCGAGACGAGCGGCTGATTCGAGAGCAGTCCCGTTTTTTGGCTCCAGCGCGAGAACCTTTTGATAGTAGGTCAGGGCATCGTGAGGCGCATTGGCCTGTTCGAGAAGATTTGCGAGTGTCAAGGCGAGGGGAACATCGTCTGGCGCGTTGCCTCCGGCTACGAGGAGCTCAGTGCGCGCGCTGCTGAGGTCGTGATGGGCGATGAGGAACTGCGAGAGCTCGAGGCGGACGTCGCGGCGGCGGACGATTCCGTCTCCCTCCCAGGTGCCGTAGATGGAGGCGCGATAGTAGTTGATGGCGGCTTGCACGTCGTTTTTCTTTGCGGCAAGCCGGGCGAGGCTGAGGTTGATGAGACCGTCGCCGGGTTGAGTCTCCCACAGACCGAGGAAGTAGTTATAGGACTCTTCGGTATGGCCCGCTTCGCCGAGGGCCTGGGCGAGCAGGAGCTCGTAGGAGCGTTGGCCGGGGGCGTAAGAGAGGGCGGTGCGGAGGGCGACGATAGCCTGTTCGGGATGGCCGGAGTTGATCGCGGATTGGCCTCGGGCAGACCAGCGCAGGGCCAGCTCCTGGCGGTGGGTGACGAAGGACCGGAAGAGGAAGAACGTGATGAGGAACAAGACGACGGTGACAAGCAGCAGGCTGAGGAAGGTCAGGGAGTCGCGGAGGATTAACCTTCGCTTGAGGCCCGAATATTCTTCTGTTTGCAGTGTCATAAAGTGGCTTTGAACAGGTGCTCTTTTTCTGATGAAAACGTCTCTCTCTAGTCTATGGATTTGATGCAAACGAAGATAGTGGCACGAGGTAGAGGCGTTGTGGTTGCTATTGGTTCGCTGGTCAGAGGAATCGACGTTTAGACTGGATCGTGTTTGGCTTTGCGGAAGATTGTGGTGACGTCTCAATGAGATCTATGCGGATTTTTCCTATGCGATATGCGGCGTTTGGCGTTGAGGCGGTGCTGCTGGTGGCGAGCGTCGCTGCGATGGGGCAGAAGAAGGGAAAGGACTACGACAGAACGGCCATTGCGACGGTGCTGCATGATGCAAATGTGTATGTTGCGTCGGATGCAGATGCGCAGAAGATCTCGCTGGTGACGCCAGGGCATGAGATACAGATTGTGGAGCGAAGCGGGCCTTGGGTGAAGGTGTTTGCGAACACCGACATCAACGATGACGCGAATGAAGATGACCGGAATAAGCCTGAGTTTGGCGAAGATGCGAATGTGACGCCGGCTTCGGGGTGGATTCGGGATAAGGGGATTCTAGGGCCGGGGACGGCAGGCGGCGATTTGATCCTGTTTGGGTCGGCTGCGAACTTTGAAGATGAGGCGGAACGGCCTCACGCGCCTAAGGGCGCTGCCGGAGAGGCTCACCTGCTCTATAAGCGGGTGGCGGAGTATTTTCCGGACTCGCCGCTGGCGGCCGAGGCAGCGTGGCGAGCGGCGGATATTCGCTGGCAACTGGATAAGGTGGACCTCAGCACGCTGCCGAGTGCGAAGGAGCAGGAGGCTTATCTGCGGCCGCAGCTCTTTGAGGGCGAGTTGAAGAAGGTGATGAAGACGTATCCGGGGAGCGAGTTTGCGGCGAGGGCTGCGTTCGATCTGCTGGATAACAAGCTTTGTGGGGACTGGCAGGGGCTGCCGAAGTGTCCTGAGATGGAGACGGGGCTGTATGTGAAGTACGCGCAGCAGTATGCGGATGGGCCAAAGGCCGCGGAGGCGCTTTATAACGCGGTTTATCGGCAGGGGGTGGTGGTGACGATGTATATGGTGCAGGAGGATAAAAAACGGGCGGACGAGGCGGCGAAGAGGGCGCAGGAGCTGGCCATGGATCTGAAGTCGCGATATCCCAAGTCGGAGTTTGCAGCGCGTGGGACGAGCATCGCGTTCAGGGTGTCTCAGGGGATCGCGATCTATGGGAGTGACCGGGATTGATTTTGTCCTGCGCGTCCACGCAGACAGCTGCTAGACAGGCCCACTACGCGTGGGGCAGTCACTTCGTGACTTGTGTACGCCTTCGGGTGGTCCTCCCGTTGGCAGGGATAAATGGATTTACCGTTTACACATGCAGACCCTTTAGGATGGAAGTATGTCGATTCTTCATGTGATTATCCTTGCCATTGTGCAGGGTCTGGCTGAGTTATTGCCTGTCTCGAGCTCCGCTCACGTTGTGGTTGCCGAAAAGCTGTTGGGGCTGGATCCAACGACGCCGCAGATGACGCTGCTGCTGGTGATGCTGCATACGGGCACGATGTTTGCCGTGATTGTTTATTTCTGGAAACAGTGGAAGAAGACTTATTTTTCGAGTGTCGATGCCTTCAAACGGTTTTTGATCCGGTTGATCTGGGCTTCGCTGCTGACTGCTGTCATTGGTGAGGTCATCATCAAGGCGATTGAAAAGACAGCGTTCAAAGGGGCTTCGAAGGGTGAGATTGAGTTGTTGTTTGGACGGCTGGATTTGATTGCTCCGGCGCTGGCGGCAGCAGGGTTGTTAATTTTGCTCGCTGGCCTGATGGAGAAGCGGCGGATGGGTGCTCATGAGCAGGTCTACGGCGATAGCGTGACGATGCGGCAGGCTGGATGGATTGGTGCGATACAGGGGCTGTGCCTGCCGTTTCGTGGATTTTCGCGGTCGGGAGCGACGATCTCTACCGGTATGTTGACTGGGGCGAGTAAGGAACGGGCGGAGCGGTTCAGCTTTGCGCTGGCCGTAGTGCTGACGCCTCCGGCTGTGGGGCGTGAGGTGATGCGATTGGTGAAGGCATCGCATGCAGCAGCGGCCGCCGGTGTGCCGATTGATCTGCACGGAAGCATGGTGATGGGCCTGCTTGGGGCTGTGTTCGCGTTCCTTGCGGGGCTGCTTGCGTTGAGATGGTTGAGCAGCTGGCTTGAGGAAGGTCGATGGTATCTCTTCGGGATCTATTGCCTGGTGGCTTCTGGGGTGGTGTTTGGGCTTTATCACGCGGGGTATTGATTCGCGATTGTTGCACCTTGAACAGAACGAGATAAAAAGCTTCGTGTACGGCTTGAATGCCGCACGAAGCTTTTTTATTTATCGCGCGCGGGTGTAGAGCCACGCCCAGTAGATGAGGGGGATTTGAAGGGGGATGCGGAGCCACTGCGCCCAGCTTTGGCCCATGATTCCTGGGATGCGAAGGTGGGATGTCGCCATGTAAATGTTGGCAGGCAAGATCGCTATGAGCAGCGCCACTAAACCCCAGGCTGCGGCATGGCGCGTTGCAGGGATGAGCAGTCCGAGGCCGCCCAATATCTCCGCAGCGCCGCTGATGTGGACGAGAGACGTGTGCGCGGGCAGGTAGGGCGGCATGATTTTGAGATAGATGCCCGGGTAGAAGAAGTGAAGACAGCCGGAAGTGATGAAGAGAATGGCAAGCAGGGGGCGGCCGATCATGCGATTCCCTTTCGTCTTCGATGCGGTTTCAGCCTAACAAAAAATCGGGCAGCAGGATTGCCTGCTGCCCGTCGTCGAATTGGTACGCCCTGGTTATTTGGATACAAAAGCGTCGCGGTGACTCTTCACGTAGTCGTGCGAGGTGAGGATGTGAGCCTGCTGCTCTGCGATGAGTTGACGAACGGGCAGAGGGAGATCCTGATTGAGAACATCTGCGTAAGCTTTTTTGGCTTCATCTTCGCCTTGCTCTGCGGTTTCGAGGAGGGTGTGGTCGCCGCCGCCTAACTTTGCTTTCAAGTCGCCCCACACGCGGTGGAGGGTGCCGACAGTGGTGCCGGATTCCTTGATGTCGTGAACGCCGTTCTGGTGAAGAAGCTCCTCCAAGTCGCCGCGGAAGCTGGCGCGCTTGAGGGATTCGGCGAGGAAATAGCGCTTGAGGGTGTCGTCTTTGAGATGCTCGCCGATGTCTGCGAAGCCTTTCTGGCTGTCGAGGAGGGTACTGATGAGGGAGTTGAGAGCGAGTTGCATTTCGTGCTGCTTCCCTGAGTCTGTTGGCATGACTTGAAACCTCAATCCTTGGGTGAAATGTGGTGCGGTTGGGGCAGGGTCCGTCGGCTGTGCGCGATTCTCCTCCGCCGACGGCAAGCAAGAGAAATCGCGAAAACCCCGCGCCCCTGCCAACCGGTTCTAAGGACCGCCGAGTAAAATTTGGCTCGGCGGTGGATATGGAGAGATAGATGCGGGGATGGGCTGTGGGTTTGTATGTGGATACCCCGAAACGAGGTTTTCCTACATTTGTGCTGGGCGCCGGGGAGGGTCTGGGATAATCGAAGGTGCTCTGGTGATTTGCGGGCTCGGTTTGGATCGGCGTCGTGCTAAGTGCACGACGAGTCGAATGAGCCCGCGCGTCCCCCTCACATGAAGGCTCCCCAATGAAACCTTTGAGACTTGTTTCGACCCCGACGCGCAACCGCCGCCTGAATGAGATTCTCGGGATGGTCGTACTGGTGAGTGCGGGACTGCTGCTGTTGGCGCTGGTGAGTTATACGCCGACTGATCCGTCGTTCAATACGGTGGGGCAGTATGTGAAAGGGCGGCCAGCGCATAACTGGACGGGGATGGTTGGGGCTTACCTTGCCGATGCGATGCTGCAGTTAATCGGCGTGGCGGCATTCTTTCTGCCACTGGTTTTGGTGCGGCTGGGGATCTGCTGGATGCGGTCGAGGCCGGCTGGGTCTCCGCTGGCAAAGACGATTGGGCTGGGGATGTGGGTGGTGTTTGGGCCAGCGGCGATTGCGTTGTTGCCTGGAGAGATGTTGTGGCGTGGCTCGCTGCCGATTGAGGGAACAACTGGGCGGTTGCTGGCTGACATGCTGGTGCATTATCTGAACCTGCCGGGCGCGGCGATCGTGCTGACGCTGATGGTAGCGGTGTCGCTGTATTTGACGACCACGTTTACCTTCAACACCGCGCGGGAGTGGGCGACGATTCGGTTTGGGTTTGCGCAGCGGTTTTGGGAGTGGTGGTCGCAGCGGCGGAGTCGGCGGGTTGGTGCTGAGGTTGATCTTGAAGAGTCGTATGGGAGCAGGCGGGAGCAAGCGGATGCGAAGGCACGGCGAGCTCGTGAGCTTGCGGAAGAGACAGAGCGAAGGAGATTGCAGCCCGAGCCGGAGCCGACGACCTTGCTGGGTGGGTTGTTTGGATGGTTGAGCAGGAAGAAGAAGGTACAGCCGATCTCGGTCGCGCCTGAGGTTGCCGCAACGGGCCATCATCCTTCGATCTTTGAGGCTATGCCGAGGACGATGGTGGATGCTCCGCCGGTTACGGCGTTCGGGACTGCGGCTGCTGCGGCTGCGCCGTTTGCAGAGGTGCTGGCAAAGGCTGCTGCTCCCGTGCACGCGCTGGATGATGAGTCGAACTTTAGAGACCCTCGTGGTGCAGAGGAGTGGCGCGAACCTATTTCGATGAAAGCACCTACTCCGATGCGCGCACCGAAGAAGGTGGAGGAGCCAGTGGCTTCGTTCGCGGCACGGCCTGCTCCGGCTGCGAAGGCTCCGCTGGGAGCGCTGCCTGAAGGAATCTCGTTTGGCAAGCGTGCGGATGCGGATATTAAACCAGTAACGATTGTTCCGAAGAGTGTGCGGGGTTATAAGTTGCCGCCTTCTTCGCTGCTTTATAGGAGTGAAGAGCATGCCGTAGTGCGCGAGGACGCGCTACGTGAAGAGGCACGAGTGTTGGTGGAGAAGTCGGCTGAGTTCGGCGTCGATGGGCAGGTGACGCAGATCAATCCTGGGCCGGTGGTAACGACGTTTGAGTTCAAGCCGGAGGCTGGCGTGAAGGTGGCTCGGATTACCGGGCTGGCGGATGATCTTTGTCTGGCGATGGCGGCTGAGTCGATTTTGATTGAGCGGATGCCGGGTAAGAGCACGGTTGGAATTCAGGTTCCGAACCATGAGCGCGAGACGATCTGGCTGCGGGATGTGGTGGAGTGCGAGAGCTTTGCGCAGAGTAAGAGCAGGCTGGCGATTGCGCTGGGTAAGGACATCAATGGGCGCATCGTTACTGCCGATCTGGCGAGTATGCCGCATGTGCTGATCGCGGGTTCGACTGGTTCGGGTAAGTCGGTGGCGATCAACGCGATGATTATGAGCGTGCTGTTCAAGTCAACGCCGGAGCAGGTTCGCATGATTCTGGTCGATCCGAAGCGGGTTGAGCTTGGAATGTACGAAGGAATTCCACATCTGTTTACGCCGATCATTACCGAGGCGAAGCTTGCGGCGAATGCTCTGCGAAATGCTGTGCGTGAGATGGAGCGGCGGCTTAAGTTGCTGGCCGCTAACCATGTGAGAAATATCGATCAATTCAATAAACTGTTCGACCACGGCAGCGAGTATCTGTTTGAAGATGTGAATCAGGAGCCGTTGCCTTACATCATCATCATCATCGATGAGTTGGCCGACTTGATGATGCTGGATCGGGCGAATGTGGAAGAGTCGATTACGCGGCTGGCACAGATGGCTCGCGCTGTTGGTATTCACCTGGTGCTTGCGACGCAGCGGCCTTCGGTGGACGTGATCACCGGGTTGATCAAAGCTAATGTGCCGACTCGTATGAGCTTCCGGTTGGCGACGAAGGTGGACTCACGAACGATCATCGATTCGAATGGCGCGGAGAGTCTGCTTGGACGCGGCGATATGCTCTATCTGCCGCCAGGGACGAGCCGGGTGCAGCGGGTGCATGCTCCGTTTGTGACTGAGAAGGAGATCTCGGCAGTCACAGAGTTCTGGAAGGCACAGGGCGAGGCCGAGTATGTACACGGCTTCCTGGAAGGTCCAAAGGAAGATACCGGCACCGGCAAAGATGGCGATGGCGGCGTTGATGGAGACAATAACGACGAGCTCTATGACGATGCGGTGCGGCTGGTGTTTGAGTTTGGAAAGGCCAGCACTTCCCTGCTGCAACGCAGGCTTCGGATTGGGTATGGGCGCGCGGCTCATCTGATCGACATGATGTACAACGATGGTTTGGTGGGGCCGGCAGACGGATCGAAGCCAAGAGAGATTCTGAAGTCGCCCAACTGGATCAACGAAGTAGATGCAGCGATTCGCTAAAGATAATGTCCTGCCGGACGGGCCCACTTCGCGTGGAGCGGTCACTTCGTGACGGGTATACCTTGTCTTGGCTGAGATGGAAGTCTTGGTCCTCCCTTTGGTCGGAAGATATGCTGTCAGGACCTGGCTGCTAGTGATGGACGGTTTTCGACGAGCGGATAGCGATGACCGCGAGGATGCAGATCACTATCAGAAGAGCGATCCAAAGCAGATGCGGATGGCGGTCTGTCAGGGGGCGTGCGTCGGGACGGTCGCGGTAGGCGGGATTGAACTGCTCAGGCCCTAGCTGAGCGGCGCGGAACTGAGTTGAGAGAGTGAAGAGGCGCGTGTAGTCGTACTGCGGTGCGGTGAGGGCTGGATCTCCGTAGAAGAGAGTGAGCGGATCAGCTGCTGGTGCGTCGAAACAGATCTTGCGCTGGCGCATCTCGAGACGAACTGCAGTGATGGGAAGCGGCGTGTCGTCGCCGTTGTTGACTGCGACTTCGACCGCCGCTGCGCTTTGCATGTTGGAGCCGAGGGTTGCAGGGACGCTGAGTTGCTCCTGACGGATCTCGCGGCCTGCCTGGGTGAGGTGGACGCGGAGGATGGTGCCTGCGAGGGCTTCGCTGAGCGCATCGGCAGGGTTCGGAGTAGCGGTGGGGTGATCGGTGATGCTGACGTCGCGGCTGAAGTTTGCTTTGAAGCCCGGGGCGAGGGCGAAGGAGATGCGCTCGATGGGGATGCGCTCGGGGAGGGTGAAGGTGGCTATGCTTTGGCGTCCACGTTGGGTGACAGTGGTGGCTTGTGCAGCAGTCGTGTAGAGCGATTGGGCTTCGCGGCTGGGTGGGACGGTGACAGCCTGCACCATCTTTTGAAGAGCCTGCGGAGATGTGTCCAGTGCGCGGGTGCCAGCGGCTGGACTAACGGCTAATTCGATATGGAGATAGAGGAGGTTGGTCTCCTGAAGGTGGATTGTTGTGCTGCGAGAGAGATGTTGCGTGGTGAGGTCGAAGAGAGTGAACTCGCCGAGGCTGGTTTGGTTTGCGTAGTTTGAGTCGCGAGTGCCGGAGACGGTAGCGGTAGCGATGAAGTCATGGCCTGCCAGGTCGAGCATGAGCTCGGTGTAGGGGCGGTTCGGCATCTCGAGGTCGAAGACGATGTTGCGACCGCGGAGGCCGAGGTTGCGGATGGTGGCGGGGTCGCTGTCGAGCTGTTGGGGCTCGCTCAGCGTAATGGCG
>Ga0302220_10001498_pt1 | contig 18229 bp, 12 predicted proteins | sample II_Palsa_E1_3_FD_194572 | JGI IMG/M metagenome (GOLD analysis project Ga0302220, IMG submission 194572) | Peat permafrost microbial communities from Stordalen Mire near Abisko, Sweden - II_Palsa_E1_3 | ecosystem: Environmental > Terrestrial > Soil > Palsa > Peat permafrost | place: Sweden...
CGGCGCTGGAGCGTGAGACTGGGTTGGGCGGGCATGAGTCCTCCTCCACAAAGGCAGCAAGGCGATCAAGGGTATCGGTCCAGAAGCGCTGGTAGCGATTGAGCCATTCCATTGCTTCCTCCATCGGTCCGGCGGCAAGACGGCACGCGACAGTGCGACCCGTCTTGGCACGCGTGATCAGACCGGCATCCGACAACACATCCAGATGCTTCATCACGGCCGGCAACGACATCGCAAACGGCTGCGCGAGTTCGCTGACGGACAGCTCCGCACTCGCGGACAGGCGTGCAAGGAGCGCACGCCGCGTTGGGTCGGCCAACGCGGCGAATGTACGGTCCAATGCGTTTTCCTGAAACTTAACCATGAAGTTAACTATAGAGAGGGATGGCGCGATGTCAAGGCGCTCTTCGAGATTTTTTTGGAGATCGTGCCGGCAGTTGCGGCGGCGTCAAACGGAGGCAGTTCAGCGTCGATTGCTACACGTCAAACTTTGCGGCCACCCTGTAAAACCCCGCGCGAGCTTCAGCGACGAACGTCGGAATGGTGTCCATGCCGTTCGCTGGCCATTCATGAATCCAGCTCATATGAGCTTGCCGATTCTACCGTCTAGTCACATGCTGACACAGCCGGTAAATTTAGCGCTGCAGGGAATCGAACCGGCATAGGCGAGAAGCGTCCGTGCAATAGACCCTGGCCCAGACCCAAAGTTGGAGATGACTTGATGACTAACGAGCCCACCGCTGCACGCAAGGCGTTCGGCGACCTCGCACCCGCACTCGCGGATCACACCGACAAGGTCCTGTTCGGCGACATCTGGGAGCGCCCAGGGCTTTCGCCGCGTGATCGCAGTCTGATCACGGTCGCCAGCCTCGTCGCTCTTTATCGCACCAACGAGCTTCCGTTTCATATCGGCCGAGCGTTGGACAACGGCGTGACTCGCGACGAACTGATCGAGCTGATCACTCACCTTGCTTTCTACTCAGGCTGGCCGACGGCAATGACGGCCCTCCCCATTGCAAGGCAGGTCTTCGACAGTCGCGAGGCTTAACCAGCCGAACCGGATGTTTTTTACTTCGCAGGCTTAGCCTGAATGGAGCATACAAAATGGACTATCAGTATCTGGGCCGCAGCGCGCTCAAGGTCTCGCCCTTGTGTCTGGGGGCGATGATGTTCGGCGGCGAGACGGACGAGGCGACGTCAAAGCGCATCGTCGACAAGGCGTTCGATCAAGGCGTTAATTTCATCGACACCGCTGACGTTTATCACGCGGGTCGTTCGGAAGAAATCGTTGGACGAGCAATCGCTGATCGTCGGGACAACTGGGTCGTCGCCACCAAGTTCGGCTATCCGACCACGCAAGGCCCAAACGAACAGGGTCAGTCGCGCAAGTGGATCATCCAGTCTGTTGAAGCGAGCCTGAAGCGTCTGGGTACGGACTACATCGACATCCTGTACTTTCACCGGGCGCTCGTTGACGCACCGCTGGAAGAAGCCGTACGCGCGATCGGCGATCTGATTCGTCAGGGCAAGATCCGTTACTTCGGTTTGTCCAATTTCCGTGGCTGGCGCATTGCCGAAATCGCGCGTCTCGCCGACCACATGGGAATTGACCGGCCGGTCGCGAGCGAACCGCTCTATAACATTGTGGACCGTACCGCGGAAGTGGAACAACTGCCAGCAGCGGCGCACTACGGTATGGGCGTGGTCCCATACAGCCCACTCGCGCGTGGCGTCCTCAGCGGCAAATATGCGGTGGATACCCCGCCGCCGGCCGACTCGCGCGCAGGCCGCGGCGACAAGCGAATCCAGCAGACCGAGTGGCGCCCGGAATCGCTCAGGATCGCACAAACCATCGCTGATCATGCAGCGAAGCGTGGAACAACTTCCATTGCCTTCGCTCTCGCATGGGTGCTCAAGAACCGCATTGTCAGCAGCACGATCGCGGGTCCGCGTACCGAAGCGCAGTGGGACAGCTACGTCGACGCACTGAAGTTGCAACTCGGACCCGAGGACGAAAAGCTTGTCGACAGCCTCGTTGCACCGGGGCATGCGTCGACACTTGGCTATACCGATCCCGGATACCCCATCGAAGGGCGACGCGTCGCTTGAGGTATTAGCGGGAATTCGCTTGTATATCAGACCCCAGCGTGCAACGCATTAATGCAAGCCAGGAGTAAGGTTGTTGCTTTGCCTATGCCCACAAGGTCGTACGCCAAGCAACAACCGCCCTGCCAACTGTCCACGCCAATCCGCTTGACAATAGTCTTATATGCCCATAATAATGACGACAAATATCCTTGTGGTTTGATCCAACATGACTGCGTCTAACTTGCCCATCAACCCGGGCATCTGTAACAACACCGCTCTGCGTAAAGCCGCGCGGCGGCTCACACGTTTCTACGATGCCTGCATGGCGGAAACGGGTTTGCGTGCCACCCAGTACGCCATCCTGAACCTGCTTGCAACCCGGGGGCCCACTAACATGGCCGTGCTTGCCGACTTGTTGTCGATGGATCGCGCAACCATGGGGCACAACCTGCGTCCGCTGGAACGCGACGGACTGGTCATCATTCAAATCGGTCGCGAAGACCGCCGCGAGCGAGAAGTGGTTTTGTCCAGCGTGGGCGTGAATATAGAGGCGCGAAGCAAACCCTCATGGCTCAAGGCGCAAGCAAGCTTTGAAAAGGAATTCGGCAAGCAAGACGCGTTGGCAATGCGGCGAATGATGGCTCGAGTCACGCAACTCGAACTCGACCCCGAGGAAGCAATCTCCTGATTTTTTACCCGCGTAGTATGTGACACCATCACCCCACGGCATTCAGCGAGACAATCCCGTTCTCTCGCTGCAAAAAAATTCCTGATACGGGCATATAAGTCTATTTCCATGAAACCACATCGCAGTCGGAAAACCGTCGCTTCACTTATCGCCGCCGTGATCCTCGGCGCTGCGCACCTATCGGCCCACGCCGCAGCAACGCATGAATTCACTGACAAGGACAGGCAAGAGGTCAAGGACGTTTTTCTCCGCCAGGCGGCTGCCGCCACTGCCCACGACATAGTGGCGTTCGAAAGCGTATTCGCATCGGCGCCGGCTGGTCAGCCCGATCCCGTCGTCTTAATCGCCCGCCCGTACCGATTCTGGGGAAAGGCGGCGCTCATCGCGCACTTCAAGGAAACATTCAAAGGCGTGTGGAAGTTCGATCCCGACGTCGACAGCATAAAGATCATTCCCCTGACGCCGGATGTTGCCCAGCTGTATGCGGAGACGCAGATCACGGGCGGTCCCCTGGACGTGGCGGCCAAGCCCGCCCCCTACCTCGTGTATGAGGTTGCTGTGCGGACCGCCGAAGGCTGGCGCATTGCGGCGATCGTGCCTCAAGCTGCGCAGCCGAAGTAAACGCCCTTTTTTGATCTGAAGTCTTCCGCTATGAAGATAGCGGCCCTGCGGACATCGCTGCGCCGGCCCTTTCGGAACGCGTTCATCGACGTCATGTCGATCGCTAGCTTAATCGGTCTGCGCGTCCCTCCACGCGCAGACATCGCCGGTTGCAAGCTCTCGCTGCCCGAGCACGAACGTCGCATTGACCGATGCAGGAACTTCTACTTGCTGTTCGCCGAAGTTGAACGCGAAGGTCAGGTCGCCGCGCCGGCGAATGCGCAACCCGTCGGCTAGCAATTGAGTTTCAATTCCGGCCTCGTTCGCCGCCTGCGCAAGCACCGCGCGATGCAATCCGTGCGATAGCCACGCCGCCACATATAGAACCTTTCCGCGACTCAGCACAGCCGGCCACGCATCGTCGAATTGCGCATCGACTCGCGTGTCGCCATTGGCGCGAACATGCTCACGCCAATGCATCGCCACACCTTCTATGTCGCCGAAAGAAAGCGCGGGCGTGAGCGTCGGGCGCAGGGTCTCGACTTCCAGGACTTGCATTGGCAATACCTTTTGCAGCGCGCCGGGCGGGAGGCTTGAAGGAATCGCAAATGCTGTCGTCTTCGAACCGCTTCTCGGACCGAACACCCATTGCGCAGAACTCTTTTCTATCTGGCCGACGAGCGTTTCGTCGATGACGGCAATGCTTGGAACGACCACCAGCCGGTATTGCGACAGATCGGCCTTGCTCGAAACGATATCAACGTCCAGGCCGAGTTCACGCAGCGCCTCGTAGTAGTCGAACACCAACATCTGGTAGTCGAAGGTCTTGCCGTGACGCTGAATCTCGAACATCCATTGCGTCTCATAGTCGAACACAATCGCGGTGGCAGCACGCTTTGGCGCGCCGAGTCCCGAGAGCGCTGCCGATGCCGCAATCTCGCGGGCTGCCTGCTGCACCTCAAGGCCGCCCGGCGACAGTTCGTTGTTAGGCAGATTAAGTCCGGAGTGCATCTGTTCCTGCGCAAACGGACACTGACGCCAGCGGAAATACGACACCAGTTCCGCGCCGTGCGCGAAAGCCTCATAAGCCCAAAGCCTGACCATACCTTTGGCCGGAACCGGGTTCCACGACGCCCAGTTCACTGGTCCCGCCTGCTGCTCCATCACCCAGAATCGTCCGCCACCTATCGTCCGATAACGATCGTGATCGAACGCCGAGACGTCGGGATGTGCGGTCCGTGCGTAACGCGCTTTCTGTTCTTCCGGCAGCGCGATCGACTCGGTACGTGCGATCGGATAGCTATCCCACGCAGCCACGTCGATCGCGTTATCTTCAGCAAAACGGTAATGATCGAATGTCGTGAAAAAGCCCATGAAGTTATGCAGCAGGTCGGCATTGGGCGCATGCTGACGCAGCACCTCGATCTGTTCGCGATGAAAACTCCCTACCTCCTCCGACATGAATCGGCGGAAGTCGAGCAGATGGATCGGATTCGCATCGGTGGGCGTCAAGTTCGGCAAACCGATTGCATCGAAAGACGGATACTCCATGCTCCAGAAGACATTGCCCCACACTTCGTTGAGCGCATTGACGCTCTCATAGCGAAGCTGCAACCATGCCTGAAAGCGCTTCAGTGCGGCGGGGGAATAACTCGGCACGGTATCGTGACAGCCGAGTTCGTTATCGGTCTGCCAAGCGACAATCGACGGATGCCGCCCATAACGCCCCGCCATCGCAGTGACAAAGCGCACGCATTCGCGCCGATAGATTTCGCTGGAAATATCATAGTGACGACGCGAGCCGAAGTTCCAGCGTACGCCATCCGCCCGCACCGGCAACACCTCCGGATGCGCGTCGATCAGCCATTTCGGCGGTGATGCCGTTGGTGTGCCCAGCACGAGCTTCAGCCCCGCAGCCGCGAGCGTCTCGATGGCTTCGTCAAGCCATTCCCAGACGAATTCACCGGGGCGCGGCTCCATCCGGCTCCACGCGAATTCAGCAATCCGCACATGCGTGATGCCGAGTTCCGCCATCCGCTTTGCATCGTCGGCCCACATAGAACGAGGCCATTGTTCCGGGTAATAACACACACCAAGTTGCATGAGAAAGTCTCTTTAATGGATGACGGCAAACAAGCGTTCAACCCTTGCTTGCGCCAAAAGTCAGGCCGGCGACGAAATGCTTTTGCATGGCGAAGAACATCAGCACGGAGGGCAACGCCGCCAACACTGAACCGGCGGCGACCAGGTTCCAGGCAGTCGTCCACTGCCCCTTGAGCGCGGCGACGCCCACGGTGATCGGCGCGGCCTCATCGCCTTGCGTGAGGCATAGCGCCCAGAAGTAGTCGTTCCAGACAAACGTGAACACCAGTATGCCGAGCGCGGCGAGCGCGGGCCGAATCAGCGGCAGCACGATGCGCAGGTAGATTGCCCATTCGCTCGCCCCTTCCACGCGCGCGGCCTCGATCATCTCGAACGGCAACTGCTTGATGAAGTTGCGCAGAAACAGCGTGCAAAAACCGGTCTGAAACGACACATGGAAAATCACCAACGCCCACACGGTATTGAACAGCCCGACTTTCAGCGCCATGTCGCGTACCGGGATCATCAGGATCTGGATGGGCACGAAGTTGCCGGCAACGAACGCGAACAGCACAGCGGTGTTACCCGGGAACTTGTAGGTCGCCAAGGCAAAACCCGCCATGGACGCCAGCACGATCGCGCCGATCACCGACGGCACCGTGATCAGCACGCTATTGGCGAAGTAATGCAACATCGGCGTTTGCGTGAGCGCCGTGCCGTAGTTTTCGATCAGCGCAAAATGCTTGGGCCAGCCCCAATAGTCGCCTTGCGCCAGTTCATCCGAAGAGCGGATGGAGGTGACGAGCACGGCCAGCATCGGCAGCAGCCATATCAGCAGCGCGATTGGCAGCGAGGCTTTGTAAAGCCTGCGGTTGAGCGGTTTCCAGCGTTCGACGGGAAGTGGATACATGGCACGTGACTCCTGAAAATCAGCGTTCTTCGCGCAGCATGCGGCGCAAATGGAACACGATATAGACGAGCATGATCGCGAACAGCACGACTGCAATCGCTGCGGAATACCCTTCGCGGTAGTACTTGATCGCCTGGTCGTACATGTAATAGGCGAGCACGGTGGAACTGTCGAACGGCCCTCCGCCGCTCATCACGGCGATCAGGTCGAAGCTGCGCAGCGCGCCGATCACGGTGAGCACCACGGCCATGAAGGTCGCGGGCCGCAATTGCGGAAGGATCACGTGCCATAGCAGCGCCACGCCCTTTGCTCCTTCCATGCGCGCTGCCTCGACCACTTCCGGATTGATGGCCGTGAGACCGGTGAGGTACAGCACCATGCAGAACGGCGTTTGCGGCCACAACGCGGCGAAGATGATGCCAAGCGTTACCGTATGCGGATCGCCGAGTACAGGAATGCCGTGGCCGACAATCAGGCGCAACAAACCAAAGCTCGGGTCATAAAACCAGCTGAACACGAGACCCACCACCACGCCTGACAGCACGAACGGCGCGAAGAACAGCGACTTCACGATGCGCATGCCACGGATATGCTGGTTCAGATACAACGCGAACAGCAGGCCGAACGGCGGCGCAAACAGGAACAGAGCGAGCCAGATCAGGTTGTTCTTGAGCGCCGTGTAGAACGTGTCCGAGTGGAACAGTTCGATGTAGTTATCGAAGCCGGCGAACGTCTTCGGCGTCATTCCGTCCCAGTTATAAAAGCTGAGGGAAATGCTGCTGATGATCGGATAAACCACGCACAGGCAAAACAAAGCGCAACCCGGCAGCAGAAAGAAAAACGCGGCGCGGTGCTGATGACGGCGTGTAGTAGAGACGTGCCGGCGCCGAGCCGCGGGTAAGCGGCGCGCTACGGAATCAGACATGATCGGGCCTCGTCGGGATCGTTGGCAAGCGCCAGCCGTTGATGCAGCATGCAACCGCTGGCGCTACCGGATTTACTTCTTGTAGATACGCTTGCGGGTCGCTTCGAGACGAACGAGCACGGCGTCGAGTTGCGACGGATCGCTATAGAACTGCTGCATCGCCTTCATCCCTTCGTCGGCCATTTCCTTCGTCATGTCGCGGTCGTAGAACTGCGCAATGCCGCCCTTCGTATTCGCAAGCGTCTGGAAGCCGACCTTCGAAATTTCGTCTTCGGGTTCAGCAGCCTGGCTGTTCGACGGCAGTTGCCCCCAGCCCTTGGCGAGATCGGCGTTGATCTGCGGCTGCTCCATGAACGCCAGCAGCTTGTGGGCATCAGCCTTGTTTTTTGCCTTCGCCGGAATCAGCAGGACGTTGACCGGCCCGTCCTCAGCCGTCGGCACATTCGCGTCGATCACCGGGAAACGGAAGAAGCCGGTTTGCGGACGAATGGAAGCCGGAATGCTCGCCGAGAAGAACGTGCCCATCAGCATCATCGACGCTTTGCCGTTCGCGAGAAAAGGCGCGATGGAATCGAGATCGTAGGACAACGCGTTGTCGATGAAGTAGTGGTCGTCGATCAGCGTTTTCCACGCGGCATAGACTTTTTTAACACGCGGATCGGTGTACGGAATTTCGCCCGCCATCAATTGCTGATGAAACGCGTTGCCGTTGATGCGCAGGTCCAGATAGTCGAACCACGCAGCAAGCGTCCAGCTATCGCGTGCGGCCACGGCGATCGGTGCAACTCCGCTTGCCTTCAACTTCTTGCAGGCATCGAGAAATTCATCCCACGTTTTCGGCTCACCCTTGATGCCGGCCTTCTCGAACAGATCCTTGCGATAGAAGAATCCGTAAGCGTCGTAGCCGAGTGGCGCCGCGTACTGCTTGCCCTTGTACGTGGACGCTTCTTTCACCGACGCATATTGCTGCGACCAGCCGTTCTTGCTCCAGTCCGGCGACAGGTCCTCCAGCAGGCCGCGCTCTGCGTAATACGCCATGCGCTCACCGTCATGCCACGAAACTACGTCGGGCGGATCGGTGGCGAGCCATCCGCCCATTTGCACCTTGTACGCCTCTTCGGTGACATAGGTCACCTTGAGGTCGACGTCAGGATTGGCTTTCTTGAATTTGTCGAACGCGTCCTGCCAGGTCGAACGCTGGTTACCGCGCGCCGATACGTTGACGCTCAGCGTGGCGGCGTCGGCCACGGTGCAACAGAAAACGCCGGCTACCAGCGCGGCCGCCACTGATGCATGAGCCAGACTGCGAAGGCGATGAGTAATCATCTTTGTCTCCTTGACTACCTTGTTGGCTGACAGCGATTCACTGCCAGACGATATAACCCGCTCTGTGGCGGATTGGGATTTTGAATCCATGCGTTTGTGCTTTAAGCCGCGGCTCGTTCGGGCTCGGGCTTGGGCTCGAACATGCTGCGCCGAAACGCAAGCCCATCCGCGTCGAACAGGTGGCACGCCGAAGCCGGAACATGAACGCGGATGCGCTCGCCCGGATCAATCGATGTATCGCCGGGCGCCTTCGCGACGAGCGTGCCGGTCGCGTGATCCGCGTGAATGTAGCTATGCTCGCCGAGCTCCTCCGACAGCACCGCGACGCACTGAATGGACTGTTCGTCGCCATCAAGCCGCAGGTGTTCCGGACGCACGCCGAGCGTGACCGGCTGGCCGCGCTGCAGGCGCTGGCCATCGACATGGGCAACCAGCCGTTCGCCGCTTTGCGCCAGCGTGACCGTCATGCTTCCGGCACCGGTCGAATCGACCACGGCATCGATAAAATTCATTCTTGGTGAGCCGATGAAACCCGCCACGAAGCGCGACTTCGGATGGTGATACAACTCGAGCGGCGCACCGGTCTGCGCGACGCTGCCGAAGCGCTCCGCGTCCGCGCCTGCATGCAGCAGCACGATCCTGTCGGCAAGCGTCATCGCCTCGACCTGATCGTGGGTCACATAGACCACGCTCGCGTTTGCAAAGCGCTGGTGCAGCCTGGCGATTTCAACGCGTGTCTGGCCGCGCAACGCAGCATCGAGATTCGACAGGGGCTCATCGAACAGGAACACGCCAGGTTCGCGCACGATGGCCCGGCCAATCGCGACACGCTGCCGTTGGCCACCAGACAGTGCCTTGGGAAACCGGTCGAGGTAGTCGTCCAGTTGCAGGATGCGCGCGGCTTCGCGCACTTTCCGCTCGATCACGTCCTTGGGCTGTTTCGCGAGTTTCAGGCCAAACGCCATGTTGTCGAACACGGTCATGTGCGGAAATAGCGCGTAGCTCTGGAACACCATCGCGACGCCACGCGCCGCGGCAGGCACATCGTTCACGAGACGCCCGCCAATATGCAGCTCGCCTTCGCTCAGGTCTTCGAGGCCGGCGATCATTCTCAGCAGGGTGGACTTCCCGCAACCCGATGGCCCGAGAAAAACGCAGAACTCATGCTGCGCAATATCCAGGTTCACTCGCCGGATCACCGGCGCGTTGGCTCCGTATGACTTCTGCACGTCCACAAGACGAATTGCCGCCATGTCATCTCCCGGATTTAATCGCTTAAATTTTTGCGTAAAATAAACGGCACGCCCTTGCGCAGCGTGTATTTAACCGCTTAAATTCGGGTACGATAGAAGAAGTCATGATGGGTGTCTCCGTTGTGTTTTCCAGAAGTTATCAACGTCACCAATCGCTTGCAACATTTGAATCGCATTCCCTGAATGTGGGATAACTCGAAAAATGGTCACTCTGTCCGAAGTTGCGAAGCGCGCGCATGTCACCGCGGCAACCGTGTCCAACGTGCTGCGCAATCGCGAAAAAGTCCGCCCGGAAACCGCCGACCGCGTGCTGAAAGCCATCGACGATCTTGGCTATCGGCCCAACCTGAACGCGCGAGCGTTGGCCGAAGGCCGCTCCTCGACGCTCGCCTTGATGCTCTCCAATATCTCGAACCCGTTCTACCCCGAGTTCGTGCTCGCGGCCGAGCGCGCGGCCCGCAAGGCAGGCCACTTCCTGATGGTATGCAATACCGATGACGACGCCGAGATTGGCCGCGCCTATCTGAATCAGATCGCGGGAACTCTGGCGGATGGCGTACTCGTGATGAACACGGACATTGCCATCAACGACCTGTGCGCGTCGGCCATGCACAGCGCGCCAATTCTGCTGGCCATGTGGGAACATCCCGAAACGCCGCCCGCCCTGCCCTGCATCGCCGTTGATTTTGCCCAGGCGGGCGCGCTGGCCGCCGGGCATCTGCTCGAACTCGGCCACCGTGAGATCGGCCTGTTGATCGGCGATGGGTGCGGCGGTTTGCAGGATGCCCGTTCCAACGGGTTTCGCGCCGCCATGCGCGAAGCCGGGATTGAGGCAGACTCCGCGGCTGTGCTGCAGATCCGCGACTCGATCGACGCAGGGTATGCCGCCTGCATGCAGTTGATGGCGAACCGGCCGCACCTCACCGCCATTTTCGCGACCAATGATCTGTTAGCGATCGGCGCGGCGCAGGCGTTGATCACGCTTGGCCGCAAGGTGCCGGATGACGTGTCGGTGATCGGCATCACGGACATCCAGCTCGCCCATCAGGTACATCCGGCTTTGACGACAGTCGCGATCCAGACCGCGGCCATTGCGGAGTTGTCCGTCGAACGGCTTATCCAGCTGATCCAGGTTCCGGAGATGCAACCATCGATGGTCATCGCTCCACCACCGAAACTTGTTGTGCGTGCATCAACGGGCCCACGGCGCGCGGGATGAACCTAAGCTTTGGCAGGCGGCATCGACAATGCGCCTCGCGATAATTTAGTTAGGAATGCACAGGCTAATTGTAAGTTTGGTCAATTCGAACCGCCCTTTCTATGATCACTCATCGCATTCCTTTCTATTTACTTTCTATAATCTAACAATAGCCGGTGCTGCCCCATATCGATAATATTTGCGGTACTTTCTTGAGAAAGTCCAGCTTTGTATTACGCGATGTTACGCACGCTCCTATCGTAATGGTTCGGAATGCTTCTCCCCACACGATCGTTCAATAATCAGCGTCCGGTTCGCTACACTGCGATACGGTCCTATTCGTTAGTTGCGCAGCGTCATTGCATCCAATCCGATGAACTTGTGTGCACTCGTTCGATCACAAGGGACTCAATACTTTCGATGCCACGCCGTGTCCGCTTACGGGTGAATGAGACCTGAAGAGCGGCCGCCATGCGAATTCAGAAGCACGCCCACGTAGTTGCCGGGTTTTGCCCAAGGGTTTCGCTAACGAATAAACACGCAGAATGCCCGGCTGACCCAGCGAGCTTTTCGCGGACCATGACGGAGCTTGCGTCAACCCCCGGCCGAGCCGGGGACAAGAGACATGCGGCACTCGCCGGGCTGGGTTCTTCAACGGGCCACCCGGTTATCCAGGGCACAGTTTGTTTTCGGAGGGCGTAGGTATGAGCGGTTTGAGCGACACCGGTTCCAGGCAGGTAAAGCGCCCGAGGCGCTGGCGTGCCTTGCTGTTGTTGGTAGTGGTGCTGGTGCTGATAGGAGTCGTGGTCGTGCATTTGCTGGGGGCCAAGAAGCCGCCGCGCGCGACTCCGCCGCAAGTGGTGACGGTTGCTACCGCGACCCTTGGCTCAATGCCTGAGATCCTGAGTGAACTGGGCACGGTTACCCCCACCGCCACCGTGACCGTGCTGCCGCAACTGAGCGGATACCTGACGGCGGTCGGTTATCGCGAAGGCCAGGACGTGCAGAAAGGGCAATTCCTTGCCCAGATCGATCCGCGCCAGTATGAAATCGACAAGCAGCAGGCCGAGGCGACCCTCGCCAAGGACCGGGCTGCACTTGCGCAAGCGCACGCCGACCTCGCCCGCTATACACAACTGAACGAGCGCAAGTCTATTGCCGAGCAGACCTTTGCCGACCAGCAATTCCTCGTGCAGCAAGACGAGGCCGCCGTAAAGGTCGACTTGGCCAACATTGCGCAGTTCGACCTCGACCTGGCTTATTGCCGCATCACCGCACCGGTTTCCGGGCGCGTCGGCCTGCGTCTTGTCGATCCGGGCAACTACGTTACCGCTTCGTCGTCGCCGGGTATCGTGGTCATTACCACCATGAAGCCGACCACCGTGCAATTCACGGTGCCGCAAGACTCGCTCGCGAGCGTGCTGCAGCGCATGAACGGGGGCGCGAGCCTGCCGGTCACCGCTTACAGCAGCGACAACTCGAAGGAGATCGCCACCGGCACGCTCTACGCGGTCAGCAACCAGATGGCGACGAGCACGGGGACGATTACCCTCCGGGCGACGTTCCCCAACGACGACGAGGCACTGTTCCCGAGCGAGTTCGTCAACGTCAAGCTACTCGTCGATACCTTGCAAAATGCCGTGCTGGTGCCTACGCCTGCGGTACAAACGGGCGCGCCGGGCGACTATGTCTACCTCGTGAACGCGAACAACACCGTGTCCGTACATAAGGTCACGCTCGGCCCGAGCGACGGCAAGAACACGGTCATTACGTCCGGCCTTGCCGCGGGCAACATGGTCGTGACCGACGGCACCGACCGCTTGAGCGATGGCGTGAAGATCCAGGCCGCAGCAGCGCGGCCCGCATCCGCCAGCGCAGCAGCCGCCGCGCCGGCGTCCGGAGCGGGCGCGGCAAGCGGCGCTCAGGGTCAGCACAAGCATGCCCACGGCGGCGCCTCGGGCACGGCCGCGGCCGCGGCCGACGCAGCCTCGTAGAAGCCGAACTCGCCCCCGATGAATATCTCCCGCCTGTTTATTCTTAGACCGGTAGCCACGCTGCTGCTGATGATCGCCCTTGTATTAGTGGGCCTCGTCGCGGTGCGCGTGCTGCCCGTCTCCTCGCTGCCTAACGTCGACTATCCGACCATCCAGGTGCAAACCTTCTATCCGGGCGCGAGCCCGGACGTGATGGCCACCACGGTGACCGCGCCGCTGGAAGTGCAACTGGGTGAGATCCCCGGCTTGCAGCAGATGACCTCGTACAGTTCGGATGGCGCCTCGGTCATCACGTTGCAGTTCGACCTGTCGCTGAACCTCGACATCGCCCAGCAGAACGTCCAGCAGGCCATCAACGCGGCCAACAGCTTCCTGCCGACCGGCCTGCCCGGACCGCCGACCTATGCGAAGGTGAATCCGGCGGACCAGCCGATCCTGACGCTGGCGGTTACCTCGACATCGATGTCGCTCACGCAGCTGGAAGACGCCGCCAATAACCGCCTCGGAACGAAGATTTCGGAAGTGTCGGGTGTGGGTGTGGTCACCACCAGCGGCGGCAATGTACCCGCTATCCGCGTTGAAGCGGACCCGCACAAGCTGGCGGCCTATGGCCTGAATATCGACGATCTGCGAACGTTGCTGAGCTACGTCAACGTCAGCCAGCCTAAGGGCAACTTCGACGGTCCCGACCTTGATTACACGATCAACGGCAACGACCAGATCAGCGATCCGAAGGATTACCTGAACACCGTGGTCGCTTATCAGAATGGCGCGCCGGTGTTCATGCGCGACGTCGCCAATGTGACCTCGGCGCCCCAGGACATCGAACGAGGCGCCTGGTACAACGGCACGCCCGCGATCGTACTGAACGTCCAGCGCCAGCCGGGCGCGAACGTGATCGCCACCGTGAACCAGATCATGAAGCAGCTGCCGCAGCTCGAATCAACGCTGCCGGCCGGCATGAAGGTCACGGTCGTCTCGGACAGCACGGGCGTGATCCGCTCGTCGGTCTCCGACGCCGCGCTCGAACTCGGCCTGGCGATCGTGCTGGTGGTCGCGGTGATCTTCGTGTTCCTGCGCAACGTGCCGGCCACGATCATCCCGAGCATCTCGGTGCCGGTGTCGCTGATCGGCACGCTGGCCGTGATGTACCAGTTGAACTATTCAATCGACAACCTCTCGCTGATGGCGCTGATCATTGCCACCGGCTTCGTGGTCGACGACTCGATCGTGATGATCGAGAACATCGTGCGTTATCTGGAGGAGGGCAAGACGCCGCTCGAGGCCGCACTCGAAGGCGCCGGGCAGATCGGCTTCACCATTCTGTCGCTGACCATCTCGCTGATTGCGGTTTTGATCCCGCTGCTCTTCATGGGCGGCGTGATCGGGCGCCTCTTCAGCGAATTCGCAGTGACGCTCGCGGTCACCATCGTGCTGTCCGCCGTGGTCTCGCTGACCGTCGTGCCCATGCTCTGCGCGCGCCTCTTGAAGGCTCAGGTCGACCGCCATCCGAGCCGCTTCGAGCGCATCAGCGAAGGCATCTTCGACAAGACGCTCGCCGGCTACGAGCGGGGCTTGCGCTGGGTGCTGGATCACCAGATCCTGACCCTGATGGTGGCAATCGGCACCGTCGTGCTGACCGCCGTCCTGTACATCGTGATCCCGAAGGGGCTGTTCCCGGTGCAGGACGTGGGCGTGATCGAAGGGATCAGCGTGGCCGACAACTCGGTTTCCTACAAGGCGATGGTGACGCGCCAGCGTGCGCTCGCCGACGCGATCCTGAAAGATCCCGATGTCGTCTCGCTCACCTCCTACGTGGGGATCGACGGCACCAACCCCACGCTGAACAACGGCCGCTTCCTGATCAACCTGCGCGAGCACGACAAGCGCTCGGACACCGCGCAGGAGATCGCACGACGCTTGCAGGACGAGGTCGCGAATGTGTCTGGAATCAAGCTCTATATGCAGCCGGAGCAGGACCTGACGCTCGACACCACGGTCTCGCCGAACCAGTACAGCTTCGTGCTGCGTGGACCGAACCAGCAGGCGTTCCAGAAGTACGTGCCGGAACTGATCACGCGCCTGAAGGCGATTCCATCGCTCGCCGATGTGCAAAGCGATATGAACACCGACGGCTTGAGCGTGAACGTTGAGGTAAACCGGCAGCTCGCCGCGCGTTTCGGCATCACCCCGGCCACGGTCGACAACGCGCTCTACGACGCTTTGGGCCAGCGTATTGTCTCGACCATCTTCCAGCAGTCCGACCAGTACCGGGTGATCCTCGTGGCCAAGCCCGAGTCGCTGCCCAACGTGGAGTCGATCGGCAATATCTATCTGCCGAGCCAGACGAGCAGCACGGGTCAGGTACCGCTGTCGGGCATCGCGAAGATTCAGATCGTCAAATCGCCGCTCGTGATCAGCCATCTGGCGCAGTTCCCGGCCGTCACCATCTCGTTCAACCTCGCGAAAGATGCGTCGTTGAGCACCGCGGTGGCGCGTATTCACGAGGCCGAACAGGCGGTCAACCTGCCGCCGTCGATCACCTCCTCGCTGCAGGGCGCGGCACAAGCGTTCCAGGACTCGCTCTCGAGCGAGGTGTACCTGCTGATCGCCGCGCTGGTGGCGGTGTATATCGTGCTGGGCGTGCTGTATGAGAGCTTCATCCATCCGGTAACGATTCTCTCCACGCTGCCCTCGGCGGGGATCGGCGCCCTGCTCGCGCTGATGATCGCCGGCAGCGACCTCGACGTGATCGGGATCATCGGCATCGTGCTGCTGATCGGCATCGTCAAGAAGAACGCCATCATGATGGTGGACTTCGCGCTCGATGCCGAGCGCAACCACGGCAAGCCCGCGCGCGAGGCGATCTTCGAGGCGTCGCTGCTGCGCTTCAGGCCGATCCTGATGACGACGCTCGCAGCCATGCTCGGCGCCCTGCCCATGTTGCTCGGCAGCGGCACGGGCTCGGAGTTGCGCCGCCCGCTCGGTCTGGCGATTATCGGCGGCCTGACCTTGAGCCAGATACTCACGCTCTTCACCACGCCGGTCATCTACCTGTTCTTCGACCGGATGGCGGAGCGCACGAGGCGCTGGCGCAATCGCAACAAACCTGAAGCGCCGGCCGTTCCGGAGGAGGGTGCGCCGTGAACATATCGGCGTTATTCATCCGGCGCCCGGTTGCGACTACCCTTCTGGCGATCGCGATTCTGATCTCGGGCGCCCTGTCCTATTTCCAGTTGCCTGTCGCGCCGCTGCCGAATATCGCCTTCCCGGTGATCGTGGTGCAGGCCCAAATGGCGGGCGCGAGCCCGAACATCATGGCGTCCACCGTGGCCGAACCGCTCGAGCGGCGGCTGGGCACGATTGCCGACGTGGAAGAGCTGACTTCGATCAGCTATGTCGGCTCGTCGATGATCGTGGTCGAGTTCGGGCTGAGCCGCGATATCAACGGCGCCGCCCGCGACGTCGAGGCGGCCATCCAGGCGGCACGCGCCGACTTACCGACCACCCTGCGCAGCAATCCGACCTATCGGCAGTACAACCCGGCGGATTCGCCAATCATGGTGCTCGCGCTGACCTCGGACACGCTCACCAAGGCGCAACTCTACGACTCCGCGGATTCGGTGATCCAGCAGCAACTCTCGCAAGTCAACGGCGTGGGCCAGATCACGCTGGGCGGCGGTGCGTTGCCCTCGGTGCGTGTCGAGTTGCAGCCGGGCAAACTGAACAGCTACGGCCTCGGCCTCGAGGACGTCCGCGCAGCGATCAGCGCGGCCAATGCCAACAGCGCGAAGGGCCACCTCGACCAGGGCGACCAGCGCTATGTAGTGTTGTCGAACGACCAGATCAACAAGGCGGCGCCTTACCGCGACCTGGTCGTCGCCTACCGCAATGGAGCGCCCGTGCTGCTGCGCGATGTCGCGCAGGTCCGGGACTCCAACGAAAATATCCGCAACGCCGGGCTCTATAACGGCAAGTCGGCCGTGCTGGTGATCGTCTATCCGATGCCCGGCAGCAATGTTGTCAGTACGGTCAAACAGATCAGGAACGTCCTCCCCGCGATCGAGGCAACCCTGCCGCACAGCGTCCATGTCAACGTCGCGATCGATCGCTCGGAATCGGTCCGGGCCTCGGTGGGAGATACCGAGCGGACGTTATTCATTGCCGTGCTGCTGGTGGTCGGCGTCGTGTTTATCTTTCTCCAGTCGCCGCGCGCCACGCTCGTGCCGGCCGTGGCGTTGCCGCTGTCGATCGTGGGCACCTTCGGGCCGATGTACCTGCTCGGCTACAGCATCGACAACCTCTCGCTGATGGCGCTTACTATCGGCACCGGCTTCGTGGTCGACGATGCGGTGGTGGTGCTAGAAAACATCACGCGCCACCTGGAAATGGGCCTGAGTCCGAAAGAAGCTGCGCTCAAAGGCAGCGGCGAAGTGGGCTTCACGGTGATCTCGATGAGCCTCTCGCTGATCGCGGTGTTCCTGCCCATCTTGCTGATGCCGGGCATCGTCGGCCTGCTGTTCCACGAGTTCGCGGTGACGTTGTCCATTGCGATCCTGATCTCGCTCGTGATCTCGCTCACGGTCACGCCGGCCATGTGCGCCTACGTGCTGAGCCGCGATCACGCCGGCCATTCCAAAGCCCGTTGGGCGACCTGGGTCGAGGCGCAGTTCGAGCGTTTCAAAAACGCCTACTCGCGCTCGCTCACCACCGTGCTGGACCATTCGCTGCTGGTGATCCTGTTGCTGATCGGCCTGCTGGTCGCGAACGTCTTCCTGTTCAAGCTGCTGCCCGCAACCTTCTTTCCGGAGCAGGACACGGGCATCCTGATCGGGCAGATCATTGCCGACCAGAGCATTTCCTTCCCGGCGATGGAAAAGAAACTCGCCCAGTTGCAGGCGATCGTGCAGAAGGATCCGGCGGTCCAATCAGTGGCGGGTTTTACCGGCGGCCGCGCGCTGAACACCGCGAACGTGTTTATTGAACTCAAGCCGCTGGCCCAGCGCCACGCGACCGCGACCGAAGTGGTCAACCGCCTGCGGCCCAAGCTGAACGGGGTCTCCGGCGCGCGGCTTTTCCTGCAGGCGCAGCAGGATCTGCGAATTGGTGGACGGCAGTCGGCGGCGGAGTACCAGTACACATTGACGAGCGATGACTCCGCGGCG
>Ga0302220_10001500_pt1 | contig 18226 bp, 13 predicted proteins | sample II_Palsa_E1_3_FD_194572 | JGI IMG/M metagenome (GOLD analysis project Ga0302220, IMG submission 194572) | Peat permafrost microbial communities from Stordalen Mire near Abisko, Sweden - II_Palsa_E1_3 | ecosystem: Environmental > Terrestrial > Soil > Palsa > Peat permafrost | place: Sweden...
TATCAGACGATTGTCGCGAACATCAAGACGTTCTCGCAAGGCGGCAAGACCTGCGTGATCTCGACGGTGAACGGCGACTCGAACGTGCCGTTCTATAAGGAGTTGGGCAATCAGGGGTTGAAGGCCACCGACGTGCCGGTCGTCGCGTTCTCGGTGGGCGAAGAGGAACTGCGCGGGATCGATACGAAACCGCTGGTGGGCAATCTCGCGGCGTGGAACTACTTCATGTCGCTGAAGAACCCGGAGAACACGAAGTTCAAGGCGATGTTCGCCGACTGGGTCAAGAAGAACAACCTGCCGGGCGGCGACAAGCGCGTGACGAACGATCCGATGGAAGCGACCTTTGTCGGCATCCATTTGTGGAAGCAGGCGGCCGAAAAAGCGAAGAGCGTGGAGGTCGACAAGATCCGCGTGGCCATGGTCGGCCAGAAGTTCGCGGCCCCCTCGGGCTTTACGCTTGAGATGGATGGGAACCACCACTTGCACAAGCCCGTCATGATTGGCGAAGTGCGTGCCGACGGCCAGTTCAACGTCGTGTGGCGCACGAAGACGGCGATCCGCGCGCAACCGTGGAGCCCGTACATTCCGGGCAACGAAGGCAAGCCGGATGTAGTGAGCTCGATTCCGGACTTCCTGCGCCGGCGACGTGTGGCTTAAAGGCTTGGGTTTGAGTCTCGGGTTTAAGCCTTAGTAAGTACCAGCGTTGAAACATCGGACCGCCGCGCTCGAAGCATAAAAACTAGAGCGGCGGTTCGTACGAGTCCGGGCGACATGCAACATGCAACACGCAACATGCAATGCAGCACACCGCCCCGCACTCCGCACTCCGCACTACCCTGACAGGCCCTTCATGACTGATTCGATGCTTCGCTTGGCTCGCCGTGGCCTCTGCGCAATGCTGATTGCCTGCATGCCTCTGGTTGCGTTTGCCGCGCTGACAGCCGACGATCTCGCGCCACTCGCGGCCGACGACTTCGATGCCAAATCCGCCGCCGTCGACAAGCTGATCGCCAACGCCGATGCGCCCTCAATTGCCGTATTGAACGCGCTCTCCGATGGCTCGTTGGTCGCCACCGACGCCGGCCGCGTGCTGATCCAGACCGATGACGGCAACAAGGACCCGCTCACCAACAAGATCGTTGAGGCGCCCGATGCGCAACCGGTCACCTTGAACAATCTGCTGCGCTCGAAGGTGTCGGGTGCGGTGTCGGGCTTGCAACTGGCGTCGCCCGATATCGCTACACGGCGCGCCGCCATTGACGAATTGCTCAAGAACGCCGATCCGTCGATCAAGCCACTGGTCGATAAAGCCCGCGCCAAGGAAACCGATCCGACGCTTAAAAAACGCCTCGATACGCTCTGGGCCACCACCGCGTTACACGATACCGACGCCAACAAACGCCTCGAAGCCGTGCAACTGGTCGCCGCGCGCCACGACCTCGATATGAACGAACTCTTGCGCCCGATCGTCGCGAAGAACGCGGACGGCACGTTTAACGAACCCGATGAACGCGTACGTGCCGCAGCGCAGACAGGGATTGAAGAGCTGAATTCGATTCAGCGGCGCGGCGAGATTGTCGGCACGATCTTCGCGGGTCTGTCGCTGGGCAGCGTGCTGTTGCTCGCAGCGCTGGGGCTGGCGATCACGTACGGTCTCATTGGCGTGATCAACATGGCCCACGGCGAGTTCCTCATGATTGGCGCCTATGCCACGTATGTGGTCCAGAACCTCGTCCAGCACTACGCACCGGGTGCGTTCAACTGGTATCCGCTGTTCGCCGTTCCAGTGTCGTTTGCAGCGGCTGCGGTAGTCGGCATCGTGCTCGAACGACTGGTGCTGAAACATCTCTACGGCCGTCCGCTCGAAACGCTGCTGACCACCTTCGGCATCAGCCTGATCCTGATTCAGGCGACGCGAACCATCTTCGGCGCGCAGAACGTGCAAGTGACGAACCCCTCGTGGATGAGCGGTGGCGTCTCCATCATGCAGAACCTCATATTGCCTTACAACCGCCTGACCATCCTCGGCTTCTCGCTGGTCGTCGTGCTGCTCGCGTGGGTCGTGCTCACCAAGACGCGCCTGGGCCTGTTCGTGCGCGCCGTGACGCAGAACCGCCGCATGGCCGCGTGCGTGGGCGTAAAAACTTCACGCGTGGATTCGTATGCGTTCGCCTTCGGCGCAGGCATCGCCGGACTGGGCGGTTGCGCGCTCTCGCAGATCGGCAATATCGGGCCGGATCTGGGGCAGAGCTACATCATCGATTCATTCATGACAGTGGTGCTGGGTGGCGTCGGCCAACTGGCGGGAACGGTGATCGGCGGCTTTGGACTCGGGCTTGTCAGCAAGACGATCGAGCCGTTCTGGGGGGCGGTGCTCGCGAAGATCGCGGTGCTGGTGCTGATCGTGTTGTTCATCCAGAAGCGTCCTCAGGGCATGTTCGCCCTGAAGGGCCGAAGCGCCGAGGTTTGAGATGACTACGCCCAACGTCTCCGCGAATCTCGATGTTGCGCCGCAACCCGATGAGCAAGCCAGGCGCGCAGGCTTTGCGCTCGGCCTGCCGCCGCGTGCGGCGCTCCTGCCCCGCAGCGGCTGGATTGCGCTGATCGCGTTCGTGATCGCGATGGGCATCTGCGTGCCCATCGCCGCGCTCGTGCTGCCGGAGTCGAGCACGTTTCACCTCTCCGCCTATTCGATGACGCTCGTGGGCAAGCTCATGTGCTACGCGATCGGCGCGCTGGCGCTCGATCTTGTGTGGGGTTACTGCGGCATCCTGAGCCTCGGGCACGCGCTGTTCTTCGCGCTCGGCGGCTATGCGATGGGCATGTACCTGATGCGCTCGATTGGCCGCGAGGGCAACTATCAGAGCGATCTGCCCGACTTCATGGTGTTCCTCGACTGGCACAAGCTGCCGTGGTACTGGCAGGGCACTGAACACCTCTGGTATGCGCTGTTGCTGGTGATACTCGTGCCGGGGATACTCGCCTGGGTGTTTGGCTTCTTCACGTTCCGCTCGCGTGTCAAAGGCGTGTACCTGTCGATCATCACGCAGGCGATGACGTTCGCCGCGATGCTGCTGTTCTATCGCAACGAAACCGGTTTCGGCGGTAATAACGGTTTTACCGATTTCAAGCGCATCGCGGGCTTTCCGATTACGTCGGCCAGTACCCGCACGGTGCTGTTTCTGATGACACTCGGCGTGCTGATTCTGGCGTTTATCGCGGCGCGGGCGATCGTGACATCGAAGCTTGGGCGCGTGGTGACCGGTGTGCGCGATGGCGAAGCGCGGCTGATGTTCCTGGGTTACAGCCCGCTTGCGTACAAGCTCTTTATCTGGACGGTATCGGCCATTCTGTGCGGCATTGCGGGCGCGTTGTACGTGCCGCAGGTGGGCATCATCAATCCCAACGAGATGTCGCCGGGCAACTCCATCGAGATGGCGATCTGGGTGGCCGTGGGGGGTCGCGGAACGCTGATCGGGCCGATCATCGGGGCGTTTGCGGTGAATGGTGCGAAGAGCTTTTTTACGGCGAATTTCCCTGAATACTGGTTGTTCTTCCTGGGCCTGATCTTTACGCTCGTGCCCTTGCTGCTGCCCAACGGCATCATGGGCCTGATCGATATCGCCCTGCGTAAGAAGAAAGCGGGAGGACATTCACATTGAACACTTTAGCTAACGCGTACAACGCCTTGATCGTGGACTTGCCGCCGCTGCCGGAAATGGATGAAAAGAGCGAGCGCAATCAGAACGGCATCACGGGCCTGGGCCACGTGCTGGAGCCGGGCGAGATCGATGTCTCGCACGGCACGATCCTGTATCTGGAAGACGTGACGGTGAGCTTCGATGGATTCCGCGCGCTCAACAAGCTGACGCTGTCCATTGATGTAGGCGAACTGCGCTGCGTGATCGGGCCGAACGGCGCGGGCAAGACCACGATGATGGACGTGATCACCGGCAAGACGCGCCCCGATTCGGGCAAGGTGTTTCTGGGCCAGACGTTTGACCTCACGCGCATGTCGGAGCCGGTGATCGCGCGCACGGGCATTGGACGTAAATTCCAGAAGCCGACGGTGTTCGAGAACCACCCGGTGTGGGAGAACCTCGAACTTGCCATGAAAACCGACAAGGGGTGGTTAGCCTCGCTCAGATCGAAGCTGGATCGGGCGGCACAAGCAAGGATCGAAGAGACGCTGGAGCTGATTCACCTTGAAGCCGATGCCACGCGTTATGCGGGCGAGCTCTCGCACGGTCAGAAGCAGCGGCTGGAGATTGGCATGTTGCTGATGCAGCAACCGGCGCTGCTGTTACTCGATGAACCGGCAGCCGGCATGACGGACCATGAAACCATGCAGCTCGCGGAGTTGCTCAATAAACTGCGCGGCACGTGTTCGATGATGGTGGTCGAGCACGACATGGAGTTCGTCGCGGCGCTCTCGGGCGACACGGGACGCGTGACGGTGATGGCTGAAGGCAGCGTGCTTGCGCACGGCACGCTTGACGAAGTGAAGCGCAATGAGAAAGTGATCGAGTCGTACCTCGGCCGCTGATTTGATCACCACGGAAGCTCAACACCATGCTCGAAGTCGATTCCCTCAACCAGTTCTACGGCGGCAGTCACATCCTGCGCGATGTGAAGATGACCGTGCCCGATGGAAAGCTCACGGTGCTGCTGGGTCGCAATGGCGTGGGCAAGACCACCTTGCTGCGCTGCCTGATGGGCGTGGTGCCCACCAAAAGCGGCACGATCTCCTGGCGCGGCGCGAAGATCTCGTCGATGCCCACTTACAAGCGCGTATCGAGCGGCCTGGCATACGTACCGCAAGGACGCGACATCTTCGGGCGCCTGACCGTAGAAGAGAATCTGCTGGTGGGCGCGGCGAGCCGCAAATCGCCATCGAAGGTGCCGGACCGGATCTACGAACTGTTCCCGGTGTTGAAGGAGATGAAAAGCCGGCGCGGCGGAGATCTGTCGGGCGGCCAGCAACAGCAGTTGGCGATCGGCCGTGCATTGATGAGCGAACCACAGTTGCTGATCCTCGACGAACCCACCGAAGGCATCCAACCGTCCATCATCCAGGATATCGGGCGCACGTTGCGTCAACTCGTCGATGAAATGGGCATGACGGTGTTGCTCGTGGAGCAGTACTACGACTTCGCCCGCGAGTTGGCCGACCGCTACTGGGTGATGAGCCGCGGCGAGATCGTCGCGGGTGGCGCGGGCGCGGATATGGAAGCAGAAGGCGTGCGGGAGTTGATCGCGGTTTAAGTCAAATCCATGGCTGGTACATGTCGCCCATGAACTCATCGACATCGCGACACCCGCGGTGTATAAGCGCACAAGGTACTGCCTCGTCAAGGGAAAGTGAGAAGCCGGTGAGAAGCCGGTGAGAAGCCGGTGAGAAGCCGGCACGGTCGCGCCACTGTATCTGGTTCGCAGGCTTTTAGATCGCCGAACCCAGAGTCAGACCTCTTTTCTCTATGTTTTCCACTTCAAGCGGGACGCGTATTCCCACAGGGTTGCTTAGATGATTTCTCAACTCATACAGATTTTTAACGACTCAGGCACCAAGGTGCGGGGCAAGCTTTTCGGCATCTATGGGATATTGATTGCGATCAACGTCCTCGCCTGGGTTTGGGCGCTGGTGGCGTTTCGTCATCATCCGGTACTTCTGGGAACCGCATTGCTCGCCTACGGATTTGGGCTGCGTCATGCGGTAGATGCTGACCATATTGCCGCTATCGACAACGTCACGCGCAAGCTCATGCAGGAGAAGAAACGCCCCGTTGCGGTCGGCTTTTTCTTTTCCCTTGGGCACTCGACGGTGGTCGTGCTTGCCTCTGTCGGTGTGGCTGTTGCAACGTCGGCCATGCAAGGCCGATTCGACTACTACAAGGAAATCGGCGGAGTTGTCGGCACGTTGGTGTCGGCGTTATTTCTGTTCGCGATTGCCCTGATGAACCTGATTATCCTGAGGTCGATCTATAGGGCATGGCGCAACGTCAGGAGTGGCGGCGTTTATGTCGATGACGATTTCGATCTGCTGCTGGCCGATCGCGGATTTCTCGCTCGCCTCTTTCGCCCGCTGTTTCGCATGATCACGCGAAGCTGGCAAATGTACCCGCTAGGTTTCCTGTTCGGTCTGGGATTCGATACAGCAACTGAAATTGGATTGCTCGGCATAGCGGCGACCCAGGCGTCGCAGGGGCTCTCGCCTTGGGCAATCATGGTGTTCCCGGTCCTGTTCAGCGCTGGCATGTCCCTGATAGACACGCTGGACGGTCATCTGATGCTCGGTGCTTACGGATGGGCGTACCTGAAGCCGATCCGGAAGATCTACTACAACATGACCATCACGCTGGTGTCTGTCATTGTGGCCGTCGTGATTGGCGGTATAGAGGCGCTTGGGCTGCTCGCCGATCAATTGAAGCTGCAAGGACCGGTGTGGGATGCCATAGGGACCTTGAACGATAACTTCGGCACACTGGGTTTTGTGATCATCGGCATTTTCGCCTTTAGCTGGATCGCGTCGGTCCTGATCTATCGTGCAAAACGTTTCGACGAACTGGAAGTCGGCCGCTAGATCAGCCGCTAGACGCATGAACGAGCCGCCCGGCCCGGAATTCGGGCGACCCCGTTCCTTCTCGTGCACAATGAACACGGCCCGGTCCAGCGGCCATGCCATCTATCGATCGAACACAAATAGCTAGCGCGACGGACCGCGTTGATCCACGCCACTCGTCAGTCTGGATTTGCTTTCAAGATCTCCGCTAGCGGCGTCTCGGATACAACGCAGATTCACACCCATATGTGCTATTCGGAGTTCAATGACATTCTCCCCTCCATCGCAGCGCTGGGTGCTGACGTGATCACGATCGAGACCTCGCGCTCGTCAATGGCATTGCTGGACGGCTTCGGTGCGTTCGCCTACCCGAAGGAATCGGTCCCGGTGTCTATGACTCGCACTCCGCGCGGGTGCCGGGCGTTGAGACAAAGCAGCGCTTGCTTGAGCGTGCATGCGAAGTCATTCCTGCGGAGCATCTAATCCTGGACGCCGAACGTGCAGGAGGCCTGCTTGGCGCACGCAAGCGGCAGACACTGAAGTCCACCCGAGCTTACCGGTAAGGAACCGCGTCGAAACGAGGTTCTGCCATGCCGTGGCCTGTCCGTGCTAAGGTATTTAGCTTGGCTTCGTTGACTTTGTACTTTACTCACCACCCCACTTTCGGGACGCTCTGGACGCTTTATGAAAAAAGTATCACTGCTGCTCACTCTTGCTCTTATCGCTTCGTCATCGGCTTATGCCGCTACAGGCGCGACTGAAACGCTTCCTTCCGGCGTCACCGTGACGCAGATCAAGGAAGGCACCGGCGCGCAGCCTACTGCCGCCGACACCGTGACCGTCAACTATCGCGGCACGTTGGCGAACGGCACCGAATTCGACTCGTCGTACAAGCGCGGGCAACCGGCATCGTTCCCGCTCGGCCAGGTAGTCCCTTGCTGGACGCAAGGCCTTCAGAAGATGAAGGTTGGCGGCAAGGCCAAGCTCGTGTGCCCGCCAGCAACCGCATATGGCGATCGCAGCGTAGGCCCGATTCCGCCGAACAGCACGCTGACGTTTGAAGTCGAATTGCTGAAGATCGGCAACTAAAGGCTATACAACGCGCACTCGTTCCCACGCAATCGTGCGAATCGCGCGTCCTGCTATTGCGATATCGATATCTTTTGCTATCGCAATAGCACGGCTGTGTAACGCCATCAAAATAGATTTGTGGATGTAGCGGGCGTTTAATTTCATTCCAATGGAAAACCCTCCTTGCCTGAACGTTGGCCGTTAAGACAGCCCGATGTTTGAACCAGGGATTGACGGGTGCGAAATAAAATTAGCGACGCGAACAGGGCACACGAACCTGTCATCTGGACGAGTTAGCCTATGCGCTGATGCGCGCTGAGCCATAGCTGCTTAAGGCCGGAAGTCGACTCTACAGTGCGGGAACAGCGCGGAAATCTAATGCCACGTGTTTCCGGTCGAGTACGAAACGGTGGGTACATGACGGCTCGCAAACGATTTCCCTCTGTTGCAGTTTTAATAAGCGTCCGGTAACATTAATTCGCGGGCGTTATCATTCTTTACTTAAACCGGTCACCTGCCGGGACTGCCTGAATAAGCGATTTCCTGTCGTTTTTCCGAGCGACACATAGGGTATGCAAAGGCGTGCTGCGAGAAAACTCCCTGTATAACCCGTTGTCGAGGGGCCAAAATCACTAAACACGCCCTCCCGACCGGTGTTAATAAAAAGAGGGCTGTATTCTAGTCATTTCCACCACCATGGCGACGCTGTGATCCGACACACTCTGGGCGGCTTGCTACTGGTGTTGTCATGCCTCGGCCGCGCGGTCGCGGCAGGTCCCGATTGCTCACGACCCTTCACGCTTGCATTGCATGACCACGGCCTGCTTTATTCCGCCGATACCGACACCGGCATTGACAAGGATTTCGCCGACGAACTGATCCGCCGCAGCGGCTGCAAGATCAGCGTCAGCCTCATGTCACGTGCTCGAATCTGGCAATTGATCGAATCCGGCGCGCTTGACTTCAGCCTGTCCGGCATTGCCAACGCTGAGCGTAACCGCTTCGCTTCGTTCGCCTGGTACTTCAGCAACAAATACTATTTGCTGGTGCGCAAGGACGCGGGCATGCACCAGCTGGCTGATTTTGAGCGCAGCGACCAGTTTCAATTGGGTGTGATTCGCAGCTTTCGCTATAGCGACTCCGCCAACAAGCTGGTCGACACGCTCGCGGCTGAGAACCGCGTCAGCCAGGCAGGCGGCCTCGCACCGTTGTATGAGGCGCTGATCCACCAGCGCATCCAGGGCATGATCATGGAGCCCTTCGATTACCCCGCGCTGGATGAAAAGAAGATCCGCGATGTCACCACCATCATCGAGTTCAACGATCCCGCCATCCCTCATGGCCTGATCATGTCGAAGAAGGCGCTGTCACCCGCCGAGCAGGACAAGTGGCGCGCACTGGTGAACGAGATGCGCGCGGATGGAACCGTGCTGCGTATTTTCGAGAAGTACTTCAAACCCGATCTGGCGAGATCCATGGTCGATTTCCAGGCACCCCCGTGACCTGGGCTCGCCTGGTATTGCTGCCCTTGCTGATTCTGTCCGCTGCTCTCGGCGTGACGTGGATAGTCTGGGATCACGAACGGCAAGCTTCCCACAACGAATTGCTCTCCCAGTTCAATTTTTCACTGGGCGACGTGGTGAGCCGTGTCGAACAGCGCATGTCGACTTACGAGCAGATGCTGCGCGGCGTGCAGGGCTTGTTCGCCGCCACCGGTCAGATGGATCGCGACCAATTCCGCGATTACGTCAGTGCGCTCAATCTCGACGCCAACTTTTCCGGCATCCAGACTATTGGGATCATCGAATGGGTGCCGGCGGCGCGCAGGGAAGCGCATATCGCTGAGATGCGCCAGTTGGGCTTTTCCGGTTACACCATCGCGCCGCAAGGCTTGCGTGAGAACTACGCGCCGATTATTCAGCGCGAACCCGCTGCCACCAGCCGCCATGCCGCGCTTGGACTCGATCCCTGGGTCGACCCTGTGAGGCGGCAGGCCATGGAGAAGGCGCGCGATTCCGGCATGGCGGCAGTCTCCGGGAAAGTCCGCCTGGGGGTGGATGTCGGGCCGGATGCAAAACCCGCTTTCATCATGTACCTGCCGATCTACAACCGGGGCCAGCCGCACGACAGCGTCGCCGAGCGCCGGGCGCATCTTGCGGGCTGGGTGTACGCGTCGTTTCGCATGCACGATGTCATCGCCAGTCTTTACGGGGACCCGCTGCCTGGCCTCGCGCTAGCTATCTCCGACGGCGTGGAACCGTCCGCCGCGGCCTTGCTTTATCGCTCCCCTGACACCGGCGAGCAGCACGAGCCGCCGCTCATTTCAGCCAATGAGTACCTGGTTGTCGCGGGGCACAACTGGACGCTCTCAATGAGCACCCTGGACGACTTCAAGGGCCGCTTCGGCCGCAACGCCGAAGCACTGATCGCGGTCACCGGTACGGGTCTGAGCCTGCTGCTGGCGCTGCTCGCCTGGTTGATGGTCACCGGACGCGGCCGCGCGATGCGGCTGGCTTCCACGATGACCCGCGAATTGCGCGAGAGCGAGGAGAAGTTCCGTGCGATCGCGGATTGCACCGTGAACTGGGAAGTCTGGTGGGGACCGGATGGCAAACCACGCTGGATCAATCCATCGGTCGAGGAATACACCGGCTACACCGTCGCCGAATGCATGGCCATGACCGACTTCGCGGGCACGCTGATCCATCCCGACGATAGGTCCCGCGTTGCCCCCGAATTCCTGAAGGGACTCCAGGGCTTCCGTGGCGACGACCTCGAATTCCGCTGCGTTCGCAAGGACGGAACGCTGGTCTGGCTATCCGTTTCCTGGGTTCCGATCACGGACGCCAAAGGCGTATTCACGGGTTTTCGGACGAGCGGGCGCGACATTACCGACCGCAAGCAAGTGGAGGCCGAACTGCGGATCGCGGCGGTCGCCTTCGACTCGCTCGAAGCCATGATGGTGACCGACGCCAGAAACACCATCCTGCGGGTCAATTCGGCGTTCACCGAGTGCACCGGTTACACGGCTGAAGAGGCGGTGGGCCAGACACCGCGACTGCTGCGCTCGCACCATCACGACGACGCTTTCTTCAGCGAGATGTGGGAAACGATCCACCGCATGGGCGGCTGGCAGGGCGAGATCTGGGGGCGTCGCAAGAACGGCGAGGTCTATCCGAAATGGCTGACGATCTCGGCGGTGACGGGCGAAGGCGGAGTCGTCAGTCACTATGTGGGCACACATCACGACATCACCGAACGCAAGATCGCGGAGGAACGCATCAAGGAGCTCGCCTTCTTCGATGCCCTGACGCGTTTGCCCAACCGCACGTTGCTGCTGGATCGCCTGACGCAGGCCATTACGGTCAGCGCGCGAAGCGGTGCGTGCGGTGCATTGCTGTTCATCGACCTGGATCACTTCAAGACGCTCAACGACACCCTGGGTCATGACAAGGGCGACCTGCTGCTGCAACAAGTGGCGCAGCGCCTGGCCGCCAGCGTACGCGATGGCGATACGGTGGCACGAGTGGGCGGCGACGAGTTCGTGGTGGTGCTCGGAAGCCTCCACGAAACCTGGCAAGAAGCGGCCAGCCAGACAGAAGGCATGGGCGAAATCATTCTTGATGTTCTCGGCAAGTCGTACCAGCTCGACGACGTCGATTACCGCAGCACCGCCAGCATCGGCGCGACTGTGTTCAGGGGCTATCAGACGTCCATCGACGAGTTGCTGAAGCAGGCCGACCTCGCCATGTACAAGTCGAAGGAACTGGGGCGCAACGCGCTGTGTTTCTTCGACCCGGCCATGCAGACCGTGGTAGTGGAACGGGCCACGCTCGAGGCGGGCTTGCGAAAGGCCATAGAGGGCAATCAGTTCCTGTTGCATTACCAGGCGCAGGTGCTCGACGGCGACCGGGTCGTGGGCGCCGAAGCGCTCGTGCGCTGGCAACATCCACAGCGCGGTATCGTGCCGCCCGCCGATTTCATCCACCTCGCTGAAGAGACCGGAATGATCCTGGCGTTGGGCAACTGGGTGCTGGAAACCGCGTGCACTCAACTGGCGTTATGGGCAATGCAGCCGCACATGTCCCACCTGACGATCGCGGTCAATGTGAGCGCGCAGCAGTTTCGCGAGCCCGATTTCGTGGCCAAGGTGTTGAACGTGATCCGCCGGACAGGCGCCAACCCGAACCGGCTCAAGCTGGAACTGACCGAGAGCGTGCTGGTGGACAATGTGCAGGACATCATTGAAAAGATGCATGCGCTCAAGGCTCGCGGCGTGGTCTTTTCGCTGGACGATTTCGGTATCGGCTATTCGTCACTTTCGTATTTGAAGCGACTTCCCTTGGATCAGTTGAAAATCGATCAGTCGTTCGTGCGCGACGTGCTCGTCGATCCAAATGACGCAGCGATTGCCAGGACTATTGTCGCGCTCGCGCAAAGCCTGGGCTTAGGGGTGATCGCCGAGGGCGTGGAGACCGAAGAGCAACGCGACTTCCTGGCCGGCGCCGGCTGTCATGCGTACCAGGGTTTCTATTTTTGCCGGCCGTTGCCCATTGAAGGGTTTGAACAGTTCGCGGACAGGGAGCGAATGAAGCCGAAAGCGGCCCGCGCATCATAGTTCGGCCAACTGACCGCATCACTTCGCAGGGCCTCAGATTCGCAGATCGGTGAGGATCTGCTCCGCCAAAAAATCACAAGGCGGCCGGTTCGATCCCGCGCTGCGCGCGAGCACGATTTCCAGGTCCGGCAGGGCAGGCAAGCCGTCCGCGCTGCCAAGCTGGACGAACCGTTCGGGAATGCTGCATCGGGACAGAGGCGCGATCGCGAGCCCCGCTTCGACCATGCTGAAAAGGCCCAGGAGGCTCGGGCTTTCATAAGATGTGCGATAGCTGATCTTCGCCCGTTCGAGCGCGTGAATCGCCTTGGACCGCGCGACGCTACCCGGTGCAAACACGGCAATGGGCAGTGGACGTTCCTTCCAGACTTCGTTGCCTACCGCGCAACCAGCCCAGACCATGGGTTCGAGCCGGATAAAGTCACCGCTCAACCCCTTCATCCGCGTCATGCACGCAAGATCGATCGCGCCTTCCTTGATGAGCGGCGCCAGGGCGTTGCTTGGCATGCCGATGACCTGGATCTCGACCTTGGGGTAAGTCGCGGAAAATTTTCTCAACACGGAGGGCAGGAGAGACGACGCGTAGTCGTCCGGTACCCCGATTGCCACCCGCCCCCTGACGTCCGGGCGAACAATCGATGCCCAGGCTTCGTCACGCAGGGCAAGCAAACGCCGCGCGTACGCGAGCAGCACATGGCCGTCCTGCGTCAGCGTGAGGTTGCGCGGCTTGCGTGAGAACAAGGGCTTGCCTAATGACGTCTCCAACGACTTGATCTGCATACTCACGGCGGATTGCGAACGATGCACGAGCGCCGCGCCGCGCAGGAAGCTGCCTGTGTCGGCAATGGCGACGAACATGGAGAGCGCATCAAGGTCGAAGGTTTTCATTGGTATCGGACGTATCGGAGGTATCAGAAAATCTGAACGAAGTCTTCAATATAACTCGCTTTCCTGAATTCAACAGGCCTTGCATACTGAGCCTCCCTCAACGCGAGAACGCCGGAAAAGAAACGATGTCGATAACCTACGATGACTTCAGGAAGCTCGGAATAAAAATCGATATGACCCGTGGAAAGCCGTCCTCGGAACAGCTCGACCTGTGCTCGGAGCCACTGGCCAACGCGCTGAAAGCGGGCGAATTCACGTCGCGCGATGGCATCGATTGCCGCAATTATGGTCATGCGCTGGGCCTTCCCGAAGCTCGTGAGCTCGGCGCCGATCTGCTCGGGGTTACCGCGGAGCAGGTGGTGGCTGTGGGCAATTCAAGTCTCGAGTTGATGCATGACGCCGTGGCATTCGCCATCCTGCATGGCATGGCTGACGGCACGCCGTGGCGTAACGCGGGTGACATCGCGTTCCTTTGCCCCGTGCCGGGATACGACCGCCATTTCGCGATCTGCGCGGCGTTGGGCGTGCGCATGATCCCGGTGCCGCTGACCGGCAATGGCCCCGATATGGATTTTGTCGAAGCACAGGTCGCCGCGGATCCGGCTATCAAGGGCATCTGGTGCGTGCCGCTCTATAGCAATCCGACCGGAGAAATCTACTCAGCCGATACGATTCGCCGTCTCGCCTCGATGCAAACCGCCGCGCCCGACTTTCGCCTGTTCTGGGACGACGCGTACCGGTTCCATCACCTGACGCAGCAGAAGCACACTACGTTGAACATGATCGAGGCTTGCGCGGCAGCGGGGCATCCGGACCGGGCGTTGATGTTCGCGTCGCTGTCCAAGATCACTATTGCCGGCGCTGCGTTGGCGTTCATTGCATCGTCGCGGCGTAACGTCGACTGGTGGCAGCGTTGCTCGTCTGTCAGGACCATTGGACCGGACAAGCTCAATCAACTCCGGCATGTACGGTTTCTGCGCGACCGGCAGACATTGGAGGGCTTGATGGCGCATCACAGGGCGCTGTTGCGACCCAAGTTCGACGCCGTGACAACGACCTTTAGCGAGATCCTTGCGGATCTGCCGGGCGTGTCCTGGACCGACCCGCAAGGAGGGTATTTCATCAGCCTCTATACTCCCGACGGGCTCGCGCAACGCACGGTCGCGCTGGCCGCCGAAGCGGGCATTGCAATGACGCCCGCAGGCGCGGCGTTCCCCCATGGTCTCGATCCACGCGATCGGCATCTGCGTGTGGCACCGACCTTTCCTGCGCTCGATGAAGTGAAGCGGGCCGCGCAAGGCATTGCATTGTCTTTGCGTCGCGCGGTCGAAGAGCGGGGATGATCGCTCGAAATCAGGCGGCCGTGGTTCTTATCCCTGCGTTGCTCATTCACTCCTGTAGAAGCGGTTTCGCGCACCATGCCATCACCGCGAATTGGCGAGACTGCTTGTGCAAACTGGCGTGGAGCGCCGCGTGTTCGGCACGAGGAATGCCAGTCCGACAAGGATGATCGACGCGGCCGATGCCAACGCGTACACCGGTTGAAACGAGCCGAATACCGTCTTGCATAATCCACCCAGCACGTTTCCCAACGCCCCGCCCACGCCAAACGCCGCTTCGCAGATTCCGCATACCATCGCGGCGAGAGCGGGCGCGCTTGTCTTGCCGACATACGCGTGCAGCAAGCCGAAGATCGGGAAGAACGAAAAGCCTAACGCGACCGCCGCGACCATCAGCGCATAACCGCCCGGGCGCGATGCGGCGATCAGCGACGCGCACAAAAGCAGGACCCCCGCGCTAACCAGCGCGGTACGCATGCCATCTCGCTGCGTGTGCCCGTTTCGATCAGGCGTGCCGCGCATATCGCCGATCATACCGAGCACCAGCCCGCTCACCACGCCGACCAGCCCCACGAGCGCCCACGCGTGCGCTGTTACATCGAGGCCCAGATGCAGGTCGTCGTGCGAATAAGCTGAGAAGTAGGTGATGAACGGGACACCGGCAAAACCGCATAGCAGTGCCATGGCGTAAACCAGCAGGAATTGTCTGGCGAGCATGCGCCGCAGCCCAAGGCGCTCGTTCGGGCGCTTGGCCTGACGCGGTGGTGTAACGCGCGGCTGTGAGGCCGGCGTACCGCCAAGCCGTGCAAACACGAGTACGATCACGCCGCTCAACACGGCGGTCAGCACTGCGCTCACGAGCCAGACGGAGCGCCAGCCCCATGACGCCAGCAACGCCGGCACCATCAACCCGTTCAGCAAGACGCCGTAGTTCGTGCCGCTGCTAATCACCCCGATCGCTTTCGCCTGATGGCGCGCATCGATCAACGGCGCGATCAGCGCCATCATCGGGACCCAGGTCGCAGCAGCGCAGGCATTGAGCGTGACGAGAGCGGCGCCCATCATCCATGTGTTCTTGGCGAAGGCGAGGCCCGCGAGGTCCATCGCCGATAACGCGGTCGCCACGAGCACGACCCTGGCCGCTCCAAAACGCGCGGCAGCGAGCCCGGACAACAGCGCCATCGCGACATTGGCCAGTTGCCGTGCGGCCGTGATGTAGCCGGCCTGTTCATAGTCGAAGCCGATGTCCTGTTTCATCTGCGGCAAGACGACAGGAAAGAGATAAACGCCGAACCCGTAGGTCGCAGCGATCACGGCGCTCAGCAGCAGCGTGACAGCCAGTTGATTGGCTAAGCGAGGCGAAACGCTAGGCGAAATACCCATGGCAGGCTACCGGAAGAAGTCGTTAGATTTATTCTCGGCGCGCTTGCTTTATGATGGAAATGATTTAATTTACTATTATTGATTAAGCTTCGTCATCATTGATTCCGACCATGAACCTCGATCTTGCCCTCCTGCGCGCGTTTGTTGCTGTCACGGAAGCCGGTGGTTTTACCAAGGCGGCGCGACGCCTGAACCTCACGCAATCCGCGATCAGTCACCAAATACGGCGGCTTGAAGAAGAAGTGGGCCGGCCGCTTTTATATCGCACCACGCGCAGTCTGACGCTGACCGAAGATGGTGAGGATTTCTTGCGTTACGCGATGCAAATCCTGAATGCGATGGATGCAGTCACGCAGCGTTTTCAATCGTCTCCGGCTTCGGGAGTCGTGCGCTTTGGAGCGCCGGATATTTTCATGGGTGAGCGGCTCCCCGTTTTGCTGACGCAATTTTCTCGAGCATTTCCCAACGTGCGGCTAGATGTGAGCGTGGGCATGAGCCTCGATTCGCAGGCGATGGTTGCCGCGCACGAACTGGATCTTGCCGTGGTGCTGTGCGTGCACGGGGAAACGGATCGGGACGCTGAAGGCATCGTGTTGCGGCGAACGCGGTTCGTCTGGGCGGCCGCCGAATCGTTCGAAGCGCGCACGGGGGCGCCGCTGCCGCTCGCATTTTTTCCTGCGCCGTGTGTGAATCGGCGAGTCGCGCTGGAAGCGCTCGATGGCTTGCCGGTGGATTGGCATGTCGCGTTTACATCGTCGAGTCAGTCGGGTATTCGCGCCGCCGTGATGGCGGGGCTCGCGATTACGCCGCTGACGCGCGATGACCTGGAGCCGGGCATTGTGGTTGTCGACGGGCAGTACGGTTTACCGCCCCTGCCGGAAGCGGAATTCAGGCTGCTCTGGGGCAAGGGCGAGCCCACGCTGGCGGCGCAGGAGTTCGGTCGCCTGGTGCTTGATGCACCGGTCGAGCGTCCGCTGCGCGCGAGTGCGGCCCAATTCGCGTAAGCCGGCTTGGCGGGGCCTTTCCTGCAAACCTACATGCGCTCGGCAATGCTATGCGCCGTCGCAGCCGACAGCGTCCACCCCAAGTGTCCATGCCCCGTGTTGTAGAACACGCCGCGACGCTTGCCGCTTCCAACCTTCGGCAACATGCTTGGCAGCATCGGCCGCAAGCCTGCCCACGGAATCACGCGCGATGTCGCGACACCCGGGAAATAGCGGCGCGTCCAGTCGACGAGCGGTGCTATCCGGTCCGAGCGGATATCGCGATTAAAGCCGTTGATTTCAGCTGTACCCGCTACGCGAAAACGATCAGCGCCAAGCCGGCTCGTGACAATCTTCGCACTCTCGTCGAGCAGGCTGACCCACGGCGCACCCTCGCGGCTCGCAGCGTCGTCCAGGCACACGGTGATCGAATACCCCTTCACCGGATAGATGTTCACGTGGTCGCCGAGCATCGATGCAATCTCCCGGCTTGCCACGCCCGCGCACACCACGATGCGCTCGAAGCCATGTTGCTGCTCGTCACCCTCGCTGCCGCCGTGCAGCACGCGCATGGCGAACGGGCCGTCGCCGCGCTGCTCGATATTCGCGATCTGCGTGTCGTAATGAAAGCGCACGCCGCGCCGCTCGCAGGCTTCGGCCAGACCGCGCGTGAACTTGTGGATGTCGCCGGTCGAATCGGACGGCGTGAAAAATCCACCGTGGAAATCGCCTTGCAATGTGGGCTCGATCGCGCGCATTTCGTCGCCTGTGACCGCTCGCCGATCAAGGCCGCCCGATTGCAGCAGCAGGTTCACTTTCGCGGCGGCGTCGAACGCCTTTTTCTGCTGGTACATATGCAGGATGCCGCGCTGCTCGAGGTCGAAGTCAATCCCTTCACGCTCGGCAATCCCGAACAGATGCTCACGCGCGGCGATGGCAAGGCGCACTGTCTCGATGGTGTTGGCCCGGTAGTTAGGGATCTGGCGCAGGAATTCGCCCATCCACGAATACTTGTGCCAACTCGGCGCGGGGTTGAGCAGCAGCGGTGCGTCGCGCGTGAACATCCAGCGCAGGCCCTTGAGCACGGTGGCCATGCTGTTCCAGACCTCGGCGTTGCTGGCGGAAAGCTGGCCGCCGTTTGCGAATGATGTTTCCATCGCGGCATACCGGTGACGCTCGAAAACGGTGACGTCGTGGCCGCGTTCGGCGAGGGCGTAAGCAGTCGTGACACCGGTAATACCGGCGCCAATGATGGCGATTCGTGACATGACAAGGTCCAGATGGAAGTTGGGCATCGCCGGGATAACCGGCGTCTATGCCCCATCTGTCCGTTTACCTGAGAGTTTCAGTCGTGGCGTTGCACGCACGACATCCCCGTCGGTGGGCG
>Ga0302220_10001501_pt1 | contig 18225 bp, 17 predicted proteins | sample II_Palsa_E1_3_FD_194572 | JGI IMG/M metagenome (GOLD analysis project Ga0302220, IMG submission 194572) | Peat permafrost microbial communities from Stordalen Mire near Abisko, Sweden - II_Palsa_E1_3 | ecosystem: Environmental > Terrestrial > Soil > Palsa > Peat permafrost | place: Sweden...
CGGTACAAAAAGTATCGCATGTCGGCGCGCGCTGCGTAGTCAGCTGCTCGGCTGCATGTCATCGCTCCAATGACCCCTCAAGCAACTTTTGCCCTCGGCTGCCGGAGGTCTGCAGCGTTGGTTGCGCGCGGTATCGCCAGTCCTCGATTTTCGCGATCGGAGCCGCATCAACGCGTCACCATTCGTCGATTTATTACGGGCCGGCCGCTGAAGCCCCGATGAATGCCATGTCGGTCGCCATTACGCGGGGCGCTGGTCAAAATCTCGACGTGCCTTTTCTACATCATCGAGATTGTTGGCCGCCCAGACCCAGACTCCGCAGAACGCAGCGCCCAATGTGATCCCGAGGTCTGTGAGTTTGTATTCGACCTTCGGCGGCACGACCGGATACACCGTACGTATCACCAGACCATCACGCTCCATCGCGCGCAAGGTCTGCGTGAGCATTTTCTGACTGATTCCCTCAACCAGTTCACTAAGCCGGCTGAAACGCAGCGGCGACTTCTCCGCGAGTACGTCGAGGATCAACATCGTCCATTTGTCTGCAACGCGACCGATGAGATCCCTGACTAACGACGCAATGCGAGGATCAAGATCAATGGGCGGTGTCAGGCTCGCGTAGTACTGTGCGGCGGCGATCTGTTCTTTGGTGAACTCAGGGACTCGGTCCATTTTCACACTCTCTATTTGGTAAGTATGTATCTTTCAGGTGCCTTCTTCCCTTCAGAAAGTATGCCAGTCAAACTACGCTCATGCTCAACAAAACAGGGAGTGACATGACGAAGATGATCGGCAGAACCATATTGATTACGGGCGGGACAAGCGGGATTGGCCTGGAGTTGGCACGGCAGTTGATCGGTCTGGGTAACAAGGTGATAGTCACCGGACGGGATCTCGACAGGCTGGCGGTTGCACAGCAAGCCGTGCCCGGACTCCATGTTTTTCAAAGCGATGTTAGCGATCCGACGAGTGTCGAGTCGTTGTACAAAACCGTGTCTGGCCAGTTTCCAGCGTTGAACACGCTGATAAACAACGCGGGAGCGATGCGCAATATCAAACTGGATCAGCAGCATCAGTTGAGTGACCTGACCGCTGAAGTCGATGGCAATCTGAAGGGACCCATGTGGATGGTCCAGGCCTTCCTGCCTTTGCTCTTGAACCAGAAAAACAGCCTGATTGTGAATGTGTCATCAGGTTTGGCGTTTATTCCCTTCCCCGCGGCTCCGATATACAGCGCGTCAAAAGCCGCGCTTCATGCCTATACGCAGTGCCTGAGGGCGCAGTTGACCGACACCTGCGTGTCGGTCGTCGAATTGGCTCCCCCGGGCACCGAAACACCGCTATTTCGAGGCGAGTTTGCCGAGGAAATGAAAGGCGAAAAAGGCATGAATGTCAGCGTGCTCGCGAGGCGTGCCATTGCGGGTATCGAATCCGGGAAACCCGAGATTCGCCCAGGCGTAAGCAATGTATTGAAAATCGCCAGCCGCGTTGCGCCGCACTTCATGTTCCGGCAAATGGTAAAACTCGGCCGTCCGAAACCGGCTAGCGTCTGAGAGGCGTTGTTGGTTAACGTCAACGCTTACGGCAGCCGCATAAGAACTGCATTCGAAGTTCGGCACCGGAAACCGTCTGCCGCGAGTAGCTTGGCCACAGCGGCACCGATGCCCTCGGACGCGCCCGTCCCAATTGCTGTACGAATCTGAGTATTCATGTTCTGTACTCCTTCTTTAATATTCCTGACCACTCTTGATCGCCATTACCGGCATCGCTCTGAGTCATCGCGTTTTGGTGCTGAGCAAACTTATCCAGCTTGACCGAACGATCGTCGGTGGCATCCATGTACCAAAGCGAAGGTTTCGAACCCGCTCGCTGGAGGCCTATGTGTGGATGCTATCCGCCACTCTTTTCAGAACAGCTTTTGCCATTGATCCTGCTTTTTCATATCCGCGCGAGTGTTGATTTCGATCAGGACGCCACCAGGCGAGCGGCAAAAGAACCGTGATCCACGCGAGTTGTTAAAGACCTCCGTTTCCATGCAAACGCCCCCCTCCAGGAATTCCTTATAGAGGGTATGGACGTCGTCCAGGCTGTCGAGCTCCAGGCCGAAGTGGAAGTTTTTGGGCCAAACCGGCACTTCCTCCGTCACGTGGTCCAGAACGATGTCAAACCCATTCCGTTTGAGCAAGCAGCTCTCTCCCGCTGCGACAATCTCGCAGCCGAGGTATTTTTCGAAAAACGCAGCCGTCTCGGCTACGTTGGTAGTGGGAAAACTCAGGTGATTCAGCTTTGCTTCTTTATGAAGATTCATGGTCGATCTCGCAGAGAGGTTGAAATGTGCCGTGGAACAAGTGGTCACCGATCCAACTCTATGCCGCTGTGCCGATCGCGTGACGTTCCACGGCGTCCATTTTGCGAGTAATTGCTCGATTTTTAAACTCGCATTGCGCAGCACGCATGCGCCAGCGCGCGGCCCAGCAATGACGGGGGTTTACGCGTCCGCCACTTCAGCGATATGAACAATTACTCGCATTTTGGAACGCGCCCAGATAGCGATCGTTATTTCAGAAGCAGGATGCGCGGGGTGGTGACTGGTTGACTCGTGAAGACGGCGTTCCGCGGCCCGGCAAGCCGCCTATTTCCGGGTTCGTGACTTTTCGGGCTGACGTTCCACGATCCCCAGGTATCCGAATAAGGCACGACCGACGCGGCTTTCCAGATCTCGCCGGTCCGATTCACCGCGCTCTCCCGCTGCATCCACGATCGCGCGAAGGATGGCAACGAGGTCGTCGGTCGCGGTCTCCATTTTTGGCTGCGATGGAATATCTTCGCGGGTCAGAATTTGCCGGATGACTTCATGAAAAGCGGCCTTCGATGCCGCCAGCTCATTGGCAATGACGGGGCGGTTTTCCTCGAAATCGAGCGCGCGCGCAAGCGCGGGACGACGCAGTTGCTGATGGACCGAGACCGTAATCAGGTGCTTCAATGCCCTCTGCCCCGTGGGTTCGCTCAATGCGCCCGCAGCCTCTGCAAAGAACACGGCCCCTTCCCGCTTGCTAAGGGCAACGATGAGTGCGTCCTTGTTGGGAAAGTATTGATACAGGGAGCCGACACCAACACCCGCGCGCTGCGCGACGAGATTGGTATTCATCCCTTCCATCCCCTTCGTTTCAAGCACGCGGGCCGCTGCCTCCAGGATCGTGGCGACGGTTTGTTCGGCGCGGGATTGCTGCGGAATCTTTCGCGGCTTTAATGATGGACGCCTGTTTGTCGTCACGATGCAACCTGGTCAAAAGCGAGTATTAGCTCAGACCCTACAGCGTAACGGATGATTCGTTTTCTGGGTCGCCGAACACCCAGAACGATGGTCAGGATGGTTGCGGGCCGCCGACGCCCTTTCGCCAGGCCGCGCACGTATATCGTGACCAAGCGTCAGCTTCCGGGATACCGGCGTGCGCGCGTCTTTTCGCACCCCTCCCTGCTCTCCGATAAAACCATTAAGCGCGGGTCGCTCCGATCGCGGCACGTGGCCGCAGCGTCGCCATGATCAGGTACATGCCGCCGCCGATAGCCACCCCGAAGAACCAGCCATAGGTATTCCACCAGGCCGGCAGCAGGTTGGTGAAGTTGGGCAGGAAGGTCGAAAACACGCTGCCGACCGCCGCGGAGACCACCGCGTTGACGTTCCAGCCGCCTTCGTAGCGGTACTCACCGTGCTCCTGGTAGAGCGCCGCGACGTTGATGTTGCCGTTGGCCACCAGGTAGTAGTCCACCAAAATGATCCCCAGCAGCGGGCCCATCGTGGCGCCGATGGCATTGACGAAGTGCGCGGCGTTGCCTTCCCACGGCGCGAACGGGTAGAGCACCAGCGCGATGGCCGCAGCAATGTAGCCGCCCCTTTTGAAGCTGATCTGCTTGGGGAACGTGTTGGAGATGTCGAAGGCCGCCGAGACGAAATTGGCCACCACGTTAATGCCGAGCGTGGCGACTGCGAAGGTTAGCGCCGCGATGAGTGCCAGCACCCAACTGTCGAATTTCGCGGAGATCTGCTCGGGGTGCAAAAGCACTTCGCCATACACCTTGAAGGCGGCGATGGTGGTGACACCGGCGACTAGCGAAAACGCGATCAGGTTGACCGGCAGGCCCCACAAATTGCCTTTCTTCACTGCGCTGCGATTCTTCGCGTAACGCGAGAAGTCGCAAAAATTCAGGTATAGCGCAGCGAAGTAGGTGATCCAGGTCGCGCCCACTGCCATCAACGCCCAGAACGAGCCGGGCTCGCCGCTGACGCCGGCGTCCTTGGTCTTGTCGAGCAGCACGTTCATCGGAATGCCACTGCTGAACGAAAAGCCGCCCGCCTTGACGCACAAGCCGATCGCCAGGATCAGCATGGCGACCCATACCGCCGGACCGGCCCAGTCCTGGAATTTGCGGACCGTCTCCATGCCCTTCTGAATGATGAGCAACTGCAGCGCCCAGATGATCACGTAGCAGATCACCTCCAGCCCCGAGTGGCCCAGGACGTGCGTGCCCTTCTGGAACGCCATCAGGCTGTCGTTGCGGATCAGCAGCGCGACCATCGCGCTCGACGCCGCTGCCGTCTGCGCGCCGTACCAGAAGCAGGCCACCACGGCCCGCACCAGCGCCGCCAGGTTTGCTCCCCACACGCCGAAGGAGGCGCGCGCCAGCACGGGGTAAGGCACACCGGTCTTCTCGCCCGCGTAGCCGATCAGGTTCATCAGCGCGAAGATCACCAGCGAGCCGAGCCCGATCGCCAGCACGAAGTTGATAAAGCTGCCGCACAGAAGGAACAGGCTGGCGGCGAGGTAGTAGCCCCAGAGGCTGTGCACGTCCGAGGTCCACACGTTGAAGATGCTGAAGGCACCCCAGTTGCGCTCCCGGGCGGGCGCGAGATCTTCGTTGTAGAGGCCGGGGGAAGGATCGCGGATTTCCATCTGTCATCTCCTTTGAGTTCGTTGAACTGCGGAAATACCGCCAGACGCCCCTAGGCAGAAATGCCCCGCGTCTGAAGCAAGCCGGGATGCAAGAACTGTAGGTACTTTGTCAGGAATGCTCTTGATCGACGCTATAGCAAGACGAGGTCGGGCCGGACGTGCGACCACCCGCCAACTTTTGTTGGCGAGTCGTTATTTCCCAGGCTCAATGACCAAGACCGCTCGCGGCGATCTGCTGCTCCACGAACTGGGCGAACAGTGAATGCAGACGCGTCGTCGGATGGATGTCGTCGGCGAAGATGTACGTCTGGTCCGCATTGGGCGTCGCGTAGGTAGCCGGCGAACACAGCAACGACGTGTCATCGGGTGTTTTCGACGGGTCGCAGGCGGTGCTGGTGTTTGAGACGACGAAGCCGTTCGCCTGAAAGTTCGCAATGATCTGATCCGCCCACGTATAAGCATCGATCTGGATCACCTTGCCTTGCAGGCCATCGGCCTGCAAGGCGGCGTTCAAGTCATTGTTGAACAGCTGCGATAACTGGGTGAGGTTTGCCCCGCCGTCAGACGAAGTAATGCCCTTGGGCGTCAATCCGATATTCGGAACATTGACCACTACGACATGCGTGGCGCCGCCCTGGACAATCTGTCCCACAACTTGAGCCAAAGAAGTTGCCGCCGCCTGCACGGTCGGCGCCGCGGTCGGCAGCGACCCGGCGCGAAGCACGTCGTTCGCGCCAGCCCAGACCAGCACCAGTTGACCGGAGTTGAAGCTGCCGTGAGACGCCAGATAGCTCGACACCTGCTGGGTGACCGGCATTTCTATATTGCCGATCACGTCGGTGAGAAAGTCGTACTGGTTTGCCGGCGTGGCCACCGTGGCGCCGCCTTCCGCATAGCCAAGACCGCCTTGCGCACTTAACTCATGAGCGATGTTGATCGTAAAGGCAGCAGTGAGCTTATCGCCATAGTATTGCGCGACATCCTGAGTCCACACTTGTCCCGGATTGGTTGTGAACCGTCCTCCACCAACCGCGCTGGCGATCGGCGCATAGGTCCCGACGTCCGACAGGCTGTCGCCGAACGAGACAACTTGCAGATTGATGCCGCTCGGCGGGTTGGCCGCACCACTCGAGCCGCTTCCCCCTCCGCCGCATGCGGTAAGCAGTGAGATCCCCACGGCAAGAATTGCAGCACGTACCCGGTCATTGCGTCCTTGCATAGATCCTCCGCTGCTGGTCGGCCGGGCAATTGCCCTCATGCGGCGGGCTTGTCGGCAGCTTGCCTGCATATCGCTCTAGCTATATGCCCCTTCGCACCTTCGCTTAAGCAAAAAGCATGCGCTGTTGTCCTGATTGTCGACGGCAGACTGTAAGGGCCAGCACCGCAAGCCCGTCCTTCACCGGCATGCACAGCTCGCCCATCGTCTGCTTTGTCCAGCTCGTTGAGGCGGAATGGCACGACCCGTACCAGAGGCGATTGCCCGTACGGACTCCCAATCACGAACACAGGAGACAACCATGACTTTTGACGGTTCGGCCATCAAGGCGCTGCTGGACGATGCGGTTTCGAGGGGCGCGGTTCACGGCATTGCGGCAGTCGTTGTTGACCGCACGGCCCGCTGTTCCATCACGCCGCCGGCGAGGCAGGCGAACACGCGATGTTCCGCAACGCCTTGATGACAAAGGCCGTTGCCACGACGGTGGCACTGCAGTTCGTGGAGGCTCGACAACGTGCAGGGCATGCGCAGCAGCGGCACGGCCGACTGGGCCGGCGTCTTCAATTCCTACTATTGAATCGACCGCTCCAAGGGCATCGGCGGCGTGCTGACGACGCAGCTGCTGCCCTTCTTCGACATGCCTGTCATCGAGACACTCATTGGCTTCGAGACGGCGGTGTACCAGCAGGTGGAAGCGGCCATACCAGCGGCATGACGTCCGCGCGGGCCTGGCTCACGGTCATGGCTTCGTGCTCGCGTCCTGGTTCCGGAACGCCGCCTCGCCGGCGTCCGACACCTCGACCCATTTCTTGTCGGGCGCTGCGTCTGCGACGTAGCTGTCGTGCCAGTTCCACCACTTGTAGGTCGGGGTCTGAGGGTATCCCTCGGGCGAGTCCTCCCACATTTCCTGACGGCCCAGCGGCGTAATGTCGAGAGTGTTCCAGGTGCCGCCTATCTGCTCGTCGCCGCGGTTGTTGATGAAGTAGGTGCGGAACACGCGGTCGCCATCGCGGTAAAACACGTTCGTGCCGTGCCACTCGGCCACCCCGAAGTCGGCGTCGAAGCGGTCCGTGAGAGTGAACCAGGGCATCTCCCAGCCCATCTGCGCCTTGAGCCGCGCGATGTCCGCCTGAGGCGCCCGCGAGACAAAGACGAGGGTCGTGTCACGGGCGTTCAGGTGAGCGACGTGGGCGACCTGGTCAGCCACCATGGAGCAGCCCCGGCAGGCGTGCTCGGGCCAGCCAAACACGCCCGGCTCGAAGAAGGCGCGGTAGACGACCAGTTGACGCCGGCCATCGAACAGGTCGAGCAGGCTGGCCTTGCCCGCGGGCCCCTCGAACGTGTACGCCGTCTCCACGGCCATCCACGGCATGCGCCGCCGTTCTGCAGCCAGTGCGTCACGGGCGCGCGAGTGGGCCTTTTCCTTCACGAGCAGTTGCTCGTGAGCCGCCGCCCACGCCTGCGGCGACACGACCGCTGGTGTGTGCATGGCAGGCTGTCCGTCTTTCCGTCCGTTCTCGGCTGAGGGTGTCATGGCTTTTGCAATCTCCTGGTTTGGACAAATTCCCGCGTTTCGTGACTGAAGCGCGGCTCCGTTCGCTGCTCATCGCTGGTGTTGTCTGTGAGACGAGTTTGGCACCGGAAATCGAACGTTGGGAGTAACAAGCGTGGCGGCATTCCGATGGAGTCGCTGACCGCAGCCGCGGCGCGAATTGAAACCAATCTGCGTGATTGCTACGAATTCGTGTTGATGCGCAAAGTACATTTGCTCCCGACACTAGGGAATGCCTACCATTGAGCCGCTGCCGTCCAGCGTCGTAGAATCGTGGCACATCGATTTGGGGGCCCAGCAATGTGTCTGGCTTCTCGTTGCGATTTCAATCACGATTTCGGCCCCGATACCCGGCTAAGACCGGCGCAGCCGCGCCCGGCGTATCGGCACCCGGCGATTTTCCGACCCGCTTCCCGCGATGAGACCAGCGGCCGTCGCGAAATTGTCGGCAAACCCGCGCCATGATCCCGCTCATTTCCGTCAAAAGGCTCAGCAAGAGCTTTCCCGGCGTGCGGGCACTTCACGAAATCCAGTTCGAACTCATAGCGGGTGAAGTCCACACGGTCATGGGCGAGAATGGCGCCGGCAAGTCGACGCTCATGAAAATCCTCGCCGGCGTGTACACCCGGGATTCCGGCGACATGCTTTATGACGGCCAGCCCGTCGACTTCTCAAGTCCGCGCGAGGCGCAGGCCATGGGCGTCTGCATCATTCATCAGGAACTCCAGTTGATGAATCATCTGAGCGTCGCCCAGAATATGTTTATCGGCCGTGAGCCGCGCGGGCGCCTCGGCCTGTTCCTCGATGAAGACAAGCTCAACGCGCAAGCGCGCGACATTCTTGCCCGCATGCATGTGAATCTCGACCCGCGCGCAATTGTTGGCACCCTCACCGTCGCCAGCCAGCAGATGGTCGAAATCGCCAAGGCCTTGTCCTTCGATTCGCGTGTCCTGATCATGGACGAGCCCACCTCCGCGCTCAACGACGCGGAGATCGCCGAGCTCTTCCGCATCATCCGGGAGCTAAAAAGCCGGGGCGTGGGAATCATCTATATCTCGCACAAGATGGACGAGCTGAAGCAGATTTCCGATCGCGTGACCGTGTTGCGGGACGGGGAGTATGTAGCAACCGTTACCGTCCGCGACAGCAGCGTCGAAGCGATCATCGGGATGATGGTCGGGCGCGCTTTGACGGACGCCGCGGCTTCTCAGAGCGTCGCAGGCGCAGGCGAGGTCGCGCTCGAAGTGAAGCATCTGAACGCCGGGCCGCTGGTCAGGGACGTGAGCTTCACGCTGCGCAAAGGCGAGATATTGGGCTTCGCGGGCCTGATGGGCGCCGGTCGAACCGAGGTTGCCCGAGCAGTCTTCGGCGCCGATCCGATCGAATCCGGCGACATTCTGGTGAAGGGCGCGAAGGTGACGATCAGGACGCCGAGCGACGCGGTGGCGCGCGGTATCGGCTATCTCTCGGAAGACCGCAAGCGCTTCGGCCTGGCGACCGGAATGGATGTTGAATCGAACATCGTGATGTCCAACCTGGGCAAATTCCTGTCGCTCAACATTTTCTTGCGCCGCGCCCAGATACGCCGGACAGCTGCCCATTTCATCACGCTGCTCGCCATTCGCACGCCCTCCGCGACGCAGGAGGTACGGCTTCTCTCGGGCGGCAATCAGCAGAAAATTGTCATCGCCAAATGGCTCGAGCGCGACTGCGACGTGCTGTTCTTCGACGAGCCGACGCGCGGCATCGACGTCGGCGCCAAGAGCGAAATTTACAAGCTCCTGCGCGCGCTTGCGGACCAGGGCAAGGCGATCGTGATGATCTCTTCCGAACTGCCGGAAATCTTGCGCATGAGCGACCGAATCGTCGTGATGTGCGAGGGCCGCATTACGGGCGAACTCTCAGCCACGGAGGCGACGCAAGAGCGCATCATGCAATTGGCGACGCAGCGTGAAACCTTAAAAGCGGCATGAGTCTTTAGAGGAGAGGCCCGTTTTATGACACTGCGATCGGATACTTCGGCGCTGGGTAATCAGGGATGGGCGTCCGGCCTGAGAGCCCGCCTCTTCTCGCCGACCGCCCTGCAAAAGCTGCTCGCCTTCGGGAGCCTGGTCCTGCTTCTGGCCTTTTTCAGCTTCGCCTCGCCCGCTTTCATGCAGATGGACAACATGCTCGGGATTCTGCAGGCGACGGCGGTCAACGGCGTCCTGGCGATCGCTTGCACGTTCGTCATCATCACCGGCGGCATCGATTTGTCCGTCGGCACGTTGATGACCTTCACGGCGGTCATTTGCGGCGTTTTCCTGACCTATTGGCATTTGCCGATGTCGATCGGGGTGATTGCTGCCATTGGCACAGGCGCGCTCTGCGGGACCATTTCGGGCACCCTCACGGCGAAGATGAAGATACCGCCGTTCATCGCCACGTTGGGCATGATGCTGCTGCTGAAAGGGCTTTCGCTCGTCGTCTCGGCTGACAAACCCATCTATTTCTCCGACACCGAAAACTTCTACCGGATCTCTCAGGATTCGCTGACCGGCTATTTGATCCCGAGCCTGCCTATTCCGAACGCGGTGCTGATCCTGTTTTTCCTGGCGGTGGTGAGTTCGATCACGCTGAATCGCACGGCGCTTGGCCGATACACCTTTGCGCTCGGCAGCAACGAAGAAGCCGTGCGCCTTTCCGGCGTGAACGTGGACCGGTGGAAGATTGCCATTTACGGCCTGAGCGGGGCAATTTGCGGCATCGCCGGATTGCTTATCGCCTCGCGCCTGAATTCGGCCCAGCCGGCACTAGGCCAAGGGTATGAACTTGAAGCGATAGCCGCCGTGGTGATTGGCGGGACCTCGCTCAGCGGCGGGTCGGGCACGATCCTGGGCACGATCATCGGCGCCTTCATCATGAGCGTGCTGACCAACGGCTTGCGCATCATGTCGGTCGCTCAGGAATGGCAGATCGTGGTGACAGGTCTCATCATCATTCTCGCGGTCTATGCGGATATTTTGCGGCGCAAGAAAAGCTGACGAAGGCTGACTAAAGCTGAATAAAGCGGACACGGCACAAGACAAGATCAAGAAAAGGGAGCGCCAAGGCTCCCCCAACGGCTGAAGGTTGATAGCCCACCTTAGGAGGAGAACCACCATGTTGAAAAGAAGACTCATCGGCGTCGTAGTCGGCGTTGGCGCGCTCATTGGCGGGACCAGTCTGGTGCGCGCGGATGAACCCTACATCCCGCTTATTTCGAAAGGCTTCCAGCACCAGTTCTGGCAGGCCGTCAAAGCCGGCGCAGAACAGTCGGCGAAGGAACACAGCGTCAGGATCTCCTTCGAGGGCCCGGAAACCGAGGCCATGGTCGACAAGCAAATCGACATGCTCTCGGCCGCACTCGCCAAGAAGCCGCAAGCGATCGGCATTGCCGCGCTCGACAGCAAAGCGGCCATTCCGCTCCTGAAGCGCGCGCAGGCCGCCAAGATACCGGTCATCGCCTTCGACTCCGGCGTCGACAGCGACATTGCGCTCACGACCTGCGCGACGGACAACATTGCCGCGGCCGCGCTCGCCGCCGACAAGATGGCCGAGGCGGTCGGCAATTCCGGTGAGGTCGGCCTGATCGTGCACGACCAGACCAGCCGCACGGGCGTTGATCGCCGCGACGGTTTCCTGAACGAGATGAAGGCAAAGCATCCGAACATCAAGATCGTCTCGGTCCAGTATGGCGGCGGCGACCATCTGAAGTCGGCGGAAATTGCCAAGACGATGATCCAGGCCAACCCCAATCTCAAGGGCATATTCGGCTCGAATGAAGGCTCGGCGGAAGGTGCCGCGATTGGCGTCAAGGAGTCGGGCAAGAAGCTCGTCCTGATTGGCTATGACTCTGGCAAGGAGCAAAAGGACGACATCAATTCCGGCCTGATGTTCGGCGCCATTACGCAGAATCCGATCGGTATCGGCAAATGCGTGGTCGACTCTGCAGTGAAGGCGTTGAAGGGCGAAACGCTGCCCAAGAAAGTCGACACGGGCTTCTACTGGTACGACAAGAGCAATATCAACGATCCGAAGATCACCGCTGTGCTCTACGATTAACCGTCGCCGTCAAACGCAGGGGTCGTGGCTTCTTTCGACGCCACGGCCCTTGTTGTTCATAGGTACAAGTCGATCGCTGTCGAAGAGGAAATGTTCACATGCCCACGATCACCAAGCTGTCCGTCCGGGACATCCGGTTTCCGACCTCGCGTTCGCTCGACGGCTCCGATGCGATGAACGCCGCGCCGGATTACTCCGCCACCTACGTGACGCTCGAAACCGATTCGCCAGAGGCGCTCACGGGCCATGGGCTCACGTTTACCATCGGGCGCGGCAACGAGATTTGCGTGAGTGCGGTACACGCGCTTGCTCCATTGGTCGTCGGTAAAACGCTCGAGGATATTGCAGCGAATATGGGCGCTTTCTGGCGCGCGCTGACGTCGGACAGCCAGTTGCGCTGGATCGGCCCGGACAAGGGCGCAATCCATCTGGCAACGGCGGCGGTTGTGAATGCGGCCTGGGACCTGTGGGCCAAATCGGAAGGCAAGCCGGTGTGGAAACTGCTCGTCGACATGAGCCCCGAAGCGCTCGTGCGTTGCCTCGATTTCCGTTACGTGACCGATGCGATCACGCCGCAAGAAGCCATCGCCATTTTGCATCGCCATGCAAAGACCCGGGGCGAGCGCGAAAAGGAGATGCTGGCGCACGGTTATCCGGCCTACACGACGTCGGCCGGCTGGCTCGGCTACGACGACGACAAGATCCGCCGGCTCGCCCGTGAAGGCGTCGCGCAAGGCTGGACGCACTTCAAGCAGAAGGTGGGCGGCAATCTCGACGAAGACATGCGCCGCGCCCGTATCCTGCGCGAAGAAATCGGCGAAAACCGCAAGCTGATGATGGATGCGAACCAGGTATGGGATGTCGATGAAGCGGTCGCGAACATGCGGCGCCTGGCGGAATTCGATCCGTGGTGGATCGAGGAACCCACGAGCCCCGACGACATTCTCGGCCACGCCGCCATCCGCCAGCGAATTAAGCCGATAGGCGTGGCGACGGGCGAGCACTGCCATAACCGGGTGATGTTCAAGCAGTTGCTGCAGGCGCAGGCGATCGACTTCTGTCAGGTCGATAGCTGCCGTCTGGGCGGGCTGAACGAGGTGATCGTCGTCCTGCTCATGGCGGCCAAATTCGGCGTGCCCGTGTGCCCGCATGCAGGTGGTGTGGGCTTGTGCGAGTACGTCCAGCACATTTCGCTGTTCGACTATATCTGCGTGTCGGCATCGCTTGAAAACCGGGTGCTCGAGTACGTGGATCATCTGCATGAGCATTTCGTCGATCCTGTCGTGATCCGCAACGGCCGTTATATGCCGCCGCAACGCCCCGGCTACAGCATCGAAATGCACGCGGCATCGCTCGATCAGCATGACTTTCCTGACGGTCCAGCCTGGCGGGAGTGAGCCGGTACGATGTAGCTGCAGTTAGCTAGCTCCGATTCAGATCCTGCGGGATTCGCTGGACCATGGTCCCCGCCTTACCCATACGCGACCGCGGAGGCATGGATGACACCCGTCGGCACGCTTGTCCAGATCTGCCGGGCGGCCGTATCGTCGCTCGGACGTGAATTGGCGGCCTGGAAGCCGTCCAGGGAGCGCGCGACGTTCGGGACGGAAGCAATGCTCTCGGTCGCACTCTCGGTCGCGCTGGCAAACGCGTTGCATCTTTCGGACACGTGGTGGGCAGCCATCAGCGGCTTCGCGGTCATGCAAACGAGTTTCGCCGGCTCCGTGCAGCGCGCCGTACAGCGCATCATGGGCACGATGATCGGGGCCGCGCTTGGGACCCTGGTGGGACCTTGGATAGGCGACCGGCCGTGGCTGTTCGTGCCCGCGTTGGGGGTGATCGGCGGCGTGGCAGTGTATTACGCCAACGGGACGAGGGCCGCCTACGCCTGGGTTCTGGGTGGAGTGACTGCCCTGATGGTGACGTACGAAGCGCATGGGCTCCTGTCAGTCCGATCGACGGCATTATTTGCAGCGCTGCGCGTCGCCGAGGTCATGGTTGGAACGCTCGCGTGCCTGGTGGTGGCGAGCGTGTTTCACTTCGGGCCGAAGTGGTACAGGAAGACCCGGCCGCCATCGGTGTCTGCAACCGTCGGCGAAGCCGAGGCGCTTTCTGCTTCAACTCTGTCCCCATCGCTAGAATCATTGCGCCCGACTCGCAGGCTCCTGTGCTTGCAGGCCGCACTGGCAATCGCGATTCTTGCAGCCCTGACCTACGTTTTGCATCTGCCTGGTTTCGCGCAAGCGATGGTCACGGCGATCGCGGTGCTGATACTCCCGGCAAGCTTGCCGGCAGGCGGAACGCAGCAGCCGGTCATCGAAAAGATGGTGCATCGCGTGGCCGGCTGCTTGTTGGCCGGCGCCCTGGGTGTGGCGCTACTGCCCCTGATGCAGGGGCAGGCGATTCTGTGCATGCTCGCGCTGTCGATCGGCGTGTGGATAGGATGTCACGTGCAGACGGGGCGAGAGGGAGCAAGCTATGTCGGCCGGCAATTCACGATCGCGTTCATCATGGTTTTTGTGCAGGACCATCATTGGTCGGCCGATCCGATACCCGCGCTAATGCGGCTATCGGGCATTCTCACCGGAATCGTTGTGCTGGCAGCGGTGATCCTCGCGACCAGCAGACTGCATTTACCGCCGTCTCCATCTCCGGACGATGCAAACCGTTGAGTCTCGCATTCACTATACGTAGTCTGGTAATCCTTTTTCCAATTAGAAACCGCTTGACAGCCGGTCATCGTACCGAGAGTCGATTTAACGACCGGCCCGATATAAACCGCGATTCGCTCCGGCAGTTGGCCTTGGGCCCAGAGTGCCGGATTCGCGAGAATCAAACCAATCGACAGCGGGTCACCCTATTTGGCTTGTGAGTTGAGGGCACTCGTGCAATCAACCGCCGATCAGTGTGTCTTGAAAGCAGTTAATGGCTGCAATGCGTCCCTTCTGCCAAACGTTTGCCACTCCCGCATAACCCTACGGCCGTTTAAAGAGTTTCTTTAGTAAGCACCTAAAGATTTTTGTCTTACCGCCGTTTACATGATTGCGTAATTCCGCGCACGGAATATCCAGACCCAATCCAACCATTGGGAAATCTGGAGTCCGCACTCAAAAAATATAATGCACATGAAAACAAGATTACCTTTGATCATTTCCATGTTGGGTTCGTTTGCGCTCGCCGGGTGCGGCGGAGGCGGAGGCGGGGGCGGCAGCACGTCGGACGCCCAAGCGGCAGCGCCGGCCTCTTCAGCCAGCGCACCAGCCGCCGCGTCGGCGCCAGCAGTCGCGTCGGCACCAGTGCCCGCATCAGCACCCGCTGTGACGGGCGAAGCACTTCCCAGTCTGAGCGCCCCGCAGGCTGGCTCGACGGCTGCCACGGGGAATGGTTTCGAAGGTATCTGGACGCAACAATCGTCCACGTCCCGCCTGACGGCCCTGATCGATCCGTCGAACAACATCTCTTACACGAGCGCTGTGTTTTCCCTCGTTACCTCCATGTTCTTCGGGACGATGACGACCGCTGCGCCGAACTGGAGCCTGACAAACGGCTTTGAGACTTTGAGCAATTTCCTCTACCCGGCTACCTCGGGAAGCGGAACGTTCACAGCGAACCAGACGTTGACTGGCAGTTACGTGGCCAACAACAACACCGTGAACCTGTCCTTGAACTACGACCCGGCCAATGCGCTCGCGGTCAGCCAATCGAGCGTTGCGGGTACGTGGACACAAAGCGTGACGACCATGACGGTCGACAATGCGGGCGGCTTTACGGGATCGTTTCTCGGCTGCGGTGTCGCGGGCACGCTGGCGCTGACCACGCCGGGCTCGAGCAAGAACCTTTACACGATGACCGTGAGCGGTACGACGACCTCCTGCACGTTGCGTTCAGGGGTGACCTACACGGGTAACGCAGCAATCACGTTCCTGCCCGTTTCCGGCAGCACGACGTTGTATCAGCGGACGATCGTCTATCATGTCAAGGCGGCCGATAATTCGGTGATCGCCTCCGGTCAACTGGCAAAGCAGTAAGCCGATTCGGGGCCACGGCATGCGCCGGCTTGCCGTGGCCCACTCTCGAAAGGACGGAAAATCAGAGCTGCTTCGCAGGATTGGTCTGTTGCGCGGTTGCCGGCTCTTGCGGCGCAACCGGCTGATTGCGTGTCCAGTTAATAAATCCATTCAGCATGGGGTGAAACAGCGGATCGTCGAGGCCTGCCATGTTGAAAGCGTTCATATCGATCAGCAGAACGGTCTTTCCAGTGCTGGCGTCAATCGCTTTTAGCGTTCCCTCGAACGTGTAGGCACCCTTGAACACTGCATTGGATTCAACGATCAGGAATGGCCCGATTTCTTTACTCAGGTTATTGAGTCCAACAAGATCCGACACGCTCGGAACCTTGCTACCCAGGTTGCGTTCAATGACCATTTCCTGCAAGTCGTCCTTTGTCACGACTCGCTTGAAGGTATGCATTTCCTTGAAAGCCGACACGAAGAAATCCACAAAGCGCGGGTTCGGGTGTTCAGCGTCGACCTTCAGGTAAATCATTTGCGTGTAAGCGGGGTCAAATTTTTCAGCGACGCGGACATCGGCGGGTTTGAGAACAGTATGAGTTGCATAGAGGCCCGAAGCGGAGTCCGGCTTTTCGACATGCAGCGTTGTGTTGCATCCGGCAAGCAGTCCGGCAAACAGCAGGCCTATAACGATACGAAGCATAAATTCCCCAAGTTAATTGTGTAATTGGCTGCTTATATATCGTCATAGGATTTGAAATCTTGAGATCTGGCAGCCGAATTTTTCGCTTTAACTCGGCGGTTTCAGATCACGTTTCGCTGGTGGTTCATGAAGGCCAAGAGCGACATGCAGCTCTCAAAACGCATCTCTCGTGTTGCCTGAATTATTCAAAATGAGCGTTAGAAAAATTGCCTGAGGCGGACCTTTCCCGCGTGCGCCGAGAGAGGAAGGGCCGCGGCGTCCTCCGACGCCACGGCCCTTGTTGTTCATAGGTACAAGCCGATAGCTGTCGAAGCGCCGTAATCGTCGTCTGGCCCCTTCGCTCTGTTTCCGCCGAGAGGCGTTCGGTGAAGAGCCGGTTTGGGACGCTTCAAGCGGCTATCGTGAGTCGATCCGAGCCGACCGCGTCTGGCAGAGACCGGCCAAACACGATCTCACCGTCTAGCGCTGCAATCAGCTAGCCGATTTCAGTGCAGCGGATATAGAAGGTGCAACGAAGGCGCAATGGGCGATACCAAAATTGATATCAATGCTAGGGTTTTTTTATATTGGACGCATGCTGACGCCGGACGTAGACTTGCTTCCAACCCACCTGAGGGCAAAAATCAAAACGAGCGAGACCGGAGCGGGAGACACGAATTACATCAACGGGCGCCGGGTCAGCGGCGTCACAAGGGGCTATCGCAACACTCCCCCGACCCGCGTGAAGTGGTCGCCTGATATGCGCACGGCGACCGGGCGCAGGACTACCAGGCCGTTCGGGCCGCCGCGAATGCGTTTTCCCAATGGCGTCTGGGTCTTCCGTGCATGATGAATTTGTACCGAAGACGGGTGCACGCTTGAGTGCGCGCGAGCCGGGGCTTGATGAGGCCGAGTTCCGTTCCATCATCGACACCACCTATATGCGGGCCTGACAGGGACAAGCCAAGATCAAACTGCGGTGCTTTAACAATACGCTCGCCTGGACCGCGGCCAGAGCGGCACTCATTCATACAACGAAGGAGACATACCAATGAAACGTCTGTTCTTGAAAACCCTGATTGCGGTCATGGCGCTGCCAATGATCGGTATCGCGCACGCCGCCGACAGCAAGGGGCTGGTTGCTGTGTCCATGCCGACCAAGTCGTCAGCGCGCTGGATTGCCGATGGCAATAACATGGTCAAGGATCTGCAGGCGGATGGTTACACCACCGATCTCCAGTATGGCGACGATGACATTCCGAATCAGCTCGCACAAATCGAGAACATGGTCACCAAGAAGCCGAAGGTGCTGGTGATCGCTGCAATCGATGGGACGACGCTGACCGATGTGCTCAAAAAGGCGCACGATGCCGGCATCAAGGTGATTGCATACGATCGCCTGATCAAGGGCACGGCCGATGTCGATTACTACGCGACGTTTGATAACTACAAGGTCGGCGTGCTGCAGGCGCAGTCCATTGTTGACAAGCTCGGTCTGAAACAGGGTAAAGGCCCGTTCAATATCGAACTGTTCGGTGGTTCACCCGACGACAACAACGCCTTCTTCTTCTATAACGGCGCGATGAGCGTGCTGGATCCGTACATCAAGAGCGGCAAGCTGGTGGTGCGCAGCAAGCAGTTTGGCATGAACAAGGTCGGTACGCTGCGCTGGGATGGCGCCGTCGCTCAGGCCCGTATGGACAATCTGCTGTCGGCTTACTACGGCAATG
>Ga0302220_10001507_pt1 | contig 18204 bp, 11 predicted proteins | sample II_Palsa_E1_3_FD_194572 | JGI IMG/M metagenome (GOLD analysis project Ga0302220, IMG submission 194572) | Peat permafrost microbial communities from Stordalen Mire near Abisko, Sweden - II_Palsa_E1_3 | ecosystem: Environmental > Terrestrial > Soil > Palsa > Peat permafrost | place: Sweden...
TACAGAACGAGCCCCTGGGTATGGCGAAGAACCTGGTCGATGACATCGACAAGCACTGGTACAACGACAGCAGGTTCTACTTGTTTGTGTCCCCGCATGGGAGAACTTCGAGCGCGGACTCGAGCTTTTGCGAGGCGACTGCAGATTACTTCCAGATGATGAAGCGGTGGGCGAAGGTGCTGCTTAGCCAGTCGGAGTTTCAGGACTGGATTACCGCGGTGGAGATGAATGAACAGATTGCCCTGATGGACGCTCGGGCCAGTGAACTGGCAGAGAAGCTGCGTTCAGGCGAGATCAAGAGCGGAAGCCTGAAGCGGACTGCGGACGGTTTGCTGAAGGTGTTGTTTACGCAGCCGACGCGCACGGGGACGAGGCAGGTTGCGAAGATTGGACAAGAGAGTCTGGCTGAGGCCAGGCGGCGGATTGAACACCAGTACAAGGAGGAGATTGTGGGTCTGGGGATAGGAAGCTACGCCGCCGATGCGTTTCGCGATACGGTGCTGGCGTTTGAGACGGCGGCGAATCTTGGACAGTGCGACTACATGCGGATCTATGGAATAGCGGTGTCGGAAGAGTTGCTGGCGGGTGCAGATCTAACGGGCTTTCTGGGGTTCTTCGACGAGCGGTATCGCGTGCATGACTATGACCGCGGACGGATGGTGGCGCGGATGGTGTTGACCGATCCGGTGATGAGTGAGGCAGGAGAGCTGGGACCGATACGATACACGCCGAAGCATACGAATCCTATCGACAGCACTTTGAATGGCCTGCAGATGGGGCAGCTGTCGATCGAGGAGCAGCAGGCGTTTCGCGAAGGGGTGAAGAAGCGGGTGGGCGAGATGGTTCGATATTTGATTGGATTCTGGTCTTATCCGGCGGACGTAGTGGTGATCGATCCGCTGATGAATGCGGTTCTGAATCATTTGTTTCGGGAGTAACGCGGGTTATTTGAAAAGGTTGGCTAAACGGCGTGGGGAGGAGGTCGGCAACTTACGTTCGGCACGCTACGATTATCTCCCTCAAGCCGACTTCACCATACTAATCCGGCCTCGATGAGTGATTCGGCGATAATACACTCATTGAGAAGGCGAACTAACGGCTTCTGAATTGCCAACCATTTGGAGATAGGTGGCGAGAAGCCTTAGGGCTGTATCTGGCGAAGTGCGTTTGTCGGAACTAATGTGCTCCGGGTACTGCAGTGGAGTGATGAATTTGGCCTGCTTCTGCCCCGTCACGGATGGGTTCGTCGCAAGTTCCGCAGCTGGTAGATGACTGAAGCCTTTGACAAGACGAGCTGCAATCTTCACTGGCATGCACAAGGAAGATGACGAAATCGGCAAAACAAAAGAGTTCTTCGGCTATGTAGATCTGGCCGCGACGCAGCGACATTTCTCCTTGGCTGATTTCTGGAAGTTCGTCGGCGCAGTGCAGGTCTTGCCGCTACGACAATCCGCTGCCGAAGGCATCGATTGCGCTCACGACCTCCGACTGATTCGAGAGGAAAATGAAGTGGTGCCCATGCGGTGCCCTTGGCTGATGCAAAGGACTATGTTGCCATGAGTTCGGGGCCGAAAACGACCGAATCTACGATGCGGATCATGCGTTGAATGCAAAGGCTCGCATGGATCGTGAAAGCTTTTTAAGGAAGACCCTGAATTTGATCCCCTAAAACAGGAATCACGAGAAATCCAACTCACCCCTTGCACTTCTACAATAGAGAAGGTACAACTCTTGTAGAAGCCAAAGGGTAAGAAATGACGGACCAACATATTGATCTCCCGCAGGGCACGCTGGACTTGCTCATTCTGAGGACGCTGGCGCTCGGGCCGCAGCACGGCTGGGCGATCTCCGAACGGGTGCAACAGGTGTCGAGCGACGTGCTCAGAATCCAGCAGGGTTCCCTGTATCCGGCACTTCACCGACTCGAACGGAGAGGCTGGATCAAGGCGGAGTGGGGAACATCAGAAAACAACCGCCGTGCCAAGTACTACGAACTCACTCGTAGCGGCAAAAAGCAGCTCGAAGTGGAAACGGACAGTTGGCGAAAGCTGGCCACAGCAGTCGCTCAAATTCTCGAAAGTGTGTGAGGTCGCTCCATGCTGCAGGATCTGCGTTTTCGTCTCCGTGCCTTTTTTCGGAAGGATGTTATGGATCTGGAGTTGAACGAGGAACTTCGCTTCCATTTCGAAAATGAGGTCGAAAAGTATAAGCGCGCGGGCATGGGCGAGGACGCGGCCAGGAGGCGCGCCCGCCTGGCCTTCGGTGGGCAGGTGCAGATCAGAGAAGACTGTCAAGACGCGCGCGGTGTCAGCTTTCTCGAAACAACGATCGAGGATGCCCGATATAGCCTTCGTACGATGCGCAAGAATTCCGGTTTCTTCGGCATTGCCGCGCTCACGCTTGCTCTCGGTATTGGCGCGAGCATCGCTGTCTTCAGCCTCGTCAATACGATCTTGCTGAAGCCGCTGCCCTATCCGAATGCAAACCGAGTCGTGATGCTCTGGCGCGAAGGACCCCTGGCCGGAATTGGCGACATGCCCTGGGCGCCAAACGAATACAGCATCCTGGCGAGAGCGGCGACCGCATTTCAAAACCTGGGAGCCTTTAAGAAGGAGTCCTTCAATCTCACAGGGTCGAGCAGCCCGGAACTTCTCGAAGGTGTGCGGGCATCCACCGGTTTCTTCCCGGCGTTGGGGTATCGCCGTCGCTGGGACGCACTTTCACCACTGAAGAAGACCAGCCAGGCCATGATCATGTAACCGTCCTGAGTAATCGGCTGTGGCGGAGTCGATTCGGCGGAGATGCCGGCATTGTGGGCAAGACCGTTGACCTGAATGGCTATTCCTACACCGTGATCGGGGTCATGCCGGCGAGCATTACCTTTCCCAATCAGGACGGGATCCCGCCTCTCCTCGACCTGCCTAAAGAAACGCAGCTCTGGGTGCCGTTGGCGCTGCCTGTTGCTCCCAAAGGAGCCAATGAGTTTGGAGTCATCGGGCAACTGAGAGCGGACGGCAGACCTGACCAGATTGTGCAGGACATGAAGGTCGTCGAGAGGACCCTGGAGGAGCAGATACCACAGGAAAAAGACTGGTCTTCCCGCGTAGTCTTGCTAACCCAACAGACAACGACCAATGCGCGCCGTCCCTTGCTGTTGTTGCTTGGAGCGGTGAGCGTAGTGCTGTTGATCGCCTGCGCCAATGTTGCCGGATTGACTCTGAACCGCTCCTTGGGACGCCGCCGGGAACTCACACTGCGCGGAGCGCTGGGTGCCGGACGCCGCCGATTGGTGCGGCAGCTGATGACCGAATCACTCCTGTTGGCCGCTGTTGGAGGCATCTTGGGGATCATCTTCGGCGAAGTGAGCCTGTATCTGGTAAAACACTTCGGCCCGGACAGCATCCCTCATCTCCATGAGATTGGACTTGACCCGCAGGTGATCGGTTATGCACTGGGCATCACGCTCATCACGGGATTGCTCTTTGGATTGGCACCGGCCGTGGGAGCCACGCGAATGAACATGGTCGAGGCCCTCAAGGAGGGAGGTCAGCGTACCGGTGGGAGCGCGACCGCTCCGCGGATTCGCAACGCGCTTTTGGTTACTCAGGTCGCGCTGGCGCTGGTGCTGGTTATCGCCGCCGGATTGCTGATTCGAACCTTCTACTCCATGCTGCGTTCGGATGCCGGATTTGATGCTGCGCGTGTTGTTACGTTTGAGCTGCCTTTGCCAACCCCTAAGTACGCTGATACAGGTCACATGACGCAGCTCTATCAACAGGTTCTCCTACAGCTTCAGTCTGTGCCGGGTATCCAGAGCGCCGGGCTGACTTCCGTCGTTCCCATGGGCGGAGTGCCGGACGGCACCGTGATCCGAATGCCGGAACACCCAGCTGCGAATCGTTCTGAACAGCCGTATGCGAACTACTCCTTTGCTTCACCCGGCTACTTCGCCACAATCGGAACACCGTTGCTGCGCGGGCGGGATTTCACCGACGCGGATGCCCTCAGCTCCGTCCCTGTAACCATCATCACCAGCGGCATGGCAGAGAGATACTTCCATGGCGAAGATCCGATCGGCAAACAAGTGGGTGTTGCCACAACGAAGATTCCAGCGCGAACAATTATCGGCGTGGTTGCGAACATAAAGCACGCATCGCTGCGAGAAGAACCAGATCCCGAGATGTTTGTGCCCTATACCCAGAATGAGATCAGGACGTGGCCATCGATGCAGACGATGCAGTTCGCGGTGCGTACCAGAACGGACCAAACCGCAATCCCGGAGAGCGTGCGTCAGGCCGTCCACGCCGTTGATCCTGATTTGCCGATCGCCAAGTTTGCGACACTTGCGACTCTGGTCGACAGGTCAATAACCGCAGACCGGTTCTCGATGCTTCTGGTAGGCTCTTTTGGATTGCTGGCGCTCATTCTCGCTTCCATCGGCATGTATGGAGTGATCTCATATTCAGTCATGCAGCGTACCCCGGAGATTGGCGTCCGTATGGCGCTCGGTGCGCAACGCGCGCAGATCTTTGTCATGATTCTTCGGCAGGCAAGTCGCCTTACCGTCGCTGGAATTGCAATCGGTCTGATTGCGGCTCTGGCAACAACTCGCCTGATGACTCGCTTTCTCTATGGAGTTCAGCCAGCGGACCCGGTTACATTTGCTGCGGTGTCCCTTCTTCTGGCAGCGGTTACTTTTTTTGCCTGTTACGTTCCGGCTCGAAGGGCGATGAAGGTTGATCCGATGATCGCCCTGCGCTATGAGTAGTTCGGGGGAAATCCATTTTGATTGCTGGCGTCCCGCACAGAGATATGTCTCAGATGCTTGGTCTTTTCGTGAGGTGGCGAGAAATTAGGATTTGGGGAGTTCATCGGACTCAATCACTTCAGGGGAATCGAGTATGAGACCGACTTCAATGGATGCTCGGATGAGGATCGAGACGGACTAATGAAGTGCCCTACGACCAAACGCCAAGTCTGTTCTTTCGATGATGCGAATCATTGGCACGCAGCTTGGCCAGGCCTTCCTTCGTCACCATCGCGCAGAAACAAGGACTCACCGTTCAAGGGCTCGGTTCTGTCAGAGAGACGCTCGACGTCGTACCGGAAACTTTTCGCTATAGCCGTGATAGGCGGAATGAACCGAGACAGCATAGATACTAGCGCAGGGTCGAGCGAACGACGGTGGCCTTCGATCTCAAGGAGCCGGCCCGGTTCAGCAGCAGACTTTTGAGCGAGTAACGTAGATATATGACAATCGCATTAGAAAGATGGCGTGTTGGACATCTTCATTGTCGCGGATGCGGAACGTTGTCCAGCCGGAATCGGGAATCCAACGATGCTGTTCAGCGAGACTTCGCTCAAGGATGGGGGACGCCAATTGCCCGCTGAGATAGAAGGTGTCGCCCGCCCACACGCCTGTGGCGATGGGAGACTTGTCCGTTTGAATATGCTTCACGGTAACCTGCGCCTGTAATGCACCTGTGCAAGCGGTCATGGATACTATCAACAAGATGCTTTCCATTTCGTCATCGATCTCTCCTAAGTTGTAGTTTGTATACGAACGCAATCGTTCTGGGTGGACAGCCCCGAGCTCTGTTGAGTCATCGCGAGCGTCGCAGCTTTGGCTTTGTCGCTTACTTGCTGGACGGCCCGCAGAGCACTGAGCGCCGCGCCTTCCTGCCAGGCGACGATGTGGCTCACATGATCTCCGGCGAAGATGATCGGCCCATCCGGCTCAATCAGCGTCTCGTAGCCAGGATTTGTCTTTGTAGCCCCGGAAGACCGCGGCTGCGGCGCCGCGCCGATCGCCGGCGCTCTACCCTGGCCAGGTCCATAGGTCCGTATCCATGAACCTTCGTTATGCGGAATCTTGCCCCAACTCACGTACATGGGCTTCTCCAGCTCCTTGCCATGACCAGGGTGTAGCCGCTCGATCGACTTGCGGCTCTCCGCAAACTTCTCCTGCATCGTCAGGCTGGCGAAGGGCGAGTTCAACTCGTCGGCATACCCGCTGACCAGGACACCCCTCTCGGTAAAGAGGCCAGTCGAAGGGAACCAGATCGGGTTACATCCTTCGCTCACAAACTCAAGCCCCCCGTAGATGTTGTAGTCCTGCTCCCAGAAGCGGTGGCTCTCCCACGCGATCTTGTAGGCGCTCGAATAAGTACACTCATCGATCACTCTCTTGTAGGGTGCGCTGAAGTCGTTCGGTGTGTTCTTGAGGATCGTCAGCGGCATCGTGCAGATGCAGAAGTCGGCCTCGATGACCTTCGCCGATCCATCCTTCGTATAGCCGACCTTGACGCCCTTGGCTGTCTTGCGAATCTCGATCACCGGCGCTTCATACACTACGATGCTGCCCAGGGACTTGGCGAACGCATAGGGGATGCGGTCCATTCCGCCCACCGGTTGGAACATCGTCGCCTGCATGTCGAATATCTCATCGAACAACATGGCTTGCCAGAAGTTTTCATCGAGCAAGGTGTGCATGTCGATGGGCTCGCTCAAAACACCAGTCTGGTCCCCGGCTCCGGCCATCTGCGAGTACCCCGCGCGGTCGCTGCCGCTATATTTATTCGCGTCGTCGAGCGGCCCGTAGATACGCAGGAAGCTCAGCATCCGGTCCTTGTCTTCCTTGGAAAGATCCTGGTCAAGCATGCCCTGGTTGACGCACTTGGAAAGCAGCTCGCTCACATGGCCGCGTGTGTCGTTCTCCACCTGCCGCAGCACCGCGGGCTTGCCCCCATTGGCCTTGTCGTTCTGCAGGAAGGCGGAACGCGTCATGTTCACCTCCACCTGCAGCTCCACACCCAGCTTGCGGCAGTAGCCCAGGATAGTGTGATGAATGGATGGGAGCCGCGCCGGGCCGAAGTTCTGATAATTTCCCTGGTCCCATGAGCAGGTCTGCGTCATTCCGTCGAGAAAGGTCACCTTGTCTCCGCCGCGCACCGTCCAGTTGCGTCCGCCGGGACGAGAGCGCGCTTCAAGCACAACGCATTCGTAGCCAAGCGCGCGAAGCTCATAGCCTGAGACGAGCCCCGCGATGCCGCCGCCGAGGACGACCACCTTCACGCCCTTTCCTGAACCCGGCATGGCCGCGATGGGTTGAGGAGCAGACGCGCTAGCCTCCATCAGAGCCATGCCCTGCATCGCCAGGAACGCAGCGCTGTATCCGCCAGCCTGCCCAATACGCATCAGAAAATCCCGCCTGCTACATTCCATCGAAGCCTGCCTTTCCTTTTTGTAAAACATTGTGGTGCATCGCTCGCGTCCATGTGAAGATGCAACAACGACGAAGGTTTTGTAGTTATTGAGCCGCGGTTGGCTGCGCGGGGCAGAGGTCCGCGCCGGCATCTACCTTGGCAAAGGGAACAGCGATCTGCGCGACGCTCCATAGGAAGCCATTCTTCATCACGCACTGCACACGAGTAACGTCGTCGATGTTCTCGAGCGGATTTCCCGCTGTGATAATGAGGTCGGCGAGATGTCCAGGCGTCAGTGTGCCGAGATCGTTCGTCAGGCCGTAGGCACGCGCCGGCAGAATGGTGGATGTCTCGAGCGACTGCCAGGGCGCCATGCCGAACTTGACCTGCGCACGAAGGTTGAGGTGCAGGCTGGTCGCGGGAATATCGAGCGGCGAGTCGGTGCCGGCAAGAATAAGCCCTCCCTTGCGGTAGTCGTCAGCGACAGTTATCTCCTCGTCCTTCAAGTGCCGATAGGCCGGCCCGAGATCCTCATGCTGCGCGTTCGAGACCGAGGTGCGAAGACGCTTGTTCTCCCACGGCGGCGCAATACCCTGGCGAGGATCGGTGGCCAAGCCGGGATCGTCTGCATAAGGCGCCTGCGAGAACGTTGTCGTGATGGTCCACATGCCTGAATCCACCAGCAGCTTGTGCGCGTCTTCATAGCTGCGGCCAGTCAAGGATCGCGAGTAGGCCCAGCCGGTGCGTGCTGTCGCGGAGATATGGGTCATGCCATCTTCGCCGAGGTCGACGGCGGGCAGCAGGTAGTGACTAGCCGATTGCACACCCATCTGCTCATGGCCGAACCTCGCGCCCTCAGCCGCCCAGGCATACGGCAGCCGAACATAGAGTTTGATGAAATCGAAGTCCAGGGCCTTGAGACGTTCAAACTCGCGATGCAGCTGCGCCTCGGAGGTAGTCGGGATCATCATCGGGTAGTAGACGCGTTCTCCGTCGATGGCCTCGCCTGTATCAAAGAGCCTTGGCCCCATCGCCAATCCAGCAGCATAGGATTCCTTATGTTCAACGGCCCGATACGCGTTGTCCGCGAGGCCCTTGAGCTCGGTGACGCCATACGCCAGCCATAACCGTCCCATGCGGTCGCCATAGTAGATGCCGTTGTCGGAGTCCGGATGAGCATGGTTCTCCCAAAGTCCAGGTAGTACGGTGGAGTCGGGAGCCTCAATGGTCCGCGTCACTCCTGGCGGTGGTGTAGCGGAATGCGGCGTCACACTAGTGATGCGATTGTCCGTGATCAGGACGTCGACGTCCTTCTGCTCATCCGGCCCTTCACCCTTCCAGAAGCGGCCGGCATGAATCAGCAGCTTCTGCTGCGGCTTTACCGGCGTGTAGCTGAGGTCGACTGCGATGGGAGTGATCTGCTTGGTCGCGCGATCGAGCAGGTGGAGTCTTCCATTGGAGAGGTACAGAATGTGCCGCGAGTCGCCGCTGTAGGTCACGGCGTCTGTAGTCTCGTCGTTGAGAGCGGTGGCCTTGCCAGTAGGATGACCGTCTGCGTCGACCGCCATCATATAGAGAAGGTCATCCATCACGAAGGCAATCTCTTTACCGTTCGGGGCGTAGATAGGGCCGTCCTCGGTGCGAGTAGTCACCGACTCAAAGGGCGCAGGCGAGAACGTCTCCTGCTTCCCGGTCGCAAGGTCGACGGTAACAATGGAGCTCGTTCCCTCGCGGTAGCGCTTGGTATAGGGCTTGATGGTCGCGATCGCAATCGTCTTGCCGTTGGGCGCAAACGCCGCCCTGCCAGGGAAGAACGTGGGCGCGGTAAGCGGCTTGATCTCTCCCGTATCTACATCTGCGATCATCGTGGCCATCGTTTGGTCCTGAAAGGCGATCAGCTTGCCGTCGGGAGACCACGCAGGCATGATCTGCGCCGACGTGCTGGGAGCCGGGCGATGATCCCCAGAAGCGTCCGCCGCCGCCATATCGTGCAGATAGATATTCTCAATGCCATCCCGGTCGGAGATATACGCAAGCGTCTTGCCGTCGGGAGCCCATGCCGGACCCTGCTTGTAGAAGCTGTCATGAGTCACCGCGACCGGCTTGCCGCCAAGGCGCATGACATACAGCTGGTTAAGCGCGACGAACGCCACCTGTTTCCCATCCGGCGAGAGCGCAGGCGCATAGATTCCCCTTACGACACGCGGCGCGGTCGAGTCGAAGGCATAGTGCTTATGAACATACTGCGGGCGAAAGGAAGGAATCGCGGCCGAGAACGAGATCGCTGTCTCGCTGCCTGCCGATAGATTTGTATGCAGAACTTTTCCATCCCCCGTATAGACCAGCTCGCTGTTCGAGAGCCATATCGCCGGAAATGGAAACGTGTCGGCGGCCTTGCCTGTGTATATCGCTTCGCCACTGTCGGCGCTGGCAACCACAAGATGCGCCTCATTCATAAACATACCTGCGCCGCTGAACCGGATATAGGCGAGTTTCTTGCCATCCGGCGAAAAACTAGGAGCCTCCAGGCGTCCCTCTGCCGGATCGATGGAGACAAGCGTGTGTTGGTGTCCTGAAGCAAGGTCGATGTACTCGATCGACTTTCCCGCGACGCCAACGCCGCTGATAAAGGCAAGCCCGCTGCCGTCATGGGACCAGCTCGGTCCGAACTCGTCGGCCAGGGCGGAGGTGATCTGTTTCAGCTTTCCTGTAGCGATGTTGACGGTCCAGATGTCGTAGGAGCCCTCGAACGCGCGGTCGGAGGTAAAGGCGATCGTCGTTCCATCGGAGGAGATACGCGGCTCGCGGTCATCACCATGTCCGAAGGTGATCTGCTTCAGCCCGGTGCCGTCAGGATGCATGGTCCAGATGTGGAACGTACCGCCGGCATAACTCTGCAGCGCGACCAGACCACCCTTCGCCGACCAATCGGGATGCGACGCCTCCTGCAGAGGTTCGGTCAAAGTCTTTGCTGCGCCGCCGGAAAAAGGCAGCGAATAAATCATCCCTTGAATATCGGCGAGGATAGTCTTACGGTCGGGCGAGATTGTCACTTCCACGTCGGTGGCCTGGGTGACGATGATGCTTTTTCTAAGCAGAGCCTCGGCGGGAAGAAGTGCGGTACCAACAAACAACATGGCAAGAAAGTTTGCTACAGGTCTGAGCCCTACGATCGGCATACATGTTCTCCAACGTTGCGATAGCCTACCTCTGTTAGGAGGAGCTGCGGCCGAGCGAAGTGGCAGGAACTCCTCTCAGTGAATATCGAAGACCGGAACATCATCATCAACCCTCGTAGGCAGACCCGTTTGTTAGCTCTGTCTCTCTTCATCTGACCTGCCTCTAGCTGTATCTTCACTCGAAGGTGAAACCTGTTGTCGCAAGGTCAGAACGAGAAGCGCCCAATGAACTGCAGCGCGCGCGCCTGGTACTCCACTGGATTGCCCGATACGGAAAGCGGATTTCCATAGGCGTTTGCGCCCGTTCCTATGCTCGTGGTTGTGGCGAAGTTCCCGTAGTTAGCGTGGTTGAAAAGATTGAAGGCTTCCACCGCGACGATCGCGTGATAGCGTTCTTTGATCTTGAACGACTCCTGCAGGCGCGAATCGACGCGGTTGTAGTCACTGCCACGGAAGCCATCGCGCTCGATGACCCAGTACCCATACCCAGCGTCATAGCTGATCTTTGAGAGCGGCGCATAGGTCGTGACGCAGGTAGTTACAGGGCAGCTCTGGCCAGGGGTGATCGGTTGGGCCGCAAAGGTGCGCGTGCTCTGCGTGTAGCCATTCACGCTGGCACCTGTGGCTGGCGCAAATGCCAGCCCGGAGCCGAAGTGATACAAGCTGGAGAGAGATAGCCCATACTTCCACTGATACTCTCCGGTCACCGTCAAGGTATGACGTTGATCGTCCGTTCCATTGGCCCACTCCTGCTGGACGCCGGGTTTGAAGGGTTTGTTGGGATAAGAGAAGGCTCCGTTGGTGGAGTTCTTGGTCCGGCCCCAAGTGTATGCGATGGCTCCAGTAAAGCCCGCCATCGTTGCATGCTTGATGCTGACCTGCAGAGCATCGGCAATCACACCGGCTCCAGGGTAGGTAGTAAACTGACGCACAGTGGCGCCAAACAACTGGTTGCAAACCTGCTTCGCGGCGGTCCCGCCCGGAGCGGCGGTTCCAAGATTGACGAGCGTATCGAGCAGAATGCTCCCGTTGCCACAGAAGCGATTCGCATAGACGGGAGAGGAAAGGACAGTGCTGGGATTCAGATTCTGCTCTGGGTTCGTCGTACTTTGAAGCAAATTTCCACTCAGCGCAATATAGTCGTCGTAGACGCGGGTATGAACGAAATCGGCCGACATCGTCGTTCTCATCGGCAGCTCTCGCGCTAAGCCAAAGGATGCCTGTAGAGCGTAGGGCGTCTTCGCTCCTCGCGCAACTGGTTGCGGCGCGCTGACATAATTACTCGGATTCGCAAGGGGATTCTGGTCGGCGAAGGGGCTGGGCAAGGCGAGTGCTGCTCCGCCGGTAGCCTGATCGGTGGAGACCGTGGCCTGAAGCGCCCGCGTGGTGCTGCTGTAAAGCTCTTCATCGATGATGGCGTTTGCCACCTGATCTGCGAAGTAGAGACCGGCGCCCCCGCGAACCGAGGTCTTGCCATCGCCGAACGGATCGTAAGAGAACCCGAGACGGGGCGCGAAGTTTGCGTTGGGATTGGTGTTGGGCGTCAACAAGCCAGGGGTTGGCACGTATGAGGTGTTGTAAGCGCCGAGGTCGTTGTCATAGCGGAGCCCAAGATTCAAGGTAAGACGGGGCAGGATCTTCCAATCGTCCTGGGCCCAGACACCGATGATATTTCGGCCGATACTGATAGCGTAGTTGCCAAATCCCTGCGTGAAGGTCTCATTCGTATTGCAATACGACGAGATGGCCGCATAGTTCCAGGTGGTCGGATCCAGCGTGCCATTCGGGAAGAAGGCCGCATACAAGGCTGGAGTCACCGCACCTTGATTCGAGGAGCAACTGGTGAGGCCGCCGCGTGCATACTGTGCGAAAGTCCCTCCGTGGAAGGTATAGAGGTACTCGCCGCCAACCTTTATACTGTGCTTACCCTTCAGCCAGAATAGATCGTCGCGATACTGCTGTGTCTCCTGGTTGAAGATCTCCGGCTCATTATACGGTTCTCCAACCGTGACCGCTGGCAGGACGACCACGATCGCATTGTTGTTATAGTATGGAAAATTTCCGAATTGGAAGTAATGGTAGCCGGCATGCAAGTCGTTGATCAGCTTGTCGCTGATGTTGCGATCCCAGTCCGCCACATAGCCATAGCTCGTGACGGTCGTGTAATAGGACTGGCTGGGCTCGGCAGCGCCAATGAAGTCCTGCTTCTGCGTATAGCCATCGCCGCGAAGGAAGAAATGGCTCTTATCGTTACGCTGGTAGTCCACCCGGCCCAGGTATTCATTCAGCTTGAGGGTTGATGGATGGGAGAATGGGACCTCGGTGACGATCGGCGTGGCGGTGTAGGTGCTCGGCTGGTGTTCGCCTTCATAGGAGCCAAAGTACCAGAGCTTGTCCTTCTTGATCGCTCCTCCAAGTGTGCCGCCATACTGTTCATCCGCAAACTTGAGGACCGACTTGGCGATAGGGTCGGCGGCGTTGAAAAAAGAGTTGCGAAAGTATCCGAATCCACCACCATGCATGACGTTGCTGCCGGTCTTCGTCTGAACGTTGACATAAACGCCGGCCGAACGGCCCGAGGTGGCGTCGAAACGGTTGGTGATGATCTGAAACTGGGAGATCGCATCCTGCGAGAAACGCGGCTGACCAAAACTTGACCCGACGGAGTCCTGTGAAACCTGAAGTCCATCCAGAGTGATCTGGAACTTACCGGTCTCGGCATCGCCCTGAGAGGTTCCGCCAGGTCCGGATACGGGAGAGTTTCCAAAAGCGTTCTGTTTCACACCAGGGATCAGGGTCGAAAGCTGAACATAGTTGCGGCCGTTGATCGGGACGTCTTCGACCTCTTTAGGGGTCACATTTCCTGCTACGACAGAGGATGTCGTATCAATGGCGAGCTGGTCCCCGGCTTCGACCACCACCGTCGATGAGGCAGTAGCGATCGGAAGCGTGATGTTGATCTGCGCAAGCTGGCCCACCAGCAGAAGGATCTTCTTCTGTGCGCTGGCAAAGCCCGGCGCGCCGGCCGTAATGGTGTACTCCGCCGCCACCAGGGTCGGTATCACGTAAACGCCCTGTGCGTTCGTGACCGCATGGAACGAGGAACCGTCGGTCTTCTTCACCTCTACCTTCGCACCTGGAATGATCCCGCCCTGAACATCGGAGACCACACCACTCAAACCTGTCTCTTGCCCGCGCGCCGGATGGCAAAAGAAAACGAGACCTGCAATCAGAAGACCAAGGATTGACGTGGACCGAAATCGCATCGAATGTGACCTCATATGATTTGTGTACTGAAGAGTTGTCCGTGAGTGGATGAAGGGTAGGAGCGGTCCACGAACACCTGAATTGATGGAACGCTCGACTGGCGGACACACCTCTGCGAACGCGCGGTAAGCTCAGTATTCGCGCTGGAGGACGGTTATTTACTGCAGTAAAAGGAAGTCTCTATGGTTCGACAACCGCGGCAGAAAGTATCCCGGCAGGATGACGCAGTCGAGCACTGAAGCATTGAAAACGACCACAGGAAGCTTTGGTGTAATGAGCTCAAGGTTATTCGCACTCTAAGTGGGTGTCTAATCAAAAGATTTTCGCGCGTAATAGAAATGTGATATGTTCGTGAAAAGTTATCTTGGCTCGGACTAACTCAGTGTTCAGCCGTTATGGCTCTCCTCAACAATTCAAACGTTTTCTTTTGCTTCGCTAGCCCGCAGCAGCGCACAGGTTTCTCTATAGAACCGAGGCTCTACTTTGGACTTCAGGATCAAACAGTTGCAATGTTTTCTGACGCTGTCAGACCTCCTCAATTACAACAAGACGGCGCGCGTTTTATACATGAGCCAGCCCACCATCACCTTCCAGATTAAATCGCTGGAAGAAGCCTTCGGTGTCAAGCTCTTCATTCGCGATCGCCAGCAGGTTCGCTTGACGGACGCCGGGGTAGCCTTTCGCGAATATGCTCAGAGCATTATGGATACCGTTCATAATGCCCATGACTGCCTGAGTGGTCTGCACACGCGTCTGCGACTACGTGTTAGTTGCGGTCCTGTGGGTCAGTTCGTGCTCTTGCCCGCGATACTGCGAGCACTGACCACCCGACATCCAGACTTTGAGCTGGAGCTCATAGAGCTTACGACCGAACAGCAGATCGCTCGACTGCCCGAAGGCAAGGTAGACGCGCTGCTTATGGTGAGCGCTTTGCCGGTGCCTGAAATGCGGTTCGATCCCATCTGTGAAAACTCTCTGATCGCTGTCGTCTCCAGTCGCAGCCCTTTGGCCCAGCAAGACAGCATCTCAGTTGAGTGCTTGCGGGAAACTCCAATCATCGCTTCCCGCATGAAGGACTGTCGCTTCCACCAGCCTTTCCTGCACGCGCTGCTGGCTCCGTTCGGCATAACCCCCCGCATTGTCGAGTCGCCGCAATCCTGCACGGTCCAATTTGCCTATGCCGCAGCAGGGGAAGGTTTGGCGATTGCCCCCCAGGCGATGGCGGCGTGTATGTTTCCCGATATAGTAGCCAGACCCTTCCAGGAGAAGCTTGCGAACCTCCAACTTGGCCTCGCCGCGATGACCGCGAATGAATCAAGATCAATGTCGATCTTCCGGAGGATTGTGATGGAGTGCGCTTCTGTTGCATTTCAAAAACGTCCCGCGGCAGACTTTAAAGGGCCGAAGACCATGCACAGACCGGTTGTTTTGTTTCCAGAGCAGACCCAAGCCAGCTAGAGATATCGCTGCGGTTGGAACACAATCGCCGGTCGGACAATTCGGGCTAACTAACTCAATTCTCAGACACTGATTTGGCCGAGATGATGAGTCAGATGCGAAGCCAATGGCTCTGGTGCAAATACACAATGTGGGGCACGGGTAAGCCGCTGGGCTACCCTGGGCTTATGCAGCGCGGACTGCATTCCTGATCTCAGGCGCAGCCTGGTCTCTGACGCGTAAACGATGAAACGAGAATTGGTTCTTGCCAATACGGCGGAGCAGTTCGATGCCGGCGATTGTAGTGGCCGCGCAATCGTAGTTTTTGAAGCCGAGCATGGGCCTGGTCCGGAACTTGATCCCTCGATGATCCTGTTCAATCAGGTTGTTCAGGTATTTCGGTGATCGTAGTTTGGTGTGCTTCCATGCCTTGCTTTCGTTTGGCATCTCGCGTACGGCGCGATGCGACGCGGCATAGCCATCCAGAGTAATGCTGGTGGGAGCGTGCTCTTGTGTTCGAAGCGCTTTACGGAAGAACGCCTTGGCGGCCGCTACATCCCTCTTCGGGCTCAACCGGAAATCGACTGTGTTGCCATCCCCGGTCTACCGCACGATAGAGGTAAACCCATCGGCCACGGACCTTCAGGTACGTCTCATCCGCGCGCCATGAGCGGCCGCTTTGGCGCATGTAGCGAGCCCAGCGCTTCTCAAACTCCGGAACATACCGCTGCACCCAGCGCATGATCGTCGTATGCGCAAGTTGCAGCCCGCGTTCAGCCATCATCTCCACCAAGTCGCGTAGGCTGAGTTTGTAACGTAAGTACCAGCGCACGCACAGGATGGTGATTTCTCGATCGAAATGCCGACCCGAAAACAATTCCTCCACGCTCTTTAACCTGCTCAAGCCCATTCGCGATTCTCTCCAACAATCACTCTATCCGAGACGGCTTCGCTGAGCTGGGAGTGCCTGTGGCGGAGGTGATTCGCAAGGTGGGGATGAGCGAGCACACCTTCCGAGCCGAGTGCCTAAATGCCCACTGGTTAGAACTCTGTCTGAAGCAATACGGCTGATCGAGGCGTGGAGGCAGGAATACAATTAGAGTCGTCCTCACCGATCTCTCGGTGACGGATGCCCTAGCGAGTTCGCCAGTGAGTACGCGGCTAGCCGCGTATTCACTGCAACCTAAACCAGCCGAAGACTGACTCTAGGCTTGGTACAGAAATACTCGTCCGATCAATTCGATCGTCGTTGCTCTAAACTAACAATCCAATCGGTACAAAAGATCGGGCACTCCAATGGCTGAAGTTAAAGGCGAGATGAGCAAAGATTCAGAAACGATCCGCGTCGGCCTTATTGGATATGGGTATGCAGGAAAGACCTTTCACGCTCCGTTAATCCGCGCCACTCCGGGGCTTAAATTGTCTTTGGTCGGTTCGAGCCGACCTGAGGCCGTACGCATGGAATTGGGCGAGGTAACAGTGTGTTCTACCACCGAGGCGGCGATACATCCTGATGTCGATCTAGTCGTTGTCGCAAGCCCTAATCACAGCCACTATCCGCTTGCGGCATCAGCCCTCTACGCAGGAAAACATGTCGTTGTCGATAAGCCGTTCACTGTCACGCTTGCGGAGGCGCGGTCTTTGGCAGAGATTGCGAAAGGGACCGGCAGCATGCTCTCGGTCTTTCACAACCGTCGCTGGGAGAGTGAGGTTCAGGCCACGCGCGAAGTCCTCCAGTCAGGCGTACTGGGGATGGTCTCACACTACGAGTGCCACATGGATCGTTATCGACCTCATGTTCGGCAGCGATGGCGAGAGAACGAAGGGGCAGGCGCAGGGCTTTGGTTCGACCTGGGGCCTCATCTTCTTGACCAGACGATGTATCTCTTCGGCCTGCCGCAGTCGATCAGCGCGAGCTTGGCAATGCTGCGGAAGGGCGGGAAAACCGATGACTGGGCTCATGTTCAGCTGAACTACGAGAGCATGCGGGTCATTCTTCATGCGTCGTTGCTGGTCTCAGGAGGTGGTCCGCGGTCTATCGTCCATGGAACACGAGCAAGTTGGGCGAAGTATGGTGCCGATGTTCAGGAGACGCAGTTGAAGGAAGGCATGACGCCTGGCAGTCCTGGCTTCGGCTATGACCCGGATCCCGGTGTTCTGTACGGCGGGGAAACGGGAGGGCGCACGGAGATTCCGGTGCCGGTGGGGAACCAACAGATGTACTACGCACGGGTCAGAGACACGATATTGGGAAAACAGCAATCTTCAATTCCAACCATCGATGCGGTCGCAGTAATGGCAGCGCTGGAAACAACCTTCCATTCGGCGGAGCAGGGGAGAGTGCTGCCGCTTTCGATGACTGCAAGTGAGGTTGCGCAGTGGCGCCGAGCACATACTGCTCTTTAGGTAGTTGCCATGTACGCCTTGGCAACGGCGGACGTTAGAGGGTTGCGATGCTGAGCGCCCCGGGCACCTCTGCTGCGAATGCGGGTGCTTGTAGGCGCCCATCAGTGGGTGCAGTTACAAAATGCAGGACGCCGGGGAAGGTATCGCTTATCACAAACAGATCGTTGCTATCTGCTGCCATGGCTACGGTTCCCCCAAACTGCTCGTGCCAGCGTTGGATTCGATTGAGCCTGTCGTCGGTTTCATCAATATTCCAAGCCTGAATAACGTCGTCCTCGTTGCCGGCGGTGGTGTAGAGAGTGCGTCCGGATGGATGGAGAGCCAAAGGGCCACCGGTGTCCTCGGCAATTTGTTGGATACAATAAAGAATTTTTCCGCACTTGGGATCGTATTTGTAACTGCAGAGGGAATGATTTAGTCGATTGGCAACGAAAAGGATGTCTCCTTTGGGATGCAGAACGAGATTCGCAGGCCCGCTGCCTGTGTCAGTGGTAAATCTCTGGTGCAGGTTGAAGCCGGCTTCATTGAGGGAGAAGACACTGATGCGATCACTACCGGTGTCCGATGCGATAACACGATTATGTGTCGTGTCGAAGAGAGTCATGTTGGGGTGAGCGGATATCTGATGCGGTCCGTCTGGTCCGCTGCCAACCTCTTTGAAGATTCCAGCTATCTTAAGCGACTGGCTGTTATCGGAATTTGTAAGGAGG
>Ga0302220_10001508_pt1 | contig 18194 bp, 16 predicted proteins | sample II_Palsa_E1_3_FD_194572 | JGI IMG/M metagenome (GOLD analysis project Ga0302220, IMG submission 194572) | Peat permafrost microbial communities from Stordalen Mire near Abisko, Sweden - II_Palsa_E1_3 | ecosystem: Environmental > Terrestrial > Soil > Palsa > Peat permafrost | place: Sweden...
GCGGCTCGTCGAATTCGCCGTCGTAGTTCTTCATGAAATCGACCGTACCCTGGTGGATTTCATCGAGCAGCAGCTTGGCGATTGGCGTGAGGCGAGCTTCCGTATAGCGCATCGCCGCTGCGCCGTCGCCATCGCGCGAGCCGAAGTTGCCCTGGCCGTCAATCAACGGATAGCGCATCGAGAAGTCTTGCGCGAGACGCACCAATGCGTCGTACGCCGACTGGTCGCCGTGCGGGTGATACTTGCCGAGCACGTCGCCTACCACGCGCGCCGATTTGACCGGCTTCGCGTTGTCGGAGAGGCCCATCTCGTTCATCGAGAACAGGATGCGCCGCTGCACAGGCTTCTGGCCGTCGCAAACATCGGGCAGCGCACGGCCCTTGACGACGCTCACGGCGTAATCGAGGTACGCGCGTTCGGCATAGTTGCCGAGCGTCAGAGAGTCGCCGGGCGCCGGCGCCACCGTGAAAAGATCAGGCGTGTTGTCGTCCATCTAGATTCCGTATCCGTATGTAGCGTGAAGTTTCGCTGCGCGAGCAAGCCTGCGTCAGGCGCTCAGCTCAGATATCCGCTTCCACTTCGTTACCCTTTTCTTCGAGCCAGCTGCGCCGCGACGCTGCTTCACCTTTGCCCATCAGCATGGTCATACGCGCGACGGTGGCGTCGTAGTCGAGTTCGCCGAGCGCAACCGGCGACAGACGCCGCGTGTCCGGGTTCATCGTGGTGTCCCACAACTGCTCGGCGCTCATTTCGCCGAGGCCTTTAAAGCGGCTGATGGACCATTGGGTCTCGCGCACGCCGTCCTTGCGCAGCTTGTCGAGAATCGCTTCGAGCTCGCCGTCGTCCAGCGCGTACAGCTTCTGCGCGGGCTTCTTGCCGCGGGCGGGTGCATCCACACGGAACAGCGGCGGACGCGCCACGCACACGTGACCACGTTCGATCAGTTGCGGGAAGTGCTTGAAGAACAGCGTCAGCAGCAATACCTGGATGTGCGAGCCGTCCACGTCCGCGTCCGACAGGATGCAGATCTTGCCGTAGCGCAGATTGGACAGATCGATGTGGTCGTCAGGGCTGTGCGGATCGACGCCGATCGCCACCGAAATGTCGTGCACTTCGTTGTTGGCAAAGAGCCGGTCGCGCTCGGTTTCCCACGTGTTCAGCACCTTGCCGCGCAGCGGCAGGATGGCCTGATATTCCTTGTCGCGGCCCATCTTGGCCGAACCGCCGGCCGAATCGCCTTCGACCAGGAACAGTTCGTTGCGCGAGATATCGGTGGATTCGCAGTCAGTCAGTTTGCCCGGCAGCACGGCCACGCCCGAGCTTTTGCGTTTCTCGACCTTCTGGCCGGCACGCGTGCGAGCCTGCGCCTGCTTGATGACGAGATCCGCGAGCTTCTTGCCGTGCTCGACGTGCTGGTTCAGCCACAACTCAAGCGCCGGCCGCGCGAACGACGACACCAGCTTCACTGCGTCACGGCTATTCAGACGCTCCTTGATCTGCCCTTGGAACTGCGGATCGAGCACCTTCGCCGACAGCACAAACGAGACGCGCGCAAACACGTCTTCCGCGAGCAGCTTGACGCCCTTCGGCTGCAGATTGTGCAGCTCGACGAAACTCTTGACCGCCTGAAACAGACCGTCGCGCAGACCCGATTCGTGCGTGCCGCCTGCGGGCGTCGGAATCAGGTTGACGTAGGACTCGCGCGTGAGCGTGCCTTCTTCACTCCAGGCCACCACCCACGCCGCGCCCTCGCCTTCCGCAAAGGTTTCTTCGTTCGAACGTGAACTCTCGGCATAACGTTCGCCTTCGAAGAGCGGAATCAGCAGATCGCTGCCGTTCATGCCTTCGAGCAGATAGCCGCGCAGACCGTCTTCGTACTTCCAGGTCTGGCGCTCGCCGGTTTTCTCGTTGACGAGCGTGACTTCGACGCCCGGCAACAGCACCGCTTTCGAGCGCAAGAGACGCTGCAGTTCGCCGAACGGCAGGTTTGGCGAATCGAAGTACTTCGGATTGGCCCACGCGGTGACGCGTGTGCCGGATTTCTTCTCGCCTCTCGCAGCCGGACGTATTTGCAGCTGTTTGGCCACATCGCCGTTGGCAAAGCCCAGTTCGGCGACCTTGCCGTCGCGCCAGACGGTGACGTCAAGGCGCGTGGACAGCGCGTTGGTGACCGAGACGCCCACGCCGTGCAGACCGCCTGAGAACGTGTAGGCGCCGCCCGCGGCCTTGTCGAACTTGCCGCCTGCGTGCAGGCGCGTGAATACGATTTCGACAACCGGCACGCCCTCTTCGGGGTGCATGCCGAACGGGATACCGCGGCCGTCGTCGTCGACGGACACCGACTGGTCCGCGTGCAGCGTGACCGTGATCTGCCGGCCGTAGCCGCCGAGGGCTTCGTCCGACGCGTTGTCGATGACTTCCTGAATGATGTGCAGCGGATTTTCGGTGCGGGTGTACATGCCGGGTCGTTGCTTGACCGGCTCCAGGCCCTTCAACACCTTGATCGACGCTTCGCTATACGCGGCGTTTGGCTTTTTCGTAGACATGGTTGACTCGGGTCCGTCGGTTCATCGTTGTCCACAGGTCCTGTGGACAGGTCCGTGGACAATGCGTTGAGTTTTCAAAAAAAGCGAAACGAAACAACGGGGTGGGTGGGGTGCCCGCACGGCGGGCAAACTGTTTTATCGCCGGACTCTCCCCCGCGCCGCGCTAACGCGGCGCGGCCGGCGCGAGCGCCCGGAGGAAGCCTGTTCGCGGGGTATTTTACTGATTTCGATACGGGGAGCAATTTGCCGGATGGTTGATTGGCCGTTTGGGGTGGGGGGCGCCCACCGCTCACTTGCGCCGGCTCTCCAGCTCCTCCCACCGTTCCATCGCCGCCAGCAGCTCATCGTCGATCGCCGCATAGCGCGCCGTCAGCCGCGTGCCTTCTGCCGCATCTCTCGTGAAGATCGAACCGTCTTCGAGCTGCGCGCCAATCGTCTTCTGCTCGGCCTCCAGCCCTGCGATCTGCGCCGGCAACGCCTCCAGCTCACGCTGCTCCTTAAACGACAGCTTCGCGGCACGCTGCTGGGTGTTGCGGCTCGCGGCCGCCCCGCCGTCCTTCGACGCTTCCTTGGCGACTTCCTTTTGCGCTTCCTGCGCCATCTGCTGCGAGCGGTCGCGCTGGATCTGCCAGTCGGTAAAGCCGCCGACGTACTCGCGCCACTTGCCGGCCCCTTCTGAGGCGATCACCGAAGTCGCGACGTTATCCAGAAACGCGCGATCGTGGCTGACCAGCAGCACGGTACCGTCGTATTCCGTGAGCAGTTCTTCGAGCAGTTCCAAGGTGGGGATATCGAGGTCGTTGGTCGGTTCGTCGAGCACCAGCACGTTAGCCGGCCGCGCGAACAGACGCGCCAGCAGCAGACGGTTGCGCTCGCCGCCTGACAGCGACTTGACCGGCGACCGCGCCCGTTCTGGCGCGAAGAGGAAGTCGCCGAGATAGCTCATCACGTGCTTTTTCTGGCCGTTGACCTCAACCCACTCGCTGCCCGGACTGATGGTGTCCGAGAGACTCTTGTCCAGATCGAGTTGGGCGCGCATCTGGTCGAAATAGGCAACTTGCAGATTGGTGCCCACACGCACCGTGCCTTCGTCCGCCGGCAACTCGCCGAGGATCAGCTTCAGCAGCGTGGTTTTGCCAGCGCCGTTCGGGCCGACGAAGCCGATCTTGTCGCCGCGCATGACCGTGGCCGTGAAGTTGTCCACGACCGTGCGCGAACCGTAGCGCTTGGTCACATCGGTCAGTTCGGCGACAATCTTGCCGGACTTCTCGCCCTGCCCCACGTCCAGCTTGACGTTTCCCAGCACGTTGCGGCGTTCGGCGCGCTCCGTACGCATCTGCTCGAGCCGCGCAATCCGGCCGACGCTACGCGTGCGGCGCGCTTCGACACCCTTGCGGATCCATACTTCTTCCTGGGCGAGCAGCTTGTCGAACTTGGCCGATTCCACTTGCTCGACTTCAAGCTGCTGCGCCTTCCGGGTCTGGTAGGCGGTGAAATTGCCCGGATACGACAGCAGACGGCCGCGATCCAGTTCGACGATGCGCGTAGCGACCCGGTCGAGAAACGCGCGATCGTGGGTAATGAACAGCAGGCCGGCGCGCAACGAAACCAGCAGGTCTTCGAGCCAGCGAATGCCTTCGAAGTCGAGGTGGTTGGTCGGTTCGTCCAGCAACAGTACGTCCGGCTGCACAACCAGCGCCCGCGCCAGCGCCACGCGCTTTTGCATGCCGCCCGACAGCGAGCCGACCCGCGCCTCTCCGTTCAGACCGATCTGCTGCAGCGTGGTGGAAACGCGCGTGCTCCAGTTCCAGGCGTCGGCATGGTCTAGCGCCGATTGCAGCGTGTTCATGCGCGACATGAGCGAGTCGTGCTCCTGGCCTTCGGGCTCGTCGGCGAGCCCGTTGGCGACCGCGTCGTATTCATCCAGCAGCGCACGGGCGTGGGTGAGGCCGGCGGCGACCGCGTCGAACACCGTGTCGTCCGTATCGAACTCCGGCTCCTGCGGCACGTAGACCGAAGTCAGGCCCTGCTGACGCGTGACGAGGCCGTCATCCGGCTTGGAGAGATCTGCGACGATCTTCAGCAGCGACGACTTGCCCGCCCCGTTGCGACCGATCAGCCCGACGCGTTCGCCCGCTTCGAGAGAGAAATCCGCGTGATCGAGCAACGCGACGTGACCGAACGCCAGTTGCGCCCCGGTAATGGTGTAAAGCGACATGGAGATTTGGCAGAAGACAGCAATGAGCAGGAACCGCTCATTGTACCGGTCGCGCGGGCGGATGCCTGGATGCCGGAAGACATAGGCGTTCTTACCGCACCGCGGCGGCGGTTCAACGGCGACAAATCAGCGCTTTGTCAAATTCCGGTAATATTGCGCGTCGCCGCGCGCCCCCAAAAGGGGCAGAGTGCGCGGATCATTGCATTGAACTGAAGAAAGAGTCTGTCGTGAGCGAAGTCATTGTTGAGTACAAAAGCTGGGTCTGCCTGATTTGCGGCTGGATCTACAACGAAGAAGAAGGTCTGCCGGAGGATGGTATCGCCGCGGGCACGCGCTTCGCCGATATCCCCGAAGATTGGCGCTGCCCGCTGTGCGATGTGGGTAAGGCGGAGTTTGCGGTTGTGGAGTTTTGAGGTGGTTATATTGCTGTAGGTGCACGGCTTGAACGCTGATGCGCGCGGCAACATGGACGGCCCGGCCGGGTTGGCGCCCGTCGGGCTGTTGTGTTTTTGGGGTGATGGATCGGATGAATGCCGCCGCCATCCGCAGGCGCAGATGGCTTTGCTATACTCTGGCCCCTGCGGCGCAATTCATCCAGACGCGTGCCGGCGGGTCATGCGATGCCTGACAGCGCCCGCTACGCCGACGTTAGAATTGAACGTGTTTCCGCGCTACGGCGGGTCGACTTAGGAACGTAGCGGTTTAGCGGAACAGATACGCTAGCGGTCCTCTCCCCGTAGTTCAATGGATAGAACAAGTGCCTCCTAAGCGCTAGATACAGGTTCGATTCCTGTCGGGGGGACCAAAGTCGGTCCTGCAGTACCTCTCCCAGATCCCGAAGACGTTCCATCGCTCGCCCGGCACAAGGCCGCGTGCTTTCGCCGTCACACCACATCACCCCCAATCTTTCACCCCCTTCGCCCACCCCAGCCCGCGCCCTTCCCCATGCTAAGTTCCGCCCCGACCTCAACCAGGTCTAGTTGAAACAGGCAGACGGACGGGCATACAGATGGAGCAGTTTTTCATGAGACGCGGCAGCGCCGTCACGTACTTACTGGCGCGTCGTCGCGCGTGGTTCGCCACGATCGCGGACGCACCCAGCGGCAACATCGAAATGGAATCAAGCGAAATCGAACGAATCGAGCGTCTGATACTCGATGTCCGCGCAGGCCGGGTCCGTGCCTTCGAGTTGACCCGGCCAAAACGCGTTGCGGTCTTTGTCACAGATTAGCGGGCAACGAGGTTCGCCTTAAGCCACTCCGCTATCTCACCCAAAGTCTGCACACTCTGCGGAAAGCGGACGACCTGGCTCGGCGACACCGGAAAGTTATGCCCCATATCGGGCGCATGCAGATGCGTCACCGCCACACCCGCTGCCTTCAGTTTCTCCGCATACGCGATACCCTCATCCCGCAGCACATCGTATTGCGCTGTCGTCACCAGCGTCGGGGGCAGCACCGGGACATCACGCAATTGCAGCGGCGCCACGCTCGTATCATCCGCCGAAACACCCGGCGCATACAGTTCCCAGAACCAGCGCATCGTATTCGCCTCGAGCCCGTAGCCAGTCGCATTCTCCGGGTAGGACGGATGATCCGCACTCGGGTGATCCGTGGCGGGATACAGCAATAGCTGGGCACGCAGCGCATGCGCCCTCGATTCACCGCAAAGCCGATTGGCAGTCACCGCCGCCAGATTCGCCCCGGCGCTGTCCCCGCCCAAAGCCAGCCGCGACGCATCCCCGCCCCACTCATGCGCATGTGCAGCCACCCAGTCAAACGCCGCAAGCGTGTCCTCCAACGCCGCCGGATAGGGATGCTCCGGAGCAAGCCGATACTCCACCGAGACGATGATCACCCCTGCCGCCTCGCTCAACAACCGGCAAAACGGATCGACCGTCGCCACGGCTCCAATGACCCATCCGCCGCCATGCGTGTAGACCAGCACAGGTCGCGGCAGCGATTCCCCAGGCGGCAAATAGATGCGCGCATTTAAACCGCTAGCGATCTCCACGTCACGTGTCTCGACACCGTTCGGCAAACCGGCAATCGACACCCGGCTCTCCAGCGCACGCATCATGAGGCCGCGTGCCATACGCACCCGCTCTTCATTCGTTGCACCGACAGGCGGCGCGACCGCGACCGCGGCCTGCTCGTCCACAAAACGACGTACTGCTGCATCAAACGGCTTGCGCTCGTTCATAACGGATTCCTGGGATGTAGGGCCACGCAGGCCTCGTTGGAGTCTCGGAAAAATACTGCAAATTCCGCCTGGCTGCCACGAACCACGCAACACCCGCAAATCGCCTCGACCAAAACGATCAGACCCGCATCTCCTACGAGATGCGGGCCTGATTCTTAACAGCTCGCGTCTAACCAGACGCACGCCCTACCTGCGACAGCGCAGGCAACGCTCAATTAACGAGCGTTAGACACCGGCGGCGAGTACGGGCTAACGGTCGTGTCGCCACGGGTTCCTGCCTGCGTCGAACCGCCGGCATTCGAACCATAACCGGTCGTGTTGCCGTTTTGTGCGGCGACGCGTGCTTCAGCGGCCTGAATGTCTTGCGGATAGTTATTGTCGTCCGCGGTGGACGGGTTGTAACCCGCCTTTTCCAGTTGGACCAGTTGGGCACGCACCTCTGCGCGGGTCAGCGGCTGGTTCGTCTGGGCAAACGACACGACCGGGGCAGCGAGGACGGCAGCAATAGCGATAGCTTTGATGAGCGATTTCATGGTGATACCTCCGAAGATTGTTTTGTGCGGCGCTACAAACAACGTTGTTTGCAGCCGGTAATGACAGTCTAGAAGGCTCGACACCTAGGGTAAATACCTAAATCTCGAATTCACTGTTGTGGCGAATAGCACAATCGGCGGGACGCGTTCGCTCAAGTCATAGAGCATGAATTGATGCGATAAATCCGCGCTGTTCGTCCGATTGACCAGCTTGGCGCGGCGGTAATCTTCAATCCATGGATTCCCATGATTGATCGGATTCCTAGCTAATTCACGCAGGCAGACGAAAAGTACGCGCATCGCGATTTTCTGGATTCATCAGACGGATTGCACGTATCAGATACAAGCACACACAGCCCGGCCAATCACAGGATCTACGAGGAAAATATGAACCCGTTTATCGACGAAGGCATCGCCCACATCGCTCGCGTAATGAGGCCGGCGTTGTACGGAGAGCTCGGCGGATCGTATCTGCCATCCGCCTACTGGCGTCAGCGGCTGTATCAGATCCTGGACACTACACACCTGTCGAATGCGCAGCTTCGCACCGTCGATGGCCTGCTGCTCGAACTCGACGAATTCGATCTGTGCACCAAAGTCCCCGCTGCCCGACAAGCACAAGTTGAACTCGCCTCATAAGGCTGCAACGCTACAAAGGCTTCGTCACTGCAGCCACTTGCGGACATCCTGCTCCCACGGAGGCTGTCCGCATCCGGAAGGATTCTCCGGCCCCAGCACCGTAATGTAGCCGCGCGTTTTCATACACGCTTCGTACGCCCGCACTTTCACACAGCGGCCTCCCGCGGCACTTTGGGAAACGGCCTTGCAGGCGGCGATGGAATGGTCCATCGGACCGAAATCCATATCATCGGCGTTTGTCACGTCAGGTGCGTCGGCGCCGGTAGCTGAAAACTCAACCGGACCGCTTTGGGCGCACCCCACCAGCGACAACGCCGCCGCCAACGTGCTAACCAGCAGAAGTGAACTGCATGATTTCATCGTCCCCTCTCCGATTGAGTCAACCGCGCTCATGATACGCCGGGCATTGAGACGGACGTAGAGAGCTTGGCCGACCTCCCGCGTCTCATACCGGCCCGCTTCTTTTCGGCGATAATCGCGGCCATCCCAGCCCGTCAGTACCTATGAGCAAGCCAGCAAATCCGCAACGCCAGATCGACGCACTGCTCCAGCAGGCCGTAGCCCTGCAGCAAAACGCGGCCTACGCCGAGGCGGAAGAGCTCTACCGTGAAATTCTCACGCTGAGGCCCAAGCACTTCGATGCCATCCAGTTGCTCGGCGCACTCACGCTCCAGTCGGGCCGCATCGAGGAAGGGATCGATCTGCTCAAGAAAGCGGTTGCGATCAACAGCATGCAGGCGCCGATTCATTCCAATCTCGCCTTTGCGTATAACGCGTTGCGCCGGTTCAAGGAGGGCTTGGCCAGCGCAAATCGCTCTCTTGCGCTGCAAAGCAATTTCGTCGATGCACTGAACAATCGCGGCAACGCATTGGCAGGTCTCGACGCGCCCGTCGAAGCGTTGGCGAGCTTTGAACGGGCGCTGAAATTGCGGCCGGAATTCGCGCAGGCATGGAGCAATCGTGCCTGCGTTCTGCGCGATCTCGGACGTCCGGCGGACGCGTTGACAAGTTGCGATCAGGCCATCGCGTTGCAGCCCGATTACGCTGACGCGTGGAGTAATCGCGCGAATGCATTGAGCGATCTGAATCGCCCACAGGATGCGCAACTGAGTTACCAGAAGGCGATCGAATTCACGCCCGCGTTCGCCGACGCCTGGAACAATCTTGGCCTCACGCTCGTCGACCTGAATCAGCATGAGCAGGCGCTGCAGAGCTACGAGCGCGCGCTGAGCTTGAACCCCGAGTTTGCCGAAGCCCACTGGAACAAATCGCTGTGCCTGTTGCAAATGGGACGGTTCGAGGAAGGTTGGCAACAATACGAATGGCGCTGGAAGCGCAACCGCATCAAGGCGAGCCAACGCGGCTTCGAACAGCCGCTATGGCTGGGCGACTTCCCGATCGATGGCAAGACCATCCTCCTGCATGCGGAACAGGGGCTAGGCGATACGCTGCAATTCTGTCGCTATGCGGCGCTGGTGTCCGCGTTGGGCGCGAAGGTCGTGCTCGAAGTCCCCGCTGAACTGATCCGGTTAGTCACGAATCTGGATGGCGTGGCGCAATTGATCGAGCAGGGTCAACCGCTGCCACCTTTCGATTGTCACTGTCCGTTGCTCAGTCTGCCGCTCGCGTTCAGGACGGACCTGACGAATATGCCAGGGCAAGTGCCCTACCTGTTCGCAGACGTGCACGCCTCGCAACGCTGGGCCGAACGGCTCGGGCACGATGCGCACGCCAACCGCGAGCTAAAAGTGGGCCTGGTCTGGGCAGGCGGAAACCGCCCCCACGTGGCAGAACTGAGAAAGAACGACGCACGACGCTCGATCACGCTCGAAGCGCTGCGGCCGATCCTCGATGTCCCCCATGTGCGCTTCTACAGTTTGCAAAAGGGCCCGGCCGCGCAGCAGCTCGCGCAATTGCCGGAACTCGGCCAACGGATCATCGACCACACGGACGAACTCGCCGACTTCGCCGACACCGCCGCCCTGGTTGCCAACCTGGACCTGGTGATCTCGGTCGATACGGCAGTGGCCCACCTTGCCGGCGCGCTCGGCAAACCCGTCTGGATTCTTAACCGTTTCGACACCTGCTGGCGCTGGATGCTCGAGCGTCAGGACAGCCCGTGGTATTCGGGCGCCCAGCTATTTCGCCAGCCAGCGCTGGGCGATTGGGAAAGCGCGATCCAGTCGGCGCGCGCGGCCCTTGCGACGCGTGCCGAGGCCGGAACGACATCGCACTAATCACGCCTCAATTCCGCTTCGGAATCTCCAGTCCACGCGCCACTGCCGGGCGCGCGACAAACGCGTCGAGTACCCGCTTGACGTTGGGGAAATCCGCAATCCCCACCAGCTCCGCGGCCTCGTAGAAGCCGATCAGATTGCGCACCCACGGGAAGGTCGCGATATCGGCGATCGTGTAGGTGTCGCCCATCAGCCATGCACGACCGGTCAGCCGCGTCTCCAGCACGCCGAGCAGGCGCTTCGCTTCCGCCACGTAACGATCGCGAGGGCGCTTGTCCTCGTACTCCTTGCCGGCGAATTTGTGGAAGAAACCCAGTTGACCGAACATCGGACCGATGCCGCCCATCTGGAACATCACCCATTGAATCGTCTCGTAGCGGCCGGCGGCGTCCTGCGGGATGAAATGGCCGGTCTTGTCGGCCAGGTAAATCAGGATCGCGCCGGACTCGAACAGCGGTAGCGGCTTGCCGTCGGGGCCGTTCGGATCGATGATGGCCGGAATCTTGTTGTTGGGATTGAGCGAGAGGAATTCCGGCGACATCTGATCGTTCGTGTCGAAGCGCACCAGATGCGGTTCATAGGCGAGGCCGGTCTCCTCAAGCATGATCGACACCTTGACGCCATTAGGCGTCGGCAGCGAATAGAGCTGCAAGCGCTCGGGATGCTGGGCCGGCCACTTGGCGGTGATGGGAAAAGCGGAAAGATCGGTCATAGAAACCTTGTCGGTCTGGATGGGCTGGAGCGGTGCCGATGATCTCTGTGCGGAGACAAAACGCGCTCGGGGAACAAGGCGTCCAATATAAACGCTCCCGCAAAACTTTTCCGGGTTCGCGCAACGCGGGGCCATCCACAATTCGTGGCGACGTATGAGCACGCAAGGACGAGGGAGTCGAGCCAAGCGCCAATCGGCGACAAGAGACCCAGCCGGGATGCGAGTTAAGAAGTAATGCTAATTAACCGGCTTGGCTTCTGCACAAGGACCGTTGCAGCTCGTCAGAAAAAAGAAAAAAGGCGCCGAAGCGCCTTTTCCGTCAAACCGGATCACCTGACTTACGGCGCATTCCGCTTGGCGTTGTCCTTGGCTTGTTCCTTGCCGTCGCCGTAGGCCTTGCGGATTTCGCCCGCGCCTTGCTGGAGATCGCCCTTCAGTTCCTGGGTTTTGTTGCCCGTGGCTTTGCCGACGGCCTCGTTGACCTTGCCCTTGACCTGTTCGCCCACACCCTTCACTTGGTCTTTGTTCATGTTCGACTCCATGCGATTGCAGTGCCGACGCGATCTTGCGCCAGTACTTCTATGTCCGCAACAGCCGTGCCCGGCCCCGCGCCACCCCGTGAGGCCGCCCGGAAAATTTTTACGCGCAGCCCTAAAGTCGTCATTTGCCCTGCCGATAACGAGGCATGGACCCTATTCCGACCGCGCCGAACAACGCCTTGCTGGCGACGTTTATCGATCAGGACATTGCGCACATCCGTCGCGTGATGGAGCCCTCGCTACTCGGCGATCTGGCCGGCCCGATCCTGCCGCCTGCCTACTGGCGCGGGCGTCTGCACAAGTTGCTCGACATTGGGCATCTGAGCCACGCGCAATTGTGCGCGGTCGACAGCCTCCTGTTGACACTCAACCAGTTCGATCCCGCCGACAGCCTTCCCGCATGGAAAACGCTGCCGCTCGGCGCGCACGAAAAACGCCCGGCGCTGACCCAGCGCATTCGCTGACCGTCCCCGCCTCTGGACTGGACGCGCCTCTCCTCGTTTCCCGCTTTTACCGGCAAACCACCCGGTAAAAAAAAGCCGCGGACTCGGAGCCGCGGCTGAACACACGGTAACGCGGAGATCAGCGTCACTAGGGAGAAGCCTAACAACCCTAAATCATGCTCGCAATAACACTCCCTAACGCGGCACGCATACGGACAGCTTTCTTGTCTGACATGTCTGCAAGCTGGCAGCGTCAAGCCCTGTCCCCAACCACGTCGCCGTACCTCCTCGCGTGCCAATACGGCGACCAATGCCCAGCCCAGGCGATATTTTTGCCTCAGCGTTCAGCGACAACGCCTCGTTTCAGCCATCTTTGCTCGTCCAAGAAGGGAAAAACCGGAAAAAGGGACAACTCCAGGTCATAATGTCCGCAAAAATCCCCAGCAAGGACTGCTAGTGACCCAGGCCCCACCGCTCGAGCTGCTAAAACAGGCGCGCACACGCTTCACCCAACGAGAAATCGCTGCTCACGTCGGCAAGGACATCAAGACCGTACGCCGCTGGGAAAAAGGCGACACGCCCTGCCCGTCCATGCTCGAGCCCGCGCTGCGCGATCTGTTGCAGGGCGGCGCGGCGCTCAAGCACGGTGCGGCAAACGGGGCAGCTAACTTCCGCTTCATCGATCTGTTCGCCGGCATCGGTGGCATCCGCATGGGCTTCGAGGCGCACGGCGGCGCGTGCGTCTTCACAAGCGAGTGGAACGATTTCTCGAAGAAGACCTACCTGGAAAACTACGGCGCGGATCATTCGTTTATCGGCGATATCGTGTCGTTTCCCGCCAACGACGTGCCGGCGCACGACGTCCTGCTCGGCGGCTTTCCCTGCCAACCGTTCTCGATCGCAGGCGTCAGCAAGAAGAACGCGATGGGCCGCCCGCACGGGTTCGAGTGCTCCACCCAGGGGACGCTGTTCTTCGATGTCGCCCGCATCATCGCGGCCAAGCAGCCTGCGGCGTTTCTGCTGGAGAACGTGAAGAATCTGCTCTCCCACGACAAGGGCCGCACCTTCGAAGTCATCCTGCAAACCTTGCGCGACGAACTGGGCTACGAGGTGCACTACAAGGTCGTCGACGGCCAGCATTTCACGCCGCAACACCGCGAGCGGATCATCATCGTCGGCTTTCGCGGCAAGACTGCGTTCTCGTGGGACGACCTGCGCCTGCCGAGCGTCGGCCCGCGGCTCAGCTCAATCCTGCACCGTACCGACGGCAACGAGCCGGTGCTGCCGTGGGATCACGACCGCTTCTTCGATCACGCGAAACAACGCGTGCAGCCGAAGTACACGCTCACGTCGAATCTGTGGACCTATCTGCAGAACTACGCGGAAAAGCACCGCGCGGCAGGCAACGGCTTCGGTTTCGGCATGGCCTACCCCGATAGCGTGACGCGCACCTTGTCGGCCCGTTATCACAAGGACGGCTCGGAAATCCTCGTGTCGCAAGGCAAACGGCTGCGTCCGCGCCGCCTCACGCCGCGCGAATGTGCGCGGCTCATGGGATTTCCCGACACGTTCCGGATTCCCGTCAGCGACACCCAGGCCTACCGCCAGTTCGGCAATAGCGTCGTGATGCCGGTGATGCAGGAAGTCGCGCGCATCATGCTGCCGCATGTGCAGGCGCGCCCGCGCGCAAACTGATGGTCGACATCGTCGACGCCGCCACCCGCAGCCGGATGATGTCCGGCATTCGCGGACGCAACACCAAGCCGGAGCTGCTGATCCGCAGCCTGCTGCATCGGCGGGGGTTCCGTTTTCGGCTGGACGCCCGTGATTTGCCAGGCCGCCCCGACATCGTCCTGCCGCGCTACCGCGCCATCGTTTTCGTGCACGGCTGCTTCTGGCACGGCCACGATTGCCCGCTCTTCAAATGGCCACAGACGCGCCCAGACTTCTGGCGCGAAAAAATCGGCCGCAACCGCGCCAACGACGAGAAGTCGCGCGCCGCCCTGCTCGCCGCCGGATGGCGTGTCGGCGTAGTGTGGGAATGCGCATTGCGTGGAGCCAATCGGGACCTCGAAGGTGTGCTGCAACGGCTGGTCGACTGGCTGCATAGCGACGCCTCCGAGCTCGACGAGCGCGGCTGAGGCCCCGGCTCTGTTTGCACGCTCAATTTGCAAGTCCGCTGCAAATAAGCCGCCCGAAAACTGCAAATCATTCTCAGTGAAACCCTGCCCGGAAGCCGGCGGGAGGCGAGCGTAACCCGCCCCGCCTCGACCAGGCGCACAAGCCGCCGGTGATACACTCGATTGGCTCACCCGGGTTTGTCCGCGAGTCTGTCAGCACGATGCGCAGTACGCGTTTTTTGCGGCAGCTCGCCCCATCTGGGAACCACCTGAAGGAGGCATATGATGGCTGATTTCCGTCTCTGGTCCGACGACTTTCCCACCAACGGCTTCATGCAGAAAGCACAGGAATACCACGACAAGGCGTTCGGTGTGGATGGCGAAAACATCTCACCGTCATTGCAGTGGGAAGCACCGCCGGAAGACACGCAAAGTTTCGCTCTCACCGTCCACGATCCCGACGCGCCGACCGGCAGCGGTTTCTGGCACTGGGTCGTGGTCAATATTCCCGCCGACGTCCGCTCGCTGCCGCGTAACGCTGGCAAGGTCGACGGCAGCCTGCTGCCGCAAGGCGCGCTGCAGGTTCGCAACGACTACGGCACGGTCGGCTTCGGCGGCGCTGCGCCGCCGCGCGGCGACAAGGCGCACCGCTACATTTTCCGCTTGCACGCGCTGAGGGTTGCGCACCTGCCGATCAATGCGGAGACGACCAATGCGGTCGCCCGTTTCATGGCTCATCTGAACGAACTCGATTCGACGACGCATACCGGTCTGTACGAACTGAAATAGCCACGCGCACAGTGGCGCCGCGGTGTGCTTCAGGGCCACTGCGGCGTCACCATGAAAACACTACGAAAACACAGCGAAGACCGGGCAATGAGGCAGTGAGGCGCGGCACAGGATGCGCGCCGTGCGCTTTCACCCGGACTCGCGCATAACTCCTGAGACGATGCACGCACAAGCTTCCGGCAAAGACGGTTCCAGTTCCGCAGGCGCCCGCGCCGACGCCCATTCCCCCTCGCCCGACCATGAACTCGGCCTGCCGCTGCCGCAGCGATACTGGGCCATCGTCGTCGTGGCGCTCGGCATTACCCTGGCCGTACTCGACAGCGCGATCGCCAACGTAGCGCTGCCCACCATAGCGCGCGACCTGCATGCGAGCGCGGCGGCGTCGATCTGGGTCGTCAACGCATATCAGCTTGCGATTACGATCTCGCTGCTGCCGCTGGCGTCGTTAGGCGACCGCATCGGCTACCGGCGCGTTTATCTGGGCGGCCTGATCCTGTTCACCGTCGCCTCGCTCGGCTGCTCGCTGTCCACTTCGCTGGCGACGCTCGCCGCCGCGCGGGTGATTCAGGGCTTCGGCGCGGCGGGCATCATGAGCGTCAACACCGCCCTTGTGCGCACCATTTATCCACCGACCCAACTCGGGCGCGGCGTCGCCATCAACGCGATGGTGGTCGCAGTCGCGTCCGCAGTCGGTCCGACGGTGGCCTCCGGCGTGCTCGCGATCGCGCCGTGGCCATGGCTCTTTGCCATCAATGTGCCGATTGGTCTTGTGGCCATCGCCACCGGCTTCAAGGCGTTGCCGGTTAGCCCCGGCCATAGGGCGCCGTACGATTATCTGAGCGCGGTGATGAACGCGTTCGTATTCGGCCTGCTGATCTTCGCGGTCGACGGACTCGGACACGGCGAGGCCTGGGGCTATATCGCACTAGAAGCGATCGGCGCCGCGGTGATCGGCTATTTCCTCGTGCACCGGCAGCTGACGCAACCCGCGCCGCTACTGCCCGTGGACCTGCTGCGCATTCCTGTGTTTGCGCTGTCGGTCGGCACCTCGGTTTGTTCGTTCGCGGCGCAAATGCTGGCGTTCCTTTCGTTACCGTTCATGATGCAGGACAACCTCGGCTTGTCGCAGGTCCAGACTGGCTTGCTGATGACGCCCTGGCCGCTCGTCATCATCGTCGCCGCGCCGCTCTCGGGGGTGCTGTCGGATCGTATGTCGGCGGGCTTGCTGGGGGGTATCGGACTCGTTGCCATGACTGTGGGTTTGCTGCTGCTCGCGACGCTCGGCACGCATCCGGATGCGCTGCAGATCGCCTGGCGCATGGCGGTGTGCGGCGCGGGCTTCGGCATCTTCCAGTCGCCGAACAATCGCACCATGCTGGCGTCGGCGCCGCGCTCGCGTAGCGGTGGCGCGAGCGGCATGCTGAGCACCGCTCGACTGACCGGACAGACGCTTGGCGCCGCGCTGGTGGCGGTGATCTTTGGCACCGTGCCACAGCACGGGCCGACAGTCGCGCTGTACGTGGCAGCGGGTTTTGCGGCGATGGCGGCGGTGGTGAGCACGCTGCGCGTGATGCAGCGGGCGACGCCGGCCGCTGCTTAGGCTCGCGCATTTTCGCAGACGCTGATAGCCAGTGCCGCACAGCGGGTTCTTGAATCCGCAGCACGCATAACGCGAACCTCAAGGCTCGCATTACCTTCAGCACGTCCACAACGCACGAGCAAAAAACGGCGGCCCGTTGGCCGCCGGTTGGATGCTTTCATGTAGTGGAGTGGAGCGCGGGCGGCGGGACTGAACCCCGATTCACCGCCTGATCGATTCGACGTGACAGCGAGTTGCGAGGACCCGCCGACACCTGAGATGTCATCACCACGACTAAGCGCCGTACTGCGCGCTTAATCGCTTCAACGCTTCAGGTTGCTGTCACGTCTGCGAGCTTTACCGCTTTGGCCGTCACCGAAGACGCCGTCGCAACATTGCGCAAGTCGGCGAGGAACGTATCACGCCATACCGACAGATTGTTCTCGCGCAGCGGCCCCATCATGTCCGTGTGACGGGCCTGGCGTTCGGCGAGCGGCATCGACAGCGCGCGCTCGAGTGCCTCGGCCATCTGCGACAGATCAAACGGATTCACCACCAGTGCGCCCGGCAGTTGCTCGGCTGCGCCGGCAAACTGCGACAGCACCAGCACGCCCGGATCCGCCGGATCCTGAGATGCCACGTACTCCTTGGCAACCAGATTCATCCCGTCGCGCAGCGGCGTCACATAACCCACTTGCGATTGCCGGAACAAGGCCATCAGCAGATTGCGTTCGTACTTGCGGTTCAAATACTGAATCGGCGTCCAGTCGAGTTGCGCGAAGCGGCCGTTGATGCGGCCGGCTTCCCCCTCGAGCGTCTGACGAATGCGCTGATAGGTCTGCACATCGGAGCGCGTCGGCGGTGCAATCTGCACCAACGAGACGCGCCCGTGCCAACCAGGCGCCGTGAGCAGCAAACGCTCGAAGGCCTGGAAGCGCTCGACCAGTCCCTTCGAATAATCGAGGCGGTCCACACTCATGATCAGCTTGCGACCGCGCATGCCATCGCGCAGACTGCGCACCGGCTTGCGGTCGGTGAACTGTTCCGCGGCCTTGGCAATTGCATCGGGATAGATCCCGATCGGATAGGCCGCGACTTTCAGAAAACGGTTATAGGCGTGCACCATGCCGTCTTCGCTCGACGTGCCGTGCTGCCCGCGCTCGATATAGTCGACAAACGACTGCCGGTCCGCTTCGGTCTGGAAGCCGACCACGTCGTAGCTGCACATGGCCTTCACGAGTTCTTCGTGCGGCGGCACGCTACGCAATACTTCCGGCACCGGAAACGGGATATGCAGGAAGAAGCCAATTGGGTTTTTCAAGCCGAGTTCGCGCAGGCACTTCGCAAACGGCAGCAAGTGATAGTCGTGTACCCAGATGATGTCATCGGGCTTGACCATCTCCTTCAACTGCTTCGCGAGCGTCTGGTTCACGCGCAGATAACCGGCGTACTCCTGACGATCGAAGCGCGACAGGTCGTTGCGGTAGTGGAAAGTCGGCCATAGCGTCGCATTCGAAAAGCCACGGTAGTACTGATCGTAGTCGCGCTTGGTGAGGCCCACCGTCGCGTAAGTCACGTTGCCCTGCTTTTCGATTACCGGCGCCGATGGCTCTGCCACCGTCTCGCCGCTCCAGCCG
>Ga0302220_10001513_pt1 | contig 18141 bp, 20 predicted proteins | sample II_Palsa_E1_3_FD_194572 | JGI IMG/M metagenome (GOLD analysis project Ga0302220, IMG submission 194572) | Peat permafrost microbial communities from Stordalen Mire near Abisko, Sweden - II_Palsa_E1_3 | ecosystem: Environmental > Terrestrial > Soil > Palsa > Peat permafrost | place: Sweden...
TCTCTTAAGAGTACGTGCGCGCGTGATGGGAGTTACTATAGCAGCAAGTAGCGAGTTGGAACTTACTTATAAGGAGAGTGGGGAGCTAGATGGAGGGGCACGGCGTACCGCCGGGAGTTTTCGACCGCTATTACTAATTAGTAATCCCGGCGAGAAACTCAAAAACTAGACTGAATGGGGGGAGTGGGGAGACTACAATTCGTTTGCACGGCTCTGTAGCCCCCTACAAAACACTACAATCGACCCTAGCTGCAGGTCGGCCGCCGGGGGCGTGGTTTTATTATAAAGACGTCAAACTAACCTGTCAATAGGGATTTTCCCGAGACAGCGCTATTTTCATTTCCGACATACATTACTTTTTATTAATCCCGGTTGAAAACTACGCTACAGTTTCCATTATCTTCGCCTCGCACTGCAAATCCCGTAGAGCCCTCTGCACTGCCTCTTCCTCTTCCTTATAAGCAGCTCTTGGGTCTTCCCGAAACCTGGCATCCCACTTTTTGCTCCCCTTCCCAATACAGGCTTTAATCGCTTTCAGCCTCAGCTCAGTCGGAAATTCCATCTGCAGTATGACCAATCGCTGCTTCGGAGTCAACAGCCTCCCGTGAATGATAGTAGACAGGAAATGTTCTGCTAACTTCCCCAGTTTCTTCTCGTGCTTTACTAGCAGTTCTTGATCTTTCCTAGGGTCGTAGTAGTACGCCAGATCATAAGCAATTTCTGGCTGAATAGGAATTCGAATGAGCTTGTGATTTACGCGAGCGCGGGGCATAAGAACCTCATCAAGTTAGTTAACAGTTGATAAGAGCTTATAGTGGATGGATGCTGCTGTAAAGCAAGGAGCAGGGGAAGGTTGAAAATTGGGCTGATTGGAGGGGCCGGAAATCGATTGGGGCTCGTGAATCCCTACCGTCACTCCTCCGGAGATGCCCCTCCGCTCTGGTAATACTCCCCCGATTCACGAGCCGTTGTAGACGTTGCTCTACTTGCAACAAAATCTCTACAATCCCAATCAGACACTAATCGACCGGGATTACAAAATAGTAATAGCGGTTAATTACTCCCTAGAATCACTGCCCACGTAATTACCTCCTGCCGAATACACCGCCCCCATAATCATTCTCTGCATCAGCCCGACCGGAGGCTTCCCCGAGTACGCCTTCAACAGCCCTTCCACATCCTTAGTGAGAGCCGCCATTCTCTTACTGTCTAGCATCTTTCCATCCGTGAGCATCGGTTTCAACCGATCAGTCCATTGCCGTTGCAGCGTTCCCTCCGACATACCGGCCGTGATCTGCCGCACACTCCCTTCCAGTTGCTTCCGGCCCTCCGGAGTCTGCGAGCTGATTCTAGCTGCCAGCCGGGTCTGCTCTGGCTTACCATTAAGTAAGAGGTCGCGGACTGCTTCTGGCCTTTCCCCTCCGTTTAGAATCGCTTTCAGATTCTCCGCCGGCGCAGCCGCAACCTTCTGACTCTCAGCAACCCTCTTCCCACCTTCCTGCAGAATCCGCTGCTGATTCTCCAGTGACTTCTCTGCCATATCCCCTACTCGGCTAATCGTCCCTGCTCTTTCTTTCGCTGCCGCGCCCTCAGCTTCCGGTAGGATAGCCCCCGCCCGTTTTGCCAGGTTTTCTCCACTCGCGCTAGCCTTTTTTGCTGTCGCTTCAATCTTTCCAAGTCTCTTTGCATAATCTCCTACCGACTTGCTAAGCCCAGGAACCTCATCCAGCCAGTCAGCATTCTTCTGAGCAAACTCCCCGACTTGCTTGGCTGACATTCCTCGTAATTGACTGCTGACGTAACTGCTCCCTGCCCGTTGCACCAGTCCCGAATCTCCGGTGAGCTCCTTGAGATCGCGTACTGACTGCTGGCTAGAGAAGAACTGCTTGGGGACTCCAGCTGGATCTGCGGCGAATCTCTCCGGGTCAACTCGGTCAATCGCTGCTGCCTTGCCACCTGCGCCCGTACCAAACTTTCTAAGTCCCAACGACGCATCATGGTATTGCTCCTGCATCATTTGCTGAAGGTTGGTGCCCGCAGCATCCTTACCAACAAATTCCTTTTGAATGTCGCTGATCTTCGCATACAACTTCCCAGCCACATCCTTCCCCACTGCCGAGTACCCCTCGACATCCCTGCCGCCGAGGACATCCCCCAGCTTCCTCCGCACCTGATCCAGCGCCTCAAATGACGGATTCTGCAGGGCCTCATTCACCTGCCCGTACACCCGCAGAGTTCCCTGATCTGTGGTCTGTCTGGGAGAGGCTGCCGAATCGGTCTTCCCCTTGATATAGCTCTTCAGATCCTTCATCCCCTCGGTCTGCTCAACCGTCTGCCCAGCCTGCTCCTTGCTCTTTACTATCGAATCCCGCTGGTCCTTCAGGTTGTTATATGCCTGCGTCCGGGCATCCAAAGCAGCTTGATGTTGCTCCGACACAGCCCCTTGCAGCTCTTTGCCAATAGCCGAGATCTTCTTCGGAGTGCCAACTGCTCGTAGAGCCGGTTCCGCTTGTGCCAGTACCTTCCCCGCCGTCGCCATCCGATTGCCCGATGCTTTATTCAAAGCAGCAGCTTCCTTCCGAGCATCAGAGATCATCTGGTCAGCCCGCTTTCTCCCTTCATCCAGCACCTTCTGGGCTGTCTTCGGGTCTTGCGAAGCCACGTCTGCCGCCTGCTGCCGTACCTCTGCCATCATCTTTTCTGCTGATTTTTCCGTGTCTTGGATGTGGGTATCAGCCCCGTGCTGCAGGGTTTGATGCCATGCATTTGCAGGAACTCCCGCATCTTCAACTGCTCGAAGGGTGGCGGCAGCTTTAGTGATATTTGCGTTGGTGGTCGCGGTCATTCCTAGTTTTTCCACTACTGCCCCGAACAGCCCTTTCGCTTTCGCTGCCAGTGCTATTCCTGGACCCGCTGCCATCCCTCCAACCAGTCTAGCTGCATCTGCGGTTCCCTTACCGGCTCCTGCTGCCTCTGCTGTCTGCCCCCCAGCTTCCCCCACGAGTCCTGACAACGCTCCAGCCCCGGCTGAGGCAAGCCTGGAAGCTCTAGCTGCCGTGCCTGCTTCCATGAGAGCTGCACCGATCGTCGGTCCAACATCAGGGATAAAGCTAAGCGCATAGCCAGCTCCGGTGAGGATTTCAGGAGAGGCTGCTCCGAGAGCCCCGCCGAAGGCTGTGGAAGTCCCAATAGCCTCCAGAGCCGATTTGACTGTGGGGGTAGGGACGGGTTTGCCAGCTTCGTCCATCTTCAGGTCAGGTTTCAGCCCCTTGATAGCAGCATCCATCCGACCCTTACGATCAGTAGGAGCAGTTGGTTCTGGAGTCGCTTCCTTTGCAGTACCTGCGGAAAGCTGCTGTTGTAGCACCTGAAAGGCCTGTTCTTTTGTAGCTCCCTCAGGTCCACTAACCGTGTAACTCTTACCTTCCGGTGATGTCAGAGTGAAATCGGGCATAAATCCTCAATGTGCAGTAACAGTCCAACCGGCTGGCAACGGGGGTGCGGAAGTACCTTTACCAGGATCACCACCACCAGGCAACGGAGCAGCGGAATCGCTATCCGCACTATCTCTCACCGTGTTGAGCAGCTTCCTGTAATTCCCTTCCATTCCCTGCAGTTGCTTCTTTTGTTTGCCAGAGGCTGCTGCAAGTATCTCATCAGGTTTCGGGTAGGCTTCCAGTTCCTTCACCGTCTCATCCCAGTTTGCTCGAACCTTCGGGTCTGCCGGGTCAGGGGTGGATTTCAGCCGTGTCAGAGCAATCTGCGCCGCAGTAGCTATTTTATAGGCTGCAGTCATGTTGGTATCCCCAGCATTTGGGGTTGTTTGCGACTTCACCTCATTGATAACCGATTGGTTGGCACCGCGACCACCACCCAGCGTCATAATCCGGGACAACTCCGTAGAGAGGCCCGAGGAGGACGTCTGGAACATCTGAATCTGTTCCGGCGTGAGTGCGTTGCTGCCAGTCTTTTCAATCGACTCCACAAACCCGTGATCGGTGATATGAGCGAATGGGCTGTTGGTCGTGCCAGTCGGGAACAGGGACATAGATTTCAAGTTACGCACGACTTCCGAACCCGCACCACCAATTGACACGATGTTGTTCTCTTGAGTGGCTGTACGTGCCCGGTCCCCGAGTTTGACAAGCGTAGGATCGGTGGGATTCCGGTCTCCTTTCAGCTTCATCTCAGGATCACGCTCGTATTTCACTCCACCGATATCGACAATCTGGGGGTTCTTTACCTTGTCCTGACGATCTTGTTGACGTGCCAAGAACTCATCCTTACGTAGGGCAAGGCTATCCTCGCGAAAGGCTGCGGTTTGCTGAAGGGTAGCTCTACGCAAGCTAACATTGTCTTCATGTTCAGCCCACTGCTGATCCCGGCGCTGCTTCGTGTCGGCAGCTTTCTGCACGAATTCAGCTTTCTTAGTAGAGTCCATGCCAGCTAGTTGCTGCTGGTTTTTCCAGGCTAAGAACGCAGGAGTGCCCGCCAGTGGGATCGTAGTCGGATCAACTCCAGCCTCAACAGCAGCCTTGACCAGAGCTTGAGACTGCTCACGGGTCGGCTGTTCCGGGGTGTTATCAGCAATAGTTGCCAGAGTTTCTCTCTTCTGCGCTTGCACTGCTGCCAGCTGCTTCGTCTGCTCAATCCCTTCCGCAGATGCTTGCTTGCTCAACTCTGTCATCTCTTTCGCGGACGCAAGATCCCCCTGGGAAGCTGCCAATCCAGCTGCCTTGCTATACATCTTAGCCTGATTCATAGGCAGGGCGGCATCAGCCCCTTCCAAGTCAGTCTGTGATTTGATGAACGCCCCGATGTCCTTATCCGTTTTCATCTTCTGCTGCATTTGCGCTTGCTGCATTTTGGCTTGCTGTACTTCCGTCTGCATCAGCTGCGTCTGCGCTTGCTTCATGTCATACGCTTGCCCCTGGATCATATCGTTACCGATCGCCAGTCCCAAGCCTTGGATAAACCCACCTAATCCTGCCATGTTAGTTCTCCTTAGCCGTCGTAACCAGAGATCAAATCATCTGGAGTGCTGGTGGAGGATGCCCCGGAGTTCTCACTACCAGAAGCTCCGAAGGAATTCCAGGCACTTTGGAAGCCTCCACTATTTACTCCAGTGTTAATTCCTGAAGTTACTGCTGATCCAATGGAGTTCCCTAGGGTACCTGCGGCTTGCTGATTAGATTGATTTTGATTCTGGAGGATCTGTCCAGCTGTGCCCGGAGACCCTACGTTAGCCCCAGACAGTTGAGCGAGGAGCAGTTCTTGGTTGTTGAGCTGTGTTGATGCATAGCCCTGGGCATTAGTCGAAAGAGCCGACAACACATTCCCACTGTTCACCATACCATTGGCAGCTGCGCTACCTTCCACAGCATTTTGACTCTGCTGCAAGCCAAATTGATACCCGGGAGTTGACGTGATAGAAGAAGGGTTACTCATCAATTGGGACAATTGCTGCTGATATTGTCCCCGTTGAGATGCAAAAGGATCAGCGGCATTGGCCGCGGACTGGGCGCTGCTATTACTACTGCTGCCCCCACTGATAGAACTAGATACAGCAGCTCCCGCGACAGAGCCTACAACACCCGCGACGACTCCCCAGGGCATTATGCACCTCCGTTGAAGGGTTTTTCAAGCTTTACGCAAATGATCATAGTGATACGATCGCAAGGACTGTCATTGATAACCCAGTGTTCTGCTTGGTTATGGAACCAGAAGAGATCGCCGGTTGCGGTGATGTGCTGGCCGTCTCCATAGCAGAAGGATTGCTGAGGATGGGCAGAGACCTGCAGAGCAAACTTGTCATAGGCGAGAGCATGCCAGCCGTTATCCACGTGGGGGTAAACGCGACGCCCCGGCGGGATTCGAGTGATGAGCACTCCTCCAAGAGCGTCCCCACCGACCAGAGACATAACTGCTCGGGCATGGGTTTTTACTTGAGGGATGAGATCTGCCGCAGCAAGCCAGACGCTCTGGTGAGCCTCATTGGTGAGTTCTCCTTCCCCATACCGAGCCCAGATGTCATCCACTTCTCTGTGGGGGCTGGTAGGGTTCTCCGTCCGCTCCCGATTCCGGTTCCACAATTGAGGTTGCCGTTGCAACTCCAGCTGCAACGGGATGACGTTAATTCCGCTGGCAATTGTCAGGATATTTTTCATTCTATGAGGGCCTTTTCAGCTAAGCTGGCATCACGAATTTCATCGGGAATGGCATGGATACAGAGCCAGAGGACTCCAGGGGTGAGTGCCGTGATCCTGTGGGATTTGTGGGCAGAGATGCGGACACCAATAGGGCCGGTGTAGGTAGTCTTCTGGCCTTCCACTTCCACTTCAGCCACTCCCGAGGCCAGATAGCTCAGATGATCGAATGAGTGTTGATGTTGTTCGATGTAGTCACCAGCCTTATTGGCTTGCCATTCTTTGGCAAACACCCCACCAGCTATGTATGTTGTGTTTTTCACCGGGATTAATCCAAAGTAAAGTGAGAGAGAAACTACCTATTTGCTAACGTAACCGGGGCCTTCACGTCATACAGTCGCAAGCTGGTCGCATCCGCGTGGGTCATCTTCCAGGCTCTGCGTCGGGAGCTCCCACAATTCCGTAGTTGCTTCAGCGGGAACTGCAAGCTCATCGTTCGAGGGGTACTGAATGTCTGATAATCATCATCAGAATAAGCAATGTTGATCGTCGTGATGATTGTATCCGCTTGCTGGAACATAGCAGTGAAGCGTTTCCAGTTGAGAGTACCCCAGTCGTAATTTGGGGTGATACAGGTCACAGGTAAGGGTACATTAGAAATGCCAAAAGCTGCATCAGTAAAAGTCGCTTCAGATAATACTATCTGCCTGCCAGTTGAAGTATCCTGCAGAGTATCCCCAAACACACCATCGAAGCCCTCTGACCGGAAGTAGAACCGGCCAGTAAAGAACTGTTCCACCCCATTCACAATTGTTGACCAGGTAGCCCAGCTTTGCGCGGTGAAGTCGTAAACCAAAGTCAAATTCAGCTGTGCTAGTGTCAGCACATAAAACTGATGCCCGCAGATCTTCACCCCAAACGCCCACATTTGAGTGCTAGTTTGGGTCAATGCTGGTTGGCTCAGAATCTTCTCGATAAACGGATCGGAGATTTGCACCATCTGCAGGCCCTGGAAGGTTTGTACTGTTCTGCCATACAGTGAAGAATGGGCTACCCAAACCGATATGTCATTCAGCTCTACGACTGTCCGCGCGTTGAAACAGCCGGTGGTGAAAGAGGCGTTGAGCACAGGCAACAGTGCAATCCCTTGTGTATTCGGTGCAGCATTAGCATCCCAGAAGACCTGCGTTCCTTGGTCATAAAACCCGATGATGTAATTGAGATGCCGCAGGATGGTAACCCCCGCCAGATAGGTCACATCAGCTTGAGCGAAATCCAGCGCTGGCCATGTCGTAGGGTCGTTAATCGCACTTCCAATGACCTGACCGTCAACCCGCATCGCATAGTAAACCCCATCCAGGTAAGTAATCCCTGGGGCAACCGGCGTGCTGATGTAATTGGCATCAGTTACTTTAGTAAAGGCCGACCCGTTGAAAGTCCACAGCTGCCCCCCTTCATCCTGAATGACGGTGCTCGGGGCGCCAGCTTCCTCAGCACTGATCGACCAATATGCAAGAGCCCCCCCACTAGGAGCCGGAATAGCAATACCCCCGCCAGGACCCAAGGATCCTGAGGAGTAGGCTTGATTATCGACAATATAATACTGAGCACCAAAAGAAGCAAATTGCCCTTGAGCAGTTCCTGTGTTTCCTACGGAAGCATAGCTGGTTCCAGGGCGTTTGACGATAGCTACCCCGTTTTCAGTCTTCTCCGCAAAGCAGTTAACCATCTTCGCATCTTTGGTCAACGTGCCATCTCGCGTGCCGATTGGGTGTGCCCAGGAGATAGTTACGTCCTTATCTGGTGCTGCCATTACATTCTCCGCTCGGAGGGGGTGAGGAAGATGGAGGCCTGTTCCTGACCGAATTCCGCATCGAAGAATTTATCTCGGAAGGCAGTGGCTTTCTGGTTGACTTCGAGTCGTTCATCTGGAGGCATGCGGTACATGAGAGCGATTTCATCAGTCAAATTCCAATCCAGCATGCGGTAGGCTTCCTGGGGAAATGCGATGTTGTTGGTAAGTGACCCGACATCCTGCATCTGCATCTGCACCACGACGTGAATCGTGTGGGTGCTGTCGATAGGGACGTTGTAAAGGGTCAAGTTACCTGCACCAAGCTGTGGATCGTACCAGACTTGATTGGGGATACTTTTCTGGGCTTTCTGCCCAAGGGTGTCCCAGTCATACCGAGAGGTCATCTGCATGGTGACAGAATTGCCTTGGCTATCGACAATATACTGGTCGAGCACCCGCAGGGGGAGAGTTGACCCCGTGATTGTGGAGAGATTGTAGACTGCTTGCCCAGCGACAGTCGGGAAGGCGATGTCCTGAATGCACCACAAAGGCATCCCATTCAAGGCCATTTCCTTGCACATAATCTCTAGAGACTGTAGTACGCTGGCCAGATCGGCCGGGGGGATAGGCTGATACTGGTCAAAAGCTCCTGTCCGCACTATTGCCGAAGTCACCAACTGTTGAGCGGTGAGCGAGAAGTTATAAGTACCGCTGTAGGTTGGCATAGCTGCTCCGGGGAGTTACGATTTCATCTTCATGCGGGATGCTGTTTTGGGTTTTGCCCCTACCCGCGTGGTCATGGCTTGGGACATGGCAGCTACGCCCTTTTTGACCTCAGAACGGGTGACTGTGTGTCCCTTAGCCCGGCCAATTTTCTTCTTTTCCATTATCGTACCCCTACCCCAATCCCACCAGTTTTAATCAACTCCAGCACAACTGTAAAGACGGTCACTGCGTCGGGAGTCGCCGCCCAGCCAGTGGTCTGCAGCCAGATGCTACCGTCAGATCCAGCTTGGTTGTTGGTAAGGCCGCCGAAGCAGTCGAAAGCCATCCGACCACGAGCAGCAATTGGCAAGATCGGAGCACCTGGACCAGCACCAGCTGCCAGACCCCAGGACAAGATCACCTCTAGATTGCCCCCCATTGAATAGTCGATGTAGTCGAGCTTCAGCAACGGGAAAGGCAAGGTCTGCGCCACATGAAACATATTCGCAGGAATGGCTACCTGAACAGCAGCCACATCTGACGTATCGAGAATCCCCGTGATCTTCACAACAGCATTTCGAGGGCCATCGATGATAGTTTGAATAGTTACTGCATTTGCCATGATGGCCCCTTATTTAGTTGGGAGTCACTTCTTGCACAGCCACGAAGAAATTGACTGTCAGGACGCGAGCCACGGCGGTCGTGGGGATGGCACCTTGAGAGGCGAAGAGGGCACCGGTCGGCAAGTTGAGACCTTGCAGGGAGCCGTTGAGCTGGTTGTAGGCAGCAACGACAGGACCGTTGGCAACCGTGCCGATGGGGGTTGATGGGACCGTGCCCGTGATCGGCTCTGCACCAGTGGTGGGGTTGAAATAGGCGAATACGTTGCCCAGGGTGTCGACTTCGATGCCGAGTTCCACTTGAGTAGCAGCAACGAGAGCGAGACCGGTTGGGAAGGGGAACGTGCTAGTGCCCGTACCATTTCGAACGATCAAGCTGAGCGCGCCTGTGGTAACAGTCGACTGGATGAAGATGCCCTGAGGGGCGGAGGCTGCAGAGGCTACGAAACCGACCTGCAAAGTGCCCAAGAGGGAGTCGATTTGCCCTTGCCACTTGAAGAACATCCGGCCGAGGTTGTTCGCGACAGTCGGAACTTGGAAGACTGCCTGTGCGGTTGCCTCAGCGCCGAGAGTGTTGGCTGCCGCTCCCGTGGTGAGAGTTGCAGAGCCCCCTACACCAGCTGCGGTAGCCATAGCTGCCGAACCGTTGGCCGTAAGAGCCGTCAGATCGTTGTTGTTGATATATTCGAGGGCAATTATCCGCGCCCAGGTCGGGTCAGGTACGCCCGAATTGCCCATCGTCTGGCGAGGAGCCGCATTGGTGATACCGTAAGGGTTACGGCTGGTCCGAGAAAGCTTGGCTGGCATTTTACTGCTCCTGAATTAGATGAAGAAAAGCGGGATCTGTCGAGAGTATAGCCGTAGCTACCTTCAATAGATCCCGCTTATAGGGCGGTTTTCAACCGGGATTACTAAAAAGTAATAACGGTTAATTACTCGTTATGCAGCGTTCGAACCGTACAGACCACGTGGGTTGGCCCACAGGAAGGTATAACGCTCATAGGCACCGACTTTATAGTTCCTGGTGTCTGCATCATTGTCTTCCCAGATTTCGAGAGGCTCACGCTCTTGCCAGATCATCCCATCCTGAATGCCGGTTGTGATGAACCACGGGTCGGCTGCAGTCAGGTACGGATTGCTAACGCGACCGCCCATCAGATAACCTTCCGTCTCAATCGGGTTGATGTCGTTGTTGTTGTTGCCAACGGCCTTCCCAGTCTTCAAGATCCGGTCAGCGTTCATGATGTTGTTCGGATGGACGATCAGCTTGTCCCCGGTCAACGGCTCGATGTAGCCACGGTCGTCCTTGGCCTGCATCATCAGGATCAACATGTCTTCAACAGCAGCCTGAGACAAGGCAGCATCAATCGCCATCTTGTTCTGCCACGTGCCCGACGAGAAATTCGGATGAACCGTGTTGAGCAAGCTGACCCCATCACCACCAGCATACGTGGCGTTGAAGGCCCGGTTGAACACGTTCGTCGCGTTGATGTTCTTCGTTTCACGGAAGGCTCGACGGAGGCGTTCGACACGGCCCTGGGTCAGCTTCACGTAGAGGTTATCCTTCAGCTCTTCGTGGGTGACAATAATCCCCAGGCCATACGCCACGTTGGTGCCGCGGGTGATAAAACCCTGTTGCATCGTGTCGTAGCTGATCGGTTGTGCTTCCGGCTTGAACACCGCCAGACCCAGGCCAACCGACTGAACGTACTCTTCGTAGTTCTTCTCCGAATCGTACTTTTTGAACATCATCGGGGCGAACTCGGGCGCACTGGGCGCTGCCGAATCCCACCAGCTCTTGACCCCTTCCCATAGTCCCTTGGGGTAGGAGCCTGTATTGACAATACCTGGCATGGTAAATCTCCTTTCAGGCCAACGGCCCTGTTAATTAAACCCCGGCGGTATTGCCCTGGAATTCGTGTTGGTTGAAAATGACATCCCAAGTCGCATTTGCACCGAACGTGTTGTTCGGGATTTGCGTCAGGCCCAAGAGCTTGACAGTCAATGCAGCAGTTGTTGCGAAGCTGGACGAGAGCAAGACCGTTGCCGAGTTCTGCGAGGGGGCCGTGGGGTTGGTCACAGTGAAGCTGGCGTTGAGGCCGACCGATGCCGCCACGAGATTGGCTGTGGTGATCCCATCATCCTGAATCTGGAAGATCACCTTCGGATCGTCAACCACGAGGACGTAGTAGTCCTGGGTTTTCGTAGCCGGGATGTTCTGGATGGTCAGGTTGAGGTTGGTGCCGACCAGAGAGGGCAGATTCGGGGCTGCTACCAGGCATCCGATCACCACACCACGCACAACACCCGTGCCTGCAGTGTTCTTCGTGACGTTTGGAATACCGTTCGCATCCGCACCTGTAGCCGCCGACAGCACCACATCACCAGGATTGTACTGGTTCGTGTCTGCTGCGGGGATGTGATACATATTCGCGCCTCCGCTCCACGCTGCACCGTTAAGGTAGCGAGCGGGAACGAAGCCACGGGGCTGGACAAAGTTTGCCATTGTGGGTCTCCCTAAGATAAGGGTTTGTTGAGGGGGGCCGACCCAGCCCCAAGTTGCAGATTACTCGCCAGAGTTGCCGCGTTGCTTTGCGCCTTCTCCTAGCTGGTATTCCTTCTTGTAGCCAGTGTCGATTTCGGTTCGCATATTACGGAGGCTGCGCATTCCGGAACCTTGCTCCGGGGATTCTGCTTGCCTGCGGATGTCCGCGTCCCATTTGTCTGCAGCCCGATACCGGCGCGATTCGATTTCAGCCCAAACGTCGTTGGGGCACTTCAATAAGTATGCGCGGAGCGCTTGGCCGTCACTTCGAGTGCCCTTGACGAATCGCGAGATCACGTTGCTAATCTCTTCGTCAGGGACAATCTTGGCCTGTTTTGCATATAACTCGTCCTGGGTGACGAAGTCAAAGCCCTGTTGCAGCTTGCCTTCGATTGCACCGTTCTCGTCGTTCACCCAGGAAAGCTTGTGATCTGGGATCTCGCCGTGGACGTCGAGCTGGAGGGAGAGCCCCCCTAAATCATTTTCTCGTTCGCGTGGGGCTGTGCCATCTTCGCGTGCTTCTCGAAGGGCGCGTCCTTGGCGACGGGCGGATAACAACCGGTTGGAATCGGCATCGGGAGCCCGTTGAAAAGTACCGGATGCAGTCTTTGTTTCGTTAGCCATGAGAATAGCCTTTGGATGGGGTTAAGAGAAGTGCTGAAAGGGAAGTGGTTACTTCTTCTTCGGAGCAGTGCGGTGGACGTGGGGTTCGTCGCTAAAGTAATTCTTTAAGAAAGTGCTTTCCGTGGTCCAACCTTGCCGGATGCCAGTTTTCATCAACTCCCGATCCGCTTCGGGCAGATCATTCACTGAGTAGCTGCGTCCATCCCCACCGCCACCACCACCAGCTTCGGTCATGCTGCCCCGGGCAGTCGGATCACCGGCCTTCTTGAACTTCATCGGGAAGGCTTCTTCCATCTTCTCCCGCATCAGGTTCAGGAAGGGAAGGCCACGCTTGGTTTCACCAGCTGCGATGGCCTCGTTAGCCAAGGCGAAGCAGTAATTCCGCATCGGCTCGCTCTCGTTAAACCACTGATTGCCGTTGTCGATCCATGCGCGGACAACAGGATCGTTGGTGTTGCCGTTTTCATCAACAACAGGGGGGCTGTCTCCAGCAGGAGCCTGCTTTGTCTTCTCGATCTGCTGTTTGACGTTGGCGCGTTCGTCATTCAGGATGTCGAGGCGGTCTTCAATGGAATCCGCCATTTCATCGTTGCCGTCACGAATGGCTTCACGTTGCTGTCGCTTGAGGTCGCGTACCAACTCACCAATTTGGGAGTCGCGTGCTTCGATCTGACGTTGCTGGAAGGCTGCGAATTCCTTAGCAGTGCCTTGGAACTCAGCAAGTTGCTTTTTGACTGTTGCCAACTCCGTCTGCAAGTTGCGATTGTACTTGGCTCCATCAGCTAGAAAGGTAGCCGCATCCTTCCATTTGCCTTCCTCGCCAGTGTACTTGTGCTTGGGAATCCAGCCCCGACGAGAGGCTTCGAGTTCCTGCTCCCGTTGGATGTTTTCATCATGGCCGCTGTTGTCGCCAGCATCTGCATTCACATCGCTCATTGCTATAACTCCAGTTATGGAACTACGGTTATTTACCGGGATTACAAAATAGTAATAGCGGTGAGAAACTAGTTAAACAAACTGACAATCTCGGGGCCACGGACGGTTAGAGAATACCCGGAGGTGTCGCGGGTGGAAAGGACTTGCTGGATTGCCTTGGAGAGGGCTTCTCGCAGTTCATCTTCCAGTTCCGGTACCATCTCCAGCTCCATGTCGAAAATATGGACAGCAAAGTTGACTTGAGTGCTCATCGTCCGGGCCGATTAGCTTCAGCAAGAGCAATGCCATAGAAGGTTGGGGCACATGCCCCGGCTAGGCAGACAAAGAAAACAACAACAAGTTGGTTACTGAACAGCCAGCTAACAAAAGCAGCCAGCAGTACCCCTATAAAGAGAGTTCTCATTTGGCTTCCTTCGGGGGCAACGGGCTGATGATGTCCAGATCACTTACAAACCGATAGGTCTTTCCATCCACCGGAGATTCATGCATCTTGCCCACGTACTGTCCGATGAGCACCCGATCCCCAAGCTCACAGTAGTCTGTTGATTTATCTGCCCACGCATCCGGACCAATCTCCAGGACAGTACAAACCTGTGCGCGGTTGGCTTCAGCCACAACTGTCTTCGCTACCAGCACAATCCCACCGGAAGTTACTTCTTCCACTTCCTCTGTGATGAGCAGGATGCGATGTCCTGTGGCGCGGAATCCGGAGTTATTGGCTGGATTGGGGCCTTTGTTCTCAGAACGCCAGCCAGGTTGGAGGTAGTCTGTCTTCGGCATATTTTTCAGTTCCCAAATTTTGGAATCATCCACATTCATCAGTCCTGCAGGGCCAATAAGATAGCGGGAATAAACATACCACTTATCGAAATCAATCTCATGTTCCAGCGAAGGCAACTCTCTCCAATAGATATGAGTACCTTCATTCAATTGAGAAGTTCTGGAATCAAAATCATGAAGATAGGCAAGCAGAGCTTCTTCTGGGGTGTCACAACACTTAGCTGGCTGCCCTTCCGGTTTGATTCCGGCACTTGTCCAGGCGACAAAAGGGTAGATGTTATTAACACCGTCTACAAGCTTTCCAGTTACCCCATCCACCCCCCGAATAAGCCCATTCTTCTCTGCGATCTTAAGAGCCTGCTCTCGGAGTCTAACTGTCCCCTCATCCATCACTTACTCCTATTCTTTTCTGCGATCTGACCACGTGCCGACTCAGCACTATCTTCCAGATTCTGCAGCAACTCGTTAATAGTCTTGATCTGGGCAAGCCCCACAGCATTCAGCTGCAATGTCTGCCCCTCGTTTTCACCTGTGTAGGCACGTCGCGCCCACGCTTCCATTATCTCCTGCTTGTCCTCTCGTAGGCTACGCAGAAAACTCTCGGTGATTGGGTTGTGGAACCAGCCCAGGAAATCCTCTGGGCCGTAGTCTTGGGGGAGTTGCATGGGTTAGGCTCCGGGGGTTGTGGAAGGGGTAGTTTGCCCTGCCCCGCTCTGACCTGCAGCCAGATTTTCCCTAGCAGACGACTCTTTCTCAAGTATCCGATCCTGCACATCCATCAGCATCTTGTGATGGCCCTGTTCGATATCGTTACGAGCCTTCCCTCCCTTGAGCATCATGTCAGCAGCCTGCAGAATGGTGTCATTATGCGATTTTCTAGCCCCAATCTGCGCATCGATAGCAGCAATCTGTGTTTTCACTGGTTCCGAATCCGCTTGTGCGCTCAGCTTCTCCGCTTCGGCTTTCAACTTCTCGATTTCAGCATTGTTGAGTTGCAGCTTACCCTTCAATTCGGCAACCTTCAGCATCATGTCGTCATGGTGTTCCTGCTGCTCTTGCTGGAGCTTGGCCTGAGCAATAGCAGACTTCGGATCGACCGGCGGTTTGATAGCGCGTGGGCCAGCCGGGTCAGGAAAGATCTCTTCAACGTCCCATTCGTTAGCTTCAAGCCACTTCCGAGACACTACAGCTTTATCCCACTGGGCTCCGATTGGGGTAAGAGCGGCCTGTACGAGTTGGCTGGCCTTTTCTTTTCTCTGTGACATGCTCAGTACTGACGGGTCAGCCGAAGGGAACACCCGGAAGCTGCTTTGCTGATAGTCGTCTTCCTGCAAAATCGCGTCAGGTCCCTGCGTGAGTTCCCAATAGCGGGGCGAATGCTGGAAGAATGTCCGATTGAGTTGATAGTGGATGGTCAGTTCATGCCGGAATGAGCGATACATCCGGTTGTAAATGCCAGAGAACAGCATCATGCCCTGCTCGACAGTCACCTGGGAAGTAGTAGCAGGAGTATTCTGGCCCGGGGAGACACCAGTCATAATATCGGTAGCGGAGCTGATCTTCTCTCCGTATTGTATGAGCACCCCCAGTAACTGAAACAGCACATCACTAGGAGCATTAACTGGCAGAGGCATGATCGATTTTCTCAGATCATCCCCAGTCGAGTCCACATGCTTCCATTCAAACGGGTCGAAGCTGGTCTTGCCTGCCTTCATCCGAGCACCGCGCGCCATCCAGCCACCAGCTGTAGTCTGCATCGTGCCAGCATCAATTAGCTGGTTGATGAGCGTGGAGACAGCCTCGTTGACAGGGCCAAGCAAGCTGCCAAGCCCCAACCCGTAGAATCCTCCATCGGGTGACGGTACGAAGGTGTACTTGGTGAAGAAATTAACCGGGTCGATACGGACGATTGAGTTGTCCTTGGCGTTCCGAGTAGCCATTGCCCGCTGCTCGTACAAGCTCTTCTGCTTCGGGTCCGTGGTGAGATTGGCCAGATTCTCGAATTGCCGCTGCCTAGCATCAAACCGGCGATGCACACTGCCATCATCATAGAACCGAGCTACGATCCGATACAGATGCCCGGTGTCTTCCCTTACCGACACCACATAGGGTTCTTTATAGCCGTCCCCATCCAGATCCAGCCAGCAATACTGCTCCAGGATTCTCTTATCTTCGCTTTCAGAATTCGGTGAGAGGCCAGCTACCTCAACAGCAGCGCGCTCCAAGAGGTTGGTGAGTACCTGATCCGGGCTGGAGTTAGCAGATTGCTCTTCCTTGATGAAGATCTTCCTTTTGACCCGTTCCGTGATCTTGTTCTCATCCATGCTGATCACATGCGTATAGCGGGATGCCGTAGACAGATTCTTGCAGTTGTAATCCACAATAAAATGCTGCGCAGGGACGAACTCGCTGCAGTTAATCCCGGAGACCGCATCGTAGCTGGTCTTCTTAAAGGAGGACCCGAGCAGACTCGCGGCAAACTTGCAGCTCTCATCCATGTCCGCCCAGCCGGGATCATCATCAACCAGCTGCATGTTGATGTGCGTGCTGACCCGTTTAGCCTTGGCGATTTTCTTCCCTTCTGGGTCGGCTCCTTGAATACGGAAGCTGGCCAGATGGTTGCCTTTAGTTAGAATGGAAATCCGGGCCAGGAATTGGAGAGCCCCCACCGTAATCAGCGGAAACTTCACATTGCTCGCACCGGTCCACGGGAAGGTCTTTGCTTCCTTCACCTGCAAGGCCAGCTTCATAGCTGCCGCATGCCGTTCAGCCCATTGAGTACGACTGGACATGTCTTTCACATACCCACCAACAACCCACTTGCCGATGGCATTACGCAGATCGTGATCGAGATCTTCGGCCAGGTTCGGGCTGTTTAGAATCTTATCCAGATCAAACTTCTTTTTGATTTCCGGCTCTGGCGGCGCACTGACTGAATCCTGCTGTGAGATGTAGGCTGCCATAATTTTCAATATCCTGTAGTTGCGTTGCGGCCGTGATGATTCGGAGCGTCAGTGCGCAGGGATTCGATCTCTTCCTCCGACATGAAGTCTTCTTCAGTCATCATCGGCAGGGTGTCAAATCCACGAGACAAGATAGCAGAGCTGTCGAATTGGTCATCAAGGATAGAGTCGGAGTAGCCAGTAAACCGCAGGCATTCGTGTTCGTAGTCAGCATACCATTCCGCTTGCTTGTCGAATTTGCATGTGAGGGATTTCATACGCTTCTGCCAGGAGCGGCCACGGGTGGCTTTGTCCTTTACAGAAGAGAGAGGGACGATGTTGAGGAACACGTTGGCTGCACGCATGTCAGCCAAGAGAATCGGTTCGATAGCCTTCCAGATAACCCCATCCTCGACGAACCATACATCAGGATGGATCTGCTTCTCGTACTCAATCATCTTTTCAATAATCTCATCAGTCCCCCAGCGACCTTTATCCTGCTGAAAGAAATTCAGAGTGTTATTGATAGTACGACCAGCAAAAGTAAAAGAACTCCGATTAGCCTTGGCAGCTTTGCTGATAGCGAAGTCAACTCCAGCGCAGATCTGCACGTCAGCGTCGAAATCATCATCCTCCATTTGCTGGAAGTATTCTTTCTTGAGGTAGCCATCAGTGTTGTCGTAAGGATCGTTGAGGTACTCTTGAGAGTAGCCAGAAGAGTCGTTGTCATCGATGTAGCGCTGACGGATGGCCTGGAGGTCAGTGCAGGTGAACTGCTCCGGCCAGAGAATCTCGGTGAAATCATCATAGGCTTTGTGGGCCTTGTAGAAGAGGACTACCCAGGATTTCTTTTCGCGTGTCTGCTTATGGAAGCGAGCCAGAAGCGAATCCTCATGCAGGATGGTTCCGTGGACCCGTATTTTGCCACCTCTCCGCAGCGCCGGCATTGCAGCACGGTTGAACCACTTTCGAAACTTTTCTCTGCGTTCCTTATTCTCGACCTGCTCATCATCCTCAAGGTCGTCACACACGATAAGTCCGGGACGCA
>Ga0302220_10001527_pt1 | contig 18047 bp, 13 predicted proteins | sample II_Palsa_E1_3_FD_194572 | JGI IMG/M metagenome (GOLD analysis project Ga0302220, IMG submission 194572) | Peat permafrost microbial communities from Stordalen Mire near Abisko, Sweden - II_Palsa_E1_3 | ecosystem: Environmental > Terrestrial > Soil > Palsa > Peat permafrost | place: Sweden...
CGAGCCAGAAGAGGCAATCGCGCAACAGGAGATGAAAGCGGGGGACGAACAGCAGCCAGTACAGCGCGCACAGCAGCGGTACGACGGTATGCAACAATTCGGTCAGCAGCGCGCGGGCGCGAAGCGTGCTCGCGTGGCCACGCAAGAAAAACTGATCGCGACGGCGAGCATCGTGAGGTTCGTCAGATAGCTGCTGAGTCGCTCGATACCGTCTATCACGCTCAGACCGCGCAACAGCATTCTGCCTATCGTAATGTCGGTCTGCGCGACAAAGGCCAACCATGCAAGAACCGCAATCAGCGCCGCCATCGGCACTGACGCGAAACTCGATGCAGGGAGCGGTAGTTCAGTCTGATTCGGCCCAGAATGAGCGGAGCGGTTTGGCATACCCGGATTCCGTTTGATTGAAATAAAGTATAAGCCTGTCTGCTCTTCGGCGAACTACCCGCGTTCCAGCATAGCTATCTCACGGACCACTACGAGCAGCATCGAAAGACTCGCGCCGCCCGTCGCACGCAATTCCGCCAGAAGGCGCCCATAACGCTCGACTGCCGCCAGATGCCTGGATCGCCAGTTTTCGACGATCGTTTCGGTCGTATCGACATCTCGCGTTTGCTCGAGCGCGCTGACTGTCAGCACCCGCTTGAGCCGGGCAAGCTCTTCCAGCGCAGCAGCACGCGCGAGCACATCCCAGTGGGTGGCAGCCGGTAGCGCCATGGCACGCTCGGAGATCCAGCCGTAGTTCAGCAACGTGCCGATGGCGAAGTACACGCTCGCGACGACTTCGAGGCTGCGCTCGCAACTTTCCGCCACTTCCGCGCTATCGAGCATAGCAGTCGATACCTCTGCACTCGCCACCTGCGCCGCAAGGCTGCCTTCGACGCCCGCGTCCTCCAGCGAGCGCCGTCGTTCGGACAACACGTCGAGTTCGTTGGCGGGCAGCAACATCGGCAACTGAGGCGCAAGCCTTTGTACCGCCTCATGACACCGCGCGACCCTCTCCGCTGCTATGCCCGAGTCCGCAGCCGACGGCGACAGATGACGCAGGAACCAGAGCGTTGCGTCCTCCAGCAAGCGCACGACGCTGACAAACATCCCGGCCTGCACCTCGTCGGCGACGCAATTGTCGAGCGCGTCGATCCTGCTCCAGACATCGTCCAGATCGAACACATCGCGCGCCATGATGCACGCGCGCACGATGTCGCTTGGATGCGCATCGGTTTCTTCCATCAGCCGGTACACAAACGTGCAGCCGACCCGGTTGGTGAGCACGTTCGTCAGGTGCGTGGCGAGAATCTCGCGCCTGAGCGGGTGCCGCCGCATCGGTTCGCTGTAACGGGCCTGCAGCGGCAGCGGGAAATAGTCCGGCAGCATCCTGGCGACGAGCGGGTCCTCCGGCACGTCCGAAGCAAGCAGTTCGTCGTACAGCCACATTTTGCTGTATGCGAACAACACGGCTCGCTCGGGCGACGTGAGCCCCTGTTTGGCCGCCTGACGCTCGGCGAGCTCGTCATCGGAGGGCAGGAATTCGATCCTGCGTTTTAGCCTCCCCGCGCGTTCGAGCCACCGCATCAGCCGCGCCTCGGGTTCGAACATCTCGGTGACGTAGCGATTCGCAACCGACAGCGCCTGCGTCTGCGCGTAATTGTCCTTTAGCACGAGGAGGCCCACTTCGTCTGTCATCTCGGCAAGCAACTTGTTGCGCTGCTTTTCGGTCATCTCACCGTCGGCGACAACGAGGCCCAGCAGAACCTTGATGTTCACTTCATGGTCCGAACAGTCCACGCCCGCGGAATTGTCGATGGCATCGGTATTGATGCGCCCACCATGTTGCGCGTACTCGATCCGGCCAAGCTGCGTCACGCCCAGATTGCCACCCTCAGCCACCACTTTGCAGCGCAGTTCCGCGCCGTTGACGCGCACGGCGTCGTTGGTGCGGTCGCCGACCTGAGCGTGCGTCTCGCGCGTCGACTTCATGTACGTGCCAACGCCGCCGTTATACAGCAGATGAACGTTCGCGAGCAAGATCGCGCGGATCAGTTCGTTCGGGGCGAGCGTCGCCGCGGTTAGGCCGAGCTGCGCCTGCACTTGCGGCGAAATGGTGATGGTTTTTGCGGTGCGCGGAAATACGCCGCCCCCGGCCGAGATCGCCGCGGGATCGTAGTCGGCCCAACTCGAACGCGGCAGCGCGAAGAGCCGCTCACGTTCGTTGAAACTTGCGACGGCATCGGGATCAGGATCGAGGAAGATGTGGCGATGATCGAACGCTGCGATCAGCCGGATATGGCGCGAGAGAAGCATGCCGTTGCCGAACACGTCGCCCGACATGTCGCCGACACCGACCACGGTGAAATCCGTTGCCTGTGTATCGACGCCCATTTCGCGCGAATGCCGTTTGACCGATTCCCATACGCCCCGCGCGGTGATCGCCATTTTCTTGTGGTCGTAGCCTACCGAGCCGCCGGAGGCGAACGCGTCGTCGAGCCAGAAACCATATTCGCGCGCGATAGCGTTCGCATAGTCGGAGAACGTGGCCGTGCCCTTGTCGGCGGCGACGACGAGGTACGGGTCGTCGGCATCGTGCCGCACCGTGTCGGGAGGCGGCGCAATGACGCCGGCGTTGAGGTTGTCCGTGACGTCCAGCAAGCCACGCAGGAACATCTGGTAACACGCGACACCCTCCCGGGCATAGGCCTCGCGATCGGCCACCGGTGGCGGATTTTTGACGACAAAGCCGCCTTTCGAGCCGACCGGCACGATCACCGTGTTCTTCACCATTTGCGCCTTCATGAGGCCGAGCACCTCAGTGCGAAAATCCTCACGCCGATCCGACCAACGCAAGCCGCCGCGCGCGACCTTGCCGCCACGCAGGTGCACGCCTTCGACGCGCGGTGCATACACCCAGATCTCGAACATCGGCTTGGGTTCCGGCAGACCCGGCACCTTCGACGGATCGAACTTGAGCGACAAATAGGGTTTGGGCCCCCCATCGGTGTCCCTGCGGAAATAGTTGGTCCGCACCGTCGCGTTGATGACGCCCAGGAACTGACGCAGTATGCGGTCTTCGTCAAGGCTAGGCACGTTGTCGAGCGCAGTCTCGATCTCGTCGAGCACATGTTGGGTGAGCTCGTCGCGAATCTTGCCGCTGTAGCTCGTCAAGCCGTGCCCAGCGTGGGGCGTTGGGTTGAAGCGCACCAGGAACAGTTCGAGCAACTTGCGCGCGATCGCCGGATTCCCGGTCAGCGCGCGTTCGATATACGCGTCGCTGAACGTCGATCCGATCTGCCGCAAATATTTCGCGTAGGCACGTAGGATCGTGACCTCGCGGGCGCCGAGTTGCGCGCGCAGGACCAGGCGGTTAAAACCGTCGTTTTCGACTTCGCCGGTCCAAACGCTGGCGAACGCTTTCTCGAACAGCTCCTTGACGCGATCGATGTCGAATTCCACGTCGTCGGCAAGCTCTAGACCGAAGTCGTGTATCCATGCTTGTGGCGCAAGGAGCGGTTCGATGCGATAAGGACGCTCTTCCTCGACGCGCACACCGAGGTGTTCGAGCATCGGCAGACTGTGGGATAGCGCAATCGGCTCGCCCACGCGATACACCTTGAAGCGAAATGTCCGCCGTCCCGCTTCGATAGGACGATAGAGACTCATCGCGATGCCACCCGCCCGCACGTGCGTCTGTTCGATCAATTCGATATCGCGCACCGCCGTGCGCGCCAGGTAGTCCTCGCGGTAGCCGGCCGGGAACGAATCGGCATACCGAGCCAAAAGCCGGTTGCCTTGTTCTTCGCCGAAACTATCGATCAACGCGTCGGCCAGATCGTCCTGCCAGCGGCGCGCGACCTGCACCACGCGTTGCTCGAGCTCGCGCGTATCGACCTCCGGCATCGCGCCGCTATCTGCGCGCACCGTGATGTAGATGCGTGCCAGCGGAGACTCCGAAAGTAGCGGCGTGAACTCTATACTCTTGCCATTGAAGGCCTCCATGAGAACCTTGGCGATTCGTTTGCGCAAGTCCGTGTTGAACTTGTCGCGCGACACGAAGACCAGGCATGACACGAAGCGGTTGAAACGGTCGCGACGCACGAACAGGCGCGTGCGCTGATGCTCCTGCAAGCGCAGCACGCCGAGTGCAATCTCGAACAGCACATCCTCGTCCGCCTCGAAGAGTTCTTCGCGCGGGTATTGTTCAAGCACGGTAAGCAGCGATTTGTGCAGATGCCCCTTCGCCAGAAAGCCAGCGCGCCTGACAATGTTCGCGCATTTGCGCCGCACGATCGGGATTTCGATGGTTGGCGCCAGGTATGCCGTGGACGTGTACAAGCCGATGAAACGCCGTTCTCCGATCACCTTACCGTCCGGGCCGACGCGCTTCACGCCAACGTAGTCGAGATAGCCCGGCCGATGCACTGTCGCTCGTGAATTGGCCTTGGTGAGGAAAATCGGCGTCGAGCCTTCGATGATCGCGGCGGCCCCTGGAGGCAGTCGCGTAACGTCGTCGGCCCCGGGTGGCCGCAGGCTGTCGCGCAGCAATCCCGCGCCGGAGCCCGACACGCCGCGCAGCGCGAGCGCGCCATCCTGCGTGACGAGTTCGTAGTCGCGGTGCCCGAGGAATGTGAAATGGTCTGCGACCATCCATTCCAGAAACGCGCGTGCCTCGACACCGTCCGCGCTCGTATCCCGCTTTTTCATTTCACCGATCGTGGCGCGCGCGACATCAAGGATCTTCGGCCAGTCTTCCACTGACGCGCGCACTTCGCCTAGCACCCGTCCGATATCGGCGCGCAACTCGTCGAGCTTCGCGGCGTCGCCACAGCGGTCCACTTCAAAATGAATGAACGATTCCAGACGTGATTGAGTGTCCTCGGCGTCGACGTGACCCAAAGCGATACGCCTGATCGCGCCCGTCGCGTCGCGGGAAACGCTGAATACCGGGTGAATGGCGGAATGCATTGCGAGGCCCAGATGGTTGACAGCCATCGTCACCGAATCGACAAGAAATGGCATGTCGTCGTTGACGATTTCGATCACCGTGTGATCGGAATGCCATCCATGCTGCTCCAGATTGGGGTTGTAAACCCGCAGGCACTCCCGACCCGTCACGAACTTCTGCGCCGTCTGCCAGTGCGCCATGGCGCCACCGTAGAGATCGGCGAGATCGCGGCTTTGGATGTCCTCGGGATCGGAGAGTTCGTAGTAGTGGCGCAGGAACGGTTCGATGACGTTGAACGCGGGCTCCGGCAGCCGTCCCCGTGCAAAGTCGACAATATCGTTGAACAGGTGCGCAACCCGCTCTTCGTTCTTGGTTTGCATGGCGTTCTCCCGGCAAGCGGTAGAGGTGCAGGCGTGTTCGGTGCTCAAATTATGCGCCAGGCCTCGCAGGGTTGATATGCGTTTGCACACAACGTGCACGAAGCGTGCACAGAGACACGCGGTGCCCGACGCCCATCAGGCATCGTGCGCACCCAACAATAGCGAGAACTGCTTGCCTGCCGACTTCACCGCCGCGATCGCATTGTCCAGGTTGTGCTGCAACCGGTTACTCGGCGCCGAGATATTGATAGCCCCCACCAGGCGTCGATCCGGCCCAAAGATAGGGCAGCCCACCCCCGAAAGCTCCTCCATCATGTCGCTGTGGCTTACCAAATAGCCTGCCGCTCGGATCGCCTCGAGTTGCTGCCGCAACTCGGCCACCTGCACCGGCGGTCTATGGCTCGGTATCTGCTCACTGGCCAGCGCATCGAGAATCGCCGCCTGGAACTCAGGTGGACTGAAGGCCAGCAACACCCTGTTGGTACCGCGGTACAGCGGCCGCCTGCGTCCCACCAGCGCATTGACCTTCAACTCCCTGGCAGGCTCCCAGCACGCTATGCACATCGACTCGTTGCCGTGAATGATGCGTAGCTGTGCCGTCTCGCCTATTGCCTGGCCCAGGCTTGCCAGAATGGGGCCGCCAATCTGCACCAGATCGGTCTGACGAGCCGCGGCGCCGCCAAGTATGAGCGCGGCATAGCCGAGACGATAGGTGCGATCGGTCGACGACTGGATCAGCATGCCGCGTGCCTCCAGCGTCTTGATAAGCCGAAATACCCGGGCTTTGCTATGGCCGGCACGCCGCGCGATTTCGGACAGGCCGATGTTGGGATGGCTGGCGAGAAGGATCAGCAAAGCGATCGCGGTGTCGACCGAGTCGATCCGGTACTGGCTGCTTTCGACATCGGTATCGGGGGTTTCCATCATGTTTTTCTCTCTTGTTGCTTGCATTGCTATGCCCCCATTGTCTCATATCGGTTCACCTAACGAACCAGTGATTCGCTATCGACAATTATTCTTTTCGATTCTAGAATGGTTCAAAACGGAGGGGACATATGAAAAATATCGTTTTAACGCGGCGTCAATTACTGAAATCGTTGGGCGCGCTGACACTCGCGCCCGGCCTGGTGACCACCGCTTGGGCCGCGGACGCCACCGAGCCGCTGAACATCGGTCTGGCTGCGCCGATCACCACGCTCGATCCGCATCTCGAGAGCAATGCCCCGAACAACGCTGCAGCAACCCATCTGTTCGACTCGCTCGTCGTCAACGACGAGAAGCTGCATTCCCGACCCGGTCTCGCCACCAGTTGGCGTACGCTCGACGACACCCACTGGGAATTCACCTTGCGCGAGGGCGTCAAGTTTTCCGATGGCACGCCGTTCGGCCCGGAAGACGTCAAGGTGTCGATTGCCCGGGCCACCAACATTCCGAGCGTGGCGTCTTTCAGGACCTATACGGGAACGATCAAGTCAGTGTCGGCCGGAACCAAGCCGCATACCCTGATCATCGAGACCTACGCGGCAGACCCGCTGTTGCCGAACTCGCTGAGCCGCATCCGCATCATCTCGGCCAAGTTCAAGGATGCGCCTAGTGCGGACTTCGATGCGGGCCGCGCCGCCATCGGCACCGGTCCTTACTTGTTCAAAGCGTATGTGCCGGGCAATTCCTTGCATCTGGTGCGTAACCCAGCCTACTGGGGAACGGCGCCGGTCTGGCCCGAGGTGACGCTGCGCATCGTCCCCGATTCCGGTGCCCGCGTTGCGAACCTGCTGTCCAACGGCGTCGACCTGACCGAACAAGTGCCGCCGGAAGCCATGCAGCGCGTCAAGTCGGACCCCCGCTTCCACATCGTTAGTGGCGTGTCGAGCCGCCTGGTTTATATCGGCGCGGACATGCAGCGCGATGTGAGCCCGTTCGTCAAGGACACCGCCGGCAATCCCCTGAAGAAGAATCCCTTCAAGGACTTGCGCGTCAGGCAGGCAGTCGATATGGCGATCAACCGGCAGGCCATAGTCGAGCGTGTCATGCAAGGCAGTGCCGAGGTGGCCGCGCAGTATCTTCCGAACGGCTATCCGGGCACCTCGTCGGCGATCTTGCCCACCCCCTACGACCCGGCGAAAGCGAAGGCACTGCTGGCCGCGGCCGGTTACCCGAACGGCTTCCAGGTGACGCTGCACGGCCCGAACGGCCGTTACGTCAACGATTCGAAAATCGTCCAGGCGATCGCACAGATGCTTACTCGGATCGGCATCGCCACAAATGTTGAGGTGATGCCCTGGTCGGTGTATATCGCCAAGGCGAGTCGCGCGGAATTCAGCCTATTCCTGGCGTCGTGGGGAGTGAATACCGGCGAGACGTCCAATCCGCTGGGCGCGATCAATGCCACCTATGACGTGAAAACCGGCTTGGGCGTGAGCAACTGGGGGCGCTACTCCAACCCGGACTTCGACGCCAAGCTGACCACCGCGATTCATTTGCTCGACGATGCCAAGCGCAATGCCTTGCTCGCGCAAGCAAGCGAAATAGTATTCGCCGATCGCGCGACGATTCCCCTGCATTTTGAAAAGGTCACTTGGGCAGCCAAAAAGAGCGTCGGTTATCTCGCGCGCGCCGACCAGTACACCCTGGCGATGAATGCCACCAAACTCAGCTAAGCGGATCAAGTAAAGCGACACCGCTGGCTTAACGGAGAGCCCCACACATGAACGACACCCTGCCTGCAACAGTCGAGCCTACCGCCGCGGAACCGGCCGAGGTACTGGCCGAACGGCGCGCCAAGGCGATTTACGATCTGGGCCCCACGGCGATCTTTGCGTCGCGCGCCGATCCGCGTTTCCACTATTGCCTTTATGTGCCTCCCGCCGTGGGTGAGGGCGAAGCGGTCGAGTTGCTGGTTGCCGTGCACGGTACCGGCCGCACTTCATTTCTCGACTTCCGCGACGGCTTTGCGCAGTTCGGCCGCTGGAACCGGTGTGCGGTGTTGTGCCCGATCTTCCCGGTGGGCGTGCTCGGTGACGGCGAGCGCAGCGGTTATAAGTACCTGAGCGAAGGCGATATCCGGTACGACGAACTGGTGCTTTCGATGGTCGAAGAAGTGGCGCAGAAATACAACCAGAACTGGCAGCAATTTTCCATGTTCGGGTTTTCCGGCGGCGGCCACTTCACCCATCGCTTTGCCATCTTGCACCCGGAAAAACTCTGGGCTGTCTCGATCGGCGCCCCCGGTTCCGTCACCTTGCTCGATGCGGGCAAGGACTGGTGGGTCGGCGTGCGCGACCTGAAAGAGCGGTTCGGCAAGGCCTTCGATCCGGCTGCGCTGGCCCGGGTGCCGGTGCAAATGGTGGTCGGCGGTGCCGATCTCGAGACCTGGGAAATCACCCATCAACCCGGTGGCCGGTATTGGATGGAAGGCGCCAACGACGCCGGGCGCACGCGCCCCGAGCGCTTGCAGACCTTGAAAGCCTCGTTCGAGGCGGCCGGCGTGAAGGTGCGCTTCGATCTCGTGCCAGGCGTGTCGCACGATCGGGTGAAGGTGCTCGACCGGGTGCAGGATTTCCTGTCCGACGTATTAACTGCGAGGCGGGCCGCATCATGAAAAACGGCATGATTGTGGCCGCCCAGCCAGAGGCGGCGGAAGTTGGCGCGGCGGTGCTCGAGCGAGGCGGCAATGCCGTCGACGCAGCAATTGCCTGTGCCTTCATGCAGGGAGTGGTCGATCCGCAAATGGCCGGCATTGGCGGCTTCGGTTCGATGCATGTCTATATGCCGGGGCGGGGCGTTCATGAGATCGTCGAGTTCTATGCCAAGGCCTCGCTGTCCGCTACCCCTGACATGTGGGTCGACCAACTCGTCGGGCAATCGCAAGACGGTTTCGCGTTCCTGCTCAAGGACCATATCAGCGAAATCGGTTACCAGGCGGTTTGCACGCCGGGCAGCCTGAAGGGCTATGAATACGCGTTATCCAAACTCGGCACGATGGCCTGGGAAGACGTGATCGCACCGTCGATCGAGCAGGCGCGGCGTGGTTTCATGGTGCGCCCGCACGTCCACGCCTTTTGGGCGTTGCAGCAGAAGAGTTCCGGCGAGGTCGACACGGTCGACAAGCTGCGGTTCAGCCGCACCGGGCGCGACTTGTACTTCCGCGCGGACGGATCGATCAAGCGGCCGGGCGATGTGGTGGTCAACCGCGATATGGCCGATACCCTCGAACGCATCGCGCGCTCGGGCGGCTCGGACATCTTTTATCGCGGCGAGATCGCGGCGCAGATCGCCGATGACATGGCGCTCAATAGTGGCTTGATTTCGCTGTCCGACCTCGAGTCCTACAGCCTGTCGGTGACGGAGCCGATATGGGGCAGTTATCGCGGGCATCGCATCGCCACCAGTTCGCCTCCGGCGAGCGGGATGCTGATGCTCGAACTGCTGCATATCATGGAAAATTTCGATATCGGCAAGCTCGCGCATAGCGGCACCGAACATCTGCGCCTGCTGGCCGAAGCCATCAAGCGCATGACGATAGACAAGGACTTGCACATGGGCGACCCCGCCTACGTGGAAGTCCCGATCGAGCGCCTGATTTCGAAAGCCTATGCCAAGGCGCAGGCAGAACGGATCGCCGCGGGCGAGCGCGCGCATGTGGTGCGACTGCCCAAGTCGACGGACCGCGATACCACGCATATTTCCGTGGTGGACAAGCACGGCAACGTGGTGGCGCTCACGCATACGCTGGGCAGCCCCTCGGGCGCCATTACCGAAGGCCTGGGCTTCATGTACAACGGCTCGATGAGTCGCTTCGATCCGCGCCCCGGCAAGCCCGCTTCGATCGCGCCGGGCAAGCGGCGCGCCAGCTCCGCCGCGCCGACCATCGTCTTCAAGGCCGATCAGCCCTTCATCGCGATCGGCGCGCCGGGCGGCCCTTATATCGCGCCGTCGGTCGCACAGGGCATCATGAATGTGATCGATTTCGACATGAGCATGCTGGAAGCGGTTTGCGCACCGAGAATCGCCGCGGCGTCCGACTCGATCGAGGTGTCCAACCGGATCCTGTGCCGGGTGACCGACGAACTCACGGCTCAGGGTTACGACGTGAAGCGCTCCTGGCATAGCTATCCGTTCGCCGCCCTGCATGCGATCTGCGTCAAGGACGGTGTGTGCTACGGCGGGGCGGATCCGCAACGCGACGGCATGGCGATCTCCGTGCCGGCAGCCACTGGAGGCATGACACCGTGCTCGCGTGGTTGATCAGGCGTCTGCTGCAGTCGTTCACCGTGATTCTGGCGATGAGCGTGATCGTGTTTGCCGGTATCAATGTGATCGGCGATCCGGTCCAGGTACTGCTGCCGGCTGACGCCAATCAGGCTGAACGGCTGCGCGTGATCGCCGCTTTCGGACTGGATAAGCCGTTGTGGATGCAGTATCTGGCGTTCCTGCGCGGGGCGCTGCACGGCAACTTCGGCGATAGTTTCGTGTTCGGTCAACCCGCCTTGCAAGTCATTCTGCAGCGCATGCCGGCCACCCTGGAGCTCGCCGTCAGCGCGACCGTGCTGGCGGTTTTGATCGGCCTGCCGCTCGGTCTTTACGCTGGACTCAAGCCACGTTCCATGCTGTCCAAGACGATCATGGGCGGCTCGATCCTCGGTTTTTCGCTACCGACGTTCTGGGTCGGCCTCCTGCTGATCATGGTGTTCGCTGTGTTTCTCGGCTGGCTGCCGGCCAGCGGCCGCGGCGCCACACGCGAGTTGCTGGGGGTGCAATGGTCGTTCCTGACGCTCAACGGTCTGCAGCATCTGGTTTTGCCGGCGCTGAACCTGGCCTTGTTCCAGATCTCGCTGATGATCCGGATGGTGCGCGCTGGTGTCCAGGAAATTTTGCCGCAGGATTACATCCGATACGCACGTGCCAAAGGGTTGAAGGAAAGCCGCGTAATCGGCGTCCATGTACTGAAAAACATCATGATTCCGGTGGTAACTATCGTCGGCCTGGAATTCGGCGCGGTGATCGCGTTCTCGGTGGTGACCGAGAGCGTCTTCGGCTGGCCCGGCATGGGCAAGCTGATCATCGACAGCATCAATCAGCTGGATCGACCGATGGTGGTCGCCTACCTGATTGTGATCGTGTCCTTCTTCGTCCTCATCAACCTGGTTGTCGACCTGACCTATACGTTGCTGGATCCGCGTGTGCGGCTCGAGGGCAGGGACGGCTGACGCTCATGACATCCTGGATGCGCCATGACACCCTCTAACCCGCAGGATACGGCGGCAGCGCTGATTGCACTTGCACCGGAAGAAACGCCGCTGCACCGGTTCCTGCGCGAATTCATGGCGTCCAGGCTGGCGCTGGCGGGGCTGATCCTGCTTGGCATCATTATCCTGTTGGCGATTTTCGCGCACGTGATCGCGCCGCAAAACCCGTACGATCTGATGCAGCTCGATGTGATGAACAGTCGCTTGCCGCCGGGCTCCCGCCCGAGCGCCACCGGCATGACGTTCTGGCTCGGCACCGACGACCAGGGCCGCGACATGTTATCGGGCATCCTTTACGGCCTGCGGATTTCGCTGGGGGTGGGCGTCAGCTCCGCCTTCGTCGGCGCCGTAGTGGGCGTGTCTCTTGGCCTGATCGCAGCGTATGTGGGTGGGCGCGTGGAAGCGCTGATCATGCGCCTGGTCGACTTGCAACTGTCGTTTCCGTCCATCCTCGTTGCATTGATGATCCTGGCTTTTCTAGGCAAGGGCATCGCGAATGTGATCATCGCCTTGGTGATTGCCGAGTGGGCGACCTATGCACGCACTGCGCGCGCCGCGGCGGTAGTCGAGCGTAGCAAGGAGTACATAGAGGCGGCTCATGCGCTGGCGATTCCCCGGCGGCGCATCGTGTTCCGGCATCTGCTGCCGAACTGCCTGGCGCCGCTGATCGTGATCGGCACGGTGCAGGTCGCGCGTGCGATCGCGCTGGAAGCGACCTTGTCGTTTCTCGGGGTCGGCGTGCCGGTCACGCAGCCCAGCCTCGGCCTGTTAATCGCCAACGGTTACCAATACATGCTATCCGGCGAATACTGGATCAGCTTCTTCCCCGGCGTTGCCTTGCTGCTGGTCATCGTCTCGATCAATCTGGTCGGCGACCAGTTACGCGATGTGCTCAATCCAAGGCACCAGAAATGACGCGGACCACTGATAGCATCATCGCTGCCGCAGTCACTGCCGCCAGCGCGCCACCGCCCACTGCGCTGCTCGACGTGCGCGGTCTGCGGACCTGGTTCGCCACGCACGCCGGCGACGTGAAAGCGGTGGATGGTGTGTCGTTCGCGCTGCAAAAAGGCCAGATCCTGGGCCTGGTGGGTGAGTCCGGATCGGGCAAGTCGGTCACCGGTTTCTCGATCATGGGTTTGCTTGAGCCGCCGGGTCGCGTGGTCGAAGGTCAGGTCTGGTTCAACGGCACCGATCTGGTTGGTCTCGATGGCGAGCAGTTGCGCCAGTTGCGGGGGAAGAAAATCGCAATGATTTTCCAGGATCCGATGATGACCCTGAACCCCGTACTGCGCATCGATACGCAGATGATAGAAACGATCCAGGCCCATGAGAAAGTGAGCTGCAGCGAGGCGCGTGCACGGGCCCGCGACGCACTGGGCGCGGTTGGCATTGCCAGCCCGGAAGAGCGTTTGTCGGCGTACCCGCATCAGTTTTCAGGGGGGATGCGCCAGCGGGTGGCGATTGCTATTGCCTTGCTACACCGGCCCGATCTGATCATTGCCGATGAGCCGACCACCGCGCTCGACGTGACCATCCAGGCACAAATCATTGCACAGGTGCAAAAGCTCGTGCGCGAGTATCAGATGGCGCTGATCTGGATCACGCATGACTTGTCGGTGGTGTCGCGCCTGGCAGATCAACTCGCCGTGATGTATGCCGGCAAGATCGTCGAGTATGGCCAGGTCGACGACGTGATCAATCATCCGCGTCATCACTACACGGCAGGCCTGATAGCCTCGGTGCCGAGTCGCAACCAGCCGGGCAAGCGCTTGTTCCAGCTCGCCGGAATGACGCCCAGCGTGCTCAACCTGCCGCGCGGTTGTGCATTTCGGTCGCGCTGCGACCATGCCGACGCCGCTTGTCTCGACATGCCGGAACTTGTTTCGGAAGCCGGCCACGCGCATCGCTGTTTTCATCCTGTGTCCGATGGAGGGATGCCACGGTGACCAAGACGGTGGAAACCCCGAACGAGGCCACGGTGCCTATCGTCGAGTTGCGGCAGGTGTCGCGGCAGTTCGGCAAGAAGTCTGGCGTCGTCGAGCGGGCGCTGACCCGGGTCGGCCTGAACAAACCACCGGTCACCGTGCAGGCGGTGCAGGGCGTCGATCTCACCGTGCGCCGGGGAACCGTGCTGGGTCTGGTCGGCGAATCCGGTTGCGGCAAATCCACGCTGGGCCGGATGGTCGCTGGCATCTTGCCCGTTTCGCAAGGCGAGGTGCGCTGGAACGGCCGCGATATCGCAACAATGTCGGCCGACGAGCGGCGGGCGGGCACCTTGCGCACACAGATGATTTTCCAGAACCCATTTGCGTCGTTGAACCCCCGTCTGCGGGTGGCCGAGATCGTCGGCGAGGCACCACGCGTGCACGGACTGATCCAGGGCGACGAGCAGCACTATGTCGATGCGCAACTGCGCCGGGCCGGGCTCGACCCCGCTCTGAAGTGGCGTTACCCGCACCAGTTTTCCGGCGGGCAGCGCCAGCGTATCGGCATTGCGCGCGCGCTTGCCGTGCAGCCGGAGGTACTGGTGTGCGACGAGGCGGTGGCGGCGCTGGACGTGTCGATCCAGGCGCAGGTGATCAATCTGTTCATGGAACTGCGCGAACAGCTGGGACTGACGTATTTGTTCATCAGCCACGATCTGGGCGTGGTGCGGCATATCTCGGATCACGTCGCGATCATGTATCTGGGCCGCATCGTGGAGCAGGCGCCGGTTACCGAGATTTTTGCGCGACCTAACCATCCCTACACGCAGCTCCTGCTCGAGGAGATGCCACGCATCGATACGCAAAACCGGGCGTTCCCGATGCTGAAAGGGGAGTTGCCCAGCCCGCTCGATCCACCCGACGGCTGTCATTTCCACCCGCGATGCCCGCATGCCTTCGAGCGTTGCCGGGTGGAACGACCGGAAGTCAAATTCATCGCCCCGGGGCACCGGAGTGCGTGTCATCTGAATGATGAGAAGTAGGGCGGTGATAGACAGCCGTTGAGCTTGTTTCGGTCAATTTTGAGTTGTATTGCTGTGTCGTAAATTTAGCTTCACGTGCCAGCAACATGAGCGCGACGAACTAAATCGAATACGTTTTCGCATCACGGTCTGCTTGTCGACGATCGGCGCGCAGGCCACCGAGACCAATTTGCTCACGCAACGGCCATCACGTCCGATCGGACGGCCGGCGGTTTAAATCTGGGATGAAACTCGCTCGGCTGTCGGCGTATCTTCGCCCAGTTACGCGACAAGCGTCTTCAGGACATCATCGAGAGGAATTTGGCCTTTGCGGTGCTCAATGCCAGTACCGCCCTGGAAGTCAATCCAACCCTCGTTGAAGCCATCGATCATCCGAATACGGGGCATTGGATATTGCATGCCTTGGGACCGAAACAGCGTTTCCCATGTGTCGCGCGGCACCGTGACCATGCGCACAGGAAGACCCAGCGCGGCGCTGAACCCGGACGCGATATCGTTTGCGCAATAGCGCGCGGGCCCCTCCAGTTCGACAATTCGCACGCCGGTCCATTCTTCACGAAGGATATTTGCCGCGTTACGCGCTATGTCATCAGTGGCTACCATCGGTATTGGATGGTCTAGCGGTTGCAGGAAGCAATGAATTGCCCCAGTGCGCGCCGCATCTACATCCCGCGCGGCGTTTTCCATGAACCAAGCCGCACGGAGCATGCACACTGGGAGCGCCAGCGTGCGAAGCATCTCCTCGGTCATCTTGGAGTTATTGAGCAGGTTCGGCTCAGCGACATGCGCACCAACAGTCGAAAGAAACACTACCTGTTTTGGCCGGGCGGTCTCCAGCGCTTTCTTGACTGCTGCCGCATTAGCTTGCGTTGCCGGGAAGCCTGGTTGAGGATCGTAGTTCGGGGGTGTCATCAAAAACACTCCGTCTGTACCCTCAAAAGCCTTCGCAAGCGCCTCGGCGTCGCCGATTTCTGCAAGGGCGATCTCGCAACCGAGCTCGGCCCACGGCTTGCCCTTCGCTATGTCTCGGACAACAGCGCGAACAGGGAGTCCTGCCTTCAAAAGCGATCGGGCGACGCCGCCGCCTACTTTTCCTGTGATTCCTGTAACAGCATACATTTGGCTTAGTCCTTTAAACGTTATTAAACCGATCAGGGCGACCGATATAACCTGACTTCGGAGATGAGTATTGAAGAAAGGAGGCCCTCGCCGAACCTCGGGAAACGACGAGAACCACTCGAATAGACCACTCGATCTGAAGTCCTAACGATTGGTTGATGTGGAATAGTTCGGCAGAGTGCCGATTCAACCCATCGTTGCTTTCCGATGCAGTGTCGTGGAGCTTAAGCGGAACGACCTTGTAAATGAAGATCCGACACGTCAGAAGTGATATGACAAAAAATCATCAAGGATCGCGGCTGATTCAAATAGCGCAATTGCGCGATCGGCTGGAAGGAGCTGATGGTGGTGAGAACCGCTCACCTACAGGGTTGTTCGGGGCGGCCCTTGCGCTAGAGATAGGCGGGTGCCGCGACGGTCAGGATGCGCGTATCGAGGAGCTTTCGTGCCACAAGACTGGAAGGTCGAGGTTCACCAAATCTGACCGCGAGGTCGAATCCGTCGGCGATCATATCTCCGAGCTGGTCTTTGGTGACCAATTCCAGTCGGAGCTCCGGGTACTGATCAATAAATGACCCTAGCTTGGGCGCCAGGAGCAGGCGGGAAAAAAAAGGATCGACATTCACCCTTAGGCGACCGCGTACCGCTGTTACTCCTTCGGCGGCGGACATCGCGGCCTCTTCAAGTGCCGCGAGCAGTGGCATCACCTGCTCGTAAAGGCGGCGGCCTTCATCCGTCAGCTTGACCGAGCGCGTCGTGCGGTCGAGGAGACGGACCTTGAGGCGCGCCTCAAGCCGCGCTATGCAGCGGCTAACACCTGATTGGGACATGTCGAGCATGTCACTCGCACCAGCGAAACTGCCGCTGTCGACTATCGCGGACAGAACACCCATCCCATTCAGAATTCGTTCGTCGAAGCCAGCCATCGATGCCCCGCTAGCATATGTGAAATGACACTGATGTTATCGCGGAAAGACGTGTCCGCGTACACAATTGAGACATCGAACGGCGCGGATTGGGGAGACAGAGATGTTTGCGGTTACCGGAATTACCGGGCAAGTAGGAGGGGTGGTTGCACGTGTTCTGCTCGCGGCTGGCTTGGACGTGCGTGGAGTTGTTCGCGATCCGGTCAAAGGAGAGGAGTGGGTAAGCCAGGGATGCGAGGTGGCAGTAGCTGAAATGAACGACGCAGTGGCCTTGGCACGTGCCTTTGACGGGGCGGACGCAGTCTTCATTTTGCTACCCCCGAATTTCGATCCGGAACCCGGCTTTCCAGAGTCGAAGGCCGCGATCGCCGCATTGAGCGACGCGCTGACCGTTTCAATGCCCAAACGTGTAGTTTGCCTGTCCACGATCGGCGCCCACGCTACGCAGCCTAACCTGCTGCAGCAATTAGGAATGATGGAGCGAGCATTCGGCTTGCTGCCTATGCCAGTTGCCTGCCTCCGCGCGGGATGGTTCATGGAAAACGCCGCCTCGGACCTGGAACTCGCGCTTGCGTCTGATGTAATTCCAAGCTTTCTTTATCCGTTAGACAAGCCCGTTCCTATGGTAGCAACCGCCGATGTAGGTCGAATGGCAGCGAGCCTGCTTTGCCAAAACTGGACCGGCCACCGGATCATAGAACTCGAGGGACCGCATCGGACGACCCCCAACGAGGTCGCTGAAGTATTTTCCCGGCTATTTGGCAAGGACGTACGGATGGAGCATGTGGCTCGAGATACGTGGGAAAGTCTATTTATGTCGCAAGGAATGAAAAATCCATTGCCGCGTATCCAGATGTTAGAGGGCTTCAACGAAGGGTGGATTGAATTCGAATTCCCGACAAGTACAGTCAAGGGCACTGTTTCACTGGAAACCGTAGTGTGTGGGCTTGTCCAACGTATGTTTGAAACCGTGTGAGGCGGAGTCGTCCGACCGTAGCGCCAGTCCAGTTTTTTGCATACCACCTGTCGTCCCGGTATCCCGCTCTCAAGGCGAGGCCGGCTAGTGAAATTCATCAAGGGAGCGTGATGTCATGTCTGAAAAACCAACTGCTTTAATTATCGGCGCGTCCCGCGGGTTAGGACTGGGACTTTCGCGTGAATATCTGCGTCGCGGGTGGAACGTGGTCGCCACTGTGCGCAGCGGAAGTGGTCAAAGAGCTTTGCACGAACTGAAAAAGGCCAGCGATGCGCTAGAAATCGAATTCGTGGATATCACAAAGCCTGACGAAGTAGAGGAGCTATGCGCACGTTGTCGGAACAGAAGCTTTGATCTCCTTTTTGTGAATGCTGGCGTGACCAATGACCCGCAGGAGACGATCGGCGAGGTTTCGACGGAAGAGTTTGTGCGGGTCATGGTGACGAATGCCCTGAGTCCGATGCGCATCGTCGAGCGTATGGTCGAATATGTGC
>Ga0302220_10001533_pt1 | contig 17981 bp, 16 predicted proteins | sample II_Palsa_E1_3_FD_194572 | JGI IMG/M metagenome (GOLD analysis project Ga0302220, IMG submission 194572) | Peat permafrost microbial communities from Stordalen Mire near Abisko, Sweden - II_Palsa_E1_3 | ecosystem: Environmental > Terrestrial > Soil > Palsa > Peat permafrost | place: Sweden...
ATCCAAAGCTCTTCGGGTGGTTAGCTCAGCGGTAGAGCACTGCCTTCACACGGCAGGGGTCACAGGTTCAATCCCTGTACCACCCACCAGGATTTCGCGATTGAGTGTGCATTGCGTTGAAAAAGGCCCTCAGGCAATTGCTTGAGGGCCTTTTTCTTTTGTGCGAGCGGTAACGTCGCTGGACTGTGCAGCGGACGGTGCGGCTACTGTCTTGGAACTACCCAAACAAAAATGCCAGTCGGCGCCACATCCGCCAACACCGGGCTCGTTTCGTCAAGACCGTAAGAGCTCAATGCCCTTCTTAGAACAGTTCCATTAGGTCCTGGCCCGGACGAAGACAACCTCCGCGATCAACCTCCAAACGCAGGCCAATCGCTTATATCGGCCGGACCTTCGATGTGCGCGAGCGGAAAGGTCTCGTTTTCACGCAAGGTCTTCACTCGCCCATCGCCAAGAAAGTGCACCGCATGACGCTCGCCGAGCACCGTGCCATGCGTACCATCCGAATACAAAGCCGACCCTTCTGGCAACGCCAGCACCTGCTCCGGCGCATTGATCGCGAGAAACTCCGCAAGGCGCTCCTCACGGCTTTCGCCGTTATGCCCGGCAGGCTTACCGCTAATGAAGTGGGGATTGACCTGAAACGGTACAAGTCCGAGCGCGCGGAGCGTCGGCGGCTGGACCACGGGCATATCATTAGTGGTACGGATCGTCGGACACGCTACATTGCTTCCCGCGCTCCATCCCATGTAGGGCGTACCCGCCATCACCTTCGCGCGGATCGCATCTACGATATCGGCATCGTAGAGTCGCTTGAGCAGCGCGAACGTGTTGCCGCCTCCGATCGCTATCGCCTCTGCCTGTTCTATCGCAGCGACCGGGTCGTCGCTGTGATGAATCGATTCCAGCGAATAGCCAAGACGCTCAAACGCCGGCTTGACCCGATCTTCGTAGCTATCGAAGCTGAACGTGACGGCCGCGAACGGTACGAACAACACCTTGCGAGGCTCATGCTTCAACAAAACATGAATCTGCTCGCCGGCATGTTCCAGATAACCGAGCTGGTCCTTGCGCGAACTGCTCATCAAAAGAATGCGTTGTGTCATGCCATACACCTCTTAATGACCGCCTGGACGCCAACCCTGACCCCGGCTTGCTTAGCGCTCGTTCAGGTTCAAGTCCCGATGCTTGAGCTCTGGCGCAACGACAGGTCGAGCGCGCGCGCGGTCTTGCGGTCGCCCTCGCTTGCCAGCGCGGCGCGGAAGACGGTTTTGCGATTATGTCCCGCGGCCGCGGGCGAATCCCACAGCAGTTCCATTTTGGCGCGCGCATCCCGGCCGGACAAACCGCGCTTCTCCGGCACGACGGCGACGGCGGCAACGGGGCCTTCCAACGTAGCGGAAGAACCATCAGGAATCGCGGCTTCACCCATCCCCTCAGGCCATTTCACCGATAGCTCCCGCGCATCGTACTGACCGAGCTTGCGGCTTTCGGCCCAAACGACGGCGGTGCGCGTGGTGGTATCGATGGAAATAGCATAACGGCCGATAGCAAACCGGCGTGCCGCAATATTCGTGCGCCAGAGCGCGCGCGGCCGGCAAATCCACAACACCACGCCATAAAGCGCCGGCGCAACGAGCAGCCAACCATTGGTTTCGGCCAGTGCATGCACGGCGTTTTTCCAGCCGGCGGTCCACGTAAAGAACCCGACCGACCACACCGCGAACAGAAAACTCAGCAGCGCAAGAAGCCGCAAGGCTTGCCGCAGCCATTGCGGCAACGGATGCAGCGGCCGTTCTGCGCGCGCCCGGGCGCCAGGAAGGAACAGGAGCAGGAACAGAAGCACGATCGTGACGCAGGCCCACGGCGATGAAGTCATCGCACGCATGGAAGCGAGGTAGCCCATCTGCGACATCGAGAACAACCAGCGCGCGGCCAGCACGAGTCCGATCGCCCGCAGCGCGAACACAGTGCCAGCACCGGGTGCCGGGCTCGCGCTACTCTGCTTCGTTCTCGCCAAAACTTCGCTCCTGTTCACGACTGTCCTTTTTAGCCCGGTAAGCGCGGTAAGTTCCTCCTGCCGCGCGATGCGATTTTCAGGAGACTCCACACCCATCCACGCGTTCGTTTCCATGCTGCACTGCATTTCACGAGGCCCGCACATTATAGGGAGAATGTCGAAAACGGCATCGGACCGGCATGCTCATCCCGACGATAACGCGTGAAGCTTGCCCCCACAGTGTGTCAAAACAACAACGCCCCGCGCGCCTGACGGCGCACGGGGCGTTGTTTTCGCTCAATCAGCAAGCTAGCGGCAAGTCAGCAATCAGGCGGTTTCTGCAAGATCACTGACGAACGCAAAATCAGCCAGCGTTGACTTCGCGCAGAACGGTACGGCGCTTGGCGCGCAGCAGTTCTTCGTATGTTTGAACATAACGCGCGGCCATGACTTTCGACGAAAAACGCGTTTCGAACGCCTGGCGCACCTTGGCGCGCGGCAGCGTGTCGAGGCGCTTCACTGCAGCGATCGCGCTCAATTCATCTTCCACGACAAAACCCGACACGCCGTTTTCGATCACTTCCGGCACCGATCCGCGGTTGAACGCGATCACAGGCGTGCCGCAAGCCATGGCTTCGATCATCACCAGGCCAAACGGCTCCGGCCAGTCGATCGGGAACAGCAGCGCGTGCGCGTTGCCGAGGAATTCGGTCTTCTGCGACTCACTGATCTCGCCGATGTATTCCACGTGCGGCAGCGCGAACAACGGCTTGATCTGCTCTTCGTAATACGCGCGATCGGCGTTATCGATTTTTGCCGCGATCTTGATCTTCATGCCCGCTGCGCCGGCAATACGGATTGCCCGGTCGACGCGCTTTTCCGGCGAGATACGGCCGAGGAACGCGAGGTAGCCCGGTTCAACATTCGGGATCGGCGTGAGCAGGTTTTCCGGCAGGCCGTGATAAACGGTCGAGAGCCAGTTGGCTTGCGGCAACGGCTGACGCTGGTTGTCGGAGATCGACACGACCGGCGCCTCGTTGAACGTGCTGAAGATCGGCTGCAGTTCCGGCAGGTCGAGACGGCCGTGCATGGTCGTCAGGAACGGCACCGGCTGACGCGAGAACAGCGAGAACGGGTAGTAGTCGATGTGAAAATGCAGCACGTCGAATTCGTCTGCGCGACGGCGGACTTCTTCGAGCAACAGCATGTGGGGCGCCATCGTGTCGCGGATGGTCGGGTCGAGGCGCAGCGCCTGCGGCCAGAAAGCTTCGAGCTTCGCCGACGTTTGCGAATCACCGCTCGCGAACAAAGTGACGTCATGACCAGCCTCAACCAGCGCTTCGGTCAGATAGGACACCACGCGCTCCGTGCCGCCGTAGAACTTGGGGGGGACGGCTTCGTGAAGAGGCGCGATTTGAGCGATTCGCATGTCGGAAACTCCTAATAATGTCAGGCAAAATTGATGCGCTTGGCATCGGTCGTTAAATCAAGCGAATCGCCCTACCCGGACTCGGCACGGTGCTGGTGTCTCCAGCGTAATGGCCGATAGCACGAGAAAAAAATCGCGATGCTTCGCTGTTTGCTTGGGTGTTGCTGCTGCTATGGCTGTTGGGCGTCTGTTTCAGAGCGTGATCAGGCAGAGCAAGATCGATTCCATCTCGTAAATGCAACGCACCCAGCCATAAACGCACCACCTGCGGAGCCGTTGACCGGAACCTACAATAACCTGTCAAAACGCCTAAGGGGAAACCCGGGGTGAAGTATCGCGGTTTTTACAAGGTTTCCAAGCTTACATTTCAACTTATTTACGTTGTTACACCGTCGATACACTTTGCAAGCCCTTGTTTATCAAGGCTGTTCTAGGCTGTTCCACATGGACTCAAACCGGTTGCAGCCACGCTCCGAATGCCAAGCGCTGTGACATCCTCCAAATCCGGCTAGTCTAAAACAGACTCATACGCTGCCGGATTTGCCATTAGCGCCACTATGCAGGTAGCGGGACCGCGACGTGCTTTCATCCTGCCAAGGGCGTAGCTGTCAGTTGAAGCGCGTTCACGTCGAGGTACCGCGAACAACACCGGGCGGACCGTGGAAGGTGCAAGACTCGTTTGCAGCGGGCATTGATTGCCCGGTTCAGCCGACGCACTTTTGCTGAAAATCAGTTCTGGCTGATGGAAATGCACCACGGAAAGCATTATGCGAGACGATTTGGCTCGCTACACTCGCTACAATTCAGCAATCGGTGCTGCACACCATCGGCACACCATTGCCTCGCTGGCCAGACGCGCCGCGTATGCGGCCACGGCGAAGCATCGCGCTCAACCGCTCTACTCGACCGAAAACGACCATTGGACCAACTCACCGTCTCTCAGCGTAACGTGCACAACGCGAAGCTAGCGAGCTATGCAAACCGCCCGCTGGCCTTCCTGTTCCGTTACATCCGCCGGCATCCTGTCGCGCACACCATCGTGCTTTCCAGCGTGCTGGCAGCGGTCGGCTGCGCGCTCGCCTCGCAGTACGCGATCAAGCATCTGATCGACGTGCTAGGCCAGGGCCGCGGCCATCCGGGTCCGCTCTGGTCCGCCTTCATGATTCTGGTCGGCCTGATCGCCGCCGACAACATGCTGTGGCGAGTCGGCGGCTGGGTCGGCGCGCACGCGTTCGTCGTGGTGACGGGCGACCTGCGGCGCGACCTGTTCTCTTACCTCAGCGGCCATTCCCCCACGTACTTCTCGGAGAAACAGCCCGGCATGCTGGCGAGCCGGATCACGGCGACGTCGAATGCGATCTATACCGCCGAGAACACCATGGCGTGGAACGTGTTGCCGCCGTGCATCGCGGTGATCGGTGCAATTGTCATGATTGTTGCGGTGAATCCGTTGATGGCCGGCTGTCTGATGCTCGCATCGGCCATTCTCGCGCTTGTGCTGTACCGGCTCGCCGGGCGGGGCTCCGCACGGCATCACACGTTTGCGACGAAAGCTGCATCGGTTGATGGTGAGCTGGTCGATGTGATCGGCAACATGGCGCTCGTGCGTGCATTCGGTATGACGTTTCGCGAGCAAAAGCGCTTCGGCTCGACGGTCAAGGCCGAAATGGTCGCGCGCCAGCAAAGCTTGCTGTATCTCGAGAAGCTGCGGCTGTTCCACGCCGTCGTGACCGCGATTCTTTCGGCTGGATTGCTTGGTTGGGCGTTGTGGTTGTGGTCGAAGGGGCGAGCAACGTCCGGCGATATCGTGCTGGTCAGTTCACTCGGTTTCACGATTCTGCACGGCACCCGCGATCTGGCTGTTGCGCTCGTAGATGTGACGCAGCACGTCGCGCGTCTGGCGGAAGCCGTGCAGACGCTGTTGGAACCGCACGGCATGCCCGACCGGTCCGACGCAACGGAACTCGTGCCGCAAGGCGGACGGGTGGATTTCGAGGAAGTCACGTTCGCGTATCCGCGCCGCCGGCCGATTCTCGATAAATTCAACCTGCACATCGAGCCGGGTCAGCGTGTTGGGCTGATCGGCAAGTCGGGCGCCGGAAAATCCACCGTGCTCGCGCTGTTGCAACGCTTCTACGAACCTCAGGGCGGCTCCATCAAGGTCGATGGGCAGGATATTTCGCTGATTACCCAGGACAGCCTGCGGTTGTCGATCGCGCTCGTCCCGCAGGACATTTCGCTGTTCCACCGGACTGTGTACGAGAACATTGCGTATGGCCGCCCGGACGCGTCACGCGAAGAAGTGCTCGCCGCCGCCCGCGAGGCCCGTTGCTCGGACTTCATCGACGCAATGCCGGAAGGGTTCGACACAATCGTCGGCGACCGCGGCGTGAAGCTGTCGGGCGGACAGCGTCAGCGCATCGCCATTGCGCGCGCGATCCTTAAAAACGCGCCGATCCTGCTGCTCGACGAAGCCACGTCGGCGCTCGATAGTTCGTCAGAAGAAGCAATTCAGCAGGCGCTCGACCGGCTGATGGTCGGCCGTACGGTGATTGCGATTGCGCACCGGTTGTCGACGCTGCAAGGCTTCGACCGGATCATCGTGATGAGCGCCGGCAAGGTGATCGACGATGGTTCGCCGGATCAGTTGCGCAACCGGCCCGGGTTGTATCGGGAACTGCTGTCCAAGCAGCATGGCAAGTTGCCACCGACAACCATGCCCTCGCAACAACTTGCGGCGAAAGCTGAATCGACCTGAGCTTGCTTCGTCGCGACTCGATCGATTAGCGACTCAAGCGAGACTCAGTCGAAACTCAAGCGAAAAAAAAGCCGCTTCGGATTCATCAGACCGAAGCGGCTTTTTTACGCCTGCAGGTCGCGCATGAAGTTGTCTCGCCAGACCGAGACATTGTTCTCGCGGAGCTGGGCGAACATGTCCGTGTACCTGGCCTGCCGCTCTTTCAGCGGCATTGCGAGGGCCGCGGCCAACGCGTCCGCCATGCCGGCTATATCGAGCGGATTGACGATCAACGCACCGTTCAATTCCTGCGCCGCGCCCGCAAATTGCGACAGGACCAGCACGCCGGGATCGTCGGGATCTTGCGCCGCCACGTACTCCTTCGCGACCAGGTTCATGCCGTCGCGCAACGGCGTGACGAACCCCACGTGCGACGCGCGAAACAACGCGGCGAGCACGGGCCGCTCATATTGCCGATGGATATAGCGGATCGGCGTCCAGTCGAGCTCCGCATACCGCCCGTTGATGCGCCCGGATTCCGCTTCGAGCTGCAACCGGATGTCGCGATACGTGTCCATATCGGCGCGCGTAGGCGGCGCGATCTGCACGAACGACACGTTGTTGCGCTGCGCCGGCTGATGCTCCAGTAGTTTTTCGAACGCACGAAAGCGCTCGACCAACCCCTTCGAATAATCGAGCCGGTCGACGCTCATGATCAGCTTGCGGTCGCGCAGCGTCGTCTTGACGGTCTGGACTTCGCGCCCGCTTTCGCCGTCTTTGGCGAGCAAGGCAATTTCATCAGGATAAACGCCGATCGGATAAGCCGCCGCCCGCAGCGTCTTGCCGAACGCGCTCACCGCATTCGGCTCGCCAGCGATGCGTACGACCGAACCATTCGCTTGCGTCTCGATGTAATCGCAAAACGCGCGCAAGTCAGGCGCAGTCTGGAATCCGAGCAGGTCGAAGGAACACAGGGCCTCGACCAGCACGCGATGGCGCGGCACGCTAAGCAGAACCTGTGTCGCCGGAAACGGAATGTGCAGGAAGAAGCCGATGCGGTTCGTCACGCCCTCATCGCGCAACGCCTGGGCGAACGGGATCAGGTGATAGTCGTGGACCCAGATGACGTCGTCAGCTTTCAGCAGCGGCGCCAGTTGCTTCGCGAGCCAACGGTTCACGCGGCAATAACCATCGAATTCATCGCGGTCGAACTGGATCAGATCCGGACGATAGTGAAACGCCGGCCACAACGTGGCGTTCGAGAAGCCACGGTAGTACTGGTCATAGTCGCGTTGCGCCAGGCCGATGGTCGCGAACGTCACGCGGCCGCGCTCCTCCAGCGTAATACTCTGCGGCGGCTCCGCCACCACGTCGCCGCTCCAGCCGAACCACATGCCGCCGGTTTCCTTGAGCGCGTCGTAGACACCGACCGCCAGGCCGCCCGCCGCCGGGCCGCCTTCGGAGATTGGCGCGACCCGGTTCGAAACAATGATCAGCCTGCTCACGAACGCGTCCCTTTAGAACTCTCTACCCCGTCAATTCCCGCAATACGCTGCAGCCAGTCGAGCAGCGCACCAACCGATTCCACCCGCGAATGCGCGAGCGTGTCGCCAGCGCCGACCTTGATCGACACACCATTGCGCTCGTTCACCACGGCGAAGCCTTTCTCGTCCGTCAGGTCGTCGCCGATAAACACCGGCTGACGCCCCGCGAACGGCGGCTCGTTCAGGAAAGCCACTACCGCGCGGCCTTTATCGACATCCTTTGGCTTGATTTCATAGACCATCTTGCCGGGCTGCAGCACGTACGCATCGGCGTATCGCGCAACCAGTTTCTCGGTCGCCTCACGCGCCGCTGCGCCGCGCTCCGGCGCGTTCCGATAATGCAGCGCGAGCGCCGCGCCCTTGATCTCCAGCAGCATGCCGGGATTGGCCGTCACCACGCCTTCGAGCACATGTTCCATGCGCAGCAGCCGCTCGTCGTTGAAACCGACGCGGTGGACATCCGCGTTCGAATCGCGCCGCTCGGCGCCATGCAAACCCGCCACGGGCAGATCGGGCATTGCAAGAAACGAGTCGATGCTGTCAATCCCGCGCCCCGACACGATCGCCACCGCACCGTTGGTCGCGCGACGCAATGCGCTGAGGATGGTGGGCACGACCGGTTGAACGGTCACGCCGTCCGGCGTGGGCGCGAGTTCAACGAGCGTGCCGTCGAAATCAAAGAAAAAAGCGGTGGTGGCGAGCGGGAATTTGTCTGGGAGGTTTTGCATCTATATCTGCCTTTCAGCCGGAGAAGGACCGGAAAAGTGTGCGCATGTTACCGCGCTTTGTAACCCTGTCTGGGAAAGCGGCGTTGGACCGTTCGTTGCACGCTCACGCGGCAAGCCAACACCCTGTGCCAAGTATCAAGCAGCTTTCAAACCTGCTTCGACTAACTTTCAACCTTTACCGGCGGCCCTGCGGCATAACGCCTCGACCACGCGCCAGCTCGGCTGTACGCCCGGCGTAAGCTTCTATTCTGAGATAGAGTCGGCACCCGGGCGGCTTCACGGACAGTTCCTTGATCCCTCGTCCGCGTTGCTTGCTTGATGCACCCTCCCCTCATCCGAGTTGCAAAATGTCTTCCTGGTTCAGTTTTCAACCCAAGGGCTGGTTCGCCGCCGTACTCGCCACTCTAGCCACTCTGTTCACCGCCCTGATCCTGAGCGCTGGCCTCGCTGCATGCTCGCGCCCTGATACAACGCCCTGGAAGCTGACCGATGTCAGCGGCCACCTGCCCGACCTGGACTTCAAGCTCACCGACGATACAGGCAAACCCGTCACCGGTCAGTCGTTCCAGGGCCAGACAACACTGGTGTACTTCGGCTACACCCACTGCCCGGACGTGTGTCCGGAGACCATGGCACGGCTGATGCAAGTCATGCAGCAACTTGGGCCCGATGCTAAAAACACGCGCATTGTGTTTATCACCGTCGATCCCGCCCGCGATACCGCGGCTGCGCTGCACGACTACGTGCGCGCGTTCGACGCGCAGCACGCGGTTGGACTGACCGGCACGGACGGGGCAATCGAGAGCATTGCCAAACGGTATCGGGTGGCTTACCAGATGGAGAAACGCGATCCGTCCGGCGCGTACGACGTCACGCATAGTTCGGCCGTCTATATCTTCGATAGCCACGGCCACGCGCGCCTGCTCGCCACCGAAAGCGATTCCATCGATACGATCACGCACGATTTGCGCCGCGTGATCGACTCGACCGATTCCTGAATTCACTCATTAACCACCGCCTGAGCGTTACCGTCAACATGTCCTCGATTCTCTACTGGCTCGATCCGTGGGAGCCTTCGCCCACCGTCGTGATCGCCGTGCTGATCGCGGCCGTGTTGTTCGCGCGCGGCGCGAAAAGAGCACACGTGTCGCTCGCGCGGCACGTGTCGTTCTGGTTCGGCCTGACTGCACTCTACGTCGCGCTGCATACCCGGCTCGACTACTTCTTCGAGCATGAATTCTTCATGCATCGGCTGCAACATCTGGTGCTGCATCACCTTGGGCCGTTTTTTATTGCGCTGTCGTATCCGGGCGCGGCGCTGCGGGCCGGCATTCCGTTCACCTGGCGGCAACGCTGGCTCAAGCCCGCGCTCAACACGGCCGCGGCGCGCATCTTGTTCAAGGTGATTTTTAATCCGGTTGTCGCGGTGGTGCTGTTTGTCGGGCTCATCTACTTCTGGCTGCTTTCGCCGATCCACTTCAAGGCGATGCTCGATTGGCGGTTGTACCGCATCATGAACTGGAGCATGGTGATCGACGGCCTGCTGTTCTGGTGGCTCGTGCTCGATTCGCGCCCGGCGCCTCCCGCGCGGCTCGCGCCTGGACGCCGCATCCTGATCGTGATTGCCGCGATTCCGCCACAGATCATGCTCGGCGCGTATATTTTCTTCACGCCGCACGAGCTTTATCCGATCTATTCCATCTGCGGACGCGCCTTCACGTGGATCAGCCCCATGCGCGATCAGCAGATCGGCGGTTTGCTGCTGTGGATCCCCGGGTCGATGATGAGTGTGATCGGTGCGTTGATCGCGATGCGCCATTGGCTCAGGTTGTCGACGCGTCAACGGCTGGTCCAGCAGCGGGCGCGAGCGGAACTGGTGACGGCTTAACGCCGCAGTTCTTTTATGACCGGCGCATCCATATGTGAGGGATGTCGTCTTCCACGTGAACATCGGAGATTGGCTCGAAGCCGAAGCCCGCATAAAAGCGCTGCAATCGCGCTTGTGCATGCAGGCGTATCGGTTGACCGGGCCATTGTTCGCCGACAAGACCCAGTGTGCGTTCGAGCATCGCCTGACCTAATCCGATGCCGCGAAAGCCGGCTGTGGTCAGTACACGGCCGATGCGGATATCGGAGTCTTCTGTTTCTTTCGTGCCTTCAGCAGCGGCCGGCAGCAGGACTCGCAAATAACCGGCGAGCACCGGCCGTGCATCGGCCGAACGCCGATACACGAGCAAATGCCACGCATCGACATCCTGTCCATCGACATCGCCGTACACACAATGCTGCTCCACCACGAACACTTCGCTGCGCGCCGCCAGCATGGCGTAGACGTCAAGTGCGCTAAGGTCGGCGAATGGTTTCCAGCACCAGTCGAATTCGGAAAATGGCTCGGTCATAGGGACTTTTCGGTGGGAATTTTCGACGCCTCGCGTCTTGGGAAATGAAGATGTTGAGAGGTCTGAACCTGTAATTATGCCGCGCGAGGCAAGCACCGCGCACGCTCGGCGATCTGTCACGCCACGTCTGCATCAAGTGCTCGGCGGGTCAGAATGGATCCTGCCAGGGATTCGATTTCCACGCGGCCGGTCAGCTCGCAAAAGTGAAGCTCGACAGGTTTCTCCAGATCGACGACGAGCATGGTTGCCTGCTTGCGGGGATTCAAGGAGTCGGCTTGCCGCAGCCGAGCCGGCTCGCGGCCGTGCCTTATCTGCGGTCGGGGCAATTGCGCGATGTGCTGCCGGCATGGCTTGACCGGTCAACCGCATTGGTCAATCGCGGTGCTGGAGATGCGTGATCGACACCTCGGCTTTCCGGACTTCGCCTTTACCGAGTTAATCCGGATGACCCTTCCCTAATTAAGTTAAACGAACCTTAATGAACTGGTAACAAGGTGTAACTGTTGTGGGACTGACTGTAACGCAGGGAAGGTGACGTTTAATTAGACTAGTCGTCACCCAGTCGGGCGCTTCATTTCCCCGTCGCATTTCTGGAGTGGTGCGCTCTATGATTTCGGTAGACCAGATAAGGCCATCGCAATCCGTTGCAAGCGAGATGTCCGTCGTTCACGAATATGCATGGCCGAAGCCGGCACAACGCCTGTCCAGCACGTTTTTCAAGCTTGTTTATCGTTGGTCCCACTCCAATGCGTTTCGACATAACGAGCGTTTGTGGCACGGCGTGTCAATTGAGCGGGATTCGCGCGGGTTCCTGAAACGCATGTCGATTGAAGGCCATGATTTGCTGGTCGAGAATCCCGATGACCTGCTCGCATCCCAGACGGGGGATTGCCATCTGATTGCCACGGGCCCGTCGGTCAATGACATCGATTATGGTGCGCTTGATCTCCATAACGTCATGGGAGTAAACGGCGCGATTGCTTTACAAGATAAACATCCAGTCCGGTTTGAATATTATTGCATCGTGGATGCCGGGTTTGTCCGAAAGCGTCCTGATCTGGTAGCACGCGTGGTTCAGCAAAAGCTGACGTTATTTGTTACCCCATTAGTATTATGGTACATCGCGCAATACTTCCCGTTATCCCAGTTTCGTTGCCGGGTGTACCTGATTGAAGATATTCAATACCCCGCTTGCAAGCGCGCATTACTTAAACACGAACTCCTTTCCACGCATGCGAGCACGGATCTTGTGCTGTTTGATGAAGAACCCACTTTAGGTTTCAGCTTCAATATCAGCCGGGGCATATTCGATGGCCGTACGGTGGCCTACACGGGTTTGCAAGTGCTCACCTCCCTTGGGTTCAACACCATCTTCATGCATGGACTCGATTTGTTGAACGCGGCACAAACACCGCGCTTCTACGAAACTAAAGAGACCATGCAGCCAAGCGCGCTGGACGGAGATTTCAATTCTTTTATAGAACCGTCGTTTCGCCATGCCGCCCCGCTCTTGAGCCGTCGCGGCGTACGCGTGGTGAACCTCTCGGCCCAGAGTGCGCTCGGGAGCGACATTATTGAAAAAGACGACTGGCACTCGCTGGCTCATGTATCCCTTGAACAGGAATAGTCCGCGGCTGACGGCGTATGAGCTTACCTGGCGCGGCATCGCGCAATGAAGGTTGTTCATATTTCCAATACGCCGGTGGCGGGTAGTCCCGGCAACATTGTTTCTGCACTTAATCGGCTCACCGACGTCCAGGCGCGGCATATCGTCTTCAATAGCAGCGCGTATCGCAGCCGAACCTTTGCTGTCGATCTCGACTGGAAGACTCAGCAGCAACAGGCGCTCGACGTCATTGCCGATGCCGACGTCATTCACGTCCATCAGTTCTTTTCGATCGATGAGACTTTCGGTCCGAACTTCCATCAGCGATTCGGCGGTAAGAAAATCATCAAGCAATACCATTCGGCCCCGGATCTCTGGGCCAAGGGTAACGCCGCAGTGGTCCAGCGGATTGTGTACGAGGACGTGCCGCAACTCGTTATTGCGCAAGGTCCTGAGCGCTATTACCCATTTGCCAGGGTGGTTCCCAATGTGATCCCGCTGAACGATCCTCGCTATCTACCCGCCCCGGAGAGCAATGCCGACGCGCACGGAATGCCGCTCGTCACGTTTTCGCCGAGCGGCAGGTCATCTGCGTGGAAAACTCGCTGGGAAACCAAGGGCGTTCCGCAAACCCTCAAACTGCTGCGCAAACTGGAGCGCAAGGGCTTATGCGAGCTTCAATTGATTGTCGATACGCCGCATGACGCATGTTTGCGGGCCAAGCAACAAGCGGCGATTGCCATCGACGAATGCGTGACTGGGAATTATCACTTGAGCGGGCTGGAAGCGTTGTCGCAAGGGAAGCCCACCTTGGGTCATCTGGACAATCGCGTTCAGTCTCAGCTTAGAGCGATGACAGGCGCCCTCGAACTGCCCTGGATCGATGTACGGCTTGAGGAAGCCGAGGGTCCGCTTCGCGAACTGCTATGGGACCGGTCGCTACGCACGGAACTGGGCGCGGCCTCGCGGCAGTGGATGGAGACGTACTATCAGGAAGCCGCGATGGTTGAGCATTATCGACGCGCATATCTTGATCTCTTTGAGGCGCCATACCGCTTTCATGGTCGACGCTTCGCCGGGCATAGCGAACCCTGGCTTGCGGTGGCATTGCCAAATCACCGCTGGGCCGCGCGCAAGCGCGCCAACAGCCCGTGGAGAACACTCGTTGAGACGGTACGCGGACGCTGAGGCGCTGACCCGGAGAGTCGCGAGGGGCGGCCATTCAGCTTGGCCGCAGCTTCAAGGTTGACCGGTCCTCAGGTCTTTGCGTCCGGACACCGTCTACTTTGGCGCGATATCGCGTTCCACACGCTTGATATGCTGTTCAACGTAGAACGCCGCGGCATCCGCATCGCCCTGAACCACTGCCTCATAGATCAACCGATGTTCAGCCACATAAAGACGAATCCGGCCTGCGTCGTAGATTCCCTCGTCTTTCAGACGCTTCCACAATGGCTGGTCCATTGAACTGGCTACTTCATCAGCGATCTTGACCATCAGCGCATCACCCGTCATTACCGCCAGTTGCCGATGAAACAAGCGGTCGCTGCTATTCCATAACGCGCGCTGTGCCGGGTCGTCGATGTCGTAGATGTTTTCCATCTGACTGAGATACTGCTCGGCCATCCGGTCGCGTTGCGCGCGCGCAGCCGCGCGCCGGGCTACTGCCGGTTCTAGAACCATTCGTACGTCGAGCGTCGAACTGGGACTGAAGTCGGCCGCTCCGGTATCCGCCTTCCGATGCGACAGGCGATCGATGACGTCACCGCAGACGAACGTCCCCGAGTTGCGCTTCGTGACGACAAGCCCTTCGTTCTGCAGCGCGCCGATCGCCTCCCGAACGGCGGGCCGTCCAACACCGAACAATGCCGCGAGATCGCGCTCCGACGGCAGCCGTGAGTCCGGCAAGAACCGGCCTGCAACAATCTCATCGCGGATTTTTTCAGACACTTGCTCGTAGATCTGCCGCGGGCGGAATGAGCCGTCGAGCTCTGCGTGAATTGCTGCCATCGTTGAATCTCATCAAACATGGTCACCGGAAAGACCAAAACCGGTCCCGGCATTTTGAAATGGTTGCTTCGAGAACCAATTTTGGTCTACATTTAAAACCAGTATAGTTCACCTCGGAGATTACCCAAATGAAAAAGGCTGTCGCAGGTCTCTTGGTCGCCACGGCGGCTTTTGCCAACGCCGGCGTCTACGCGCAAGAAGTCGTGACGGTTGGTCATTCGGCGCCATTGACCGGCCCACAGGCCGTCAACGGGAAGGACAACGAAAACGGCGCGCGGTTGGCCGTCGAGGATTTGAACAAGAAAGGCGTGGTAGTCGCGGGGAAAAAGGTGACGTTCAAACTGGACTCGGAAGATGACCAGGCCGATCCCAAGATTGGTGTTCAGATCGCCCAAAAGCTCGGCGATAGCGGTGTGGTTGCCGTGCTGGGACCGTACAACTCGGGCGTCGCCATTCCGGCGTCGCAAATCTACCATTCCGCCGGCATCCCGATGCTCCCGGTCGCATCGAATCCCGCCCTGACGACACAGGGCTTCAACAATATCTTCCGCATTGGCGCGAGTGACGAGCAGCTCGGCGGCACCATGGCCGAATTCGCTGCAAAGACATTGAAAGCGAAGACCGCGGCGATCATCGACGACCGCACGGCTTACGGCCAAGGCGTCGCGGAACAGTTTGCAAGCGTGGCAAAGGCGCACGGCATCAAGATTGTCGACAACCAGTACACCAATTCCAGCGCGACCGATTTCCTCGGCATCCTGACCACCATCAAGGCCAAGAATCCCGACGTGATCTTCTTCGGCGGTTACGCCGCGCAGGGCGCGCCGATGGCCAAGCAGATGCGCCAGCGGGGACTCCGGGCGAAGCTGCTAGGCGGTGACGGCATCTGCTCTGCCGACATGGGCAAGGTGGCGGGCGACGATGCATCGATCGTGTATTGCGCGCAAGGCGGCACGGCGCTCGAGAAAACGGCTGCGGGCCGCGACTTCCTCAAGCGCTACAAGGACACGTATCACACCGATACGCAGGTCTACGCGGTCAGCTACTACGACGGCATGATGCTGCTCGCCGACGCGATGGTGAAGGCCGGAACGACCACGGACAAAGCAAAGCTCATCGCGCAACTGGCGAAGACGGACTACAAGGGCATCGCGGGAACGTATTCCTTCGACGCGAAGGGCGATCTGAAGGGTGCGCCCACGACCGTGTATGTCATCAAGAACGGCTTGCCGGTTGCATACGGCGAGTGATCCACCTGAAATCGATATGAAAATCACGCAAGCACTTAGCACGGTCGAGGTTCATACCGCAGGCGAGGCATTTCGCATTGTCACGAGCGGTCTGCCGAAGATGCAGGGCAAGACCATCGTCGCTCGTCGCGCCTGGCTGAAGGAGCATGCTGACCACATTCGCCGCGCGCTCATGTTCGAGCCGCGCGGTCACGCCGACATGTACGGCGGTTACCTCACGGAGCCCGTCAGCGAAGGCGCCGATTTTGGCGTGATCTTCGTGCACAACGAGGGCTACAGCGATCATTGCGGCCATGGCGTGATAGGCCTCGCGACAGCGGCGGTGGAACTGGGCTGGATCGAACGGACTTCGCCGGAAACACGCGTGGGAATAGATGCTCCTTGTGGTTTCATCGAAGCGTTCGTGCAATGGGATGGGAATCACGCGGGCAACGTGCGCTTCGTGAACGTGCCCTCGTTCATCTGGCAACGTGACGTGACGGTGGAGACACCGTCGTTCGGGACCGTTACCGGCGACATCGCGTTCGGCGGGGCGTTCTATTTCTACACCGATGGCGCTCCCTTCGACCTGCCCATACGCGAATCGGCCATCGACAAACTGATTCAGTTCGGCGCCGAGGTCAAGGCCGCTGCCAATGCGGCGGTCAAGGTGGAGCATCCCGAAATCCCCGAGCTGAATCACATCTACGGCACGATCATCGCGAATCAACCGCGGCATGCGGGCTCCACGCAGGCGAACTGCTGTGTCTTCGCCGATCGTGAAGTCGATCGCTCGCCGACCGGCTCCGGCACGGCCGGCAGGGTTGCGCAACTGTACTTGCGTGGCCTGCTGGGCAAAGATGAAACGCTGATCAACGAGTCGGTGATCGGCACGGTATTCAATGGGCGCGTGCTCAGCGAAACGAAGCTCGGACCGTTCGATGCAGTCATCCCGGAAGTCGAGGGCAATGCGTACATTTGCGGCTTCGCCAACTGGATCATCGACGACCGCGATCCACTGACCTACGGTTTCCTGGTGCGATGAACATGACCCGATCCTACGACGAACAACAGACTGCGGCGCTGCTTCCCTATCCCGAACTGGTCAATACCTTGAGCGCAACGGTTGTCGACTATGCAGCGGGCAGAATAGAAAGTCCGGAGCGGCTGGTCGTGCCGCTGCAGGCAGGCGGCGTGATGCTCTCGATGCCGGCGAGTGCAGCAGACATCGCGATCCACAAGCTCGTGAACGTGTGTCCCGGCAATCGGGCGCAAGGCATGCCGACGATTCACGGCCAAGTCACGGCATACGACTCCACCAACGGACAACTGCTCTTTTCGCTCGACGGCCCGACGGTTACGGGCAGACGCACCGCCGCGATATCGGCGCTGGGCATCCGCAACCTTGCCCAAAGCGCGAAATCGATCCTGCTGATCGGCACGGGTAAGCAGGCGAGCAACCATGCCGAAGCGTTTGCGGCGCTGTTCCCCGAGGCGGTTCTGTACGTCAAAGGATCGACGCCCGAAGCGGCGGCCCGGTTCGCGACGGCGCATGCAAAACCAGGCTCACGAGTGATACCGCTCGAGGGCGACATGATCCCCGGAGACGTCGATGTCGTTGTCACACTGACTACGAGCAAGACCCCGGTCTACCGCGATGCCGCGCGCCCCGGGCGACTGGTGGTGGGAGTCGGCGCGTTCACGCCGGATGCAGCCGAAATCGCCGCGTCGATCGTGCATCAAAGCGAGATCCTGGTGGACGATCCGGCGGGCGCGAAACACGAAGCCGGCGATCTTATTCAGGCGAACGTCGATTGGGACAGGGTCGGCTCGCTGGCCGGTGTCATCGAGCGCTCGTGGATCGGTTCGCCGGATCAACCGATCCTCTTCAAAAGCGTTGGGTGCGCTGCGTGGGATCTGGCTGCCGCACGCTTGGCGCGACATTGTTTATCTGGCGCGTAGATCGACCCGCCAGTTGTCTGCGCGGTCGCCGCAGACAAAGAAAAAGCCCTGACAAGTCAGGGCTTTTTCTTTGAATCTCTGGAGGCGCGAGCCGGAGTCGAACCGGCCTAAACGGCTTTGCAGGCCGCTGCATAACCGCTTTGCTATCGCGCCAGAAGCGGGGACTTACATATTGCATTCCGTATCTGGCAAAACCAACCGAACTTCACCACATTGTGAACTGGTCTACCAAACAAAAAGGGAAGCTTGGCTTCCCCTTTTTTTGGAGCGGGAGACGAGGCTCGAACTCGCGACCTCAACCTTGGCAAGGTTGCGCTCTACCAGCTGAGCTACTCCCG
>Ga0302220_10001534_pt1 | contig 17980 bp, 36 predicted proteins | sample II_Palsa_E1_3_FD_194572 | JGI IMG/M metagenome (GOLD analysis project Ga0302220, IMG submission 194572) | Peat permafrost microbial communities from Stordalen Mire near Abisko, Sweden - II_Palsa_E1_3 | ecosystem: Environmental > Terrestrial > Soil > Palsa > Peat permafrost | place: Sweden...
ACTTGCCCATGGAGCTGGGTGCCGGGACGCATGTAATTGCTCAGGACGCTCGAAAGGGCAACGGCGGTCGGAGACTTCAGAAAGGCGACCTTGGATGGCGCCCACTTGTGACTCATGCCGAGCGGGAGCACACCCCGCCGGCGTTGACTCTCTGGCTGGTAGAGTTGGCATCCCGTTGCAAACCGCAGACCTGCTAGATGACTGACATTTTGAGACTTCCGGGCTGGACGACGACCAGCATCGACGAGACCGACGAGGGCATGACTATCCACGCGGTGTACACCGGCAAGCCTGATGCTTGCCAGGTGTGCGGTGTCATAGGAGCCGCGCTGTACAAGCACGGCCTGCGGGAGACGACCTTCCTCGATACCCCTTTTGGCAAGCCAACTCGCATCCTGGCCAGCGTGCAACGGTACAGATGCCGGGAGTGCGGCGGCCTCTTCCCGCAGCCCCTTGAGGGGATGGACGCCGAGCGACGGATGACTCAGCGGTGCGTGGCCTGGATTGGCAGGCAGTGTCTGGTCGATACCTTCCAGCGCGTCTCGGAGCACCTTGGCTGCGATGAGAAGACCGTCCGTAACGTCGCCGCGAGCTACGTTGACGTCCGCGACGATGACTATAAGCCCTATCTGCCGGAATGGATTGGGCTGGATGAGACGCACCTGAACAAGATTATGCGGGCTGTCATCACTGACGTCGACGCGCGCAAACCCATTGACATGCTTCCAGACCGGGACAAGCCAATGCTGAGAAAATGGTTCAGGCAGTTCAAAGACCGCAGCCACGTCAAGGGGTTGACCATCGATATGTGGCCGCCATACCGCGATGTCGCTGCGGAGTTGTTTGAGAACCTGCCAGTGGTGGTCGACAAGTTCCACGTCGTCAAGAAGGCAAATGAAAGCGTAGAGCGAACGCGCATCCGGCTTGGCAAGGCTCAGGACAAGAAGGTGCGCCGGAGCTGGATGCGCAGCAAAGCTCTCATCCGGATGCGATACCGAGACCTGACCGAAAAGCAGCGCTTCAACCTGGATATGTGGCTGGCCAACGAGCCAGAAATGGCGGTGGCCTACCGGCTCAAGGAGCGCTTGTTCGACATCTACGACAAGTCCAAGTCGGCGGCCATCAAAGACTACGACAGCTTCGCCGACGCCGTGCCGGCCAGCCTGAAGGCTGACTTCCTCGAGCTCACCCGATGCATGAAGAACTGGCGCAAGGAGATACTCAACTTCTTCGACTATCCCATCACCAACGCCTACACCGAGGGCATGAACGGGGTGGCGAAGGTGATGAATCGCATGGGCCGAGGCTACTCGTTTGAGGTCATCCGCGCCCGACTCCTGTTCAACGACAGGAAGCCGTCCGCGCGTCAAGTGCGAGCCGGACGTGTGAATGCCATCCTGTACCGCTGCGGCTGCTGCCATGGACTGTTCAAAGGCAGGGAGATGGCGGCCAGTGCCAAGGTCTTGACAGCGCTTCGAGACTTCGTTGACGACGTGACGGACATAGAAGAAGCCCACTGCTTTTGTAGGCAGTGTGAAGACCGTTTCAACCAAGCACAGCTCAGTCATGATTTACCCTTTTCCACCGAGTAATCCGGATACCCTTAATAAAGGACATGAAATCGTCCATCTCCGCATTATCGATAGCGCTCATGTGGCCTCCAGCCAATGTATTTGGGGACTCGCCTCACCGCCTCCGATACTTCCGATGCTCGACCATCGTGCCGATGATATGCATCTTGTCGCGCTCACTCTGCAGCGTGGCGAAATCTTCGTTTAGCGGCACCAGCTCAAATACCAGGTCTCCGCGCTCATTGGATCCGCGGGGACGGTATTTTTTGAAGGTGGCCTCTTCCTCGCCGTTTTTGGCGGCCACGAAATCACCTGGCAGCGGGGCGATCGCAGGGTCGATTATCACCTTATCGCCCTCGCGGAACTCTGGCTCCATCGATAGCCCCTTAATAACGAGCGCGAATGCCCCCTCTGATACATCCGCATCCGTCATGATCTTCTCGAACCCATCGCCCAAGGCGTAAGGGTCAGCAACTTCGGTCATCATCCCCGCCTGTATATAGCTTATGACCGGTACTTCGCGTTTACCCAGCGGCGCCGGCTCTACGTTTTTGTCGAACTTTTTTCGTTCGTGTTTATCTAGCGTATCCCCGGGCGAATTAAGCGCTTCTTTAATTATGCCGTGGTTACGCCCTATGTTTGGCGGATCAAATTTCCCTGAACTATGGTCCGAGTCCATCCAGAAGTCAGGCAGTCCAAAAGCTTTCTCGATTTTTCTCGCCGATGCCGTGCTGATCGCTTTGCGCCCCGACGTCCAGTGGTTCACAAGAGTCGGCCGGTCGTACCCGAGTTTGTCAGACGCGGCCGTTTGGCTGTTTTCGTAGCGCTCTCTGATCACCTTTTGCAGGTTCTCGCGGCGCACCTCTTCGTTTGATTTCATGTCGATATTAGGCCATTTGTTACCCAATAGGTAAATTGTCCAGTAGGGTAGTAAAATCAGCTTGCAACTACCGTACGGGTAATATATATTTTGGTCATGAGACCGACCGAACCCGCCAATTTCAAGAGCTTCTACCGCTCGTTAGACGCCTCCGCCAAGAAACCCTTCGCTGAGGCGGCCAAAACTACGGTGCCGTATATCGAAACGCATTTGATCTATGCGCGAAAGATTCCGAGTCCGACCAGGATGGAGTGGCTGTACCAAGCCTGCATCCAGTTCGGCGCTCAGTTTACCAAGGCGGATCTGATCGCTTTCTTCTACGAGCCGAACAAGGCCCGCGAGATCAAGGGAAGGGACGCAGTGGATAGCGCGAGCGCCTCGGATGACGCCCAGCCGCCCACCGCTGGCGAAATTGACGACGAAGGCGCTGAGTAGTACTAATTTCATAATTCCCGCCGGTTTTGCTTAAAAGCTGACACGAGGACCGCCACGATGATTCAAGTAAAGGACACAAACAAGCACCTCACCCGCCAAGACATCGGTGGATTCGGCGCTTTGGTCCCCGACGTATCGCGCGATATCGCTGAGGCTCGCCCAGCGAAGCCATTGGCTGACGTTGCGCTGATCGCTGGCTTCGTCGTGGTGCTCGGGGCGATCTTCTGGAGCGCCTTGCACGCTGCCGACGGTGAATCGCTGTTCTGGCTGATCGTGCTCTTCGGAGCGGTCGGCGCGATGTTTCCGGCTGAGGCGGTTTGTAGGCTGGTTGAGTAAGTAGGGCATTGCAATAATTTCCAGGGATCGGTTATTCGATCCCTTTATTTGAATCTAAAACAGACCTTCAACCACAGTCATTTCACTTGACCTCCAATGACAGACCTCGATTTGCGCGTCAAGCGCCCGCTCAAAACAACCAGTGAAATCGACTGGCCCGCCTGGACTAGCGAGGCGAAAGTCATTGCCGACACGCTTAAAAACAGTGGCCTGCAAGACAAGAGCGTAGCCATTGAGATCGGCGTGGATGCCGCGGTGCTCTCGAAGGTGCAGACGGGTCAGGCGAGGCTGTCAGAGCCCCACATGGACGCGCTGATGGACGCGTGCGGGTCGGAGGCGTGGTTGCATTACTGGCTGCTCAAGCGTGGTTACGACCCGCGTTGCCTGCGTCGTATCGAAACCGATCTCGAGAGCGAGAACCGTGTTTTGCGTGATCGCCTCGAATCAATCGAGCGAGAGCGTGAAGTCGAGCTTCGGCTGTATTCAAAAATCCGGGTTGCTTCGTAGCTAAAAAATTTTGCCCTTTTGCGAATGCGTGGAAGGGAACTGACAAAGCGGGAAAAGCATGAACGCATGGATCGATAAATGCCATTTCGGCGATTGCCGCGACACCATGCGCCGCATGATCGCTGATGGTGTGAAGGTGCAAACGATCGTCACGTCGCCGCCGTATTGGGGCCTTCGGGATTACGGCGTTGACGGGCAGATTGGGCAGGAAGCGACTTTGCCGCAATTCATTGCTCGTCTGGTCGATGTGTTCGAACTGTGCCGCGAACTGCTCGCCGACGACGGCACCGCGTGGGTGAACATGGGTGACGCCTACGCCGGATCGTGGGGCGCGCAGAGCCGTGAACATGCTGGCAAACATGCGCCGAACGTCTCGGCGATCAGCGCCAACCAGGTGAAGGCCGCGCAGATTCGCGCATCCGGTACCGGCAATCTCGCCCGCACACCGGGCCTCAAAGCAAAGGATTTGATGGGCCAGCCGTGGCGCCTCGCGTTCGCGTTGCAGGACGCGGGGTGGTATTTGCGCAGGGACATCATTTGGAGCAAACCCAATCCGATGCCTGAATCGGTGACTGACCGCCCGACGACCGCGCACGAATACCTCTTTCTACTGACCAAATCGGAACAGTACTTCTACGATGCTGACGCCGTAAAGGAGCCTGCTGTAATGGGTATAGAGCCCCGCGGCGTCGGCTTTGGTTTCGGTACCGACGCCGAGCAGCGGGCGCGGGGTCGCGTAACTGCGCGCGACAGTTTCAAGCGCGAGAGCAGCAAGCGCGCAGCGGTGCACCCGGGCCAATCGACCGGCACTCACCGGCCAGACCGCGACGATACGTTGCCGAACGGTTTCCGTAACCGGCGTTCGGTTTGGACTATAGCCACCCAATCTTACAGCGGCGCGCACTTCGCCACGTTCCCCGAAGCCCTGGTCGAGCCCTGCGTAATGGCCGGCTCTCGCCCTGGCGACATCGTATTTGATCCGTTCTTCGGCAGCGGCACGACCGGATCGGTTGCACAACGGCTCGGGCGCCACTGGATTGGTTGCGAGTTAAACCCCGCTTATGAGCCGCTGCAGCGCGACAGATTGCGCCAGCATGGCCTTGCATTGGAGATCGCATGAGCCCCGAACATAAAGCCCTTCGCGCCTGCGCCGACTATGCACGGCTGCACATCGAGATTAAGCGGTTGACGCTCGAGATGGGTGAGGCGCTCGATCGTTGCCCTGGCGTCTCTGGCAACCGCCTCCCCGCCGACTGGCTGACGTGCACCGGGGAAGAGGCAGCGGCACACCACGGGGACGCTACGCACCTGAAAGAAGCCTATACACCCAAGATTGAGGGCGACCAGTACGAACCCCATCAGGTTTGGATGAGCGATTTTGAGATCCGCGAATACCTCGCCGCCTGCCCGCACTGCCTCGCCGCTCACGAAGCCATTCAGGCCCGTAAGGCGGCTCGCAAATCGCTGGGTGCGGCTAAGCGGGCTATTACGATGATTGGGCGCGCGGCGGCACGCATGGAGATCGCTTGAACGACCTCCCAACCCCTTTAATGCCGGCTGACTGTGACTTGAGGGATTTTGCCTTCATGCCGCTTGACATCCAGCGTCTGCGCCGCAGCAAAGCCTGGCTCAAAGCCAAGCGCAATCCTGCGCTCGCGTTCTACATGATCAACCTTTGGACCGCTGCTTGGCATGACGTTCCCGCCGGGTCGCTTGAAGATGACGACGACGTGCTGGCCGATCTGGCGATGTGCGATCCCATTAAATGGCCGAAGGTGAAGGCCGATGTGCTGCATGGATGGGTTAAGTGTAGCGATGGGCGACTCTATAACCCAACCACATGTGAAAAGGCGCGCGAGAGCTGGGCATCTAAAGCCGAACGACTTGAGAAAGATGCCAATGAACGCGAGCGTAAGCGCCGCGAACGCGAAGAGCGCAGCACCATGTTTGCCGCTCTCCGCGAGGTGAATATCGTGCCGGCATGGAATGTCACCACGCGCGAACTGCGCGCTCTGCACTCCTCACATGTCACAACTGGTCACACACCTGTCCGCGTGACAGGTCCGGACAGTCACGGCGATACGCCGGAGGAGTCACGGCTAAGACAGGGACAGGGACAGGGACAGGGACAGGGACAGGGAGACTTAAACCCCGTAGAGCCGCCGTCGGAAATCGAAAGCCCAACACGCGCGGTAGACCTGTCGATTGCCATGCGTCAGTTCGGAATTCAATCGAACCCATCCGACCCGCGCTTGCTCACCCTTGCCGAACAAGGGGTAACCGTCGAGACGATGCGCGCTGCGGCAGAAGCGGCGAAGAAGGCTAAGCCGGACGAGGCGATAGCCGTCGGCTACGTGGTTTCGATCCTGCAGCGCTGGAGCAAGGAGGCTGAAAACTTGAACGCGGGCGGCGCTCGACCTCCGCCACAGCGAGGCAACGCACGAGACGAATCACGAATGGCAGCGGCGGCATCAATCGGACTAGGAGGAAAAAATTATGACGAATCTGGCTACATCGACGGCGACATCCGGGAAATTTCCTAACCCGATGGATTGGCTGTTTGGCGAACTGCATGGGCTCTTTGGCAACAAGCTGCTGGACGCGTTCCGCAGCGGGCATACGGTAGACGGACTGGATACCGGGATCGAGAACATGAAGCGAGTGTGGGCGGAAAAGATTCGCGCCAACGATTTGAAAATGGCTGACGTTCGCGCTGGCCTGAAAGCCGCCGAGCGCCTCAAGTGGCCACCGACGTGGGGCGAGTTTCTGGAAATCTGCAAGCCGTCGGTCAACATCGATGCCGCGATTTACGAAGCCATCGAACAAATTCGGCTTCGGCAGCAGGGCGAAGACCAGTGGAGTAATGCGGCGTTTTACTGGGCAGCGATCAAGGTGGGCGAGCGCGACATGCTAGGCCAGACGTTTAGCCAGATCAAGCCGCTGTTTGAGCGCGCGCTGAAAGTCGTTTTGAGCGGCGAGGTATTGCCGGTTCCGCCCCGCGTAGCCCGCCTGGAAGCGCCCGAAAAAACGCCCGAGCAGATGGAGCAAGACCGGTTACGCATCGATGCCATCGCCCGCAAAGCGTACACGCCGGCCAAATCCGTGCGCGAGGTCATGGGAAACATCGGTTGGGCACGGCGGATCGTTGAAGACAACCAGGCTGGCGGAAAAGTTCCGCTGAACAAACTGCGGATCGCGCGCGAGGCGATATTCAACGTGACAGGCGTCGAAGCATGACCCTCCGCCCCCCCACCAAAGCCGCAGCGAAGCCGACCAAATACCGCAACAAGGTGGTTGTGATGGATGGCCTGAAGTTCGACAGCAAGCGCGAATACGCGCGCTGGCAAGAATTGAAGCTGCTTCAAAGCGCCGGGAAGATCCGCAATTTGGTTCGGCAAGTCGAATTCAAGCTGGCGCCGGCCGTTTCGATCAAGGGCAGAAAACGGCCGGCGTTGAAATATATCGCTGACTTCGCCTATGACGATGGACCGCAATGGGTAATCGAAGACGTGAAGGGAAAGATAACCGAAGGCTACCGCATAAAGCGACACCTCATGGCGGTGATGGGCTTTCAGATATTGGAGACCAAATGATGGAACAAGAGCTGACCGATTGGTTTGGACCAGACATGCGCCCTGTCCACCCCGGCGTCTACGCGACCGAGTTTGTTGATGGCCTGGATAAGGGCTTCTCACGCTGGGTCGGTGGCCGCTGGGGCAACCAGTACTCGACGCCGGAAGCCGCTGCGATATGTGGCACTGCTGGTGCTCAAAACAAACGCTGGCGCGGGCTGGCGAATAAGCCGGAGGTGAATCATGGCTGAATTAACAGGGTGGTTCGCTGCTGATATTTTGCCGAGCCGAAAAGGATGGTATGAAACGCGGTTCTCGGTCGGGGAAGCCGAACTCCGATATTTCGATGGCGCCTCCAATTGGTGGATGCTTGAAGAAAATGGCGAGAAAATCGTCAAATCGTGCTTTGGTCTGAACGGGGGAGTTGCTTACTTGGACCGGGACGAAGCATGGCGCGGCCTCGCATCCGATCCTGCAAAGGGAGCAAATCATGACTGATTCAGTACGAGACCAGATCACGAGATATTTGCAAGTCGCGCATCTGGCGTCGCGCAATGAGATTTTCCGTGACGTCGACGCACCGGCAAACACGATCAACAAGTCGCTCGATCGACTGCTGAAGGATGGTTACGTCGGTGGCTGGCCGGATAAGTTCGCGGACTCGATTACGGGACGCGAGGCGACGCATTATTTCCGCACGCTTAAACCGTTTCCAGTGACAAGGGCGGTCATTCAACATGCACCGGCCCCGCTGGCGCGCTCGGTCGTAACTCGGCATGCCGAACAAGCCTCGCGCGCGCCTACGGATTTGATCAATGCTTTTAGCAGGATGGTGGCTCTATGACTCGCAAGCCTCGCAAAAAGCTCGGGCGCACCCGCATCGAGGTCGACGTGTTCAAGTTCCTGAAACCCGGCGAAGTCTTGTCAATCGAGGAATTCGCCGGACTATCCGGCTTGACTGGCAAAACCGCACGCAATCGACTTCTCGAATTTGAGGCCGACGGAATCATCCGTCGCGAATACGGACGCCGCAGACACACGAACGCATTGTGCTTCCGACTCGCAGCCGAGCGGCCGGTTCGCAACGCAGAGGGTAACGATTTGCTGCGCCAGTGCTTTTTTGAGATGTGTCGGCGCGGGAATGGATCGAACATAGGAGTCGCAGCATGAACGCTGATCTACCCGCAGGCAGCCTAGTCGAGCGCATGACGCGCGGTAAGTCATACACGACAACCGAACTCGGGAAGTTGTTTGGCACAAATGCCAAGGGCGTTACACCGACGCTCACGGCAGCCATGAAGACAAAGCAGATCGTCGGCGTGAAGCTGGGCGAAGGCTACAAGGTGTCGACTCGGTATTACGTGGCAGGAACTGAGCCGAAGCCAGTCGAAGAGAAGGCACCGCAAGTGCATCGCTGGCAGGTTGGCGAATTGACGGGGTATGACCGTGGCAATCGGGAGTTTCAGGAGTTGGCGCGGATTGGGCGGGGTGCGCGATGAACTGCAAACCAGGGGATTTGGCGGTAATTCTTGGTCCGATTCCGGAATTCCGCGACAGAATTGTCAAGGTCGAGCGATTCGTTGGAACAAGCATCGAGTCAATCAGTACTGGCGACCATTGGTTGGTTAGTGGGCATTTCGGCGTTGACACGGTGCGCGCAGGGATATCGAAAATTTTCCTTTGGCCTGACGAATGGCTACGCCCTATCAGCGGTGTTCCACTCGCCGACGAAGTAACGAACGAAGAGCGGGTGAGCGCATGACCAACCCCCAAAGCACAGACGGCTGGATCCCTTGGAGTGGCGGGGAGTGTCCGATTGCCAAATCTGAGAAGGTTACCGTGAGGTTGCGATCGGGGCGCGAAACTCAGCGCGGACAGTATGCATGGACTTTGCGCTGGAATCGTCTCGAACTAGACGGCGACATCGTGGCTTATCGGGTGATCGAATGAGCGACAAGCAGGTTTTCCGCCTCGTTCATTCGACCGCGCGTCAGATGGCGTCTCGCGCCTGCATCCACGCACCCGACGGCTTCGTGGTCGAAATCAAGCCCGCGCCCAAGTCCCGTGATCAGGAAGCGCGCTATCACGCGATGATCGGCGACATCGCCGCGCAGGTAACTTTGCTCGGGCGAGCGTGGGATCGAGAGGATATGAAGCGGCTGCTGGTCGACCAGTTCGTGCGTGACATGGCGAACATGCAAACGCCGTTGCGCAATAGCGGATCGGTGGTTCCGAGCATCGACGGTACGGGCATTGTGCAGCTCGGCGTGCAAACGCGAAGCTTTCTTAAAGCGGAGGCGAGTGCGTTTATCGAGTGGCTGTTCAGCTTTGGCGCAGAAAACGATGTGCAGTGGTCTGAAACGGCGGCGCACGGTTATGAGGCGATAGCGGGAGAGTTTGCATGAAGCCGAAAAAGCACCTAGCCACCCGCATCGCCGACATTGCCGAGACCTATCGAGATGATGATCTGATGCGGTGCGCAATCGAGGTTATCGGCATGCGCGACGAACTACAGCGCACCCGCTGGGACCGAGCGCGTGAGTGGACGCTTCTCGCCTTTATCGGTGCGTGGGGCCTGCACACCATATGGGCCGAGGTCGCGAAATGGCTCTGAATCGAAAAACACCGATGAACCGAGGCACTTCAACACTCGCTCGAACCGGATTTAAACGCCCCGAACCACGCTCCCTCAACCCCCATAGCGGAGAGGTTGTACGCAAAGGGATGAAGCGCTCGCGCAAGCGGCCGACAGTTGCTGAGGGATCGAAGTATCTGACGGCTTGTCGCGGCGAAGCATGTTACCTACGGATGCGCGGCTGCCTGGGTGGTGGTGAGACGGTTGTCCCGTGCCACTCGAATCAGGCTCGCCACGGAAAAGGCATTGGAATCAAGGCGAGACACGAATTTACCGTGCCCGGATGCGCGAATTGCCACGCCCTAATCGACCAAGGCCCGGGGCTTCGTGAGCATAAGTTTGCCGTTTGGGATGTCGCATATGAGGAATGGCAGCCGCGACGTGCGGCAAAGATGGGCATCAATCAACCTGAGATGGAGGCGGCATGAACGCAAACTGTTTCAAGAGGCTCCTGATCGAGCTGGACCACACCGCAGCGGCAGAGCATTCAATCGTCAATCACCACGTCGACGGCATGGAGTACCTGTGTCTGCACCGTTCCGACAAGCTGACAGTGAAGCTGTACTTCATCGACCCGACGAACGTCGCGCGTCCGGAGAACGCCTATCTGGTGACGCCGCACACGCACCGCTACTCATTCGAAAGCACCGTTCTTGTTGGTCGGCTCCAGCATCTCACATTCGGCCAATGCACCGGATCGCGTTATGACGTCTCAGAGTATTCGCCGGAAACGCGAACCCGTTCCAGCCTCGGCGAGTGCGACCTTGAAATCAGGAGCCGCGACTTACATGGCGTCGGTAGCGATTACTGGTGCGGCATAAGCGATATTCATACGCTGATCGTGCCGAATGATCCTGTGCTGCTTGGCCTGGTTCAGTTCGGAGATGCCGCCGAGACATCGACCGTCTATCTCCGCAAAGGGGCGCGGATGGACTATCCGCAGTCGCGCAAGCCGACGGCAGACGAAGCGCTAAACCTGCGCAATCGTGCGCTTGAAATGATGGAGGCAGCATGACATTCCACTGGCCACAAATCGCGTGCCTCATTGTTATCGGCATTGCTTCGATGCTTCTTAGATCGCGCGTCGAACGGGCCGGGGTGAATGCAATGTCGAGAGGCGGCCTCGCATTCCTTGGGTGCGGGCTGTTGATGACGATTGCCGGAATCGTACTGGGAGGGCTTCATGGTTGATATCGACGCACTAGAAACGTTGGCGAAGGCGGCAAGCCAGCGAAAGTGGCATGTTGCGCCACGAGTAGCGACATATCGAGTCTGCGATTCCGATCCAGCCCGGCAGGCACAGTTAGAGGCGCTCGGCTTGGATCGTTTCGATGCTGTTTCGGTAGGAACGCCTAACGGTCAGATCGCTATGGTGCCGTTGGACGAATCAAGCAGCGAGAATGCCGCCTACATTGCCGCAGCCCAACCAACCGCCATCCTCGAACTCACCGCCGAAATCCGCAAACTCCGCACTCGCCTAGAAATCAACGAGCACTCAATCGACGGCATTGCCGCTCGCGATGAAACTATTCGGGGGCTGGAGATGGACAATGCGCGTATGCGAGGAGCGCTGCAAACGCCGCTGATGACACGCATCCACCGCAACGCGTGGCACAGCAACGGATTCGAAGGGTTGATCGACGCGCGCGTGGCCGAGGAAGCTTTCATGGATGGCGCCGAGAAGGTTCTCGTCTACTACGGCGAGGCACACATTTTTACGACTTTGGCGGAATTTATGGGGGCGCATACGAAATGAAAACAGCTATCTATATAGAAGACGGCGTTGTGCAACTGGTGCTGACGCCAGAAAGCGACTTCGAGAGGAACGCAATGCGATCGTTTGAGGACAAGGCGATCGACGCCAAGATTTTCGCGGGGGCATTTTACGATTGTCGCGGCGGCTGGACCAGGCAGACCGAGGCAAATCCCAATCTCATCCCGGCCAACTCCGGTGAGCGCAGCTTAATCGTGCGCGTCTCAACAGTGGGGGGGGGATGAAAGCCTGTGGCGACTGCGAATACTTCGACGGCTTCAACGACGATTGCCTGAATCGCAACAGTCCGCGATTCCAGACGACTGGCGGCGATGAAGCTTGTGCGGAGTTCCATCCGGACACGACCAAGGTTCGGCAGTGTCTCGCGTGCGGTGCGCCGGCGCATGAACAGCATTGCGGGGGTTGAGATGAATGCGCTCCGCGGTCGCATTTCCATCGATGGCATTGAATACGAAGGTGATTGGACATTTGCCGACAGCGCCGACAGCGCCGACAGGATGCCGGCTCACGAGTACCCAATCACATGGGCGCAGCCGGATCCGCTTGTCATGACAATGCGCATCTCGCAGCGCGATTCAAGGCGGCTTGATAAGTTTTGGGAGAAATTCGGTCTGATCAGAACCATCAAGCGCGAGCGCCTCCCGTTTGCTAGATCCGCGAGCATGCGCCGTTTGCGGCGACTGAAGTATCGGAGGAAGCCGCTTTGACCTTCAACAAGCGCGATGACTGGGGTAACCGCGAATGGGAGCGCAGCCAATCAGCCGAAAGCGTAGCGATTCGCCGGCAAGAGGAAGAAATGTCAGCGCGCGGAAGAACGTGCATCGGCTGCGCGAGCTATATAGAGCAGCGGATCGTCGATGTCTGTTTCATGCAATGTAAGTTGGACCCGAAGAAATATTGGCTGGAAGATTACAAAAGCCGTAGATGCGACCTGTACTCAGAGAGGGGATAGCGATGGAAAAGGCGGCTGACTGGTTGAATCACGAGATCCGAAATTGGGTCCGCTGGTGTTACTCCGGGCCATACCCGGGCCCGCTGCCGCCGACGCACTGCACATCGCTCGAAGGCGGCTATGTCAGCGAGGCCTATTGGGGCAGCGAGCCCGACGACCGGCCGCCTCCAATCTTCGTCGAGCACGCTCTGATAGTTCAGCGCGTATTCGACAGCCTCACGCTGATCGAGCGGCTGACGGTGAAGGCGGAATACATCAACGTGTACGACTCCAAGCGCTGGCGCGAGAACGGGCTTGCTGCGGCAGCTCGGTACGTCGGCGTGTCGGTTCCAGCGTATGAGGCGATGATTCTTCGGGCGCGGCAGGCTATTGCGAGGGCTTTCGGGTGAAATATGCTAAGGAGGTGATGTCTTTGTTGGCCGCGTATCCTGGCCGGGAATTCAGGATGCGCGAAATCATCAACTCTATCGCCGGCGCGTATGCCGAGCCCAAGATTCGGAAGCAAGTCCATATTGGCGTGTGGCGCGTTTTGCAACTTCTGGCGGACTCGAAGCAGGTAATCATCCGCAAAGGGGCGGGCAGTGGCGCGGGCGACAAATACGCTTGGCATACCGAATCTCACAATACGGAAAAAGCATTACACGAGGATTTGAAAAGCATTTCATAGTGCATTACATTGGCGGTGGGGAAGTGCCTCTGCGCGAATCGCATGGCGCTTCCAGCATAAATCGACCGCAAGATTGGGCGGATTCACGAGCCCCGTAACGTGATTTGAAAGGCCTCGACGGTTCGCCGTTCGGGGCTTTGTTCGTTTACCGGCAGACGCCACGATGATCATCTCCCGCGATCTCATTTTTGGCCTGCCATTGGCACCGGTTCCCACGCTTGATCCAGTCAAGCTCAACGTCTGGCTATATGCCTGCGTGATGCTGGCTGCCGACGCCGGCCTGATCGAAATGCCATTTGTCCCGAGCGACCGGCTTCGCGACACGCTCCAGGCCTATTTCGAAGCGCAGATTGACCATTACGACACGGTGGAATCGCTGTTTGGCGTGAGGCATTGACATGTGGCAGACATTCCAGGCGGTAGGCAGCGTGGCGATATTCTTCGGCGTGCCGCTGCTCGCGTTCCTGCTCTTTGTCTGTCTGCTCGGAAGGCTTGGGCGCCATTGATGCCAGCCACCGAACCCACCAGCCAAGACGAGCCAGTCTACGGCTGGAGTCGGCTGCCGAGCGTGATTCCGTTTGAGTATGACGCGGATGGCGAGCGCAGGGTGATTGAGGAAATTGTGATGGGTGGCGACGCAAGTATTGAAGGCTGGGACGGCCTCGGTGATTAACGAAGGCTGGGATTTGTAGCACTTTTGCGCATGGCGATTGTCGTGGGTTTTCAGGTCCTAAATGCGAGCGCATCCGCAAATGGCCATCGCCATCCGCAAGGGCGTGATGAAATGCCGGATCGGCAAGAAGCTATGCCCATAAGGTGCGCCCGGACGCGGGATGCCGTCTCCTCACGAAACGAGGGCTTTCACGCAAGCTGCAGCGCGTAGGCCCGCTACGCGGAGCAAACCCATGCAGCTTACTTGAAAGCGTAGCCGCAACGAAGAGTGCCCACAGCGAGTTAAACGCGTCGTAATGGCGACGGCTTGTCGGCGTGGCGATGCTTTCAACCTTATCGGATCTCATGCGCATATTCATCATCGGAAAGACGACCGCCGAGACGCCGCAAGGCACCGTGTGGGAAGTCCAGGGCGTGTTCGCAACCGAGGATGAGGCCGTTGTGGCCTGCCTGCCGGGCGAATGGATCGGGCCGCTTGAGGTAGGTGTTCGCGTTCCCGATCAATCGCACGCGTGGCCCGGTGCTTATTATCCGCACGAGCCGGTTCAATGACCGTCGATAACCCGAATCTACGCATTCCCTATAGGCCGGCTCCGCAGAGTGGTGCGAGGATCGTAGAAACGCCGCAGTCACTGTGCCGCCGTGAATCTCAAGCCATCGAGCAGAATAGCGACGTGGTGCTGGCGCCAAACCAGATACGTCAGATCGCCGAAAGCTGGCACGCCGACCAAGAAAAGATCAAATACCTCGAATCGCTGCTCGTCCGCATGGGTCGAGCGTAGCAAATCCATCTCCTCCAGGCTGAAAAGCTCGGATTCGCCCGCATCAGTAATGGTGTGGGATTTTTTATTCGCCCCGGCCGGCGGTGGGTAGAAACACCGGCAGTTACCGCCGAAACGTAAGCCGTCCTCTTGCGGCGCAATGCCGCCATATAGGCGACGGGCGGTGACAACCCAAAGGATTATCGTGGCGCGCAACATCGATTGGGAAACGATCCGCGCCGAGTACGAAGCGGGTGCAACTCAGTCCGAGTTGTCGCGCAAGCACGGTGTGAGTCGGACCGCAATCCAGAAGCACATCGAGGCCGATGGCTGGTCCCAGGACATTGAGCCGGTCATTCAGCGCAAAGTTGCAGAGAAAGTTGCAGGCGTAGTTGCAGGCTGCAACCCTAAAAAAAAGGCTGAGGCGATTGATGCTGAAGCAACGCGTCGAGCTGATGTGGTTCAACGGCACCGCGATGAGTGGGACGAGCATAAAGGGATAGTTGATACCGCGATTGGCACGAAAGACTTCGAAACAGCCAAGCTCGCCAAGATCACAGCCGAGACATTGAAGATTCGGCAAGAGGCCGAGCGCAAGGCATGGGCCATCGATACCCAGGTCGCGCCGGTCACGAATATCACGGTTAGCCAGATTGGCTCCCCTCAGGCGACCGTAGAAGAAATCAAGGATGTTCTGAAGGAGAACGCCGCCAGCACAAAGGTCTAGCATGGAATTCTCCGACAAAGAGCGGCGCTCATACCGCTCGCTGTCGATGGCTGACCTGTATTGGTTCACGCGCTGGATGTTCGTCAATCGCCGGGGGTACACCTGGCAGCAGGCGCAGCATCACGCGCTGGTCTGCGAAGCCCTGATGCGCGTGTTCCGCGGCGAATGCAAGCGCCTGATCATCAACATCCCGCCGCGGTACTCCAAGACGGAAATCGTCAAGAATTTCATTGGCTGGTCGCTCGGCCACAACCCCGATAGCGAATTCATTTACACGTCGTACTCAGGGCGACTGGCGGCAGCATCCTCATGGGATGTGCGCGGCCTGATTCAGGAGCCAGAGTATCGATCGATCTTCCCGGCTGTGCAGCCGCGAGACGATAGCCAGGCCAAGGATGAATGGCGCACGACAGCCGGCGGCATTATGTACGCGGTCGGCACAGGCGGAACGATCACTGGTTATGGCGCGGGCAAACATCGTCCGGGTTTTGGTGGGGCGCTACTGATCGACGATCCACTGAAGGCAGACGAGGCGCGCTCCGACGTCATCCGTCAGAACGTGATCGACTGGTTTCAGAACACGTTCGAAAGCCGGAAGAACAGCCCTGACACGCCGATTGTGCTGATTGCCCAGCGCTTGCATGAGAGCGACCTAGCTGGTTGGCTACTTGCCGGCGGCAATGGCGAGAAATGGGAGCACATTTGTCTCGCAGCGCTACAGGAAGACGGCACATCCCTCTGGCCCGAGAAGCATAGCATTGAAGAGCTGCGCCGTATGGAAGCGGCAGCGCCTTACACGTTCGCTGGGCAGTATCAACAGCGTCCAGCACCGGCTGAAGGCGGCATCTTCAAGCCCGATCAAATTCAAGTTATTGATGCATTGCCCTACGGCCACATTCAATGGGTGCGCGGCTGGGACTTGGCAAGTACAACCGATGGTGATTTCACTGCGGGCGCAAAGATTGGCCGGCTGCCTGATGGCCGATTCGTGATTGGAGACATGGTGCGACTGCGCGTCGGTCCTGATGAGCGCGACGCCGCCATGGTCAATACCGCATCGCTCGATAGCGTTTCGACCAAGATCAGCATTCCGCAAGACCCAGGGCAAGCCGGCAAAACCCAGGTTCTGTATCTGACGCGCGAGCTCGTCGGATACTCAGTAGAAAGCTCGCCCGAATCCGGCGACAAGGTGACGCGCGCTGAACCGTTCGCCGCACAGGTCAACGTCGGCAACGTGGTGATGCTCCGCGGCGGCTGGAACACAGCTCTGATCGATGAAATGCGCATGTTCCCGAACGGCACCTTTGATGACCAGATTGATTCTCTTTCGCGCGCCTTCTCACACCTGATTGGCGGCGGTCTGTCTCAGTGGGCTAAGTTAGCCGGTTAAATTCACGCAGGGCATGCGCTCTTGCAAGCAAGGATTCACTCCCAATGTCGAGAAAGCCGAAAAGCACTGCTCGACAAGCCCAAGTTGCGCCGGTTCGGCAGAGTACCAACGATAGCTTCCAGAACGCACAAGCTCGGTTAGGTTGGGGCACGGATAACCAGTCGTCGTTTTCGAATTACGCGCTGTCGTATCAAAGCCGCAATCGCATTGCGATGGAGGCGGCTTACCGTGGTAGCTGGATCGTTCGCGCAGCGGTAGATGCAATGCCGGAAGATATGACCCGGTGTGGTATCGAGATGTCAGGCATGGAGCCTGACGATATCAGCCTGATCGAGCGCGACATGATGCGCTTGGCGATCTGGGATCGGCTTTGCGACACTGGTAAGTGGGCTGCGCTGTACGGCGGCTGCTTGGCGGTGATGCTGATCGAGGGGCAAGACTTTTCGACGCCTCTGCGCGTAGACACCATCGGCAAAGGCCAGTTCAAGGGATTGCTGGTGCTGGACCGCTGGATGGTGTCTCCACCGGTTGGCGCTGTCGTCACCGACTACGGCCCCGACATGGGAAAGCCGGTGTTTTACGACGTGATCGCCGACTATGCGGCCATCCCGAAGGCGCACATCCATTATTCACGCGTGATCCGCCTGGACGGCATGGATTTGCCCTTCTATCAGCGCGTGAGCGAAAACGGCTGGGGCCTGTCGGTTCTTGAGCCGATGTGGGACCGCCTGATCGCTTTCGATAGCGCCTCTGTGGGTGCTGGACAGTTGATCTACAAGGCGCATTTGCGCACGTATCAAGTCGAGGGGCTGCGCGATATTATCGCCGCTGGCGGCCCCGCGCTTGCAGGCCTCAAAGCGCAAATGGAATTCACCCGCCTTGCCCAGACCAACGAAGGCATGACGGTGATGGACGCAAAGGATAAGTTCGAGGCGCACTCGTACACCTTCGCCGGCCTGTCAGACATGTTGCTGCAGTTCGCGCAACAGTTGTGCGGCGCACTCGGCACGCCATTCACCCGCCTATTCGGGCAGTCGCCCACCGGTTTAGGCGCGACGGGCGAAGGCGAGATGAAGCAGTACCACGAAAAGGTCAAGCAGG
>Ga0302220_10001536_pt1 | contig 17951 bp, 14 predicted proteins | sample II_Palsa_E1_3_FD_194572 | JGI IMG/M metagenome (GOLD analysis project Ga0302220, IMG submission 194572) | Peat permafrost microbial communities from Stordalen Mire near Abisko, Sweden - II_Palsa_E1_3 | ecosystem: Environmental > Terrestrial > Soil > Palsa > Peat permafrost | place: Sweden...
AACTATAGTTGAAGCCGCCGCCGATTTTCCAGGCCGAATCGATCTGATACGTCGTCCACGTATTCAACGCGTTGTGCGGCACGTTGGGCACTTCGCGGCCCAGCGCTTCGGGGTCGGTGGTGCTCACGATCTTGGCCAGCAAATGGGTGTAGCTGGTACTGAGTTCCCACTGCGGGCTGATATGTCCGGTAAGGCCCAGTTCGAGACCTTTGACGGCTTCGTCGAACGGCAGCTGCTGCACGGTGGGATCATCCGGATCGGCATTGCGTGCATTGGTCAGGTCGGTCTTGAAGACTGACCCGGTAATGTCCAGCAGACCATGCAAGGCGTCGATCTTCGCGCCAAGCTCGTAAGTCCTGTTTTTCTCGGGCGCGATACTGGCGTCAGTGGGGGCCAGCGTCAGGTATTCGATGGCCGGGTTGTACGACGTGCCGTAGGAAATGTAGTAACTCTGTGCTGCATCAGGCTTGTAGATCAACGCGGCACGGGGCGCCAGATCGATATAGTCCTGTTCGAAGTGTGTGCCAAGTAGCGAGTCGCTGAATTCAGATTTGAAGCGATCCCAGCGCAAGCCGCCACTGACATCCCATTGCTCGGCGAGCTTGATGGTATCGACGACATAAGCGCTTTCGTCGTCACCCTTCGCCTGTGGAAGCGAGTCAACGATGAGCGGCTGTATGTTCGGTTCGTGCGGATCAGGATCCAGCAGCGGCGTCGGCGGAATGATGTCGAGGCCGTTGACGTAGCGCGTGACGTCGGAATTTTCGTGGCTCAACTCGATGCCGGCAATGACCAGGTGGCTGAAAGCACCCGTGTCAAAACTCGACGTGACGTTGGCCTGGTCGATCAGGTTTCTCAGCTTCGTCGATGAGCTTGGCTGGTCGCGGGAAACCAGGATGTCGGACAGCGGCGTTCCCAGTGGGGGCGGCGGAACAAAGTCGTTGCCGAGAAACGGTGCGCTTGAAAAATACGAAGATTTGTAGTCACCGTATCGCAACGTGTTGCTGAACATCGTGTCGGCACTGAAGTCGTGTTCGAAGCGGATCGTTGCGATATTTACATTGGTCTTGGTACGGTCGTAGTCGAGCAGGCCGTAATAGTTTTCCCGACGGACCCTGGCCGGCGCATCGCCAATGAACGGGATGCCGTAATCAGGGATATTGTTTTCTTCCTGATAGAAGTAGCTCAGCGTCAATCGCGTTGGCGTACCGATGCCAAACTCGATCGAGGGTGCGATGCCGCTACGGCGATTCAGGACATAGTCGCGATCGGCAACATTCGAGTGCTCGTCCATCACATTCAGACGGGCGGCGGTCGTGGCACCGAGCGGGGTGTCGTAGTCGCCGGTGAAGCGCACGCCATCGTTGGTGCCGACCGAAATGCTGGCGTCGGCGAGTGGCGTAAGGTCCGGTGTCTTGCTTACCTGATTGATGACGCCTGCCGTCGAGCCGCGGCCGAAGAGTACGGACGAGGGGCCCTTGAGCACCGTGACGCTTTCAAGGTTGAAGCTGTCGCGCTCGTAGGTGCCCAGGTCGCGGATGCCATCCATGAAAAATGAATCCGGCACCGACAGGCCCCGAAGATTGATGCTGTCGCCGTGTTGGCCACCTTCACCGGCATTCAGCGTGATTCCGGGAACGTTGCGCAGTGCGTCTTGAACGCGCGTCACCCCCTGGTCGGTCATGGTGTCCTGAGTGATCGTGTCGATCGACTGGGGAATGTCGTGTGGCGATTCGACGTGCGCCCCGGTCACTTTGATCGGCGTAAGGTTCACCGCAGTCTGCGGGGTATTTGCCGTCGGCGCGGTGTTGCTTCCATTGGGGAGATCGTCACCCCAGGCATTGCACGAAACCACGCCGGTGATGGCCATTCCCAACGTTGTCAGGCGCAGGGCTTGCGGCGACATCGTGAATGTTGCGCGTTGTGGGGTCTGGCGGCGGGCGGTCATGGAGCTCCTGCGTAACAGTGAACTGTTTAAAGAGCCACAAAGGGACTCATCGACTCGCATACCGGGCGGCGCTCGCCCTTTCGCACCGATCTCCCCTGTGTCTCCCCCGGGGAGGCGACCGGATCGCTAAACGCTATCGCTAATCACTCTCATTTGCAACTGGTGATCGCCGACCGCAAGCGGCGCTGGACCCTCACACGCGGGAGAGGACGGCGGTGCTTTCGGCCAAGGGTGAGACGAGCCAGAAACCTCCGGTTGCCCGGAGTTTTCCTTGCGGCTCAGGACACGTCGCGAACGGACTGCCGTCCGGGTGGCCATTGGCGAGCGGCGATGCGCGCGTTTTAGCGACTGTCGATAAGCTCGTGACGGCGAACGATCAAAGCTTCCTGACGCAATCCGACAATGCCTGCCATGGCGTCAGATTCCAGTGGCCGCGCGCCTGTCCCGACGGTGACGGCAAGACGAACAGCTGCGTGCTTGCGATGGTTTGGGTTTGGATGCCGTAGTCGACAGCGTGGTCGAGCACGGCGCGGGCGGCATGTTTGCTGGTGAACGCGAGCAGGCGAGGTGCATAGCGTTCGATCTTGGCGATCAAGGCAGGTACGTCGAATGCGTCGCGTGGCAGTTCGTTGTCGTTGCCGGAGTGGCGCTTGGCCAGGTCGGTAAGGCCGATGCCGTAGTCGAGCAGTTGTGGGAATTCCGCCGGTGCCAGCTGGCGTGGGGTCAGGCTGGCCTCGAACAGCGCACGCCAGAACAGGTTGCCGGGGTGCGCGTAGTAGGCGCGCTCCATGGCGGAGCGTTTGCCGGCGGCGGTGCCGCAGAACACCAGCTTGAGCCCAAGCTGCAGCACATCGGGCAGGATCGGGCTTTCCTCGTCCGACTTTCCACGGAGCTGGCTTTCAGCAGGCAGCGACATCATGGTCGAGCAAAAAATCGGTGAACTGGAAGCGCCCATCGCGCAAGACGCTTTCGCCGCGACGAAGTTTGAGTGGCTGGCGGAACAACGGGCCGGCATAACTGAGCGTATGGAACTCGCCGCGTTCGCCGCACGGATCGACGCCTGCAGGCAGTGCGTCGAGCAGCGCGGCATCGTAGTCGCGGCCGCAATAGTCGGCGGGCAGCTGCTGGGTATCCACGCAGCACAACATGGCGCGGTGACCTTCGCTGACGAAACGCCGCGACAGCGCCGTGGTGTCCTCGCCCCACAACGGAAATACCGCGCGCCAGTTGTCGCGGCCGAGCTGGCGCACGCGGTAGTCGCGCACGTCTTCCAGAAACAGATCGCCGAACGCGCAATGGCGGATACCCGGCCAGCGCATACGCGCTTCGACAAATGCCCGTGCGTGGGCCTGCTCGTAGGCTTCGTTGCTGCCTGGCCAGTCCAGCAAGACCTCGACCAGCGGCAGGCCGAGCGCGGCGGTTTGCGCCAACAGCACGTCGCGCTGTACGCCGTGCATGGCCACGCGCTGATAGTTGCGATTGACGGTGGTGAGCAAACCGACCAGCTGCCACTGCGGATCGGCGCGCAGCCGCTGCAACGCCAGCAGGCAATCCTTGCCACCGCTCCAGGCCAGCAGGATGGGCGTTGTCATGGGGACTCCTGTGTCATCCGGCTCGGCCACGACAGCGTGGCATGCAATCGTTGCGCAGCATCGAGCCGAAAATCCAGCTGCATATCCAACGCCTGGGCCGCGGCACCGGCGAGCGCCAGGCCAAGTCCGGCATGCCCGGCATGCGGCGGCTGCTTGCGCCAGAAACGCTGGCCGAGGTTGTCCAGATCCTCGTCGCCGAGGCCTGGCGCGGCGTTGTCGATACTCAGTCCGGTTGCTGCCACGCGCAGCATCACACGGTCGCCTCCGGGCGCATAGGCGCAGGCGTTGCCCAGGAGGTTGCCGATGACCACTTCCAGCAACGCCGGATCGGTGTGCAGGCGTGCGGGCGGCGTGCCTTCGGTCTGCAACGTGATGCCGGAACGGGCGGCCGCGCTGTGCTGCCGCTGCAGTTGGCGATTCAACCAGGACGCGAGCGGAAGTGATTGCAACTGAGGTTGCTCGAGCCCTGATTGCAGCCGGGTCAGCAGCAGCAAAGCGGTCACGGTGGCTTCGAGTTCTGCGCCGATGTTGCCGACCTCGGTGAGTATCTCCGGCAGGCTGCGGCCGCTGGGATAGCGCACTTCGACTTCAGTCAGGGCGCGCAGCTCGGCCAACCTGGTACGCGTTTCGTGGGCCAGTCCGCTGGCGAACTGGCGCTCGCGGGCAAGGCCGTCGTCCATCCGTTCGAGCACGTCGTTGAAACGGGTCACCAGGGGGTCGAGTTCACGCATACCGCTGGCGGCAAGTCGCTGGCCGGGCGCATTGGGGCCGATGTCGTGCATGCGATCCACCAGCGCCGTCATCGGGCGCAGGCCGCGACGCACGATCAGTGGCACGGCAATCAACGCAATACCCAGCGCCAAGGCCGGGCTGAGTAGCAGGATCCAGTCGACCGCCAGATCGATCTGATAGAGCGCGTGGCGGTCCTGTTCGAACAACAGTGCGCAAGCGCGCGGTGCAGGGCCAGCGCTGGAGGCGCGAGGCTGCTGCCCGTCTGTGCCCGAGCCGGTGTTTGCACCAGGGGTGACGGTGAATGCCCATTGCACGGAGCCCAGATACTGATCGGCAAGGTGCAGCCTGGCAAAGCGTGGCTGCGGGCCGGCTGCCTGCGGCCAGTCCGCTGGAGTGATCGGTGGTGGCGGGGTGCTGTGTTGTGGCGGCATGCCTTCACAACGCAATTCGTAATAGGTCTGGCTTCCGCTGCCGAGCACGCCGGCTTCGAGGTGTTGATTACGGCCTGTGGGCGTTGCGATTCCTTCCAGTTCGATCGTGCTGCTCAGCGTGCTGGCCTGAGTCAGCAGGTTCTGCTCAAAGCGCTTTTCCATCTCATGGTCGATGCGCCAATCCATCAGCTTGGAGCCGCCGCCCAACACCAGCAGGCTGGTCACGACCAGCAGCGTGGAGATACGCGCGGAAAGGGAGGCCGGCCTCATGGCGATAAGAGCCTGTTCATGATCTCCCCGTGGCTCGCGTTGTCGATGAGTGACCGTCAGGTGGTAGTGCGTGGCGCAGCGCCTGACTGGACGTCAGGCCAAGCCGCGCGCTGCCGCATGGCGGCCACTCAACGGCAACCCTTCGGGCCGGGCCTGTTTGCGCGCAGGCCGGCGTCATCATTCGGTCGTGTACGGACGTACACTCCCTCGTTCTTCCTTGGCCTGCGCGCAAACAGATCCCGGCGCGGGCTACGGGGAGATCGTGAACAGGCTCTAAGATCATGGGATCAGATAACCCGCGCCACGACGCGTTTCGATCAGGCCGGGCAGGCCCGCGGTGTCCAGCTTGCGGCGCAGTCCGAACACCAGCACCTCGACGCTGCGGTCAGAGACTTCGCTGTCGCCGCCGGCAGTGCGTTCAAGGATCTCCAGTCGACTGAACGCCCGGCCTTGATGGCGTAGCAGCAGGCCCAGCACGGCGAATTCGCGCGGAGTCAGTGGTAGTGGCTGCCCGTTCACGCTGGCGCACTGTGAGCGGGGGTCCCACGACAGCGGGCCATGGCTGAGCGCCAGCGGTTGCGCCTGCTGCGGCCGGCGCGCCAGCGCATGCAGGCGGGCGACCAGCTCATCGAAGGCAAAGGGCTTTACCAGATAATCGTCGGCACCTGCGTTCAGCGCCTCGATGCGATCGGGCACCTGATCGCGGGCGGACAGCACCAGTACCCGCGGGCGACGACCGCCGGCGGGGAGACTGCGCAGTACGCCGATGCCGTCGAGTCGGGGCAACATCAGATCCAGCACGACCAGTTCGTAGTCGTAACTGGCCAGGAAACCGCAGGCTTCCACGCCGTCGCCAGCCGCGTCGACGGTGAAGCCGGCGCCTTGCAGCCCGTGTCGCAGGGTCTGGCGCAGGCGCTCGGAGTCTTCAACCAGCAACAATTTCATAACGGGGTTCCCTGAATTGGACCAAGCCTAAAGCAGATGCGGCATGATTTTCGCGTTGCCGGGAGTTCGGATGGCGGGACCGCGAAATGGTTCATCGACAGTTCGCATGCGCAGCCGCTATAAAGATCGTCTATTTGGGGAGTATGTGGTGAGTGAAGAAATCCTGATCAACGTGACCCCGCGCGAAACGAGGGTCGGCGTGGTCGAGAACGGCATGCTGCAGGAAGTGCACGTCGAGCGTGCTTCCAAGCGTGGCTATGTCGGCAACGTGTACAAGGGCCGGGTGCAGCGAGTGATGCCCGGCATGCAGGCAGTGTTTGTGGAGATCGGGCTGGAGCGCGCGGCATTTCTGCATGCCTCGGACATCGTGCGGCCGGCACTGCCGGCGTCTGCTGAAGGCGTCGAGTCGAGCGGCAACGGCAATGGCAACGGCAACGGTCATATCCCTTCCATCAGCGAACTGGTGCATGAAGGCCAGGAAATCGTGGTTCAGGTGGTGAAGGATCCGATCAGCACCAAGGGCGCGCGGCTGTCGGCGCACCTGTCGATTCCCTCGCGCTATCTGGTACTGCTGCCGTACGCTCGTACGCTGGGCATTTCCGCCCGCATCGAGGACGAGGTCGAGCGTCAGCGGCTGAAAGACGTGCTGGGCTCGCTCATCGGTGACAACCCGCTTGGCTACATCGTGCGTACCAATGCCGAGGGCCAGAGTGCCGAGTCGCTGGCATTCGACGTGGCGTACCTCACCAAAGTGTGGCGGGTGGTGCAGGAGAACATGGCCAAGGCCAAGGTGGGCGAGCGCGTCTACGAGGAGCTGTCGCTACCCTTGCGCAGCCTGCGCGACATGCTCAATGACGATATCGAGAAGGTGCGGGTGGATTCGCGCGTCACGTTCGAGAAGGTCGTCAAGTTCGTGCACAAGTTCATGCCGAGTCTGGATGATCGCATCGAACACTATGACGGCGAGCGCCCGATCTTCGATCTTTACGGGGTCGAGGACGAGATGCAGCGCGCCTTGAAAAAAGAGGTGCCGCTGAAATCCGGCGGCTACCTGATCGTCGACCAGACCGAGGCGATGACCACCATCGACGTCAACACTGGCGCCTACCTGGGCACGCGCAACCTGGAGGAGACGGTCTATCGCACCAACCTGGAAGCGGCGCAGGCGGCAGCACGGCAGCTGCGGCTGCGCAATCTGGGCGGCATCATCATCATCGACTTCATCGACATGATCGATGAGGAGCACAAACGCCAGGTGCTGCGGATGTTGAACAAAGGGCTGGCGCGCGACCACGCCAAGACCACGGTGTACCCGATGTCGGCGTTGGGGCTGGTGGAAATGACCCGCAAGCGCACCACCGAAAGCCTGGCGCGCCAGCTATGCGAACCGTGTGCGACCTGCAACGGCCGCGGCGTGCTGAAGACCGCCGAAACGGTGACCTACGAAATCTTCCGTGAGATCACCCGTGCGGTGCGCCAGTTCAATGCCGAGAAGCTGCTGGTGATGGCGAATCCGCTGGTGGTCAACCGGATTCTGGAGGAGGAATCCAGCGCGGTCGCCGAATTGGAAGAGTTCATCTCCAAAAGCATACGCTTTCAGGCTGAAGAGCATTATTCGCAGGAACAGTTTGATGTCGTCTTGCTGTAAATCTGGTCCGGATGGATTCGCGTGAACGCGTGGTGGCGGCGTCAGCTGCATCGCTGTGCCCGCGCGCTGGGCTGGACCGCTGGTGTGGCGGTGATCCTGTTGGCTGTGCTGATGGCGCTGACCCAGTTGCTGTTGCCATTGCTGGCGCGGCATCCGCAATGGGTGGCGGCGCAGCTCAGTCAGCGCTTGCAGCGGCCGGTAAGCTTTGCTTCGCTGGAGGGTCGCTGGACCGCGTCTGGCCCGTTGTTCATCATGCACAGCGTGGCGGTCGGCGCGGCGGCGGGAGAAACGGGCGATGTGCTGCAGCTTCCCGAATCCGAATTGAGACTCGACTTCGGTGGCTTGCTGTTCCCCTCGCGGCACCTGCTCAATCTGTATGTGCGCGGTCTACAGCTGGATCTGACCCATGATGCCGACGGCGGCTGGCACGTCAACGGGATTGGTCTGGCCGGTGGCGCGAATCGGCAGCCGCTTTCGCTGGGCCGCCTTTCCATCGACCTCTGGCTGGAGGACCTTCGGGTAGTCATCACCGACGTCAGGCCCAGCAAAAGCTACACCTTGCTGGCCAGCCGGTTTCGACTGAGCTGGCAGGGCAACCAGGTCAGGATCGGTGGCTTGCTGCGTCGCGCAGGGGAGACGGCGGCCTTGCGCACGGCGGGCCGTTTTCGCGCGGACGGAAGTTCCGGACAGCTCTGGGTGGATGTCGGTGATGTCGATCTCAAACCGTTGCTGGATGGCATCGATCTGGACGGCTATATGCCGCAGGGCCACGGTCGGCTGGCAACGTGGCTCGATTGGCACAACGGCAGGCTGACCGACAGCGTGACCCGCTTCGACCTGGACAAACTGGCGGTGACCGCCCCGGGTGGTGCCTCCGCCAGCGTCACGGCCTTGCATGGGCTGGCCGGATTGCGTCGGATCGGCGATGGCTACGAAGTGCGCTGGGCCGGCGACGATGGCAGCGCGTTGGCGCTTACCCTGCATCAGCCTGGCAGTGAGCAGGCCAGCGTCGGCGTGGCCGCGCGCGAACTGCAGCTGGCGCCGTTCCTGCCGTGGCTGGCGCTGAAACCGGATCTTGCGCCGGCCTTGGCACAATGGGTTGGCGGTGGACACCCGCGCGGTGACCTGACCCGTGCCGCGCTGCAGTGGAACCAGGTCGAAGGGCTGAAAGCTGTCGATATGACCTTCAGGAACCTGGGTATCGACGCCGTCGGCACGCTGCCAGGCGTTGATCAGCTGCAGGGCGAGTTGCGCGGCGATGCTGAAGCGTTGTCACTGGAACTGCCGCAGCAAGCCAGCACGGTGCAATTTCCGCGCTTGTTCCGTCAGCCGTTCGCGCTGTCGGAACTGGCCGGTACGCTGGCGTTCTGGCCACAGGACGGCGACTGGCACATCGGCGTCGATATGCTCGATTTTGTCGGTGCCGGCTACGCCGGTCATGCGCGTGGTGAGGTGACCTTGCCAGCGCAGGGCAAGCCGTTCCTTGAGCTGTACGCCAACCTGGATCACGCCGTTGTGCCTGCGGCCAAATTGTTCTGGCCGAACTCGATGCCGCCGGCCACGATCGCATGGCTCGATCGCGCACTGGTGAGTGGCAACGTCGACCAGGCGCAGGTGCTGGTGCGCGGTGATCTGGCGGACTGGCCATTCCATCACAACGAAGGTCGTTTTGAGGCGCGGGCGATGATCAGCGCCCTCACGTTCGATTACGGCAATGATTGGCCGCGCGCCGAAGGTGTCGCTGCGGTGGCCAACTTCATCAACAACGGCATGTTGATCGAAGCCAGCGGCGGCCAGTCGCTTGGCGTGAACGCGGACAAGGCGGTCGCGTTGATTCCCGATTTCGGTGATGGCCTGCTCGATCTCAATGTGCAAGGCAACGGCAGCGGTGCCAATTTGATGGAGTTTGTGCGCTCGAGCCCGATTGGCATCCATCAAGCCGATTCGCTGGCCAAGCTGAATCTTGGTGGCAGCGGCACATTTGATTTTCATCTGGTCTTGCCGCTCAAAAAAGGCGCGGTCGCGGAGCTGAGCGGCACCGCGCAGTTGAAGGATGCGGACCTCAGCGCGCCGGAATGGAATCTCAAACTGGACAAGCTCAACGGCCCGCTGCGTTTCGATGCGCATGGCGCACAAGCCGGCATGCAGGCCGACTCGTTGGATGCAGGCTTCCACGGTCGACCGACAAAATTGCAGTTGGCCATTGCCGCCGCCAACAGCGACCCGAACACCGTACTGTCGGCGCAGATGCAAGGCAGCTACAGCATCGCCGAACTGGTGCAGGATTACCCGTCGCTGAAATGGCTGGTTCAGCTGGGCGATGGTCGCAGCGATTTCACTGTCGGTTACGTACTTGCCCATGTCCCCGGCAGTACCGCCATGGCGCAGACCCTCAGTGTCGATTCACCGCTGAGCGGCACTTCGCTGGATCTGCCAGCCCCATTGAACAAGCCGGCAGCGGCTAGCTTGCCGCTGCATTTGAGCATGGGCCTGCCGGCCAGTGGCAGCGATTTGCAGTTTGCGTTGGGCCAGGTGGCGCGCGGGCACTTGCGGTTGCCCGCCAATGCGCAGCAGCCGTTGGCGGCGACGTTGGCGTTCGGCAATCAGCTGCCGGACGGCTTGCCGGCACGGGACCTGCGCATCCGCGGTCATGCCAGCCTGCTGGACATCACCGGTTGGGTGCAGCATGCCGCAGTCGGCAGTGGCAGCGGTGGCCCCGGTCTGGAAAGCATCGACGTCAGCACCGACCAGGCCGAATGGTTCGGCCACCCGCTGGGGGCGATGAAAATCCAGGTCAAACCACAACCCGAAGGGCTCAGCGCTGACGTGGATGGCGTCACCATGGCCGGCAACTTCAGCGTGCCGACCGATCTGGGTAAACGTGGCGTCACCGTACGCCTGCAGCGCCTGTACTGGCCAAAGGATGCAGCGACGGCGCAGCCTGGCTCGGGCGCCACGCAAGCGGCAGCAGACACTCCGGCGGCGAATCCGGCCAACACCGGGATCAACCCCGCGGCGCTACCGCCGATCCATCTGTACGTCGCTGATCTGCGACTGGGTGAGGCGAAACTCGGTGAGGCGCGATTGGAGACCTGGCCCACAGCCAACGGCATGCATATCGAGCAGCTGCGTGCGTTGTCCAGTCGCGTGCAGATCAACGCCAGCGGCGACTGGAACGGCAGCGCCAGCGACAGCCACACGCACATGAAAATCGGTTTTTCTGCTGACGATCTCGGTGGCATGCTGACGGCGTTCGGTTTCGACGGCATGGTCAATGGCGGCAAGACCAACGACCAGCTCGATGCCACCTGGCCCGGCGCGCCTAGCGCCTTGTCGATGGCCAACATGGATGGCACGCTGAGTATTCATGTCAGTGACGGGCGTATTCCCGAAGCGTCATCTCCCGGCGTCGGGCGGCTGCTCGGGCTGGTCTCGCTGGTCGAACTGCCACGGCGGCTGTCGCTGGATTTCGGCGATGTGTTTGGCAAGGGCCTGGCGTTCGATTCGATTACCGGCGATTTCCATCTTGCCAATGGCAATGCCACCACCAGCAACCTGCTGATCAACGGACCGGCAGCGAATATCACCATCACTGGTCGCACCGGTCTGCGTGCCAAGGATTTCGACCAGCAGGTGCGGGTAGTGCCGCACGTAGGCAATAGCCTGCCGCTGGTGGGCGCGGTGGTCGCTGGCCCGATCGGTGCGGCGGCGGGATTCGCTGTGCAGGGTCTGCTTGGACGGGGGCTGAATCGGGCCGCCGGCAAGCGCTATCAAATCACCGGTACCTGGGACAAACCGGTGATGGCACCGCTCGAAGTACACGAGCCGGCGCCGCCGCTGTTGCCGCTACTCAATCCCGCGGACGGTGTGCCCGGCGGCAATCTGCCCAGCGCGGCAAGCAGTGTGCTGCCGGCAGCCTCCCGCTCGGTCGGTCATTGACCGACTGAGCCATCGAAGACGACGCAAAGGCCGCTTACAGCGGTGGTTCGGAGGAGGTCTTTCGCTTGCTAAATGGGAACATCTGCTGCCGGATGAAACCGTCTGGCATGTAGTCGCCAACCACGCCGTAGCTCTCCGGAAAGTTTTTCTTCGACTTCACGGCGGTACCAAACAGGTAGTCGAGAAACGCATAGTGCGCGGCGTAGTTCCTGTCGATAGCCTCATCATCGGAAGCGTGGTGCCAGTGGTGAAAATCCGGCGTCACCAGCACGTACTTCAGCGGCCCCCACGGAAGATGCACGTTCGCGTGGTTGAACACCGCCTGGAAGCCGACGATCAGGATGTAGCCGTTCATCGCCGCCTCGCTGAAGCCGAGGATGTACAGCGGCGCCAGCACGCAGACGCGGGTGAAGATCAGCTCCAGCATGTGCTGGCGCGAGCCGGCCAGCCAGTCCATCGTCTTCACGCTGTGATGCACCGCGTGGAAGCGCCACAGAAACGGCACCTCGTGATACGCGCGATGCGTCCAGTACTGCGCCATGTCCGCGACCAGCACACACAGCAGCAGCTGCGGCAGGAACGGGATGTGCTGCACGGTCTGCTGGAAGTTGCTGCTGACCAGCCAGCCAAACAGGTGGTGCAGCAGGAAGTTCACCGTCAGCAACGCGAGGCCGACGATGAAGTGATTCACCGCGAAGTGTTTGAGATCCGTCTGCCATTCCTTGCGGAACAGCGTCTGCCCCTTGTACAGCGGAAACAGTTTCTCGATCACCACGAAGATCAGCGTCGAGCCGAGCAAGTCGAGGATGAACCAGTCCAGCCCGATATACGGTGTGTGATCGGCGAAATTGCCCACCGGCACACGTGAGCCACCCAGCGCGACCGCCGCAATCACCAGCAGGAACGCCACGATGCTGAGGTTGCGCTGGCGATTGAGGATGAGGTTTCCCAGCGAGATGCCTCCGGCCACCAGCAGCCCGACCAGCAGCAACTGGCGCAGCACGTCGACCGAGTACTTGTGGCGCAGGTCCGGGGTGGTCAGATACTGCGGAAAGTGAAACGCAAGCACCGCCAGCAGGCAGAGAAAGCCCAGCGACAGCGCGATCACGCTGGTGATCATGCCGAGCCCGGGCTTGAGCTCGCCGTCGCCGCGCAGCAGCTCACGCGTCTCCGCGACCGGCGCCTTCACGGTGCGCTTGATGGCGTCCCGCGTGACCTGCCGTTTTGCGTGTTCGCCCATGGTGATCCTTCCCCTGAGATGCCTGTTGGCGTTGTCGCGCATGGTAGCCCAGACCGCGCCGCCGCTTTAAAGCTGCCAATGGCAACCCCATGTGGGATAGTTCCTGACCGACCATCGATGACACTGACACCCATGGATTCCCTGATTGCGCTAGCGCAGAACAAGTTGCTGTCCCCCGGCGGCATCGCCACCGGCGACCTCGATCGTGTGTTCACCCAGCTGATGGGGCCGTCGATCGACGCGGCCGACCTGTATTTTCAGCACTCACGCAGCGAGTCGTGGCTGCTGGAGGAGGGCATCGTCAAGGATGGCAGCCATTCGATCGAGCAGGGCGTGGGCGTGCGTGCGATTTCCGGCGAGAAGACCGGCTTCGCCTATTCCGACGAGATCGTGCTGCCGCAGCTCCTGGAAGCCTCGAGAGCGGCGCGGGCGATTGCCAACGATGGCAACGGCGCCGGCAAGCCATTGGCGCTGAACGGTGCACGTCAGCTGTATCCGGCGATCGACCCCGTCGAGAGCCTGCCGAACCCGGAAAAGATCGCGCTGATGCGCGAAGTCGATGCGTATGCACGTTCGCGCGACCCACGCGTGAAGCAGGTGATCGTGAGCCTCGCTGCAACCATCGACACGGTCCTGATTGCTGCCTCCGACGGCACCCTGGCTGCCGATGTACGTCCGCTGGTGCGGCTCAGTGTGCAGGTGATTGCCGAGCAGAACGGTCGACGCGAGCAGGGTAATGCCGGCGGTGGTGGTCGTTATGGCTATCGCGAACTGATCGAAAATGGCCGCGCACTGGCGTTCGCCGATGAAGCCGTGCGGCAGGCGTTGGTGAATCTGGAAGCGGTCGATGCGCCGGCTGGCAGCATGACTGTGGTGCTGGGTCCGGGCTGGCCCGGCGTGCTGCTGCACGAAGCGATCGGCCATGGCCTGGAGGGTGACTTCAACCGCAAGGGCAGCTCCGCATTCTCCGGGCGCCTGGGCCAGCGGGTCGCCGCCCCTGGCGTCACCATCGTCGACGACGGTACGATTTCGGGCCGCCGTGGTTCGCTCAGCATCGACGACGAAGGTACGCCGACGGAGTGCACCACGCTGATCGAGGACGGCATTCTCAAGGGTTACATGCAGGACAAGCTCAACGCGCGGCTGATGGGTATGGCACCCACCGGCAATGGTCGGCGCGAGTCGTTCACCTCGCTGCCGATGCCGCGCATGACCAACACCTACATGCAGCCCGGTTCGCACGATCCCGAAGAGATCATCCGCTCGGTAAAACGCGGCCTGTATGCGCCGAACTTCGGCGGCGGCCAGGTCGATATCACCAACGGCAAGTTTGTGTTCTCCGCCAGTGAGGCCTACCTGATCGAGGACGGCAAGATTACCCGCCCGGTCAAGGGCGCCACGTTGATCGGCAGCGGCCCGGAAGTGCTCAACCGCGTCTCGATGATCGGCAATGATCTCAAGCTCGACGAAGGTGTCGGCGTCTGCGGCAAAGACGGCCAGAGTGTGCCGGTAGGCGTCGGCCAACCCACGCTGAAGATCGATGGCATGACGGTGGGTGGCACCGCGTCGTAAAGGCTAGCCAGATGGGTGCGTGACCTTGCGGCGCGCACCAGGCGATCAGCTCCATGACAAGGGCTGGGCATCATTTTCGCGTTGCAGGTCGTTTCGAAGTGGCTGAGGATTTGGCCTCTGCTGCTGACGCAGGGCGTCGCGGCCGCTGCTTGGCCAGCACCAACTTGACGGTAGTGGTGAGAGCAGGAGCGGCAAGAAACGCCCGCTCGTAAGGAAGAACGGCCTGCGCAATGAGCGCTTCGACTTCTGGATTGTTGATGTCTGCTGGCGTCTTTAGTCGAATGCTCCTGACCTGTTTGCCGTTGCCTTCGAGTAGGCCATTCGGATCGTGCAGGTCCACGCCATGCAGGAAGAACAGCGTCACCCATTTCGGATAGCCCACGACGGAAACAAACGCATCAGATCTACGTTCGGTTGGACTGATCGCGAACACCAGCGCGTTGTAGTTATCGAAGACTAATTCGAAGCCGCGGGGAAACATGGCGCGTAGCCTGGCACAGGCCTCACGTAACTGTGACTCGATCGTGGGCGTATATTTTTCGAGGAAGCCTGCGATCTGCAATTCGATGACAGTGGCTTTCATGACGTCGAGCTACCGAGGATGTCCCGTGGTCGGATCGGAGAATACGGCGGGCACTGCAGCTGTGTCATCCCTTATCCCCAATCGATCCACTTGATTCAGATATCGCTGCCTTTCATGATCAGGCATATGGATAGAGCGAAAGGTCATTTCGCGCGATATCCGCGCGCATCAACACTTTAATCGGGGCTGCTTTCAGTCTGGGGGTGTAGTGATGAATGAGATAACGCGCGATCTACCGCAGGACGTTCGGACGTCCGCAAGCGCCGCAAACCAGAACGCACGTGGCGGCCTGTTTTTCAACGAGGACTGGTGGTCGGTGTGGATCGGCCTGCTGGTGGTCGTGGTGGCCTGGTTGCTGTTCGCCTCGGGCAGCAGCATCAAATGGCTCGCCACCGCACCGGCGAAATGGTCGAGCGTGGCGCAGGCCGGCCAGGATCTCGTTGCGCACTTGCCGAATTACGCGGCGCTGTTCCTGGTGTTTGCGGTGTTGTTTGGCATCGCTCTGGCCGTACTGAAACAGCGTCTTGCGCATTTTCTGCCGGCGTTTCTGATCCTCTTTGCGGTCTCGTTGCTGATCTTCGAAACGGCGGCCTGGAGCCAGGCATCGCACTACAACCTCGAAGCGCCGCTGCTGGCCTTGCTGCTGGGTCTGCTGGTATCCAACCTGGTCCGTTTGCCTGAGTGGTTTCAGGTCGGCCTGCGCGTGGAGTTCTACATCAAGGTGGGCATTGTGCTGCTTGGTGCGACGCTGCCATTCACCTTGCTGGTATGGGCCGGTCCGGTGGCGGTCGGGCAGGCAACGGTGGTCTCGCTGCTGACGTTCTTCGTGATCTTCCTTACTGGCAAGGCGCTGGGGTTGGACAAACGCTTTGCCGCTGTGCTCGGGGTCGGCGGCGCCGTCTGCGGCGTGTCGGCGGCGATCGCGGTTGCCGGTGCCGTGCGGGCCCGACGCGAGCAGGCTTCGGTGGCGATCACGCTGGTCGTGCTGTGGGCGATCGTGATGATCTTTGTGTTGCCGTTCGCATCGCATGCACTGGGCTTGTCGACGGGCGTGGCTGGCGCGTGGATCGGTACTTCGGAGTTCGCCGATGCAGCTGGCATTGCCGCGGCGCAGACCTATGCCGATATCGCTCGACATGCCGGTGGCGCCATTGCTGGCGCGCCGGATGCCGCGGTCCAGAATTTCACTTTGATGAAAGTGGTGGGTCGCGATATCTGGATAGGTATCTGGGCTTTTGCCCTTGCCTGGGTTGCCACTACGCGCTGGGATGCGTTCGAGGATGGCGTGCAGGTGAGGAAGGCTGATGCCCGAGAAATCTGGGCGCGCTTCCCGAAATTTGTACTTGGCTTCCTGCTGGCTTCCGCCTTGATCACCTGGCTCGCCAGTTCCTACTCGCTGGCCGACTACCGCAAGATCGTCACGCCGGAACTGGTGGCGCCCATTACCGCATTGCGGACCTGGGTATTCACGTTCTGCTTCCTTAGCATCGGCCTGACCACGCGCCTGCGCTCACTCAGCGCGACCGGCTGGAAACCGTTCCTCGCCTTCACGGTGGGCGTGCTGGTCAACATCGTCATCGGCTACGTGATGTCCGCGCATGTGTTCGCGACGTACTGGGACAGCCTGGGGCACGGATGAGCGAAGTATCGAGCGCAAACGGGGCGGCGGCGGCGAAGACCTGCAACACGCAACAGGTCGAGCCGCGCTGTGCTGCTTGCCGCCATCGCCTGCACGACCGCCAGGCGATCGAACAGCGTGTGGCGGGGCTGGCAGTGTTCGGTTCGGCCTACGGAGCCAGCATCGGCGCGAGCCGGCTATGTGTCCTGCACGATCGTCTGATATCGCCGAACGACCGCTGCGCGCAGTTCAGTCCCCTCAGCTGATGGCTTCGGGCGATCCCGATGCATCTGCCTGGCTGGCGCTTGCCGCCAGATCCTTCAGCAGCTGAAATATTTCGCGATACGCCCGCGGCGGTTTGTTCGCGTCACGTTCGGTGCGCGCCTGACGGATCAGTGAGCGTACGTGCTGACGATCGATCTGCGGATGTTCGGTGATCAGCTCGGAGAGTGCACTTTCGTCCTCGCCGATCAGGCGGTCGCGCATCGCTTCGAGGCGGTGCATCGCGGCAGTTTCCTGACGCTGTTTTTCGCGGTTCTCACCGAGCTCGCCACGTACCGAGGCGAATGCCTCATCGTCGAAACGGCGCATGACCTTGGCCAGGAACGCGAGCTGACGCTTGCGCGCGATATGCGCAGTAATGCGGCGGGTGACCTCGACCTCGCGGCGCACGTCCTCGGGCAACTCCAGTTTGGCCAGTCGGCTGGGCGGCAATTCGATCAACTGCGCAGCCAGCGTCAGCACGGCCAGCGCTTCGCGGCGCTGCTGGGTGCGGCTGGGACCGTAGTCTTCTTCGTCAAGTTCGGTTTGATTGCGGCTGCGGCTCGGGCTCACGGGTTTCAATTCCAGGAAAGGGGGGCTTGGAACAGGCTCATAGGGTCAGACGTGTGTGTCGTCGGTACTGGGCTCGGCTTGCTCAAGCGCGAAGCGGGCAATCGGTTCGCCATCCAGCTCGATGGTTTCGGTGAACATGGTGGCTGGGCGCACCCATAAACCGTGGTCGCCGTAGAGCGCCTGATAGACCACCAGCGGTTCCAGCGTTTCGCTGTGATATGCGGTACCCAGCACGCGGTAGCGCTGACCTTTGTAATGACGATAGATACCGGCGGTTGGTTGCATGGGCATTCTCCCCAGCTCTTTGCATTTCGCCGCGTCGACCCCATCTCGGGCACTGAACCCACTCGGGGCCGGCGGTTGCGAACCGTCTATTCTACTCGTCAAACCTCCAGGAAGCCCAACGTGAGCGAACGCGCCATCAGCCAGGACCTCAACCATCCAGATCGTAGCGAGCAAGAACTCGACCGACTGGCCGAACTGGCCGAGGATGTGATCCGTCGCGCCCGCGCCGCCGGCGCCAGCCAGGCCGAGGTCGCCGCCAGCATCGATAGCGGGCTGAGCGTCAACGTTCGTCTGGGTGAGGTGGAGACGGTCGA
>Ga0302220_10001543_pt1 | contig 17905 bp, 14 predicted proteins | sample II_Palsa_E1_3_FD_194572 | JGI IMG/M metagenome (GOLD analysis project Ga0302220, IMG submission 194572) | Peat permafrost microbial communities from Stordalen Mire near Abisko, Sweden - II_Palsa_E1_3 | ecosystem: Environmental > Terrestrial > Soil > Palsa > Peat permafrost | place: Sweden...
GGATAACACCAGTAGCTTCACGGTCGCGGTCAGCAACGCCGCAGGGTCAACGACATCTTCGGCGGCAACGCTGAGCGTCAACGTTTCGCCCAGCTACACGGTCGATCCCGGCTTCATTGTCACCGACCTCAATAACAACACCAACGGCGCATGGGCAGACAGCCAGATCTATGTCGAGATCCTCGGCAATGATCCGGTCACCGGTGCGCTCTCCTGGGTTAACTACAACGGCACTGTCACACCAGCCAACGTATCGGACAACACGGCTTCAAACGCACTTGTCGCGCCGAACGGACAGACATATCCCAACTACGCGTTCACGCTTGCCCAGAGCCATCAACTCACGCTGCCCCCGCTGACTTCGGGACGTATCTATATTTCGGAGGGTAGCCCGCTTTATATGTCGATCGTGGCCGGCGCGAACGGTGGCAACAATGGATACGCCGGACCCAATCCGCTCAATACCACCGATCCCAATATCAACGTCCACTACGATTGGTACGAGTTTAACTACGCTGCGACTGGCGGCATCTTTATCAATACCACCCAGGTCAATCAGTTCGGCTTGCCTCTGTTGCTGGATGTGTGGGGGGCCAACGAGACGTACCACATGCAGGTAGGCATCAACGAGTCGATCGCCAACCTCGATCAGGAATACGTCAGCCAAACGCCGGTAGCGTTCAACACGCCTGCGCCGACCAACCTGCGCATTCTCTCGCCCGCAGAAACCACCTTCAATGCCGGTGGTACCAACGGAAACTATTTTGATAATTTCATCGCAAGCGCGTGGGCTCAGTACAGCGCCACGCCTCTGACTGCGACCCTCAACGGCCGCCAATTCACCGGCATGACCTCTGGAACGACCATTACCTTTAGGGAGGTCAATCCGGCTGCGGCCAACGCTGGCGAGACGTTTGTTGTCCAACAGCCGTCCACGCAGGACATCCTGGAATGTGCCGGGACCATGGCCAATGGCGTTGCGGGAAATACCCCGCAACTCCAGGACGAGAACGCCATACAGCTGCAGTTGGAAAACCAGATCTGCGCGGCGACAAACCGTGGCGTGTTGCTCGCACCCGCGAACTGGGCGAACGCGTCGGCCTACTACTCGTCCTCGCCGGCGAACTTCTACTCGCAGTTCTGGCACCAACACTCGGTCGGAGGGCTGGCATACGGCTTCTCGTATGACGACAACAACAACCAAAGCACGACCATCACAACGCAAAAGCCAGAGCACATGTCATTCGGCATTGGTTGGTAGCATGTCCTCAGCGATCTGATCTGCACCAGATGATGACGGACGGCCTCGGAAATTCAACGAGGCCGTCCGCTATCGAGAAGGACGCTCGCTCGTGTGAGACTCGATGACGCTACTGATCAAGAAGGCGAGCTGTGGAGTTGTTGGTGACACCCCGCTTGGAAGTATCCCACCCTCAGCATGAAGCGCCGCCCCAGTATCTAGCCGTTCGCTGATCTGTTGATCTTAGCGACCCTGCAGTTCTGACGCCGCCATGTTTAGGCGGCGTTTTTATATCGCGCCGTATTTATTACTCGCGATCGACAGACATAAAAGTGCAATGCCGAATAAGTTAATCTGAGATTTCTGCGAAATATGCAACGGGCTTGAACTGATTAGCCATCCGATACGCGCCTACTGAAATTAGCTAAGGAAGGAAAATGCCGAAAATCAACCTTCTCACGCAGACGTTGGTTCGCGTCCTTCTCGCGACTGTTGCTAGCACCCTGATGAGTTCGTTTGCTCTGGCAACAAGTCTTGCCGGACCCGTTACGTTCGGGTCCCCGGACCAAACGTTCGGTACGAGGCGACCGGTTACGGCGGCAGATCGCGCACTCATAGCGGACTATCGTTCTATGTCGCCGATCTTTGCAACGACATTCTCAAAACCTGACGAGCTTCAGTCGGATTGGACGGCTCAAACAGACGATCTGGCGGCCCTCAAATCGTGCCGCCGACCCGGTAACGTGGAGGCATCGAACGTCGGGGCGAGATTCAAAACTTTGGTCGCCGCCGATTGTCATGCCCGCTGGTCTACCGGTTCAATATTTACCAAGGCGCAGTATCCCTACGGCTTCTTTGAGGCCAGGATGAAAATCGCTGACATCAAGGGCATGAACAACGCTTTCTGGCTGACCACTCAAGATCACTATGAGATTGATGTGGGTGAAGTCGAATATCCCAATTACAGCCACCTCGGACTGCAATACTGGCCCACGAGCAAGAGTGAAAAACATGCGGGCGTTGGATTCGGCGCGAAGTTCACCGATAACCTTTCTTATGGCTTCCATGATTACGGCGTTTTGTGGACGCCGAGAGAGCTAATCTTCGAAGTCGACGGAGAACCTATTGCAGCCCTGAAAACCAACGGCACTATCAAAGGTCCGGCGAATGTCTGGTTATCCGCCGCACTCGCCGACTGGGCTAACGGTCCCGTGCCGAACCATCCCGAAGGTCACGGCATGGTTGTCCAATCGCTGCGCATCACCGCACTCAAGTCCAGCGACCGCTGACAGGCAGCGAGCTTGGTCTGTCACATGCGTCCTGAAACACACGGTCTCTGATTATTTCCGGAGAAATTCATGTCCGTAACGAAGCAATGTCGCTTGCTCACAGTTCTGGGCTTTCTTCTGGTTCTTTCCCTCTTCGGTGGAGCGGTGTATGCGCAGAACGTCATTCGCGGTGTCAACTTCGTTCACCCGTTGCAGTTCGGCATAGCGGATCAAAATGCAGCCCTCGTTAATCTGAAGACCGCTGGCATCCACGTCATTCGCTTTGGTATGTATGAGCAGGACCTCGACAAAAGCATCGATTTCATCAGGAGAGCTAATGCTCAAGGCATTGCGACTGTCTTGATCCTGCATGGGAAATACGCGCCCAACGCTCCAATACGCCCCTACCGCCCACGTGAATTTCCGGGGATATGGGCGGGGTCTCCATTTTCATCTTTGAGCCCCGAACTATCCGGACAGTATTTCCAGACGGTGATGGATAAGCTCGACGCCGACGGAATCGTTCTTGCCGGGATCGAATTTGAAAATGAGATCAATATGGCTGGCAACAACCCCGACTTCAGCTTGCCGGGAGAGGGAAGAGTCCTTGGCTTGAACGATCTTTATCATGATCCGGAAGGACAGCAAGTCGCAAAGGGTTATCTGCAATATCTCAAAGCACTGGCTGCACTAAAGAAGGCACGGGATCGTTCGAAACTTAATCGAAAGACGTCGCTGCTTCCCACCAGTCTTGTCGATATCGTGCAAGAAGGACCGTGGCCGACGCCGAAGAAATATGATGGGGTCAGCGTTGGCGCGACGATAGCGTTTTTCCGAGCAAACGGGTTGGACAAGCTCGTTGATGCCTACAACCTTCACACCTATCCTTGGGGTGACGGTCCCGGTAATAAGGTCTCCGCAATCCATCGTTTGCGAAGCTTGCAAGGGTTGGTTATGCCTGTCTGCTCTCCCGTCGGTTCGCCGAATGGCAAGCCTTGCTGGATTACGGAGTGGGGATTTTCGAATGCAAATAAAGGCTGCCCTTCAGATGAGCATTCGCGCAACTTACTGGTGCAGGAAATGATGGGGGACTTTGGTCAACTGATCCATGAGAGGCGTCTCACGGCGCTTATTTATTATTCCTGGATCGGTGATCCGCCGTTCGATGTTTATCGTTGCGGCGCTCTAACGGAAAGTGGCCGAGTAGTGATCGAGCCGATACCCACCCATTGATTATCAATGGCGAGATGTAAGTAGGAAAGTCAGTTGCGAGAACTGGAGGAGGCTTTATGGTTTGGAATTCGGTACGAACAACTTTCTGCAGTCTCCTCGGCTTATTGTCCCTCGCAACGGTGACGATTGCCTGGGGGCAGAATTCAAATGTCCCGGTTCAAGTGGAATCCGTAACGGTCTATCCGGGGCCTTCGGATATTTCCCCCTCGCCGCAGTACTCGGTGCAGGTCATTCAGAATGATCACTCGTACGACTCGTTCGTATATCAGACGCCGAATCCCGGCTTCACGAATGGCCAACTGAACGGTCAACCAACCTCTTCCACGGAGGAGCAATCGACTGCCTGGACGAGTTTCTCATTTGGCGATTCGGTCACCATCTCCATCACGAATCAGGAGCCCTTTACCGCAGCCCGCGTGCTTCCGAGCCATGAGCGGATCCCGGTCACCGTCGACGGGTCAACGATTCGCTTTACCATTCGCCATGCAGGGCAATACGCCGTAGATTTTTGTACCTCCGGCTCAACCTGCACGGAGTCGAATGTCGATCTGAGAAACCCACTTCTCATTTTCGCCAACCCGCCTGAAGCGGATGTACCGCAACCGAGTAGACCTGGCATCCATTATTTCGGACCCGGGGTGCATGACCTTGGAGCGACTCCTTACGTGATCCAGTCTGGCGAGGTGGTCTATTTGGCGGGTGGTGCCTACGTCAAAGGTTTCTTCCAGGTTGCCAATGGCGCGTCCAACTGGGCGATTCGCGGAAGAGGCATCCTCTCGGGGGAGAATCTTCAGAAGAGCGCGTGCGTTCCGAACTGTCCAGCCATGATCTCGGCTCCGAATGAAACTTTAGGATACGTCGAGGGCATTACGCTGATTCAGTCCCCGATCTATAACATCGCGCTCGGCGGCTATAACAAGACTTTTAGCGATGGCAAGGACAATACCGCCACGCGCAACGTTATCGACAACGTGAAGATCATCGCGTGGCACGGCAACACCGATGGCGTGGCAGCTGCCTACGGCTCGGACGATCGCGGCAGTATCCTTCGCAACAGTTTCTTCAAAGTAGGCGACAGCGCCATCCATTTGAACTCTTCGAACCTGCTAATCAGTGGCTGCACGATCTGGCAGCTAAAATATTCGGCGCCATTCGAGATCTCCGATACCATGGGCGGCAACCTCAACATCAACGTTCATGACGTCGTCGTCGAGAATTCGGATGTGATCCGCACCGAATATGCTTATGAAAGCATGGAAGGGGCGATCTTCTCGGCTCACCAGGGTGGCAAGGGAACGCTCCGGCACTATCTGTTCGATGACCTGCGCGTGGAAAACGCCAACTTCCGGCTCTTCAGTTTGGCCGTGCGGCCGGGCCCCTTTTCGAAAGAGAATGGTGATCTCGCTGGAATCGATGATCTGCTATTCAGAAACATTCAGGTCGTGGACGCGCAAAAACTCCCGAACCTGCTGCAGAGTTACGACCAGCAACATCAGCTTTCACATCTACGCTTCGAGAACGTTGTCGTTGCCGGCACCGCACTTCCCGAGCATCCGGCAGTGACCTTCAATGCCAACCGCACGATGAGTCTGAATGGAAACGTCACCTATGATCCGTTGTGGAGAAATACCCAGAACTCGATGGAGTTCCTGACAGAAATCGTTGAGCCGACGGCTGCTCCCTCGCTTCAATATGAATCCGTATCCCTGCACCAACCGGAACTGACAGCGGAGTTCAAGGAGGAGGCCATCGGAGACTTCTATGGAGACGGCTACGCCAGCGTTCTGTTCTCCCACGATGGGGAATTGGGAGTCTGGAAGGATCCCGTCCATCTGCAGGAGTTGCCCTCAAGGGCGTATTACTCTCCCATTGGGTATACGTTGAAAGCGGATGATCGAGTCATTGGGGTCGGTGATTTCAACAATGATGGCCGCTCCGACATTCTCATCTGGAACTTCACGACGCAAACCGGAACGGTATTGCTGATGGACGGCGATCGAATTCTCGACGTCGAAACGGTTCGTCCGGGGAAGACATCCGACTGGAACACGGCTTGGATCGGCGACTTCGATCAAAATGGCTATTCGGATATTCTGCTGCGCAATCCCGCAGGTGATGTGGAGATCCTCAGTTTTGGAATCGGCGACATGCCGCAGAGTGCAGACTTCGAGCCGTCCGAGCTCTTTGCGAATTCGACGAGCTATTACGACCTGCAGTGGGGTCATGTCTCCAGTACTTTTGATTCCAGCTGGGTCATAGCGGGTGTCGGCGATTCGCGGGGATTGGGCTATGCGAATATCGTCTGGTACAAACCCATCACCGGCGATCTGGGCATGACGGTTTTCTCGCCCGACTTCCAGAACGAGCTATCCGGCCGTATTGAGCTGGGGCAGATCTTCCTACGACGTCAGCTGCCGTCCACGGGCCAGGTCATCGTGGCGGGGGATTTCGACGCGGATGGAACATCCGACATTCTGTTACAGAACGCCGCCACCGACTTAGGCCCCATCGTGTATACGAGTCAGTGGCGGCCCAATGACTTCAGTCAGGGCACTGGAACAATCACAGTCAGCGCAAACTGGATGTTGCTGAGATAACTATGGGCGTACGTCGAGCAGACCGATCTCATTGGTAGGGACGTCGTGCTCGTGATGACCGGCAACGTGTCGGCCGGCCCGCGTTCGATGCGAGCCTGCGCGTAGGGATCGTTCCCGTCGAGGTAGCGCATGGCCGAGTGCACATCTTTCCAGCCGATGTATTCCAGAAGCATCGCTCGATCGCGGCGGTACAGGAGGGCTTCGGCGCGGTTGCCATAAAGGTCGGCAGCTGCGATAGCGGGATCGAGCCAGTCGGTGATGCCAGCAACTGCCGTGAGCTGCAAGAGCTCGGCGCGTTTCTCACGCATGGGATGGAGTGCTTGGATGCCCTCTAGCGTTTTTCACGACAGCTACGATGGTGGGGTCGGAAAATCCCTGGGCCTGATGCCAGTGCGAGAGCGCTGACAGTTGTTGCCGAAGCGTGTTGATCGACAATGTGGCCGCATAAGCCACCAAATACTGCGATACCCTATCCGCCGTCGCGGGAAGCAATCCACCCGAGATTACCTCGAAATGCCGTACCGCCGAGGTATAGCTGCGTTGGTTATTCTCGCGCTGCGCGGCTTGTAGATATGTTTCAAGCGAGCGAGATGGCAAGGTCACCCAAATTCCTTCGCAATCGCTGAGCCAGCTCGCGGATGGGTATCGAGCGGCGTATGCTTTGAGCATCATTAGATAAGTGAAGGTAAGCACCACTGAACCGCCGATGCAATGAGGAGATGTGTTGTGACCGATCCTAATGATCGTTTTGGTATGCCCGAGGTTGCTTTCCAGACCGCCAGGGGAAGCCATGGACTGAACAGTCCTGTGATCCGGGAACGCATCGCCTTGGCGTTTGGCGCCATTAATCAAGGGTTGTTCGGCGCACAGCCCGTCGTACTGATCGCATTGGGCGCGTACCTGACTATGGCAGGCAAGTTCTCCGCTGGCATGTTGATCGCCTTCGTGGCCTATGCCGACCAGTTCTCCAGCAAGATTGGCGGATTGATCGACAAGATGGTCGAATTTCGCATGCTGCAGCACTTCCGTAGGTTCACTCTTCGCAGTTTCTATAAAGCCGCCTTAACAGGCTTTGCCGACATTGAGCGAACGGCTCTGTCGGTAACTTTAGCGGTAGGCCGAATTTGCGAGCTCCGGGGAGTGCGCAAAAACATCTGTTTCGAGCCACTTTTCGGATGCGTCATAGAGATTGTAAACATATACCCCGACGTAGCGGGTGGTGCAACAGGAACGTTCGGCTCTTGATGGCTCCGTAGAGCCCGTGACCGCACCCTTTGCTAGCGGTTTACCCAATATGCAGATGAGGCGTACCGCTTCGTGTTTCTTTGATGTGAATCGCTGACGCGTTTCCATCGAACACCGCAGTGAAAGGATTGTTTTTGCCTTTTTGTGTCCGAGAAATCCGGGGTAGGTGCATTTCGCAAAGCTTGTCGCTACGATCCGGCCAGAGCAAGTCAGGCGCAACTCAACCACAGTGATAAAGAGAGAGCTCTAAATATACGGGTTGACAGAAGGTTAAATAAGATAGCAAAGTCATACCTTCGATGACGGCGGGTTATAGCCTCATTGCGACTCTCAATAGTGATGTTGATCTGGCGGTAAGGATGCTGGAGGTCGATGGGATGGATTCGAAGTTATTTCGGGAAGAGGTGCTTGCCGCGCGGCAAGATGATTGGCTGGGTTCGATTCGCTTGCCGCCGCCGCGTCTCGGCTGGCCTTTCTTCTGTTTAGCCCTGTTGACTATCGCGGCCATTCTCGGGTTGCTAATCGGTGGCCACTACACCCGTCATGAACAAGTCGAAGGCACCTTGGTGCCAAGCGGCGGCTTGCTAGAACTTACTCCCGTTGAAGCTGGCCTCGTAACGCGTTTGCTGGTTCGTGAAGGGGACATGGTGCGTGCCGGTCAACCCCTGCTGGAAATCTCTAGTGAGCAGGACAGTACGGCCTTGGGCAATACCCACGCGGCTATTGCGACCCAGCTGCAGTTTAAGCGCAGCCGGCTACAGGCCGATCTGGGCGAACAACACCAACTGGCCGATCTGCAGCAGCAAAATATACGTTCTCGGCTGATACTTTTGCGTGGACAAATCGCCCAAATCACGCAGCAGATCGGCATTCAGCAACAGCGTGCCGACAGTGCAATGGCGCTGTACGTAGAGTGGGCAAAGCTGGGTAAGACCGGCGTCATCAGCAAACTCCAAATCCTTCAGCAGCACGATGCCGTTTTGCAGATCAAGGCAGACATTAAACAGCTAGGCGGTCAACGTTTTCAATTGGCGCAGCAGGTGGCGGAAATGCAGGGGAATTTGGATCAGCTTCCTGCCACTACCTCCAGCAAGCGCAATGAAACCGAGCGGCAAATGGCCGATGTGACGCAATCGCTGTCGCAGAATGCGGCCCAAGGCTCCCTACTGTTGCGCGCACCTGTAGCGGGCATCGTGGCAAACGTGTTGGTACATCCGGGACAAGCTGTCATAGCACAACAATCCTTGATGACCGTATTGCCTGCTTCATCCGAGCTGCTGGCAGAATTGTGGGTGCCCACCAAGGCGGTGGGTTTCATTTCTCCCGGTGAACGGGTGGTGATGCGTTACTCGGCTTATCCGTATCAGAAGTTTGGTCAGCATCTGGGCCGGGTTCAGAACGTGTCGCGCAGTGCAGTGTCAGCCGCCGAAGTGAGCAAGCTGCTGGGGCAAGACATCAAGGATCCGCGTTATCGAGTGCAAGTGGCCTTGGATAACCAGAGCGTGCATGCCTATGGTCACGATGATCCGCTCAAGCCGGGGATGACGCTCGATGCCGATGTGTTGCTGGATCGAAGACGGCTGATTGAATGGGTGTTCGAACCACTTTACGGCTTCACGCGGAGTCTGCAGGGTAATGTGCTCGCCCCGGAAGGATCTCGTTGATGGCTGATGGTGGTGTCATTTCGCTATGGAATCCGCGAAATCAACTGCCCCTGGTGATGCAGACCGAGGCGGCGGAATGTGCCTTCGCTTGCCTAACCATGATCGCCCGTTACCATGGTCATGAGACCGATCTGGCCAGTTTACGTCGCCGGTTCAGCACATCGCTGAAAGGGGTGAATCTGGCGCGGATGGTTGAAATCGCCCATTCGTTGGGGTTTGAGGCGCGTCCTTTGCGCGCCGAGTTAGCGTATCTGCCCCAAGCGCAGTTACCCTGCATCTTGCATTGGGATCTGAACCACTTTGTGGTACTGAACCGGATTACGCGCAAGGGCGCAGAGATTTTCGATCCGGCCCGTGGTCGCTACCGTATGCCGTTGACTGAAGCCAGCAAGCATTTTACCGGCGTAGTGCTGGAGCTGACTCCTGGTACCAACTTCATCCAAGTTCAAGAAAGCCAGCGTATTTCTCTCCGGGCGTTGACCGGACGAATTACCGGTCTAAGCCGCGTACTGATCCAGGTGATCGGCCTGGCCTTGGCAATCGAGGTGCTGGCGCTGGTGATGCCCTTCCAGATGCAATGGGTGGTTGATCAGGTATTGGTGTCGGCAGACAAGAGCCTGCTGGTGTTGATGACGCTGGGCTTTCTGATCGTGATGGCCATACAAACCGGATTGACCATCGCGCGCGCTTGGATCCTAAGCTGGTTGGGAGCAACACTCCATGCACAGTGGGTCACCAACTTGTTCAGCCACCTGCTGAAACTACCACTGGATTATTTTGAAAAGCGGCATATAGGTGACATTGTGTCGCGGTTCTCGTCCGTGCAATCAATCCAGGCCACGCTGACCGGCAGTTTTATTGAGGCCATGCTGGATGGACTGATGGGCTCGCTGGCGCTAATTATCCTATGCCTGTACAGCGTCCCGCTGACGGGCTGTGTGCTGGCTGCCTTCGCCTTATATGCCTTTCTACGCTGGTGGCTGTATCGCACTCTATGGCGTATCAATGAAGAGCAACTGGTTTACGGCGCCCGGCAGCAGACTGAGTTGATGGAGTCGGTACGCGGAGTGCAAGCGATCAAGTTGGCTAATAAACAAAGCGAACGCAAGGCACGCCTTGCCAATGCTACGTTGGAAGCGGCGAAACGGACTATGCAGAGCCAGCGGATCACATTGGCTTTTGGTGCCATCAATCAAGGGTTGTTTGGCTCTCTGCGGGTGGTATTAATTGCTTTGGGTGCTTTTTTAGCCATCCAAGGCAAATTTTCGGCGGGCATGGTGATCGCATTTGTGGCGTATGCCGACCAGTTTTCAACGAAGATTGGTGGGCTGGTCGATAAGGTAGTGGATTTCAGGATGCTGAAGCTGCATGCCGAACGGATAGCTGACATCGCGCTCACTGCACCCGAGAAGCATGCGCACGGGATGTACAGCGGTGGGGAGCCGGAAGCACGGATCGACGTACGGGATTTGAGCTTCCGTTATGCCGAAGGTGAACCGTGGGTGCTTCGGCATTTGAATATGAGTGTTCAAGCAGGCGAGTCGGTAGCGATCGTGGGACCAAGTGGCTGCGGTAAGAGCACCCTAATCAAACTGCTGTTAGGTCTGCTAGAGCCGACCGAAGGCTACATCAAGGTCGGCGGTATCGATATCAAACAATATGGACTGAATAACTACCGCAAGCTAGTCGGGACAGTGATGCAGGACGATGTCCTTTTTGCGGGCTCCATAGCCGACAACATTTCCTTTTTCGATGAGGCGGCGACGATAGAGCAGGTCATGGAGGCCGCAAATATGGCTGCCATACACGAGGAAATTATGGCTATGCCGATGGCCTATGAGTCGCTTGTGGGAGATATGGGTTCAGCTCTCTCAGGTGGGCAAAGACAGCGGCTATTTTTGGCTAGGGCTTTGTTTCGAAAGCCAAAATTACTAATCCTGGATGAAGCAACCAGTAATTTAGACTCGGAAAATGAGTCATTAATTAATAATAATATAAATAATATTTTTATTACTAAAATTATTGTGGCGCACAGACTGGAGACAATTAAATCAGCAAAAAGAATTGTGGATCTTCAGATTAATGTATTTTTATAATCTGTTGGCGCACATTAGTGTTGTAACCATATCCGGGTATAACACTCCTTTAGCAACGAAAGACAGCCAAACGAGGATTTTATGAAAACTGAAAAATGCACAACTAAAAACGTCAATAATCAGCGCGTATTGGCACATGAACTTTGCCGGGAGGTTAGTATTAAAGAATTAGAAAAGATAACGGGAGGATATTCGACTCTGACACAAACAATTATTACAGCGCCTGGAATGAAAACAGTCCACGATCAAGCTTAAATAAGCTTTAAGGAATTTCGAATAATCAAAAAAAGCAAAAAAATCGGTGCGAAATGTATCGGTATACTAACTTAATTTGGTTATTCGATTTTCCGCTAAAAGCGCGGCAAAAAATTTGTGAAATATTGCACTTCTGAGAAGGAACACTTATTTTTAATGAATTTATTAATTTTAAGTTTACATTATGATGAGCACGCCGTAATTGTCGCGTCGGCCATGTCTTTACTTGGGCATAATGTTGTATGTTGGGACTCGCCTGACGCAGCAGGAGATACTTTACTAAGTTTAAATATTAGCATTGGTGGGCGAGATAGTATCTCGTGGAAGATAGGTGATAAATATTATAGTAATGATTATTTTGATGTAATTTGGTTTAGGCGAAAAAGATGTCCCTCTATACCGATGAAGATCCATGCGGACGATAGAGATTTTGTTTTGGAAGAAAATAGGGAGTTCTTTTCAAGATTTTGGTGTGCCTCCGACTCTAAAACTCGCCTAATTCATGCTCCGCACATAGCGGATCTAGGTGAAAATAAAATTAAGCAATTAGTTTTAGCGAAGGAGTGTGATTTCAATATTCCAAATACTATTTTGAGTAACGATAAGAAAGATATTAAAAAATTTATTAAAAATAATTTATTAAATGGTCACGATACTATATACAAAACATTTAAAGCGGCAGGCTGGGTAGAAGGCGATAAGATGTTATTGAAACATACGACTACCGTTAATGCTGGACAAATATCCAAAAATATTTTAGTGAAGTATGTTCCTGGCATTTATCAGCAAAAAATTGAAAAAAAATATGAAGTAAGAGCTAATTTTTTTGGCGATAGAGAAATTTCAGTTATTATTGATTCACAAAAAAGTATGAATGGAATTGACGATTGGCGAAGCATAATAAATTTAGACGGTTATATAGAACAATTCAAATTGCCTATTGACGTCTATGAATCATCGCTACAATTAATGAAAAAACTAGGTTTAAGTGTTGGTTGCTTTGATTTTATCGTTGATAACAATGATGCTTATCACTTTATCGAAGTAAACCAGCAAGGGCAATTTCTATGGATAGAACAGATATGCGATAAATGTTATCTACTGGATGCATTTTTGGATTTTATAATTAACGGATGCATAAGTGGCGTTGAAGTTAAGAATAGAGACGTAATTAAATATAATAACGTATTAAAATCAAGCCGCTTCAAAGATCTGTCTAACGAATTTGTGAAGGAAAAATATTTCGACACGTCAAAATATAGTCTGGTAATTTAATATACTCTGGATATCTTTAGTAAAATTAAAAATTCTGGGTAACCATCATCATGTTGTGGTATTGCACTAGATTAGCAATTTTAGGCCTATGGCATTCCCCGAAGAGTACATTTCTAGCTGTTGTGACGGTGGCGCTTGGATTGTCCGCCAGTATGACCACTCTTACTTTGCTGTACGTGTTGTCAGCCGATCCGCTTCCAGGCATTAGCCAGAATCTGTATATGGCTTGGGTAGATACTATGCCGAGTAACCCGAGCAACCGCGACGATTACGCGTTGAATGGCATTGCCAATTCCGCGAACAATCAGGAAATCAAAATGTCGGACGCGCGGGTGCTGTTAGCGGAACATGGCGCTCTGCGGCAGGCTGCGATGGCTGACATGAATGTGGACGTGAGTGCTGGAAGTGGTGAGCGCAAGAAAAAAGATCAAACAATTTTAGCAGCAAGTAGCGATTTCATCCCGATGTTTGGTGTGCGAATCCTCTACGGCCGCGGCTGGAGCGCGGCGGAAGAAGTCGCCCGAACGCCGGTAGTGGTAATCGACAGCAAGCTGGCGCAGCAGCTTTTTGGAACGATTAACGCCGTCGATCGGAACATCCGGATTGGGACTAAAGCGTTTCGGGTCATTGGGGTTAGTGCGCCGTATGAGCCACAACCGCATTTCTATGGGTTGGCCAGTTGGGCATTCAGTGCAGATAGCCGGGAGAGTTTGTACGTACCGTACACAGCTGCACTGGATGCCAATATTTCACCCGTGGACACTGGTAGATGCGACGATACAGATGTGGATAAATCAACCACTAGAGTCGATCTCAATCATTGCACTTGGTTGAGTTACTGGGTGCAACTGGATACGCCGGCGCAAGTGGCTGGTTACCGCCTTTACCTTGCTCGTTATGTTGAGGATCAGAAGATACAAAATCGTTTCACTCGGCCCGCAAAATTTCAATTGCTTGGCTTATCGGACTGGCTAACGAATCAGAACGTGGTTCCCGACAACGTCCGTTTGAACGTTTGGCTGGCGATGTCGTTTTTGCTTTTGTGTATGGTCAACGTGGCTGGGCTGTTGGCAGCAAAGCTCTTTCAACGCAACAGCGAAATAGGCATTCGGCGTGCCTTGGGCGCTTCACGCAACTGGATATTTATACAACATTTGGTCGAAGCCAGCGCTGTTTGCGCTCTTGGCGGCGTATTGGCATTGCCACTTACCTTTCTCGGCCTGTGGATTTTGCGGCAGCAGGATCAGCGCTTCACCGACCTTGCACGGCTCGACCCCACGATGTTCGGGGGACTATTTTTACTGGCACTCGTAGTAGGAGCATTGGTCGGCCTGCTTCCGGCGTGGCAGGCATCAGCGGTGGAGCCGGGTTTGCAGGTTAAGAACGCTTGAAGAGGGCACATTATGTCGATACATATGTTGTGGTCCACGCTACGGCGCCAGAGTCTTATGCCGTTGCTGGTACTACTGCAGGTCGCGCTGGCCTGCGCGATTTTGAGTAACGTGCTATTTCTAGGTTGGCAGAAGTTGGAGCCGATGCTGGCTTCAAGTGGAGTTGATGGCGACAATTTGATTCTAGTTGATCAATTGAATCCAGCTCGGGAAACATTTTCGTCTGCTGAAGCGGATGCTGGTGCGCGTGTTTTGCGCCAAGTACCCGGCGTTCGTGCCGTTTCGGTTGCAAATGGATTGCCAATGATAGATGCGGCGCTCGTAGTCATCGCGCTGCAAGGTACCAATAAAGCGAAAATAGGTGTTAACGCATATATGGGCGTTGGATTGCTGGATACTCTGGGCCTGGATTTGGTGAGCGGTAGGGATTTTTTGCCTTTTGAATATCAGAATTACGACAGCGGAAGCACATGGGATGAGGGGGCGCCACAGCCGATAATCATTACGCAAGCGCTAGCCGATAAAATGTTTGGTAGTGATGCCCCACTAGGTCAAATCATTCTCGACCCTGGCGATAAGAAAGATCACGGCTATCGGGTCGTTGGTATTGTGCGTCATCTGTTACGCAATCAACTGGGTCTGGCTGACGATGGCCGTGCTGATAATACCGTGCTATTAGCCAAACATATCGGAGCGGCAGAATTTTTGAGCTATGCTATAAGAGTCAATTCGGCCATGCGTGACTCAGCTTTGCAGGGCGTAAAAATGATGATTCATCGCCAGTTCGATCCTTTAGTGGATGAAGACTCGTCGGTACGCGTCAGCTTTTACAACGAACGGCGCTCCGCCGAGTTCAAAGGCCAGCGCGCTGCACTGTATCTTTTTATAGGGGTTACATTGGCGGTAGTAATTGTTACCGTTATCGGCATCATGGGATTAACAAGTTTCTGGGTACAGAAGCGCACACGACAGATCGGAATTCGTCGCGCACTTGGTGCACGCAGGGTAGATATCTTCTATTTGTTCCTGTTAGAAAATGCATTTATCGTCAGTATCGGCTCTATGCTCGGAATGTTGCTAGCCTATGAGGGGAACATGGTTTTAATGCATTATTACGAATTGCGACGATTGCCAGCAATGTATCTGCCGCTGGGATCAGTTTTGATGATTATTCTCGGACAATTGGCGGTGCTAGCTCCAGCCTTGCGCGCTACATCAATAACGCCGATAGAGGCGACGCGAATAACTTAAAGTAGAAACAGCACATTAAGAAATTAGGTATCTGAAAAAATAAATTAATTTACTCAATGTGTCAATTTAATGAGATTTCTGCTCAAGAGATATTGATATCTTCCTGTGTGAATGAAGATAAGATAAGATAAGGTTATTGCTATTTATTTTACCCAATGACGATTTTGTTTTAATCTTCGAGTCTGATTTTGATTGGTTACGATTAATATTTATAATAGACCGTGAAAGGTCTGCTTTCGACGGCGGACATGACTCAGGGGAGAAATGATGGAAACGATGATGGCGGCAGTGCTGGTGCTGAACCCGATAGGGCAAAATCGATGAGACGCGAAAGTTCGATATGGGTGGTGATTTCTGCATGGCTGCTGGTTGCCGGCTGCACTACGCCCCAGACAAAACCTTCGTCGCCCTCGGCAACCGGTGATGCGTCATGGCGAGAAGACACTCCGTCGGATGGCTCCCACTACACAATGGAACCGGGCGATACCTTGAGTGGTGGGACGCTTGTCAAACAGGCGGCACCTGTCTACCCAGCGGACCAGCTGCCGACATGCCCGCCAGCGCAGGAAGTTGAAGCGCTGCTCATAGTGGACAAGACGGGCAAAGTAACTGAAGTGCGCGTCGCAGACGAAGCGAAGGCTGTTCCGAGCAGACACGAGTTCATATATGCAGTGCGTACGGCCGCTCTGCAGTGGAATTTCTCCCCACTCAAAATCGATCGTTGGAGTGCGGCCCCGGACGGCAAGGGCCTTCAGGATATCGGCGAAGTTAAGTCTTTCAGTCGCAACTATGCGTTTCGCTTTGAGTGCCGCGCCGGCAAAGCCGCGGTCACAAGCGGTGTCGTTGCCTCTCCGGCTGAATGAGCTAGCTAGGCGAATTTCCTTTTTCGACGAGTTCATCGCGCTGGCGCTGGCCGAGTGGGCCGACGCAAAGGCATCACGCTGGACTTCATCGAACCAGGGCGGCCCATGCAGAACGGCTTCATCGAACGCCCCAGCTTCGCCAGCCATCGATGTTCTGGGAACTTCTCCAATGCGACCGCCTGCATCTGATAAGGCGTGAGACCCATCTCGACGAGCGGCTCGGGGCCGATTGCGCTCGCCACCAGATGTTCGTCTGCGCCGATGGCAGGCGCACGATCAAAACCACCGTAGAGATTTCGATGCCAATCGGTGATGTGCTGTTGCCAGTGTCGACTCCCCCTAAACTCACTCCACGCATAACACGAGGTCTCCGGGCAAACTAACCCCAAGGAGACCCACGATGCGCAAGAGCAAATTCACCGAGAGCCAGATCGTCACGACGTTGAAACAGGTCGAAGGTGGTCGGCAAGTCAAAGACATATGTCGCGAGCTGGGTATTTCCGAGGCGACGTACTACGTGTGGAAATCCAAGTACGGCGGCATGGAAGCGGCGGACGTGCAGCGGTTGCGCGACCTGGAGGCGGAGCACAACAAGCTCAAGCGGATGTATGCCGATTTGGCGATGGAAAACCATGCCTTGAAGGATGTCATCGCAAAAAAGCTGTAGACCCGGCGCAGAAGCGCCCGCTAGCAGCGTGGTTGATGGACAACCACGGCTGGAGCGAGCGTCGGGCTTGTACGGCGATTGGACTATCGCGCTCCACGGTGCGCTATCGGCGACGCTCAGATCGGGACGAGGCGGTTATTGCACTGTTGGCGGAATTGGCAGAGCGGTTTCCCGAGCGTGGTTTCGACAAGCTGTTTCAACTGATCCGCCGTCGCGGCTTGGTGTGGAATCACAAGCGGGTGTGGCGTGTGTACTGTCTGATGCAACTTAATCGTCGACGTCGCGGCAAAAAACGCATACCGAACCGGCATCCCATGCCGCTGGTGTCCGGCGAGCAGATCAACGGTAGCTGGTCGATCGACTTCATGTCCGATGCGTTGTGGGACGGCCGCCGTTTTCGCACGTTCAATGTCATCGACGATTTCAGTCGCGAAGCACTGGCCATTGAGGTCGACTTGAACCTGCCAGCCACACGCGTGATTCGTACGCTGGAGCGCATCGCGGCCTGGCGCGGTTACCCCACCAAGCTGCGTCTGGACAACGGCCCGGAGTTTGTCGCGCTGGCGCTGGCCGAATGGGCCGAGCGCAAGGGCATCACGCTGGATTTCATCGAACCAGGCCGTCCTATGCAGAATGGCTTCATCGAACGCTTCAACGGCAGCTATCGGCGCGGCGTCCTGGATATGCATGTGTTTCGCACGCTCAGCGAGGTCCGCGAGTGCACAGAGCAGTGGGTAGCCGACTACAACCGCGAGATTCCCCATAACAGCCTTGGCGGGTTGACGCCTGCCGAGTTCAGAATCCAGAACGACCCGGCCACCTCTGGTTTAGCGTGGCACTGATTTAAGGGGAGTCGACAC
>Ga0302220_10001544_pt1 | contig 17899 bp, 10 predicted proteins | sample II_Palsa_E1_3_FD_194572 | JGI IMG/M metagenome (GOLD analysis project Ga0302220, IMG submission 194572) | Peat permafrost microbial communities from Stordalen Mire near Abisko, Sweden - II_Palsa_E1_3 | ecosystem: Environmental > Terrestrial > Soil > Palsa > Peat permafrost | place: Sweden...
AGCTTCTAACGCGGCCAGTCCAAACGACTCCATCTCACTGGGCATCAGCATCAGGTCGGCCAGCGGGAGCAGCTCGTTGACGTTGTCCTGCTTCCCAATGAAATGCACGCGGTCCTGCACATTGTGTTCGCGAGCGAGATACTCTGCAACGCTGCGGTCGGGGCCGTCCCCAATCAGCATCAGACGTGCGGGCATAGCTTTAGCCACGCGGGCAAATACCTTCACTACATCCTGAATCCGCTTGACTGGCCGAAAGTTCGAAAGATGAACCAAGAGCCGCTCGTTCGGCGCTGCAAAGCGGGGCCGCATTGCAGCTACCAGTTCAGGATTGCGGAGATAGACGTCACAGTTGACGAAGTTTCGGACGACCTCTATCTCAGAGGTAATCCCGAAGGCTTCACGCGTGCGGTCGCGGAGATAACTCGAGATGCTGGTGACACCATCCGACTGCTCGATACCGAATCTGGTGATCGGCAGATAAGAACGGTCAAGGCCGACCAGAGTAATGTCGGTGCCATGCAGCGTCGTGATGAATGGCAGGTGAATTCCTCGTGTGGCGAGCATCTGTCGAGCAAGGAGTGCACTCACAGAGTGAGGAATCGCGTAGTGAACATGCAACAGATCCAGTGAATAGAACTCGGCGACCTCGGCCATGCGTGTCGCAAGCGCAAGATCGTACGGCGGATGTTCAAACAGCGGATAGTTTGATACCGCGACCTCGTGAAAGTGAATATTCGACTCGCGGCCACTCAGTCGAAACGGCTGAGAATAGGTAATGAAGTGAATCTCGTGGCCGCGATCAGCGAGCTCAATACCAAGCTCCGTAGCCACCACACCGCTGCCGCCATAGGTGGGATAACAAGTGATGCCGATCTTCATAGTCTTCCCATTTCCCTAGGCCGCATGTGTCTCTCCTGTTATTGGACGAAGCAAAGTCTTTATAAGACTCCCTCATGTCCGAGAGCGTTGTCGTCAGCTCCTCGGTAAGATTCAGCTAAGCTCCAAGGTCCCCATAGTTGATGAGCTGGGGAGCATTTGGTTGCAGACTCCTCGCAGGCAGCTCTGTGAGGAGAGCACTTCGTTCCACATCGCGATGGGTGCGAAGCCGAGTGGTGACAGCGTCAAGGTCACCGTCGTTGTAGCCGGGATGGCAACAGAGTTCGAAGGTTCCTTCCGAAGGCAACGCACGCAAAAGTTCGCGCAGGGTAGGAGCGTCCAGATGGCCTGTCGCGGAGATTCCGATAGTTCCATTCGTAGTAGCCACACGCGCGTCACAAATCTTTGGCTGGCGGTCGAACCTGCTCTTAAAACTGCTGAGAAGATTCACCTGAAAGCGGCGAAGGCGGTTTCCATGGCCGAGAGCAAGACTCCACGACTCTTCAAAGGGATTACGAATTGCGCCGACATTGCAACGTTCGGCAACACGCAGCAGTGGCCGAGTAACGGCAGGGAAGAGGTGTGTGTGCTTGTGAGTATCGAGGTGTGTAACGTTGATACCGGTGTTACGCAGCTTTTCTACCTGTGCGAGCGCCTCTAATTCAATCTCCACCTCACTGATCTTCCCGCGCAAGAGCGCCTGTAAAAAATCGACGAGCGAAGGACGAAACGTTTTGCCGTCGGAGCCAAGCAGCGTGGGGATACTCTGTGGCGGCGAGACTGGGCTGCCATCCGTCAGCGTGATGTGACAGCCAACTCCAAGAGTTGGGTTCTCTCGAGCAAGCGCAACTGCGTCATCGAATGCTGCGCCGGTAGCCATCAACGTCGCCGACGTAAGAACGCCAGCCTGATGAAGTTCGGCAATAGCGCGGTTGACGCCGCGGGTTAGACCGAAGTCATCCGCATTGATGATAAGTCGGGAAGGCATAGATCCTTAGGAAGTGGAAAGCAGTCAGCGCCTGAGCCATGATCCAAGGCTCAGGCGCTGATGCTTATTGAACATGCAGCGTCGCCTTCAACGGAGTATCGCTTGAGGAAGGCCCCGCTGTCACGTCATACGCGCCTGGAAGCAACTGCCATCCGTTCTGCTCCGTATTGAAGACCGTAAGCGAAAGGGGGTGCAGAGGAAGCGTGACCTCTTTCGATTCGCCCGGTGCGAGCTTCACCCGCTGCCATGCAGAGAGGCGCTTGTAGTCTTCCTTCGCAGCTGTGGGCAATGAGACGTACACCTGAGCGATCTCGGTTCCTTCACGCTTGCCGGTGTTGCGAACGGTGAAATGAACGGTGCGCTTGGCATCGTCTACGGTAAGGCCGGAGTACGCATAGGTCGTATAAGACAATCCGAAGCCGAAAGGATATAACGGCTGCTTGTTGGCCGCTTCAAACCATTTGTAACCAACCTTGGCGCCCTCGCTGTTGTAGTTCACATCGAACGGGGGAACTGGATGGTCACTATTCGTGCCAGCTGCCACTCCCGCGAGGCCCGGTACAACTGGGTTTGGTAACTGCGCATCGTCTTTTGCGAACGTGACCGGAAGCTTGCCTGATGGGTTGACCTCGCCGAAGAGAATGTTCGCCAGCGCCTGCGCACCACCGATGCCCGGGTACCACATCTCCACGACGCCCTTCACATGATCAACCCACGGCATGCTCACTGGGCCGCCCGTCTCAAGCACGACGATGGTGTTCGGGTTCGCTGCGGCGACTGCCTCAATCAGCGCACCCTGATTGTCAGGCAGCGCCAGAGTCACAGCGTCGATCCCTTCCTGCATCGGCTGCGTCGCGAACACAATGGCTACGGTAGAAGACTTTGCGAGCTTAGCGGCCTCTGCAACGTCCTTTCCTTCTGCATATCGAACTGAAGCCTGCAGCGAATGAGCCTGAATATTTTTCATCGGCGAAGAAGGGAAGTAGACATGCTCTGTCCAGCCCGATCCGCCGGCCTTTGGATCAGCAGCATTGCCGCCTGGAGCATCGACCTGCGCCGAACCGCCACCCGAAAGAACGCCAACGTCCGCGTGCGACCCAATAATGGCAATCGAATTCGAAGCAGACGCTTTCAGTGGAAGAATATGGTCCGCGTTCTTCAGCAGCACGATGCTCTCCTCAGCAATGTGTTGCGCGTCATCACGCCCACGGAAGGGATCGACGACGGAGCGGACTGGTGGATCATCGACCACTCCCGCTGCAAACATGCTGCGTAAAATACGATGAGCCATGTCGTCAAGCCGCGCCTGGGGAACCTGTCCTGCTTCGACAGCCTTCTTCAGCGGTGCATTGAAGTAGTTTTCGTCCCCGGGCATCTCCTGATCGAGCCCATTCAGCGCGGCCTTGACGGTGCTATGGGTCGCGCCCCAATCCGACACCACCCAACCCTTGAACTTGAAATCCTTCTTCAAAACTTCGTTGAGCAGGTAGTCGTTTTCGCAGGTATGGTCGCCCTGGTAGAGATTGTAGGAGCACATCACCGCCGAGGGCTCGGCGATCCCGATAGAGACTTCGAAGGCAAGCAGATCGGATTCGCGCAGGGCCTTCTTGTCCAGCAGCGCATTGACCACGGTGCGCCCAGTCTCTTGGTCGTTCAGCGCATAGTGCTTGATGTCGTTCATCACGTGCTGCGAGAAGACACCCTTTTCGAGATTGCCTGTCATGGTACCTGCGAGGATCGGATCTTCTCCCGCGTACTCGAAGTTGCGGCCGTTACGTGGCTCTCGGGTAATGTTTACGCCGCCGCCAATCGTCATATTCGAGCCCCATGCACGAAGTTCGCGCCCAATCACAGAGCCGTAAAGAAACGCGGAGTCCGGATCCCAGCTCGATGCGGCGCCAAGCGTCGAGGGCAGCAGCGTCGCATAACGAGCCTGATACGCAGCCATGCGAGCGCCAACCGCGGAGTCAGCAAGATCAATCCCAGGAATACCAAGCCGTTCGATCCCTTCCATATAGCCTGCAGCGAAGTTCGACTTCGCTGGAATCGGATCACCCGGGCGTAGAACACCCCAGCCTGTCCCGTGAACCATCTGAATCTTCTCATCAAGCGTCATCTGGCCCAGCACCATGTCGGCACGTTCATCGGGAGAGAGAGACTTGTTCATCCAAGGCATCTTCGAGGTGTCAGGCTTGGAGGTATCAGGCTTGGCCTGAGCACTTGCGGCCGCAGAGCTAAACGAAACCACTGTGACCACAGCGACGATCGACAAAACATTGAAACCGCTGAACCGCTGCAAAAATGACATTCATGCTCCTTCAGGCTGAGTGATTCGATCCAACAAAACAGGCAAACGTTTGTTCATTGGCCGTTAGAGAGTCTATACGAACTAAAACGTTATAGGTAAGGAGTTATGCGTTTTTCCTGCCACCGAAGGCTGGGCGGTTACTTCGCGAAGAGCTGGCTGATGTCCGCAAAAGCCTTGAACTCTAGAGCATTGCCGGCAGGGTCAAGAAAGAACATCGTCGCCTGTTCGCCCACCTCGCCCTTGAATCGAATGTAAGGCTCGATCACAAACTCCACCCCGGCACGCCGAAGCCGCTCCGCAAGCGTCTCCCAGGTCTCCATGGGAAGCACGACACCGAAGTGAGGAACCGGAACATCGTGTCCGTCGACTGCATTGTGGTGTGTGTTGTCTTTTGAGGTGCCAGGCTTCAGATGTGCGACGATCTGATGGCCAAAGAGATCGAAGTCGATCCACTGCGACGAGCTGCGGCCTTCTGCGCAACCAAGGGTCGTCCCATAAAAACTGCGGGCAGCATTCAGGTCGTCGACTGGAAAAGCAATGTGAAAAGGTGTTAGCGGCAAGGTGGTCTCCTGCATCGATCATACGATGCGCAGACCACCAGCCGCTGGTCAGCTAGCCGCGATGGAACCCTTGATCGTAGCCACTCAGATAGGCTCGCCGGAAGGCGTCGCGATATGGGCCGTAAGGTCCGAGTGCCGCATCGTAGCCGGGAGTCGCGTGAAACTTGTGATCATGCTCCGGACGGTAGCGAAGACCGTTATAAGCATCGCGTGCGCCGTCTTCTGAGCCCAAACGAAATCCTTCATGATCAGCCCTGGAGATGAGCGGAGGGACGCTGTTGTATCCAGCGGGTGGGGGCGGAGGAGGCGTAGCGTAATAGGCAGTGTGTGACGCACAACCGGCTGTAAGCAGACAAGCCGTGGCTACTGCAGGCAGAGCAAGGTAAGATAGTTTCATAGCGTCCTCACGATTCGGATTGTGCTTGGCCATCATCGGCATGCACGTTCGAAGGAGTAAACGCTATTCAGAGAGAAATGTTGCCGTCGTTAAGATCGCGAACTGCGCAATCTCTACCTAACTGTCACTCGGTAGTCGCACAACGAACTCTGTACTGCCGGGTTCGGAACTAAAGCGAATCACACCGTTGTACTGATCAACGATGCGCTGCACGATACCGAGACCGATCCCAGTGCCTACACCCACAGGTTTGGTCGTATAGAACGGATCGAAGATGTGTTCCTGGCTCTCGAGAGGGATACCAGAGCCATTATCGCTGACGCTGATGCAGAGATCCATATGCGGATTCTTTACATCGCCCTTTGATTCCTCAGCCCACGTATGAATGCTGATTCTTCCGTGCTGCGGCACCGCATCAATTGCGTTATCCAGCAGGTTCGTCCATATCTGGTTCAGGCCCGTGCACTCGCTGTGCAGCGCGGGAAGATCGCTTGCAAAACTTTTCTCAAGCACAATCTCTTTCTCGCGCAGCTTGTGACCGAGAATAATCAGCGTTGCGTGAATGCTGTTGTTAATATCGATCGTCTGCTTCTGCCCTTTACCTTCGTAGGCGTACGACTTAACCGCATGCACCAGATCGGTCACGCGGCCGATGCTCTCCTCGATCGTGCCGACCAGTTGCATGCTCGAAGCCATCGCCTCCAGCCAGCTCAGCGCCTCACCCAGCAAAGGTCCATCGAAGTCATTCTTTACGCGTTCAAGCTCGGCAGCCGACATGCCAATTGAAACCAGCGTGGGCGCCATCTTCCAGGCATTCTCGATGTTGGCCGCTTCCATCCACTCTGCAAGCGCCTCTTCGGCATCGCTTTGGTCGAGTGAATTCATCATCACCGGCTGCTTCGACGCGAGAACCTGCTTCTGCATGTCGAACATGCAATGCTTCTGTTCCTGCGAGAGATCGCGCTCTTTGAACTTCAGCGAGAGCTCATGCATTCGCATCAGATTTTCACGCAGCTGAGAAGCAGCACGACGTGCAGCAGAGCCCGGATTGTTGAGTTCATGCATCAGGCCCGCAGCGAGAGTACCCAGCGACGCCATCTTCTCTTGCTGAACCGTCGTGCTCTGTAGCTTTTGAAAGCGGTAGGCCATGTTGCCCAGAATCGCCTTGCGAACCTGCGGGCAGCTTGTCATCAAGCTCCAGAACTGATCCTCATTCAACTCAAGCAGATGGCTTGGCGCCATCGCTTCAACTCTTCCAGCGTTCGGAACGTTCGTCAAAAGACCTAGTTCGCCAAAGGCATTGCCCGCTTCAATCTTGGCCAGAGTCATCTCGTTCTGGTTGACGGTCTTCTGTTGGACGCGAAGGTCGCCGTCTAACAATATCCAGAAGCAGTGCGCCAGCTCGCCCTGTCTCGTGAGGATATCGCCCTTATCGATATGGAAGTCCCGCACGCCATCGAGACAATGCAACTCGTCGTCTCGCAGCGACGACAGAATAGGAACCTTACGCAGAAGCGTAACCAGTTCTGCATTTACGTTTTCTACCACGTGACTTTGGACGATTTGGGTTTGTTCGCTCATCGGGTTATAGGTTAGGTTGCCTTTCAAAGCGTTGCCAGATATTGGTGGACGAACTGAATCGCGATCGAGCCTTCGCCAACAGCGGAAGCGCACCGTTTGACCGAGTTGAATCGTACATCCCCTGCGACAAAGATGCCGGGAACACTTGTCTCCAGCAGGTAGGGGTCACGCTCCAGCTTCCATGACTTCGGCGATTGCGCCTTCAAATCCGGACCGGCCAGGATAAATCCTTTGCTGTCCCTACAAAGCTCAGGCGGCATCCAGTCCGTCTTCGGCGCAGCACCAATAAAGATGAACAGGGAACTGGCCTGTCGCGCCTCTTCTCCTCGAGGTGTCTTCAGGGTCAGACACTCCAGATGAGTCTCCCCACCCATCGAAATAATCTCGGTGCCGGTTTCAACGGTGATGTTCGGCGTCGCCTCAATCTGGTCGATCAGATACTTCGACATGCTGCTTTCCAGCGACTTCCCGCGGACCAGCATGTGAACATGATCGGCATAGCGGGAGAAGTGCATAGCCGCCTGACCCGCCGAGTTCGCCCCACCCACGATGTAGACAGCCTCTTCCTTGCACGACATCGCCTCGGTCAACGCTGCGCCGTAGTAGACGCCTGCCCCGCTCAGCTTGTCGGCTCCCGGCACGTCCAGCTTGCAATAATCGACCCCCGTAGCCAGCAGGCAGACGTGGCACGTCACCTCCTGCCCATCGGCCATCGTCAGTATTCGGTACTGATTCTCGCTACGAATACAGGAGACCTTCTGGGTCAAAAACTCCGCGCCTAGCCGATTGGCCTGCAGGAAGGCGCGCTTCGCCAGCTCCTCGCCGCTAAGCCCTTCAGGGAAACCAAGGTAGTTTTCGATCTTCGAGCTGGAGCCGGCCTGTCCACCAGGTGCTGCCGCCTCGATCACCAGCGTCCGCAGCCCCTCGGAGGCCCCGTATACGCCCGCTGCGAGCCCCGCAGGCCCTGCGCCCACCACGACGACGTCGTAGAACTCCTGTTGCGCCTGGGTCCTCAGACCGACCTTATTGGCCATCTCGGTCGAAGTCGGTTGCACCAGCGCGGTCCCATCGCCAAACAGAATCACTGGCAGCTTGGTATCGTCGATCCCCTTTTCCTTCAACAGCGCCAGCGCATCCGGATTCGTCTCCGGATTCAACCACTGGTAGGGAATACGGTTACGCGAGAGAAAGTCTCGAACCGCGTGATCCATCGCAGACCAGCGCACCCCCACCACCTTAATTCCCTCAAACGGAGGCCTGTACCCCTCTTTCCAGCTTCCCAGCAAATCATCCAGCACCGGATAGAGCTTCTCTTCCGGCGGATCCCACGGCTTATTCAGGTAATAGTGAATCTTGGCGGAGTTGATCGCGCGAATCGCCGCTTCGGTATCGGCATAGGCCGTCAGCAGCACGCGTTTGGCATTCGGATAGATGCATAGCGCCTGTTGCAGAAAGTCGACTCCGGTCATCCCCGGCATACGCTGGTCAGAGAGAAACAGCGCTACAGTGTCTTTACGCTCCTTCAGCTGGTGGCAGATATCCAGGGCAGCAGCGCCGGAGGCAGCACGGACGATGCGGTAGTCCTGGCCGTAGTGACGACGAAGGTCTTGCACCACAGCTTCCAGCACGCTGGTGTCGTCATCGATCGCTAGCAAAATAGGCTTAGGCATATCTCTTTATACTGCGTTGAGGGGATTCGAGACACCTCACCTATAATTCGATTATCCCCGGCCCTTGCAAGTTTCAGAATGTTAGCGACTTATTGGTGGTCTGGAAGACGAGATTTTTACCCCTAAAGTTGCATCGACAGGCCGCCTGTCCTAATTGCGGACATCGCATCGCTTCCTTGGCCAAATATGTCGATAAGGTGGGAACCAGGGGAGATATAAACGCCCCGGGCCGGAGATCAAGACCCTATGAACCGAATTATCCTTGCTGACAACCAGGCAATCTTCCGCGCAGGCGCGGCCAGGATGTTGTCGCTCGAGGAAGACATGCGGATCGTCGCCCAGTGTGAGGATGTGCCCAAACTCTTTGCCGCAGTCGAAGGCCTGCGCGGTTCGATTGTGCTCCTCTCCTCTAGTCTGCAGGTTGAACCGAAGGATCTTGTCCCCCGGACGCAGTCCGCCGGCAGCCGTACCGTTCTGGTGGCCGAAAACGCCGAGCTTGTTCCCGAAGAGGTAGGTATGCTCTTCGACGGAGTCATCCATCGCAACATCGCCGGCAACGTTTTGGTCGACTGCATTCGCAAGGTCGCCCGCGGCCAGCGCTTTTTGCAACGCGCTAACGTCACCACCATGCAAAGCACCGACAGCGTGGGTGCCCGCGTCCGTGACCGGCTAACCCCGAAGGAGATGCAGATCGTTGCCCTGATCGTTCAAGGCTGCAAGAACAAGGACATCGCGCAGCAACTCGGAACCAAGGAGCAGGTCATCAAGAACTATCTCCGCAGTATCTACGACAAGTCAGGCGTCTCGGATCGCCTCGAACTGGCTCTCTTCACCATCCACCACCGCGTACTGGCCGAAGCCGCAGCCAAAGCCGGACACCTGATCCAGATGAAATCAGCCTGAACGACAGGTCCTGCCGAACGGGCCTCCTGCGCGGAGAGCGGTCACTTCGTGACGCGTGTACCGGTCTTTGCAGGGCGAGCAACATAGGGCCTCCCGTTGGTCGGCAGAGACGATTTCCTCGCGACCAACGAGAGAGCCAACCGAAGGGTAGACGCGTCACGAAGTGACCGCCCCGCGCGTAGCGGGCCCGTCCGGCAGGACATCTATCTTTACATCCCCATCTGCTCGCTCTGCTTCTCAGCCGCCGGGCTCGCATGTCCAATCTTCTCCGCGATGCTCTTGGCCTGCGTAAACAGCAGCAGATAATCCGGCCCACCGGCCTTCGAGTCAGTCCCGCTCATATTGAACCCACCAAACGGATGAGCCCCAACCATCGCGCCCGTGCACTTGCGGTTGAAGTACAGGTTGCCGACGTGAAACTCCTCACGTGCCCGGTCCAGCTTCTCCCGCGAGCCCGTATAGATCGCGCCAGTAAGCCCGTACTCCGTATTGTTCGCAATCGCGAGCGCATCGTCAAAGCTCTTCGACTTGATCACCGCCAGCACCGGCCCAAAGATCTCCTCAAGCGCAATCCGAGCAGACGGAGCCACATCGGCGATCACGGTCGGCGCAATGTAATATCCGCCCTCAGGCGTTTCAATCGCGTGGCCGCCGTTCAGCACCGTACCTTCCTTCTTGCCGATCTCGATGTAGTCCAGCGTCTTGCGATAAGACTTCTCGCTGATCACAGGGCCGGTATAAACATTCTGTGCCGGATCGCCCGTCTTGATCTTCGCCACCTTCTCCTGCAGCCTGTCGCAGAACACGTTGTAGATATCCGCCGCGACAATCGCCCGCGAACACGCCGAGCACTTCTGTCCGTTGAAGCCAAACGCGCTCGCCACAACTCCATCGACCGCAGCATCCAGATCGCAATCCGCCTCAACGATGATCGAGTCTTTGCCGCCCATCTCCAGAATCGTCCGCTTGATAAACACCTGCCCCGGCTGAGTCTTCGCCGCACGCTCATGAATCTCGAGGCCCACAGCCTTCGATCCCGTAAATGCAATGAACCGAGTCTGCGGATGCGCTACGACCTCGCTGCCAAACTCAGGCCCTTCCCCCGGGCAAAGATTCACAACTCCATCCGGCAATCCAATCTCTTCCAGCAGCTCAAAAAACTTCGCCGCAATCGTCGGAGCATCCACCGAAGGCTTCAAAATCACGGTATTTCCGGTCACAATCGAAGCCGCCGTCATCCCCGCCATAATCGCAAAAGGGAAGTTCCACGGCGGAATCACCGCGCCCACGCCCAGCGGAACATACCGCAGCTGGTTCCGCTCACCGGGAAACTGGATCGGCGTCTTCGCATCAGCCAGCCGCAGCGCCTCGCGCCCATAGAACTCCAAAAAATCGATCGTCTCGCCTACATCGGCGTCCGCCTCGCCCCAGTTCTTGCCCACTTCCAGCGTCAGCCATGCGCAAAACTCGAAGCTGCGCTCCCGGATCAGCTCTGCCGCGCGAAACAACAACGCCGCACGCTCCGCCACCGGCACCTTGCTCCAGGTCAGAAAAGCCGTCTGCGCAGCCTTCATCGCCCCTTCCACATGCTCTGCACCAGCCCGCTGATGAATTCCAATCACCTCAGACGGCCGCGCCGGATTCTTCGAGACGATCTTGCCCGCAGTCTTCAAACGCTTGCCGCCGATAACGATGTCATACTCGCGGCCCAGTTCGCTCTCAACCTGAACCAGCGCTTCCTGCATCTTGCGCTTGTTCTCTGCCGTCGAAAAATCGACAAACGGCTCGTTGGAAAATGGTGTCTTCGGCGTGATCGCCGGGGCGGAGTGGGTCAGATTCATAGTAGCCATAGCGTGTCGATTCTAGCGCGAGTCATGCTCTCTCGTCGCTCGTGAGGGTAAGGTGTTACGGTGCATCCCCTATTGGATGCGCCGCGCATAAACTTCGATGGAATCGCAAAACCAGCTAAGCGCCTTCCGTAAGCTTCTCCGTCGCCTTCGACATCTGCGCCGTGCGCTCCAGCTTGTCCCAGTTGAACGGCTTACCGTCGATTGCGCGCTTCACCGTTTTGAAGAGCACAACAGAAAAGAGCTGTCGGTAGGTAAACCGCTGAATCCAGATATGGAAGAGCAGCCATCCATCGCCTTTGCTCGCCGGATGCTTTCGCTCCAGCGCAAACGCCAGCGCCGAAGCCGCAAAGTCGATTACGAGGAATGCAGCAAAGAAGGCCAGAAGCTTATAAAAACTATCGGTCGAAGCCGTCTCCGGATGAAAGTGTTTATCAATGATGTAGTGAAAGACCCCAATCACAAACATCAGGTCGATCAGCGGCGACACCAGCGGCAAGATGATCTGGAAGATCAGAATATTCGGCAGCGCAAACAGCCCCATCGCGCGATGTTTGCTGATCGCGCCTTTGTGCTTGAAGATCGCTTGCAAAATCCCGAATGACCACCGGAACCGCTGCCGAATCAACCCATCCGCGTTCACGGGAGCCTCCGTAAACGCCAGCGCCTGATCCTCGTAGATCACGCAGTATCCCTGCTCCAGCAGGTTCATCGTCAGGTCGGCATCTTCGGCCACCGTATTCGAGTGGTACCCTCCGCCCGCCTTCACCGGCGCCGTTCGCCACGCTCCAATCGCCCCAGGCACCACCATCACCACGTCGAACAGATCCAGCGCACGCCGCTCAAAGTTCTGGCTCGTGATGTACTCAAGCGCCTGCCACCGCGTCCACAGATTCACGCGATTGCCAACCTTCGCATTGCCCGCTACCGCACCGATCTTCGGATTCGCAAAGTGCGGCACCAGCCTCGTAATCGCATCGTGCGCAATCACACCATCGGCGTCGATGCCGACGTAGATCTCCTCGTCGATCCGTTCCAGTGCATAGTTCAGGGCGTCGGCCTTGCCCCCGTTTGGCTTGCTCATCACGGTCAGCCGACCAGATGCGACATCCGCCGGATATGCCTCGCGTGCCACATCAAACGTATTGTCCTTCGAGCCGTCATCGATCACGATGATGCGAATGTTCTTGTAGGTCGACATCATCACCGAACGGATCGTCCGCACGATGACCTTCTCTTCGTTGTAAGCAGGAATCAGCACCGCAACTCGCGGCTGATACTCCGGCGTCGCAAAATTCTTCCTCTTGCGGAACCGGTCGATAATCGCAAAGATGCCGATGATAATCAGCCGGGCACTCATCAGCACATCACCGACAAAGAACACGCCCACAATAAAGTAGTGGAAGAAGCTATAGAAGAAGAAAGTCAGCGAATCGGCGCGTGCTTGCCAACGCTGGCGCGGCGTCAACTCCGGCATTACCTCAGCGCGTGTCTTGCCCACCAGCTCCGAGACCGGAACAATCTCGTAACCCTTCGCCCTCAACGCTTCAATCAACACCGGTAGCGCCGCAACCGTCGCCGAACGGTCACCACCGCCATCGTGTAACAGAATGACAGAGCCGCGGTTCCACGGCTTCGTCTTCATGTCCTCAATCTGCTGAAAGACGCTATCGGTAATCTCCTGCGGAGACTTGCGCGGATGCTCATCCCAGTCGTTCGTGTCGATCTTGTTGCCGACGATCACATAACCCAAACCCTGAATCTTCTCGACTGGCGCTGCCTGGTCGTTTGTATCCGGTTCCTGGTCGATCGAATAAGGAGGACGGAAGTACAACGGCTGCACGCCGAGCTTCGACCCGAACAAACGTTCGGTCAGGTTCAACTCCAGGTCCACCTGCCGGTTCGAAATTTCGCTGATATCCGGGTGCGACCAGGTGTGATTGCCGATCTCGTGGCCCTCGCGAAAGACCCGCTGCATCACGCCAACGTAGTCCTCTGCCACTTCGCCGATCATGAAGAACGTGCCCTTCACGTTGTACTTCTTCAGGATGTCCAGAATCTTCGGCGTCCACTCCGGATCAGGACCATCGTCGAAGCTGAGCGCAACCTTCTTGTCGTTGTACCCATACTGCTCGACTGTGTACGAGAGCGGATAAGACGACATCGACTCCTGCGTAACCATGCGGTACTCAAGCGGCACCGAGTCGTCATCATCCAACGTCACCACACGATTGCCGGTCTGAGGCTTACGCGTCACGCGCAAAATATCGCCCTGGCCTTCGGTGTCGATGTCATATCCAGGCTCAACCTGCGCTAGATCTTTCACTGGATCGGACTGCAGTGGATGATCCCAGATCTTCCACATCGAGTTGTCTTCCTGCCCAAGCCGCCACAACGCATAGGTTTGAATTCCTAACGCCCGGGCCGATCGCATCTCGTTTAAAATCGTTGCGGCATCCAGGAACCAAATCTGATGTCGAACTCGAGCATCTTCGTCGTCATACGCGAAGTGAACGTTCATCGAGTCATCGTCTAGATCGATCTGTGATCCGGAGTCCTCAGCCGCCTGCCACGCATCTTGCGTAGAAAGATCATGGGCGGCGATTATCTTCTCGGGAAGATTCTTCTTTTTAGTCGATATTTTTGCGCCCTTCCTGGCTGCCTGCTGCTCTGGAGGCAATGCTGTAATCCAGTCGTAGCCATAGTTGCCCAGCGCGCAGATAATCTTGTCCTTCGGAACGGTCTTCAACACGTTCTTCAGGTTGTCGATAAACCAGTCCTGCGAGGCGATCGGTCCAGGCGCGCTGTCGGTCTCGTGCTCGTCGTAGTTCATTAGCAGCAGGCCGTCGGAGTGGTCCGCCATGAACTTCAGATCCCAGTCATCATCGCCCACCGGCGTATTCACGTAGAGCTTCAGGTTGCGCGGATGGAAATCGTCATACAACGCTGCGATGAGCGATCGGAACCCCGGCTGAGCACTGGTGGGAATCTCTTCAAAGTCCAGCGAGAGCCCTCGATAAGTTGGGTTCCCAGCCAGAAAATCATGGATCTGCTTCACAAACGAAGTCCGCGCCGCATCGTTCGTCAGGAAGCCGCTCACCTCGGGCGCCCAAATCTGTCGTCTCGGGTCGTAGTTGTTGACCAGCGGAAAGATATCCAGATTCACATGGTTGGCGTCCACGGTGCGTGCGACCTTACCCTCGCGATCAACCTGGTGGACCCCGGTCTTATCCACCACATCGTATGGCCGATTGTCCTGTGTGTAAGAGACCACCTCGCCGGTCGTCGTAACCACATGCAACCACTCAGGAAACAACAGGTCGACCTGGGCAATATGCTGTTTTAGAGAAGAGTAGCTGGCCGGATCATCCTCCACGTAGTAGGCCGCCCGCAGACCTTCTCCCTCGTTCAGTGGAACGTCGCCCGGCTTCACGTCGGTCTTTCGGTGGGCAGAGCGATGCAGCTTCTGTCCCGGCTTCAGCTGAGGAGTCGTCTGGTTCGCCAGCGTCCGGTAGTTCCGCTTCTGCGCCCGCAGAAACAGCTCCGGCAACGGCTTCATCCGCAGCAACCCGATGACAAAAACGGTCCCCAGCACGAGTCCCAGCAGGGCCAGTACGTCAAAGACTCGGCGCAGCCGCTTCCAGCGCTTGCGTTGTGGATCGTAGAAGACTTGTCTATTCATTGAGTAGTACTGGCGACTCTGCGCGTGCGGCTATCTCCCATCGTATGCAGGCGAAACCCCCTAGTCAACGCGCACAGCCAATACCTGCACGCTCCAGCAGTATGATGCAAAAGACATGACCAAAGGAAAGCTGAAGACAGTTCTCTGGGCTGTGCTCCCGCTCGCGCTGGGTTTAGCCCTGCGCCTTTGGTATGTGCTGCATGCAGGCCGCATCGAAGGCGACACCCTGATCTATGGCAGCATCGCAAAAAACTGGCTGAAGTTGGGCATTTACGGATTCACCTTCGGCATAGACATTCCCAAGCCGACGCTGATTCGGCTCCCTGGCTACCCGCTCTTCCTTGCCTTCTGCTTTCGCATCTTCGGCTTCGACCGCTACGTCCCCATCATGTACGTCCAGTGCGTCATCGACCTCTGCACCTGCCTCTTGATCTCCACTCTGGCAGGCAGACTCTTCGGACGGCGTGCCGCTCAGGCCGCGTTGTGGCTCTCTGCTCTCTGTCCCTTCACCGCGATCTACGCGGCAGCACCGCTCACCGAAACCCTCACCCTCTTCACCATCGCTCTTACCTTTTACAGCCTAGAACGCTGGCGAGCGGCGGGTGCCGACTTCAACCGCTGGCTCGCCGTAGCCACCCTCTCCATGGCCTACTCCGTCCTGTTGCGTCCAGAGCAAGGTCTTCTCCCTGCCACCGTCGTCCCGGCGATGATCTGGATCATCTGGCAAAACTCCGGCCTCCATCTCTCCCTCAGCAAACTCCGGCCAATCGCAATTGCAGCAATCTGCGTCGTCCTTCCCCTCATCCCCTGGGCCATCAGAAACTGGCGCACCTTCCACGTCATCCAGCCACTAGCCCCGCGCAGTGCGACCGACCCCGGCGAGGCTATTCCCACTGGCTTTCAACACTGGTATCGCACCTGGGCTATCGACTTCGCCTCTACCGAACAGATCTACTGGAACTACGACAGCACCGACCTCCGTGTCGCCGATCTCCCCAACCGAGCCTTCGACTCCGAAGACCAGTACGCCGAAACCGCCGCGCTCTTCTCCGACTACAACCAGAAGGACAATGCCACCCCGGCCTTCGATCGGCGCTTCGAAGCGCTAGCCAAGCAGCGCGTCCAAACCCACCCGCTGCGTTATTACCTCGTCCTTCCCGTAGCCCGCCTCGCCAACATGCTCTTCCGCCCACGCCCAGAGATGATGCAGATTGGCCTCGACTGGTGGCGTTGGCATGTGTATCGCGGCAAGACCCTACTGGCCTACGCCTCTGCCGCACTCAACCTCGCCTACTTCCTCCTCGGTGCCGTCGGCCTCTGGCTCTGGCGAAAGCGCGGACTGAGCCCCCACAGTGCACTCGCGTTCGCAATGGTGGCCTTCGTCGTTCTCCGCTGCGCCTTGCTCCTCACCCTCGACAACTCCGAACCCCGCTACACCCTTGAACTGTTCCCCCTCATCATCGTCTGGGCAGGCTGCATCTTCGCTCCATCCGCTACGCATGGCGCGGCCACTTCGTAACGTGTATACCCCTTCGGTTGGCGCTCCCGCTGGCCGCGATGAGATATCTTCCGCCGACCATAGGGAGGCCCTTAGCGAAGCCGGTATACAAGTCACGAAGTGACCGCCGCCCGCGCAGGGCGAACGATACCCCGCAACAGCGGCTACACTAGCTCCCATGCTGCAGCCCTATCGCGACCAGTTTAACGCGCACTTCACCACAGCCAAATACGAAGACCTCCTCACACGTCTTAACCACACCACGAGAACTACCATCGAATTCCGCGTCGCCGAAACTCCGTGCTTCTTCCCAAAATCCCTCATGGACGAGCTCTCCCAAACCGGCGCCGAGCTCACCCACCAGCTCCTCGACAACCCCGCCTACATGCAGGCCTCCGAGCAGTGCGTCCCCGCGCAGTACCGCATGCCCAACGAAAACCCTCAGCCCAACTTCATGACGGTAGACTTCGGCCTCGTCCGCAACTCCGACGGCACTCTAAGCCCGAAGCTCGTCGAGCTCCAGGCCTTCCCCTCCATCTTCGGTTATCAGGACATCCTCACCCGCCAGTACATCGAAACCTACAACCTCGATCCCACGCTCACCTGCCATCTTGGCGACCTCAACGAGCAGACCTACTGGCAGCTTCTCAGTAAAGTCATCCTCAACAACCACGCCCCCGAGAACGTAATCCTCCTCGAGATCGACCCCGCGCACCAGAAGACCCTCCCCGACTTCCACATCTACGAAGACAGACTCGGCATCGCCACCGTCGACATCACAACCCTCATCAAGCGTGGCAACCGCCTCTTCTACCACCGTAACGGCCGCGAGATCCCCATCCACCGCATCTACAACCGCGCCATCGTCGACGAGCTCGAGCGCAAAAACATCCAGCTCCCCTTCGACTACCGCGACGACCTCGACGTCGAGTGGGCTGGCCATCCCAACTGGTACTTCCGCATCAGCAAATTCTCGCTCCCCTACCTCGACCACCCGGCCGTCCCCAAGGCCGTCTTCCTTGACGACTGGTACGCCCGCCCCTCTCTCTCCGGCCTTCCCGAAGACCGCAACCAGCTCCTCCTCAAGCCCCTCTACTCCTTTGCAGGCAAGGGAATCCAGTTCGCCCCCACCGACGCCGACCTCAACGCAATCCCTCCCGCAGACAGGCACCTCTATCTCCTCCAGCAGCGCGTCTCCTTCGCTCCCGTCATCGACACCCCCCACGGCCCCACCCAGGCCGAGATCCGCATCATGTATCTCTGGCCTGACGGCGGAACCCTCCAGCCGGCCATCGCTCTGGTCCGCCTTGGACGTGGCCTCATGATGGGTGTCGATCACAATCGGAATCAGCTGTGGGTGGGTGGCTCGGCCGCCCTGTGCCCACCGATGTAACCCGGCGGTCATAAAAATACTCGCGCTTACGAAAAGGTGGGGTAAACTCCACAGTGTCAGTCATTGGCTGTTTTGGGTGTTTATGTCATATCCGCAGTTCAGGTCCGGAGGAGGTCGAGTGGCTCAGTGGCAGATGCCAAATGGGGAAAATCCAGTTCGCACGGCAGTACGTTTCCCTATGAGACTCCCGATAAGG
>Ga0302220_10001547_pt1 | contig 17887 bp, 17 predicted proteins | sample II_Palsa_E1_3_FD_194572 | JGI IMG/M metagenome (GOLD analysis project Ga0302220, IMG submission 194572) | Peat permafrost microbial communities from Stordalen Mire near Abisko, Sweden - II_Palsa_E1_3 | ecosystem: Environmental > Terrestrial > Soil > Palsa > Peat permafrost | place: Sweden...
TGAGAGGTCTGCTGCAGTATGACCAAATCGGAATTGGTCGCCCAGCTGGCTACGCGATTTCCGCAGCTTGTACTTAAAGATGCGGATTTCGCGGTGAAGACGATGCTTGATGCGATGTCGGAGGCACTTGCCAACGGCCATCGCATCGAAATTCGTGGCTTCGGCAGCTTCGGCCTCAATCGTCGTCCCTCCCGCGTCGGACGCAATCCGAAGTCGGGCGAGAAGGTGCTAGTACCTGAGAAGTACGTGCCGCACTTCAAGCCGGGCAAGGAACTGCGCGAGCGCGTAGATCGACGTTCGGGCGAACCGCTGAAGGCCGAAGAGCCGGATGATGACGACCTGTAAATGCTCCGCTGTGCGGTTGGCAGCGTGGCATTGGTAGCGTCAGCGGCCAAAGCCAGACGGCAAAAGACCAGAAAAAGCGCCTTCGGGCGCTTTTTTTTCGCCTGCGCTTTGGTGCCGCAAACCACACGTAAGCGCATGCAAACGGCTTGTTCCTGCCCACTCGCAGGGCCTTCCATTACAATACGGGTCACTTCGGCGCGGGCGACACGGTGGCGCGACGTGCGTCATCAAGCCGGCGTTATACCCGCAACTGCCGTCAAGAGACCTTATCCATGAAATTTATCGTCTGGCTGATCCGCGTTCTGGTGTTCGTGCTGCTGCTGGTGCTCGCACTCTCCAACACGCAAACCGCTACGCTGAATTTCCTCGCTGGCTACGCGTGGTCCGCCCCGCTGATCCTCATCGGCCTGGCGTTCTTTGTGGTCGGCTTGCTGGCCGGGCTGGTGTCGGCGGTGCCGGCGGTGTTCCGGCTGCGGCTCGAGAACGGTCGTCTGAAGCGTGAGTTGCGCGTGGCGCGTGAGACCCCGGTGGTGGTCGAGCAACCGCCGCTGCCGCCGCTGATCTAGGTTTTCCCATGCCGTGTGCCCGAGGCGCGCGGCTTTCGTCTCTGTACTCCCAATCATTCGCATGGATCTAGACTTCTGGTGGCTGCTCGTCATACCCGTCGCTTTCGCGTTCGGCTGGATGGCCGCGCGTTACGACCTCAAGACGCTGCTGTCCGAGAGCGCCAACCTGCCGCGTTCGTATTTCCGCGGCCTCAATTTCCTGCTCAACGAGCAGCCGGATCAGGCGATCGATGCGTTCATCGAAGTCGCCAAGCTCGACCCTGAAACCATCGAGCTGCACTTCGCCCTCGGCAATCTGTTCCGCCGCCGCGGTGAGACGGATCGCGCGATTCGCGTGCATCAGAACCTGCTGAGCCGTGCTGACCTGCCGGTCAAGGAGCGGGACCATGCGGCCTATGAGCTGGGCCAGGACTTCCTGAAGGCGGGGCTGCTCGACCGCGCCGAAGAAACCTTCCGGTCGCTCGAGGCTGGCGAACATGCGTTGGGCGCCCAACGTGCGCTGCTCACCATTTACGAAATCGAAAAGGATTGGAACAAGTCCATCGACACGGCGCGTCATCTCGAAACGATGGGTGCTGAATCGCTGGACAAGGAAATCGCCCAGTTCCACTGTGAGTTGGCGCAGGAAGCACTCCAGCAGAAGAAGCCCGATGAGGCCCGCCATCAGTTGGATCTGGCGTTGAAGGCCAACTCGCAAAGCGTGCGCGCGACCATCCTGTTCGGCGATGTGGACCTGGCGGGCGGCGCGCCCGAAGCCGCGATCGCGCATTGGTTGAAAGTCGAGGAGCAGAATTCCTCGTATTTGCCGCTCGTGGCCGAGAAGCTGATGAAGGCCTATGAGGCGCTCGGGCGCCCGGAGGACGGCGCGGATTTGCTGACAAGCTGGGTCGACCGCTATCCTTCGAACGATCTGCTGGATGTGGCCTATCAGCACGTTGCGGCCTTGCGTGGGCAGGATCCGGCGCATGCCCTCGCGCGCTCGCAGATGCAGAAGTCGCCCAACCTGGCTGGCATGATACGGCTGCTCGAGGCGCAGCAGGCCAGCGCGGAAGAGCCGCGGCGCAGCGAGCTGGAACTGATGCGTACGCTGATCAAGCAGCGCACCAAAAATCTGCCACGGTATACGTGCCAGAATTGCGGTTTCCGGGCACGGCTTTTCTACTGGCAGTGTCCGGGTTGCAGTGGGTGGGAAACCTATGCACCACGCCGCGTCGAGCCGATCACGGCGTCAAGCTGAGCGGAGCGCCGTGGCCCGTGCAGCGGCCCCGCATGACGGCCTGCTGGTGCATGCAGGCTGGTGCAGCATGGGCTGGTCGTGTACGGCAGTCAGCGCCGGATTCAATACCGGAAACCATCACCGGAACCCATTAGCGGAACGCGTATGAAAATCACCATCATCGGCACGGGCTACGTCGGCCTTGTCACTGGCGCGTGCCTTGCCGAAATCGGCCACGACGTTTTCTGTCTGGATGTCGATCCGCGCAAGATCGAGATCCTGAACAATGGCGGCGTCCCCATTCACGAGCCGGGTTTGCAGGAAATGATCGCCCGCACCCGGGCGGCGCGGCGCATCACGTTTTCGACCGATGTCGAGGCGAGCGTGGCGCACGGCGACGTGCAGTTCATCGCGGTCGGTACGCCGCCCGACGAAGACGGCTCGGCCGACCTCCAGTACGTTCTCGAAGCGGCGCGTAACATCGGCCGCATGATGAACGGCTTCAAGGTGATCGTCGACAAGTCGACGGTCCCGGTCGGCACGGCGCAGCGCGTACGCGCGGTCGTGGAAGAGGAGCTTGCGAAACGCGGTCTCGGCGAGAGCGAGCAACATCACTTCTCGGTCGTCTCGAACCCTGAGTTCCTGAAGGAAGGCGCGGCGGTCGACGACTTCATGCGTCCCGACCGCATCGTGCTCGGCCATGACGAAGACGAAACCGGCCTGCGCGCGCGCGAGCTGATGAAGCGCCTATACGCACCGTTTAACCGCAATCACGAACGCACGCTCTACATGGACGTACGCTCGGCGGAATTCACCAAGTATGCGGCGAACGCGATGCTGGCCACGCGCATCTCGTTCATGAACGAGATGGCGAACCTGGCAGACCGCGTCGGCGCGGATATCGAAGCGGTGCGCCGCGGGATCGGCTCGGACCCGCGTATCGGTTATCACTTCCTGTACGCCGGCTGCGGCTACGGCGGGTCGTGCTTCCCGAAAGATGTGCAGGCGCTGGTGCGCACCGCCAGCGAAAGCGGCCAAAACCTGCGCATTCTGGAAGCGGTCGAAGCGGTCAACCACGAGCAGAAGGAAGTCCTCGTGCGCAAGATCACCGGCACGCTCGGCGAGGATCTGAGCGGCCGCACCTTCGCCGTGTGGGGCCTGGCGTTCAAGCCGAACACCGACGATATGCGTGAAGCACCGAGCCGGCGCATTATCGCCGAGCTTCTGGCGCGCGGCGCCAACGTGCGGGCGTACGATCCGGTCGCCATCACCGAAGCGCGCCGCGTTTTCGCGATCGACCTGCACGATGTGCCCGAACACATGTCGCGTCTGCACTTTACGAGCACCCAGAACGAGACCCTTAATGGCGCTGACGCGCTGGTGGTCGTCACCGAATGGAAGGAGTTCAAGAGTCCGGATTTCGTGCATCTGAAATCGGTGCTGAAGACGCCGCTGATTTTCGACGGCCGCAACCTCTACGAACCGGAAACGATGACCGAACTGGGCATCGATTACCACTCGATTGGACGTCCCTATGCCCAACCCTTCGCACTCCCAGCCGATGCCTAAGACCATCAACGAAACCGCCGCGTCTGCTCTCGGGGCCGCCGCCGTGCCGCGCGCGCGGCTCGGCGGGGCCCGCGTGCTGGTGGTCGGCGACGTGATGCTCGACCGTTACTGGTTCGGCGACGTCAATCGCATCTCGCCGGAAGCGCCGGTGCCGGTGGTGCACGTACAGAAGCAGGAAGACCGTCTTGGCGGCGCGGCGAACGTGGCGCGCAATGCGGTCGCCCTCGGCGCGCAGGCGGGGCTGCTCTGCGTGGTCGGGCATGACGAGCCCGGCGAGCGCATCATCCAGTTGCTCGACGATAGCGGCGTGGTGCCGCATCTGGAGCGAGACCCGGACTTGCTGACCACGATCAAGCTGCGTGTGCTGTCGCGGCAGCAACAACTGCTGCGGGTCGACTTCGAGAACACGCCGGCGCACGAAGTGCTGCTCGCCAGTCTCGCGCGTTTTGACGAGTTGCTGCCCGCTCACGACGTGATCCTGATGTCCGATTACGCCAAAGGCGGCCTGACGCACGTCACGAAAATGATTGCGAAAGCGCATGCGGCCGGGAAGCCGGTACTGGTAGATCCGAAGGGCGACGATTGGGAACGCTACCGTGGCGCAACCCTGATTACGCCCAATCGCGCCGAATTGCGCGAGGTAGTCGGGCAATGGAAATCGGAAGACGATCTGATTGCACGCGTGACGAAGTTGCGCACCGAACTCGAATTCAAGGCACTGCTGCTGACGCGTTCGGAAGAGGGCATGACGCTCTTCTCGGATGACGGTATCCTGCACGCATCGGCGGTTGCACGCGAAGTGTATGATGTGTCGGGTGCGGGCGACACCGTGATCGCCACGCTCGCCGTGATGCTCGGCGCGGGCCTGTCGCTCGTCGATGCCGTGGCACTGGCGAATCGCGCAGCCGGCATCGTGGTCGGCAAGCTCGGCACCGCCACCGTCGATTACGACGAACTCTTTCTCTAATGCTGCTCGCCGCCTCGCGCCCGCTCGCGGCGCGAGCGGCGGGCGTCAGTCGAACCCAATTTCGGGACAGGACGACCATGACCCTCATCGTCACCGGCGCGGCCGGCTTTATCGGCAGCAATCTCGTGAAGGCGCTCAACGAGCGCGGTGAACAACGCATCATTGCCGTCGACAATCTCACGCGCGCCGACAAATTCAAGAACCTCGTCGATTGCGAGATTGACGACTATCTCGACAAGACCGAATTTGTCGAACGTTTTGCGCGCGGCGATTTCGGCAAGGTGCGCGCGGTGTTTCACGAAGGCGCCTGTTCGGACACGATGGAAACCGACGGCCGCTATATGATGGACAACAATTTCCGCTACAGCCGGGCGGTGCTCGACGCCTGTCTCGCGCAGGGCACGCAGTTTCTGTATGCGTCCTCCGCGGCGACGTATGGCGGCTCGAGCCGCTTCGTCGAAGAGCGTGAAGTGGAGCAGCCGCTCAACGTCTACGGCTATTCGAAGTTCCTGTTCGATCAGGTGATTCGCCGCGTGCTGCCTACGGCGAAGAGCCAGATTGCGGGCTTTCGCTATTTCAACGTGTACGGTCAGCGCGAAACGCACAAGGGCCGCATGGCCTCGGTTGCGTTCCACAACTTCAACCAGTTCGGCGCCGAGGGCAAGGTCAAGCTGTTCGGCGAATACAACGGTTACGCCGCGGGCCAACAGACGCGCGATTTCGTTTCAGTTGAAGACGTGACGAAGGTCAATCTGCACTTCTTCGATCATCCGGAGAGCTCGGGCATCTTCAATCTCGGCAGCGGCCGGGCGCAGCCGTTCAACGACATTGCGACCACCGTCGTGAACACATTGCGTGCGCTGAACAACGAAGCGCCTCTGTCGCTCGCAGAGCAGGTGCAGCGCGGGCTGATCGAGTACATTCCGTTTCCCGACGCGCTGCGCGGCAAGTATCAGTGCTTCACGCAGGCCGACCTCACGAAGCTGCGAGCCGCGGGCTATGATGCGCCGTTCCTGAGCGTGCAGGAAGGTGTCGACCGCTACGCGCGTTGGCTATTCGGCCAGCTATAAATCGTTCGCAGACCTCTCTAAACTGGAATCTCCTGGCCGGTGGTCGTCACCGGCCAGGTTGCATGAGGGAGATTCCATATGTTGCGAAAAATCATGGTTACGGCGGCAATGCTCGCCGCGTTCGGTCACGCCTATGCGGCGGTCGACATCAATACGGCCAACGAAGCTGGGCTGCGTGGTATCAAGGGCATCGGTCCGGCTAAAGCGAAAGCGATTCTCGAAGAGCGCGACGCCCACGGTCCGTTCAAGGATCCGACGGATCTCAGCAAACGCGTCAAGGGCATGGGCGGGCATACCGTCGAGCGCCTGCAGGCGGAGGGTCTCGCTGTCGGTCCGGCTGGCGCTGCTGCTGGCGCACAGGCTGCGGCGCCGGCGCAGGGCAAGGCCGCGACTTCTACGGCTGCCGCCGCTACGGCGGCCGGCTCGCAGAAGAGCGGCGCGGCGGTGGTGGTGAAGAAATAGACCCGTGCGGCGGCGCGTGCTTGCCCCCGCGCCGCCGTATGGACGACGTCCTTTCTGGTTGGAGTCGGCACAGCACACTCCTTCAGCTGTCATTCAGATGACTGGCTCCCGCGGTTCTCGGCCGCGGGCTTTTTGCGTGGTACGCCGGCTTATATCTCAACGTTATATGGGCATGCCCGCGCGGCGGTGCATCCATGCCGCTAGCAGGGCCGCACGGCAGGTCGAAGCACGGTGGTTTAGAATCGTTGGATTGAAGACTCCGCGTAGCGACTGCACCGTACCCCCATATGGCTTACAAAACGATTGAAGACACGATCGGCAATACGCCGCTCGTACAACTCGTCCGCCTGCCCGACGACGAGATCCGCAGCCGCAATAACGTGATCCTCGGCAAGCTCGAAGGCAACAATCCGGCGGGTTCGGTGAAAGACCGCCCGGCGCTGTCGATGATCAAGAAGGCCGAAATGCGCGGCCGTATCAAGCCGGGCGATACGCTGATCGAATCCACCAGCGGCAACACGGGCATCGCGCTCGCCATGGCGGCCGCGATCCGCGGCTACAAGATGGTGCTGGTCATGCCGGAAGACCTGTCTGTCGAGCGCCGTCAGAGCATGGCCGCCTACGGTGCGCAGATTGTGCTGACGCCGGTCACGGGCGGCATGGAATACGCCCGCGATCTCGCCGAGCAGATGCAGCGCGAAGGCAAGGGCATCATCCTCGACCAGTTTGCAAACCCGGACAACCCGCTCGCTCACTACGAAACGACCGGTCCTGAAATCTGGCAGGAAACCGAGGGCCGCATCACGCACTTCGTTTCCGCCATGGGCACGACCGGCACGATCATGGGCGTGTCGCAGTATCTGAAGGAACAGAGTCAGGCGATCGAGATTATCGGTGCGCAGCCGGAAGAGGGTTCGCGTATTCCCGGTATCCGCAAGTGGCCGGAAGCGTATCTGCCTAAGATTTTCGACCGCAGCCGGGTCGATCGCGTCGAGAACGTAAGCCAGGCGGCTTCCGAAGCGATGGCGCGCAAAATGGCGGCGGTTGAAGGGATCTTCTGCGGTATTTCGGCAGCCGGTGCGTGCGAAGTGGCCTTGCGGATCGCACGGCAGGTCGAGAACGCGACCATCGTGTTCGTAGTGTGCGATCGCGGTGACCGGTATTTGTCTACGGGGGTGTTCCCTGCGTGAGGCGATGCAGGCCTCAATAGGTTGAAGCTTTGCCAAACAAAAAGCGCCGGTCACGACCGGCGCTTTTTGTTTTCAGGCAGTTCTAACGGATCGAACCGCTTGAGGCACTCGCGGGACGCTTATTGCGCATCCGGTGCGGGGCCAGGCATCGGATCTGGCGAGCCCATCGGCGCAGGCGGCGTTGTGGGAGCGGGCGTCTGCAAGGCCCGCTGCACAGCACCCGGCGCGGCTCCCGGTGTAGCGCCGGGCGCGGGCATGCCCATCGTTGCAGGCGCCGTACCCGGCGGCACCGAAGGCGGCGCTACCGAGGTCGGTGCGCCATTGCTGTCCAGGTCGCCGGACGCTATCAGTTGCTCCTTGATTTTCTCGCCGAGCTGATACACCGAGAGCGCGTAGAAGAAGCTGCGGTTATAGCGCGTCAGCACATAGAAATTCTTCAGGCCCAGCTTGTATTCGGTAGGCAACCCAGGTGAGGGCAGGTCGACGATCGTGACCGGCGTGCCGGCTTCCGCGGCCATATCCAGACCCGGCTGGTTCAGCAGCATGCCGGCGCGCAGCAGTTGTTCGAGAGGCCAATGCGGTTCGGGCTGACCGTCGGCGCCGGCCTGGGCAATGCCTTGACTGCCGGCATCCGAACCGATCTCCCACACCACCGGACGACCGTTCTCCCAGCCGTTCTGCTTCAGATAATTCGCTACGCTGCCGATCGCGTCGGCCTGGCTGGTACGCAAGTCGATCTGCTTGTTGCCGTCATACGAGATCGCATACTGCAGGATGCTGCTCGGCAGAAACTGCGGAATGCCGATTGCGCCGGTGTACGAGCCGAGCACCGTGGTGGGGTCGATTTGCGAGTCACGGGTCCAGACCAGATAGTCTTCGAGATTCTTGCGGAAGGTCTGCTCGCGATCAGCACGATTCGGCGTGTTCGGGTAATCGAAGGCGAGCGTGGTCAGCGCGTCGAGCACACGGAAGTTGCCCATGAAGCGACCATAGATGGTTTCCACGCCGAGGATGCCGACAATCACCTCGGGCGGCACGCCGAATTCCTCATAGGCGCGCTGCAGCGTGGCCTGGTTGTTACGCCAGAAACGCACACCTGCATTGATGCGGACAGGATCGAGAAAGCGCGACTGATACACGCGCCAGTTCTTTACCGACGGCGTGGGCGACGGCGTGACCAGCTTGACTGCGGTCGTCGAGTAGCTGACGCCGGCGAACAACGCATGCAGCGCGGCCGGATCGAAGTCGTAGCGCGCCACCATGTCGTTGATGAAACCATCGACGTCCGGGTTGTTTGCATAGCGCTGCGGGATAATTTCTTCTTCGAAGGTCTGGCCTTGCGGTACCGCTTGTTGCGGCTGAGCTTGCGCCACTAGCAGCGGCCGTTTGGGGGCACTGGTCTGTGCCTCGGCCGGACTGGCTGCCGCGAACACGCACCATGCGACGGATAGTGCGGTGGCCACTTTCTGGGTGCGTAGCCGGTTTCGTGCGGACAGGGCAAGCTTGACGGTCATAGTGGACTGGGAGCGCAGTGCGAAGGATACAAGACGGTTACAAAAGGATACGGGGCAGTATACCCGAGGCCCATTGCAGAACTGTGCAGAACCGTTGCTGCGACTGCCTCGGGCACGTGGTGTGGTAACTTGATGGTGTTGGGCGCGCCGTACGTGCGCGCCTTTGGACGGAGACACGCCGTGCGCGCCCGCGCGACGCGCCGCAGAAGAGAATCATGGCAACAGCCTTTTATTCCCACGCAGATTGTCTGCTTCACGAGATGGGCGAGTGGCATCCCGAATGTCCGGCGCGCCTGCAGGCAATCGAAGATCAACTGATCGCGAGCCGTATCGACGCGCTGATCGAGCGCGAGTCGGCGCCGCTTGCCGACGAGGCCGCGCTGCTGCGCGTGCATACCCAGGCGCATGTCGATTACATCCGTAGCCGTTCGCCGGACGAGGGCTACGCGGAGATCGACCCGGACACATCGATGAATCCGCACACCTGGCAGGCCGCCTTGCGTGCCGCCGGCGCTGCGGTGGCCGCCACCGACGCGGTCATCGAAGGGCGTTACGACAACGCGTTTTGCAGCGTGCGGCCGCCTGGCCACCATGCGGAGCCGGCCCGCGCGATGGGCTTCTGCTTTTTCAACAATGTCGCGATTGCCGCGCGCCACGCGCTGGAAGTGCATGGACTGCAACGGGTCGCGATTATCGACTTCGACGTCCATCACGGCAACGGCACCGAAGCCGCTTTTTCCGGCGACTCGCGGGTGCTGATGTGCAGTTTCTTTCAGCATCCGTTTTATCCGTTTACCGGCGCTGACAACCAGGCGCCCAATATGGTCAATGTGCCGATGCCGGCGCGCTCGAAAGGCATGGACGTACGCGAGGCAGTGGACATGATGTGGCTGCCGCGCCTGCACGCGTTCAAGCCGGAGATGATCTTCGTCTCAGCGGGCTTCGACGCGCACCGCGAGGACGATCTCGGCAACATGGGGCTTGTAGAAAACGATTACGCGTGGCTGACCGATCAGGTGCGCGAGATCGCCAACCGCTATGCACGAGGGCGGATCGTGAGTTGTCTGGAGGGCGGCTACAACCTGTCGGCGCTTGGGCGCAGTGTGGTTGCTCACGTGCGGGCACTGGCGGGAATCTGAGCGGCGGTGCGAGGTCAGGGCGTCAGACCATCTGGGTTGAGCAAACCGAGGGCGGATCATGAATGCGAATGGGCAGGCCTCCAGTACTCCTGATAGCAGCGTCGTAGGCGCAGCGGGTGCAACAACCCGCGCTGCAGAAACCGATGCCGTAGAAACCAAGGGCCCAGCGGCCAACACCGCACTCGTCGAGGTGACGTACGGCGCCTATGACATACCCGGCGTCGTGCGTTTGACGTTGAACCGGCCGGAGGCGTTTAACGCGTTGTCCGAAGCATTGCTCGACGCGTTGCAGGCGAGCCTCGTGTCGATTGCGCAAACAGACGCGCGCGTCGTGGTGATTGCGGGTGCGGGCCGCGCCTTCTGCGCGGGACACGATCTGAAGGAAATGCGTGCGGCGCCGTCGCTCGCCTACTACCAGACGCTGTTCGAACGCTGCACGAAGATGATGCTGACGATCCAGCGTTTGCCGCAGCCGGTGATTGCGCGCGTGCACGGCATTGCCACCGCGGCCGGTTGCCAGCTCGTGGCGATGTGCGATCTGGCAGTCGCGGCCGAGACGGCCCGCTTCGCGGTGTCCGGCGTCAACCTGGGGCTGTTTTGCTCGACGCCCTCAGTCCCGCTGTCGCGCAACCTGTCGCGCAAGGCGGCGCTCGAAATGTTATTGACCGGTGAATTCATCGACGCACGCGAAGCGCGTCAGCAAGGTCTCGTCAACCGTGTGGTCCCCGAGGGCAAACTCGATGCCGCGGTCGTGGCGCTCGCCTCGAGCATCTGCGCGAAGCCTGTCGAAGCGGTGCGCGCGGGCAAAGACCTGTTTTACCGCCAACTGGAGATAGGTGTCGAAGCCGCCTACCAGTTGGCCGGTCAGACGATGGCCTGCAACATGATGGAAGCGTCGGCGCTCGAAGGCGTGCAGGCATTCATCGACAAGCGCGCGCCGGACTGGCGCCGCTGAGTCTGCGGGCGGAAGGCGCTTCCAAGCGGCTGCACGTCGTGCGGGCTGACTGGTGCTGCGCAAGCAACCGCCCCACGTGCACGGGCTCGCCTTACCGCTCACGCGCCCTTTCACACGCCCGCCGCATACCCGCTCAGCCCCTCCGCGCCTCGATCCACGCCAGCAGCTCGCCAATCACCTGGTCGCGGTCGAGGTCGTTCATCGTTTCGTGATAACTCGCTTCATGAAGCGTGAGCGTCTTATCCGGCGAACCGGCATGCAGACCGAACGCGCGGCTGCCGTCGGGTTCCGTAAGCTTGTCGGCGGTGCCGTGATACACCAGTAAGGGCACCTGCAAACCCGCACGGCCGCGTTCGATGCGCGCCATCGCCAGCAGAATCTCCGCGCCGGTGCGAGCCGGAATCGCGCCATGATGCACCAGCGGATCGTTGCGGTTCGCCTCGACAATCGCAGGGTTGCGCGACAGCAGCGCCGCGTCGATCTTCATGGCAGGAAAGCCGGGCCAGACGCGGCTGATGACCTGGCTCATCGTCAGCATCCAGCGTGGCACGTCACGGCCCGGCGCGAGCGCAGGACTCGACAGGATCAGGCCCGCAAGCCGATGGCCGCTGGCAGGCAGCCGCTCGATCGCATACAGCGCGGCAATCGCCCCACCCATGCTGTGCCCCATCAGGAACAGCGGCGTACCGTCGCGCGCCGCGACGCTGAGCAAGGCCTCCGCGTCAAGCAGGTAGTCGTCGAAACGATCGATACGCGCCCGCTTGCCGGGTGCTTGCCCGTGGCCGCGCAGATCGATGGCGAGCAGTTCGATGCCCGCCGCGTTCAGCCGCTCAGCGAGCGCTGCGTAACGGCCGGCATGTTCCGCGAGGCCGTGCAGCAGTGCGATCGCCGCCCGCCGGGTACCGGTGGCGGGCCATCGGTACAGCGGCAGTTCGATGCCGTCGCGGGTCATGACGACCGAGAGCGACGCGCCACCATCCTGCTTCAGGCCGCCTGCAGCGACCGCTGGATGCGGGCGAGCGTCGTTGTACTGAGTAGTCTCCATGTCCGCCGTCGTTGTGGTTTTGATTGGCCCGATCATAGTCGGACGCGTGTGAGGCACGCGAGCGCCGCATGCGGAGCACGTCTCTAATTCCTTTAGGTTATAAAAAAAGCGGAATTGATTATTAAAGGCAATGTCGACGCTGCGGTAGAATTGCAGATCAAATCCCAATAAAAGCAACGGCGGCCGCTTGTCGGGAGCGCATCCACGCTCGCTGGCAGTCCCGCCGTTTCGTTTTTTTCATGATCGAAATTCGCAATATCTCCCAGCGTTTTGCCGGACCGCGAGGCTGGGTCGAGGCGCTGCACAACGTCAACCTTTCGATTCCGGCAGGCGAGGTGTTCGGCATCATCGGCCGCAGCGGTGCCGGCAAGAGTACGCTCGTGCGCACCATCAACCTGCTTACGCGCCCGACTGAAGGCAACATCGTCGTCAACGGCCGCGATCTCACCACGCTGTCCGCCGCGCAACTGCGCGAGGCGCGGCGCGAGATTGGCATGATCTTTCAGCATTTCAACCTGCTGTCCTCGCGCACGGTGTACGAGAACGTTGCGCTGCCACTGGAACTGGCGGGCCTGAAGCGCGCCGAAATCGAAGCGAACGTGTTGCCGCTGCTCGAACTGGTGGGGCTCACTGCGCAGAAAGACCGTTATCCGGCGCAGATCAGCGGCGGCCAGAAACAACGCGTGGGCATTGCCCGGGCGCTGGCAAGCAAGCCGAAGGTGTTGCTGTCCGACGAGGCAACCTCGGCGCTCGACCCGGAAACCACCCGTTCGATTCTTGAACTGCTCAAGCGCATTAATCGCGAACTGGGCCTGACCATCGTCCTGATCACGCACCAGATGGACGTGATCAAGCAGGTCTGCGACCGCGTTGCGGTGCTGGATGCGGGCCGGGTCGTCGAACACGGCAAGGTCATTGATGTGTTCCTGCAACCGCGTCACGAAGTGACCCGTGCGCTGATCGGCGACGTGATTGCCCAAGAGTTGCCGCCTGCACTGAAGGCACGCGTCGCCGAGCGCCTGAAGACTGGCAGTGGCCATCTGCTGCGCCTCGCATTCACCGGCACGGGCGTTGATCAGCCGATCCTCTCGGAAACGATTCGTCGCTTCGAACTCGACTTCAACATCCTGCACGGCCAGATCGACGAGATTCAGGGGCAGGCGTTCGGCTCGCTCGCGGTACTGGCGGGAGGCGAAGCGGTGAATGTGGCGCAGGCGCTGGCGTACCTGCGCGAACAGGGTGTGGTGGTGGAGGAGATGTCGTATGTTGAGTGAAATGTTCGATATGTTCGTCCAGTCGTTCTGGGAGACCCTCGTCATGGTGGGCATCTCGGGCCTCGTGGGCGCGCTGGTCGGTTTGCCGCTCGGTGTACTGCTGTATCTGACGGACCGTCAGGGCGTCTTGCAGAGCGTCGGGCTCAATCGCTCGATGGGCGTCGTGATCAACGCGGTGCGCTCGACACCGTTCATCATTTTGCTGGTCGCGGTGATTCCGTTCACGCGGCTGGTGGTCGGCTCTTCCATCGGTACCGCCGCGGCAATCGTGCCGTTGACGATCTCCGCTGCGCCGTTTGTCGCGCGTCTCGTGGAAACGGCGTTGCGCGAAGTGGACCGCGGTCTGATCGAAGCCGCTCAGGCAATGGGCGCAACCACAAGCCAGATCGTCTTCAAGGTGCTGTTGCCTGAATCGTGGCCCGGCGTGGTCGCGGGTCTGACCATCACGTTCGTCTCGCTAGTCGGCTACTCGGCGATGGCCGGCGCGATCGGCGGCGGCGGTCTCGGCGACCTGGGCATCCGCTACGGCTATCAGCGCTACGAGCCGGATGTGATGTGGACGGTCGTGTTGATCCTGATCGTGTTCGTGCAACTGGTGCAGTCGTTTGGGGATTGGCTCGTGCGTCGCTTGAGCCACAAGTAAGACGCAAACGAGCGGCAAATAAAGCGCCGCGACTAAAACATGGGTTATCGGAACCCGCTTGAAGAGAATGGGAGAAGGTCAGTCATGCAACGTCGTTTCATTCTGAAGGTGGCGGCCGTTCTCGGTGCCGCAGCGCTCTTCGCCGCGAACACGGCGGCTTACGCCGACGACACGATCAAGGTCGGCGTCACGGGCGGTCCGCACGCTGAGTTGATGGACGTCGTGAAGGGTGTCGCCGCGAAAAACGGTTTGAACATCAAGATCATTGAATTTGCGGACTACGTGCAGCCGAACGCGGCGCTCGCCAGCGGCGATCTGGATGCCAACAGCTATCAGCACGACCCTTACCTCGAGGCGCAGGTGAAGGATCGTGGCTACAAGCTGATCAGGGTCGCAGACACGGTGACGTTCCCGATGGGTATTTACTCGAAGAAGATCAAATCGCTCGCGGAGCTGCAGCCGGGCGCTAAGATCGCCGTGCCGAACGATCCGACCAACGGCGGCCGTGCCTTGTTGCTGCTGCAGACGGAAGGCTTGCTGAAGCTGCGTGCCGATGCCGGCCTGAAGGCAACCCCTCTCGACATCGTCGACAACCCGAAGAAGCTGAAAATCGTCGAACTCGACGCCGCGCAGATTCCGCGCTCGCTCGGCGACGTGGATGCGGCCGCGATCAACACTAACTACGCGATGCAAGCGGGCCTGACTCCTAAAAAGGACGCGATCGCGATCGAAGATCCGAAGGGTCCGTATGTGAATATCCTCGCAATCCGCGAAGCCGATCGTAACAAGCCATGGGTGGCCAAGCTGATCGCCGCGTATCACTCGCCGGAGGTAAAGCAGTACATCGACACGAAATACGGCGGTGCAGTGATTGCTGCGTGGTGAGTTGGGTGGGTCACCCAAATGGGTGATGCAACTCGGCGGCGCATCGCGCAATCATGGAAGCATCGGAACTGTCATCGATGGCAAATGATGAAATGGAGTCGTAGGTCTTAACCCGGGGTTGTCGCCCGGGTTTTTTCGGGATTAAAATAGAACGACCGTTCGTTATTGCCGTCACGCCGCTGAGGAGCGCTATCCTCGATGTAAACCAGCCTGCGACACGGCTGCCGCAAAGGGGCAGTCGCTATAATGTCCGTTGGGTTGACGTATTCGTAACTTAGGAGCGTGTGCATGAAAATCCTGGTGCCAGTCAAGAGAGTGGTCGATTACAACGTGAAAGTCCGGGTGAAGTCGGACGGCACGGGTGTCGACATTGCGAATGTAAAGATGTCGATGAATCCGTTCGACGAGATCGCCGTGGAAGAGGCGGTGCGTTTGCGGGAAGCGGGCGTGGCGACGGAAGTGATCGCCGTGTCGGCGGGCGTGACGCAGGCGCAGGAAACGCTGCGCACGGCGCTGGCCATCGGCGCGGACCGCGCGATCCTGATCGAGTCTGCTGTGGAATTGCAACCGCTGGCTGTTGCCAAACTGCTCAAGGCGCTGGTCGACAAGGAACAGCCTTCGCTGGTCATTCTCGGCAAGCAGGCTATCGACGACGATTCGAACCAGACCGGTCAGATGCTGGCTGCGCTGGCGAATCTGCCGCAGGCGACGTTTGCCTCGAAGGTTGTCGTGGCGGATGGCAAGGCAACCGTGTCGCGGGAAGTGGACGGCGGGGCGGAAACGCTGTCGTTGACGCTGCCGGCCGTGATCACCACCGATCTGCGCCTGAACGAGCCGCGTTACGTGACGCTGCCGAACATCATGAAGGCGAAAAAGAAGCCGCTGGAAACGCTCAAACCCGAAGATCTGGGTGTTGACGTGACTCCGCGCCTGAAGACGCTGAAGGTCGTCGAGCCGCCCAAGCGTAGCGCCGGTGTGAAGGTCGCTGACGTAAAGACGCTGGTCGAGAAGCTGAAGACCGAAGCCAAGGTGCTGTAAGGAGACGGACGAAATGACGATTCTGGTAATTGCGGAACACGACAACGCATCGCTGAAAGCGGCGACGCTCAATACGGTTGCTGCGGCAGCGAAGATCGGCGGTGACGTGCACGTGCTGATCGCAGGCCACAACGCGCAAGCCGCGGCTGACGCGGCAGCGAAGGTTGCAGGCGTCGCCAAGGTGCTGCTGGCCGATGCGCCGCAACTCGAAGCGGGCCTCGCGGAAAACGTCGAAGCCACCGTGTTGAACATCGCGAAGGACTACTCGCATATCCTGGCTCCGGCTACCGCTTACGGCAAGAACATTGCCCCGCGTATCGCCGCGAAGCTGGATGTCGCGCAGATCAGCGATATCACCGCAGTGGATTCCGCCGACACGTTCGAGCGCCCGATCTACGCAGGCAACGCGATTGCCACGGTGCAATCGAGCGATCCGATCAAGGTCATCACGGTGCGCTCAACCGGCTTCGACCCGGTGGCAGCAGAAGGCGGCAGCGCGGCGGTCGAGAAGATCGAAGCCGCAGCCGACAGCGGTCTGTCGCAGTTCGTGAGCCGTGAAGTGACAAAGCTGGACCGTCCGGAACTGACCTCGGCGTCGATCATTGTCTCCGGTGGTCGCGGTCTGGGCAGCGGCGAGAACTACACCAAGGTGCTCGAGCCGCTGGCGGACAAGCTGGGCGCCGCACTGGGCGCATCGCGCGCCGCAGTGGATGCGGGCTTCGTGCCGAACGACTATCAGGTGGGCCAGACGGGCAAGATCGTGGCTCCCCAACTGTACGTGGCGGTGGGCATCTCGGGTGCGATCCAGCATCTGGCCGGGATGAAGGACTCGAAGGTCATCGTGGCGATCAACAAGGACCCGGAAGCGCCGATTTTCTCGGTTGCGGATTACGGTCTGGTGGGCGATCTGTTCACGGTCGTGCCGGAATTGGTGAACGAGCTGGGCTAAAGCCAGGAGCGCCGCAATAAGGCGTCTGGCAGCAAACGAAGGGACGCCGGGACCCATAGTCCGGCGTCCCTTTTTTATCGCAGGCAGGAGGAGAACTGAAATGAGCTATACGGCGCCCGTCAAGGACATGCTGTTCGTGATGAAAGAACTGGCCGCACTCGAAGACATCGCGAAGCTGCCTGGCTTCGAAGATGCCAACCTCGACACCGCGCAGGCGGTGCTCGAAGAATCGGCCAAACTGTGCGGCGAGGTGCTGGCGCCGCTGAACGTCGAAGGCGATCGCAATCCGAGTAGCTGGAAAGACGGTAAGGTCACGGCGACGCCGGGATTTGCCGACGCGTTCCGTCAATTCGCCGAGGGCGGCTGGCAAGGCGTGCAGCATCCTTTGGACTACGAGGGCCAGGGACTGCCTAAGCTGATCGGGACCCCGTGCGTCGAAATGCTCAATGCGTCGAACCTCTCGTTTGCGTTGTGTCCGTTGTTGACCGATGGCGCGATCGAAGCGCTGCTGACGGCCGGCACCGAAGAGCAGAAGCAGGCCTACGTGCCGAAGCTGATCTCCGGCGAGTGGACCGGCACGATGAACCTGACCGAGCCGCAGGCCGGCTCCGATCTGGCGCTAGTGCGCACGCGCGCCGTGCCGCAGGATGATGGTTCGTTCAAGGTGTTCGGTACCAAGATTTTCATCACGTGGGGTGAGCACGACATGGCGAAGAACATCGCCCATCTCGTGCTGGCGCGCACGCCGGATGCACCGGAAGGCGTGAAAGGCATCTCGCTCTTTATCGTGCCGAAGTTCCTCGTCAATGCAGACGGTTCGCTCGGCGAGCGCAACGACGTGCATTGCGTGTCGATCGAGCACAAGCTCGGCATCAAGGCGAGTCCGACGGCGGTGCTGCAATTCGGCGATCACGGCGGTGCGGTCGGTCATCTGATCGGCGAAGAGAATCGCGGTCTCGAATACATGTTCATCATGATGAACGCCGCGCGTTTCGCGGTGGGCATGCAGGGTGTCGGTGTGTCGGATCGGGCCTATCAGAAGGCGGTTGCCTATGCGAAA
>Ga0302220_10001548_pt1 | contig 17884 bp, 16 predicted proteins | sample II_Palsa_E1_3_FD_194572 | JGI IMG/M metagenome (GOLD analysis project Ga0302220, IMG submission 194572) | Peat permafrost microbial communities from Stordalen Mire near Abisko, Sweden - II_Palsa_E1_3 | ecosystem: Environmental > Terrestrial > Soil > Palsa > Peat permafrost | place: Sweden...
CCCTACCCAGACATGCGGAGCCGGTAACAGCTCGGTGTGAAGCTCTGGGGACAACGTAGCCGCCGGATATCCGGTACGCCGAGCCGCGAGGCAAGGCGGAATCTGCCAGCACGAAGGCGGAGAGGAGCCAGGGATGAGTGGGTACGACCAACGTATGTGAACTTCCGTTTAACGTCGTGAGCTTTAACAAGCCAAATGTGCTGACAGGCTTGAACCAAAACGGTACGCGGTGAGGAATGGTCTTTGAAGACTGGGCCATCATGGACGATCAACCGCCGGCGAAGAGGAAGGGTCCGCCCCGCTCGGAAATTCATGCGGAACAGGGTAAGCCCATAGTGCTGCCGGCAACGGCAGGCGAACCGCAAGGAACGCTGTTGGCGCTGTGGGTAAAGGAATGCGGAAAAAAGCGAACGCCCGGCTGTAATGGACGGGATACGGGCTGAAACATCGTCCGACGCGAAAGCGGGCAGACTTCCGCGCGGTCATTCATGGCGAGAGAGCTTTGACCAATCGTTATACGAGGGAAGGCAGATGACGGCGATCAGCGCGAAAGCGACTGGGGCTGGTGCGTCCTCGCGCGCTGCGCAGATGTGGGATCAGGCGAACTGGTCGCACATGGAGGCAGATGTGAAACGACTTCAGGTGCGTATCGCCAAGGCAGTTCGGGAAGGCCGATGGGGCAAAGTGCAAGCATTGCAACGTCTGCTGACCCGCTCGCATAGCGGCAAGATGCTGGCCGTGAAGCGAGTGACGGAGAATCGCGGTAAGAGAACGCCGGGGGTGGACGGCAAGATATGGTCATCCCCGACGGCCAGATGGAACGGGATGATGTCGCTTCGACATCGCGGCTATCGTGCGATGCCGCTGCGGCGTGTGTACATTCCCAAGAGTAACGGCAAGAAGCGTCCGCTGGGAATTCCCTGCATGCGGTGCCGGGCGATGCAGGCGTTATGGAAGCTCGCTCTGGAACCCGTGGCAGAGACATTGGCAGACCCGAATTCCTATGGATTCCGGCCCGAACGCTCGACGGCCGACGCCATCGAACAGTGCTTCATCACTCTGGCCAAGCGCGCTTCGCCAGAATGGATTCTGGAAGGTGACATCCGAGGCTGTTTCGACAACTTCAGTCACGCCTGGTTTCTGGAGCATATACCGATGGACGAGGATGTCCTGCGAAGGTGGCTTCAAGCCGGATATATCGAGGAGGGAACCCTGTTCGCGACGCCGGCGGGTACACCGCAAGGGGGAATTATCTCGCCGGTGATCGCGAACATGGCGTTGGATGGACTTGAGGCAGCAGTTTACGCAAGCGTGGGATCGTCCAAACTTGCGCGCAGCAAGGCCCAACTCAACGTCGTCCGCTATGCCGATGACTTTGTTGTGACCGGCGTATCGAAAGATGTGCTCGAATTCAAAGTGCTTCCGGCGGTCAGGCAGTTTATGGCCACTCGAGGTCTGGAACTCTCGGAAGAGAAGACCCGAATCACGAACATTGCGGAGGGTTTCGATTTCCTTGGGCAGAACGTGCGCAAGTACGACGGCAAGCTACTGATCAAGCCGGCAAAGAAGAGCGTGAAAGCGCTCCTCGACAAGCTCAGGGAAATCATCAAAGGCAACGCCAGCGTTACGCAAGAGACGTTGATACAGAAACTGAATCCGGTCATCCGGGGATGGGCCATGTATCACCGTCACGTCGTGGCGAAAGCCTGCTTCTCATCGATAGACTCGCACATCTGGCAACTGCTCTGGAAATGGGCAAAGCGTCGGCATCCCATGAAAGGAGCACGGTGGGTGAAGAACAGGTACTTCCGGGTCGACGGACACCGGTCCTGGGACTTTGCTACGAAGGGCCCGGCTGATGGCAGCACCAGCGGGTTTCGGCTCTTTCGCGCAATGACGATCTCGATTACGAGGCACGTCAAAATCCGAGGATTGGCTAATCCATTTGATCCGGTGTGGACCACGTACTTCGCTCGCCGTCGAATTGAGAAACGTTCCGTCAAGTTGTTCGGTGCCACACCATGGTGCTGAAGAATGGCTTGAGCCGGATGCGGGGTGACCTGCACGTCCGGTTCTCAGGGGGCGGCGGCGCAGTAATGCGCCGCTGCTACCCGACCAGGTGCACGGCGCTGAGCGCAGTGGGCGGGCCGTCCACCGCTCCAAAGTCGGTCGTGGCGCATTAATCGAGACCGTCCATAAGCTTCGTCCCCGAATCATTGCCATGGAGGCTTGCAGCTCAGCCCACCATTGGGCACGTCGCTTTATAGCATTAGGTATCGAAGTACGGCTTATAAGCCCCCAATATGTGTCGCCATTCGTAAAAACGAATAAGAACGACCGTAACGATGCCGAGGCGATTGTCGAAGCCGCCTCCCGCCCGACGATGCGCTTTGTTAGCATCAAATCGGTCGAGCAAGAGGATATTCAAGCCGTGCATCGGATGCGTGCGATTCTGGTCCGCCAGCGTACGGCTGTGATCAATCAAATCCGGGGTTTGCTGGCAGAGCGCGGCTTGATCATTGCACGCTCGCCACAAGCATTCAAGCGTGCCATACCGACCTTGTTGGGCAATGAGGGCTCTGAACTCACCGCCTTCTGCCAGGCACTGCAGATTTAAGCGCGGGTTAGCATTGCTACCAGAGCCGCTTTGAGTGGAGACGGAGCCGCCACTCAACGGTCTGTTCCGACACGGAGGCCAGCATGGAAAACGATAGCACGTTGTACGTGGGACTGGACGTTCATAAGGATTCGATCACTGTTGCGTACGCGATCGGAATGGGCGACGTAGAATTACTCGGCAAGACCGGCACGACGCAAATCGAAGTTGACCGGCTCTGCAAACGGTTGCAGGCAAAATCCATGCGCATCCACGTGGTCTATGAGGCGGGGCCTTGCGGCTACGGTCTCTACCGACGGCTGGTCGAGAAGGGATTTGATTGCATGGTATGCGCGCCTTCACTGATTCCACGGAAGCCCGGTGAGCGCGTCAAGACCGATCGGCGCGACGCGATCAAACTGGTGCGTTCGCTCCGAGCGGGTGATCTGTCCGCAGTACATGTTCCGACCGTGGAGGACGAGGCGTTTCGCGATCTGGCTCGTGCCTGGTCATCCGCCAGGGAAGATCTCAAGCAGGCCCGATGCCGATTGAAATCGTTTCTGCTCTCGCACGGCGTGCACTATCTCGGTCGTCCAGACTGGGGCCCGACGCACCGGCGCTGGTTGAGCACGTTCTCGTTTGACAGCGGCTGGCAACAACTGGCGTTCAATGAACACCGGCGCACGATCGAGGATCGGCTCGCACAATGCGAGCGGCTGGAAACGGCACTGCGGGAGGCTGTCGTCAGTTGGCGATTCTATCCAGCCGTTCTTGCCTTACAGGCAATGCGGGGCATCCAATTCACGTCGGCGGTCGGACTGACGTCCGAACTCGGCGATCTGACGCGTTTCGAACATCCTCGACAGTTGATGGCGTGGCTTGGAGTAACACCATCAGAACACTCGTCCGGTGGCAAACGACGCCAAGGCAGCATTACAAAAACCGGCAACAGCTATGCAAGAAAATTACTGGTCGAGTCCGCGTGGAGCTACCGGCATCCTGCACGCGTGAGCGTTGACATCCAACGCCGACATGAAGGCATACCCAAACCTATTATCGATCGGGCATGGGATGCGCAATTACGACTGTGTCGCCGATACCGCAAGCTCGTAGCCAGAGGAAAGAGCGCACATGTCGCAATCATAGCTGTGGCTCGTGAACTGGCCGCGTTCGTCTGGGACATCGGGAGAATGGGAATGGCATCAGCTCAGTCATACAGCGGGCAGCCGATATAGCCTCACGTTATGATGCAATTAACCCCCAACCACTGAAGAGAGATTCCTGAAGGCGGCGCAGCCCGGTATTTGAGCAACCCGCGTCCTCGTTTGGCAATGGCATCGGCCGACTTGCGTAGCAAGAAAGCGGCAGGCTCATGAGACGGACCTCTGTAATGCGGTACCCAACCCGCGAATATCAGCGTGATCCACCGTCGAGTGTTACTGCTACGCCGCCCTCAGGAAGTTCGATATCAACCATGAAAGAAATGGTCAAAACCGATCCCGATTGACAACAGAAGTCATATCAGCAAGCCGGATACATGCATGCAGACCGTTTCCAATCACCACAAAGAGCTTGCAAAACGCGTCGGGTCCATACATGCACCGAAGCCTGACCCACTAAGACCCTTATCGCGACACAGCCGTATCGAACGCCATCTTCTGTTCGTCGCTCAGATCGTATTCGATGCGTGTGCGCGGCAGGTCCTTGGGCAGAGCAGGACGGCCTTTGCGGGTGTGACTCTCCACAGGCACTGCGGCGGCTACCGGCGGTGTCGGGATATCCGTGGCGGCGTCGAAAATTCAGCTTGGCCCGCCAGGCGCTCGGAGCTCACGCCAAAGCGCGCCCGGTTCAACTGTGCAATCTGATGCTGGAGGATTTCCAGCTGCTCCCACAACGACCGTGCAAGCCGGTTCTGTTCAAGCGCGAATGCTTGCAGCGCATCGGGCTCGACGGGAAGATCCGCGGCAGTGAAGACGTTGGGTGGCATGTGCACCATGATGCCTAACTCGAGCTACGTTTACAAGCTCAGGCTCGCGCTGAAGCGCATCAAGTCACACGTGTCACCGCCCCGGTGCGGTGCGGCTCGCGCGCCGGGATCTCGATGCCTTCGAGCCATGCGTTGAGCTCGGCGAGCGTGAAGCCGCGCTGAACGAGAATGACGGTGACGGGAAACGGCGCCCTTCCAGATGCTTGTACCAAAGCGCGAAGCCTGTGCGGTCCCAATAAAGAATCTTCACCTTGGAGCGGTCGCGCGCCACGAAGACGAACAGGTTGCCCGATGCAGGTTTCTGGGCAAGTAGCGGTTCGACGAGATAAGACAGGCCGTCGATCGCCTTGCGCATGTCCACCGGGTCGCGGCAGATGTAGGCGCGAACGTCCGAGGCGATCAACACCGGCCACCTCTGAGCTGCCCGAGCACGAAACGTACGATGCGCTCGGCGTGAACGCCGCTCAGTTCGATTCGAACGCCGGCAAGCGAAAGCACCACCCGATCACGCGACGGCGATGCGTCAGCCACCGGCGGTGCCGCAGATGACGGTGGCGTCAGCTCACCCCCCAGGCTAGAAACGATGAATGCCGCGTCTGCAGTAACGGCGAGCTGCAGCGTACTTTCTTTGGCGGCACTCGACAGCTTCTTACGCCACAGGCTAAAAGTACCAACGGCCACGCCCTGTTCTCGGCAAAACCGTCGGGCGCCGATCCCGCTCGCTTTCCAGGTCGTAACCATTTCGCGCCAGAACGCTTCGCCCTGGCGCGGGCGATGTGTGCCCATCGTCGTGGCGCCCTTAATCATCTCGTCATCCATCGCATCGCCCCCGTTCTCACGAAAGCTATACCTTCACACTCGGAATGCCCAGATTCAAGACGGGATCCGCTGACGCTTACCCTCCAGACCTTTTCGCTTGCTCATCACCGGCCACAAGTTTGTCAGGCTGAATACTTTAACTGATTCGCCGAGCCTATTTGCACCAGTACCCAGCGAGAGGTTCACCTGGCTGCGCGAGGGCGCCGCCAGGCATCTCTGACTCAAATCTCTTCGACTCAGTGACCTTCTACGCGAACGGTCAGATTGTTTTTCACGCTTTTGACGCGGGCGACTTGCCCCGCGATATCACCCGCAACCGGGATCTGCGAAGCATCGGACACGGTTCCAACAAGGTACACCGCGCCTGCTCGCGCGAGCACGGTGATGTCTCCTGTGGACACATGCTGCCTGTCAAGTTGCTTGCGCACGCTAGCCGCCAACACACGGTCTTCCTTGCGCATCATCTTCTTGCTTATCGGTACGGAACTCGACGAGGCGTCCTGCGCATATGCAGTCTCGACGGTAGCCAGCAAGGTCAGAGCAACAAAGGGGACGACGATTATTTTCCAGGGATTTTTCACAGCGACCTCCATGATTTCGGGTGGATAAAATCTTAATTTGAAAACCGATGCCAGTATTTTTGATTCCGGCGCTTGACGAACTCCGGCGTAAAACGCATCACCCAACGCATGATCGTGGTGTGCGCCAGCGACAATCCCCGTTCGGCCATCATCTCGACCAGATCGCGCAGGCTGAGCTTGTAGCGAAGGTACCAGCGCACGCATAGAATGATGATCTCCCGATCAAAATGCCGCTCATCGAACATCCCCTCCAGACCTTTTCGCTTGCTCATCACCGGCCACCAGTTTGTCAGGCTGAATACTTTAACTGATTCGCCGAGCCTATTTGCACCAGTACCAAAATGACCAGGACGATGCGTTCAAAGTATAGGATCGCTAGCCACACATGGAAATCATACTGACATATAGGAATGCCACGCGGACATATAGGAACGCCTGCCTCATACAGGTTTCTGTGAAGTGAAAGAGGACTACGTTCGCGACGTAACTGACAATCACGCCACGCTCGAACAGCAACTGTTCAATCGGCGTTGTCAGGTTGTTGGGTCGATCACTTAAGACGGCGTGATGAAGAAATTGAATCGGAGCGGTTGAGGCCGAATGCGAGAAAGGTCATGCCTTTCAATATGCACTCCACTGCAGATAAAAAGAATCCAACTGGAAATGCGCCGTACTCCAGCGGTAACTTGTAGGCGATCACGATGGTCCAGAGCGCCGTGAAAAAGATAAAAACTGGGCGCGCCAACTTCACGCTTGAGAGCGCACACAACGCTAGCGAAATCCATAGCGCGCGACCGATAACGACGACGATAATTTCAGGAGGAGTCCGAGCGATGAGAATCTCAACCGGAAGCTCGCACAGTGTCCATACCACCGCAGTCATTGTAATAATCTTGGTCCAGAAGCCCACCCACTGAGTGAGCTTTCTGCTCGGGCTTCCCGGATAATTCAGAACCCGCCTGCTCTCCCAAAGCGCATTGTGAAGCTGGAATTTTTTCTGACCGATCTTGTCCATTTCATTTATCCAATGCGAACATCCGCGCGTGCCGTCAGTTTGTCGTTGCGACAATTACATCACGGCACAGGTGTCTCGACACTTATACGGAGGTGTATGGATACGAACTTATGGATGGGGAAGATGAATCGCAGCGTATCGCCGTACACGCGATACGCTAATCGCGTTACGCATCGTCGTTGTGCGAAAACATGGGCATCCGTCGCAAAATCAAGTCGAGCAACTCCTGCGCAGCGGCGACCAAGGGTCTGCCGGATTTCGTGAGCACTCTGGCCTTGATCCCTCGAAAGAATGGATGATCGATCGGCACGATGGCCAACTCGCCAGACGCGATCTCTCGATACGCCCCGAATTCGCCGATCAGTGTCACGAAATTCCCGCAAACGACGCAGCGCTTCAGCGCAGTCAGTGAGTTGGTGGCTAGGGTCGGCCGAATCTCGATGTTCTCGGCAAACGCCAGCATTTTTGTCGCCTGCCCGACCCCGAAGGTAGCAGGCATCAATGCAAGCGGGTAAGCCAGCATGTCCTCGACACTGGCCGGACCTCCGCGTAACGCTAAGGGGTGATCCGACCGGACCAGCAGCACGACGGGCTGCGATGAGTTCGCACGATACTCGATGTGGGGATGTGGTGGCGGATTGTAGGCGAGCCCGATGTGCGCGCGGCCTTCGGCAACTTCCTTGAGCAAATCGTCGACGGGAAGCATGTCGATCCCGATACTCAGCTTCGGATACTGCGCGCAGAAGTAGGTGAGCACTTCGTTAATCAAAGCGTCTACGTAGCCCTCGCTTACGGCTAATTGGACGTGGCCTGCCTGGAGTCCTCTCAATGCCTGAAGACGGTCTTCGAGTTGCTCCTGGTGCGACCGGTATCCCCGCCAGAACTCCAGCAGGTGAATTGCCGCCTCGGTGGGCTTGACACCTCGAGCCTCACGCTCGAACAACTTTGCATTGAGTTCGTCTTCAAGAAGTCTGATCTGCCGGGTGATAACGGATGGCGAGGTGTTGAGGCTGTCGGCCGCGCCACGAATCGTGCCATGAGCCAGCACTTCATGAAAATAACGTAGGCGTTGCTGATTGATCTCGCGCATGTCTAGACAGCGCTTTTATTGGTGAGCTTCATTTAGGTTTCCTCTTTTCTGTGAGTTTGAACTTGCCATGCAATATACGTCTGTGATCACAGTAGAAAAACCGGGGAAACCGCAAGTGATTATTTCACTTTTGCCTAGCAATACCCTGCAGCGCCCCGCTCGGCGCAGTCTCTGAACCGATTGATGCCGCTAATCGGTGCGCTCTGGTATAAGGATAGGGTCGTTAACTTTTCAGAAACGTGGCACTCGTGAAAAATCGTGACCAGCAGCTTCGCGCATTTCTAGAAATCGCTCAGTGCGAGTCGCTGTCCAGAGCAGCAGAGGCATTGGATCTGACTCAATCCGGTCTGAGCAAACAATTGAGTAACCTGGAAGCCTTTCTTGGACAGCCGCTCTTCGAGCGGCATGGGCGAGGTGTCGCGCTTACCGACGCCGGACGAAAACTGCAGGCCGTCGCTCGGCCGGCCTACGAACTTGTGGACAATGCGGCCCAGCAACTGCGGGAACGCCAGGGCGTGACGGAGGGAGCCCTGCGGGTCGCGAGCATTCATACGCTTAGCTACTACTTCATGGCCGACGTGATGGCGAAATTCATGAGTCAGCGGCCGAAGGTGAGCGTGACACTGCTGGGGCGCAGTTCCCCGGAAGTCGTGGAGTTGGTCGAGTCGGGCAAGGCCGACATCGGTTTCGTGTACGACACAGCGGTCGCGTCGGACGCGGTTGAAATCACGCCGTTGTTCGACGAGAACATGTGCCTCGTCGTGCATGAGCAATCGCCGCTGGCCATAGAAACCGAAATCGACCTCCGCCAGCACGCGCTGCCGCTGATTGTATTCCCGCCACACTATGCGTTACGTCGCATGCTGCACGCTGATGGTTGGGACGCCAACGTGGCCGCCGAGGTCGAAACCGTGGATGCGATGCTGAAGTTAGCATCGCTGACGTCCGGCCAGTGCGTCCTACCTGATCGGATCCCGACCCAACTGCTGCAGGAATACCACCTGACCCGGGTCAGGATCGTCCACCCCGTACTAGGCCGGCGCATCGTCGGCATTACTCAGCGTCGTCGCATGCAAGCGGCATTGAGCGTGCTAATGCTCGAGATCGCCCGTACGACGATACGTTGAGCGCCACAAACTCATATCTCCTATGAGCGCTGCGTCATAGCTCCTGCTATTTCGTCGTTCCATACTGCCTTCAACGCCCCCATCGAAAGAGGTGCGCGATTCCCTTTGGTGCGGCTTCGGTCACAGCCAGGATCGCTCGACTTATTGAGCAACGGCAATTCAGGAACGCGCGCCATTCGTTCGGCCCGATTAGGAAAGGAGACAGTATGGACTTGCGAGCTAAAGAGTATTTCGACGAACGCGCCACGCGAGAGATGAAGGAACATCTCAAGCCGCAGCAGCGCTCGTTACAGGAAAAATTGGCCTATGCGTGCCGCATTTTGGCGATGACCGGTCAGGAAGCGGGCTTGGCTGGCCAGATCAGTGCACGTTCCACGCGTGCCGACGCGTACTGGACGCTGCGGTTCGGTCTCGGCTTCGACGAGGCCACGCCGGACGATTTCATTGAGGTTGACCGGGACTTGAACACGCTATCCGGCACGGGCATGGCCAACCCGGCCACGCGCTTTCACCTCTGGGTCTATGAGGCACGCCCGGACCGCCAAAGTCTCATCCATACCCATTCGCCCTACGTGTCGGCTTTGGTGGCTGCGCGTCAGCCGTTGGTTGTCTCGCAGATGGACATGACGCCGTTTCATAACGACTGCGCGTTTCTCGCAGACTGGCCGGGCGTGCCGATCGCCGATCAGGAAGGCGTGATCATCTCCAAAGCATTGGGTCAGAAGCGCTCTATCCTGCTCGCGCATCACGGCCAGTTGACCGCCGGCGACAGTGTCGAAGAGGCGACGTATCTCTGTGTGTATCTGGAGCGCGCTGCGCGCATGCAGATTCGCGCCCGCGCGTTCGGGCCGCTCACGCCCCTGTCCGACGAACTGGCCCGCGACGCACACGACTATCTGCTCAAATCGTCGATCGTCAATAGTACGTTCGACTACTGGTGTCGGCAGACTGAGGCGGCACGGTAATTCTTCGCGCGGGGCTCAGCGCGACACTGCTGACCGCCCCGCAAGGGCACCTCATTCAAGTGAACCTATGTCAACAACTTCTTCACACGACGCCGAAGTGGCCGTGGCAGCGCCCGGCCACGGACGTCGCCAGTCCACGATTGTCGGCATTGCGAGCATGCTCGGCACCACCATCGAGTGGTACGATTTCTTTGTCTATGGCACTGCAGCCGCACTGATTTTCAATAAAATTTTCTTTCCCGCGTTCGACCCGATCACCGGCACGCTGGCGGCATTCGCCACCTATGCCGTGGGTTTCTTTGCGCGTCCGCTGGGTGGCATTGTTTTCGGACACTTTGGCGACCGGGTCGGACGCAAGTCGATGCTGTTGGTGACGCTGCTAATGATGGGCGTTCCCACCATCTTGATCGGGCTGATTCCGACCTACGAGAAGATCGGCTACTGGGCGGCGGTGCTGCTCGTGCTGATGCGTATCGTGCAGGGGCTCGCCGTGGGCGGCGAATGGGGCGGCGCCGTGCTGATGGCAGTGGAACATGCGCCCGCCGGTAAGAAGGGGTTCTTCGGTAGCTTGCCGCAGACGGGCGTGGCACCGGGTCTGATCTTATCGTCCCTGGCTATGGCGGCGGTCGCCAAATTGCCGGAGGCGGACATGCTGAGCTGGGGTTGGCGCATTCCGTTTCTCGCCAGTGCGGTGCTGTTGATGGTCGGCTGGTTCATCCGCATCAAGGTGGCCGAGTCGCCGGACTTTGAAGTCATGAGACAGCGCGGCGAGGAGGTCAAGGTGCCGGTGCTGCACGTCATCCGACATCATCCCGGCGCTCTGCTCAAAGTGGCCGGTGCGCGCCTGGGCGAAGTGACATGGTTCTATACCGTGGTGACCTTCGCACTCTCCTACGGGACGACGCACCTGGGCTTGCCGAAATCGCTGATGCTCAACGCGATCATCTGCGGCGCGCTGGTCGGCTTCGTGACCATGCCGCTGGCAGGGATCTTGGGTGACCGGATTGGGCATGGCCGGGTTTTCGCTGCCGGTGCCTTGGGCATTTGTCTATTCGGCTTTGTCTTCTTCAAGCTACTGGAGGGAGGACACACGTGGCAGGTCTATCTGGCGATGATCGTGGCGATCGGGTTGGTGTACGCCTTGCTATATGGACCCGAGGGCAATCTTTTCTCAATGCAGTTTCCTCCCGCGGTTCGTTACAGCGGTATCTCGTTGGCTGTCCAGGTTTCTGGCGCGATCGGCGGAGGTCTCGCGCCGATCGTCGCGACCGGGCTATTGGCTATGGGACATGGTCATCCAAGGCTGCTGTCGGCGTACCTCGGCGTGCTCGGCCTGGTCGCGATTGTCAGCGTATGGCGGATGAAGTCGGAGGATGCATGAAGCACGTCGATTACGACTTCTGGATCAACTCGACGATCTAAAGTCTTGTCTGCCTTGGCGATTTCGCCCGTTCGTTGTTATCGACATCAAAGGTTCGCAAACATATGAAGCTGTCATTTTCCCAGAAGCTCTGGCTGCCCCTGATCTTGAGCCTGCTGTGTCTCGTCGGAATGTCGATCTACAGCGCTTACCAGACGCGGGAAGTGCGGCTTGACGAGCGCAAGGCGGATTTGAAACATGCGTCGGAGGTCGCCCTGAGTACCGTCAAAGCCTTTGGCGATCAGGTGAGCGCCGGCTCCCTATCTGAAGCGGACGCCCAAAAGCAGGCAATGGACAGCATCGGGAAAATTCGGTACGGCGAAAGCGGCTATTTCTCGATCATCAATTCGCATCCGACCATCCTGATGCACCCGACGCATCCGGAACTCGACGGTAAGGACGGCAGCGACTACAAGGACCCGAACGGCGTTTCCTACTTCAAGGAGATGGTGGCTGTCGTCGAGCGCGACGGCAAAGGCTTTACCGCATACGAATTTCCGAGACCGGGCGCCACCGAGGCTGCACCGAAGATCGTCTACAACGTGATCTACAAGCCGTGGGACTGGATTCTCAGCACGGGGGATTATGTCGACGATATAGATGCCGCATTCCGCTCGACTCTGTATCAGAGTCTCGGGATTCTCGCGGTACTGGCCGGTGCTTTATCGGCTGTTGTCGTGTTGCTCAATCGGGGCATCCTCCGCTCACTGGGCGGTGAGCCGTCCTATGCCGCCGAAATTGCCAACCAGATTGCCAGCAACGATCTGACCGGGGTGGTCAAGACGGCGCCGGACGACCGCTCGAGCCTGCTGTTTTCGATGAGGCGCATGCAGGAGCAGCTTTCGCATACGATAGGCACGATCAAGACTTCGGCCGACTCGATCGCCACCGCCACGCATCAGATTGCCGCGGGCAACCAGGATCTGTCGCAGCGCACGGAAGAGCAGGCTGCCTCGCTGGAGGAAACGGCGGCCAGCATGGAGCAACTGACCTCGACGGTCACCCAGAATGCCGACAATGCCAGTCAGGCCAACCAGCTTGCTGCGCAGGCCGCGCTGGTGGCAGAACAGGGCAGTGTGGTGGTGTCGCGCGTGGTGGATACGATGGAGCGCATCAACGCCAGTTCGGACGAGATTGCCAACATCGTCGGCCTCATCGAGGGTATCGCTTTCCAGACCAATATCCTGGCGCTCAATGCCGCCGTGGAAGCCGCGCGCGCGGGCGAGCAGGGCCGGGGTTTTGCGGTGGTGGCATCGGAAGTGCGCTCGCTCGCGCAGCGCTCGTCGGCGGCAGCCAAGGAAATCAAGGAGCTGATTCACGATTCCGTGGATCGTGTGCGGGTAGGCGCGAGCCATGTGGAGGAAGCGGGAACGAAGATGCGCGAGATTACGCACGAGATCAGACGCGTGACCGACATCATGGGTGAGATCACCGCCGCATCGCGGGAGCAAGGCAAGGGCATCGGTCAGGTCAACCAAGCTGTCACGCAGATGGACGAAGTCACGCAGCAGAACGCGGCGCTGGTCGAACAAGCTGCGGCGGCCGCCAGCTCGCTCGAGTCACAAGCGAATGATCTGAAAGCTTCGGTTGCAATGTTCAGGTTGAGTGCTTCCCATGAAGCCGGGGCCGTGCATTCAGGCGGTGGCCGCGTGCGGCGGCATGTCCAGGATGGTGTCGATGGCTTGCGGGCGGTGTCGTAGAAAGCCCTGCGCATAGTCGATCCCGATATCGCGCAAGAGGGCTTCCACTGCTTCAGTCTCCACAAATTCGGCGACGGTCTTCTTGCCGGTAATCGTCGCAACTTCGCGGATGCACCGTACCGTAGCCTGATCGACCGCGTCGTCCGCCAGACCTTGAATGAACTGCCCGTCGATCTTCAGGTAATCGACGGGCAAACTCTTGAGGTAGCCGAAGGACGATACGCCGCTGCCGAAATCGTCCAGCGCGAAACGCACGCCGAACGCCTGCATAGATTCGAAGAACAATTTCGCGTCGCTCAAGTTGGTGATGGCTGTCGTTTCGGTAATCTCGAAGCACAGTTTCTGATGATCGAATGCGATGGTATTGATCAACGCCGTCACGTAGTGATGGAAGTCGCGGTCGCCGATCGACTGACCTGACAGATTGATCGCCAGTGTGTAGACATGCGATAGCACGGCCCGGTGCGTGGCCATCCACTCGAAAACCGTACGCACGACCCATCGATCGATGCGCGAGGCCATGTAGAAACGCTCAGCCGCGGGTAGAAACGCACCCGGCGAAATCAGCTTGCCCTCGTCGTCGATCAGCCGCAGCAGGACCTCGCCGCGCAAGCCTTCGCGTTCACTGCCCAATGGCCTGATCTGTTGCCAATGCAGGACGAACTGACCGTTGTCCAGCGCCTGTTCGAGCCGTCGAACCCATTGCATATCCTCGCGATGAGACTCGATCACTTCGTCGGCTGCAAAATAAGTATGTACGCGGTTGCGACCCGCTTGTTTCGCGGCGTAGCAGGCGCTATCGGCCGCTTGCAAGATACTCGCCGTGGTCGGCCAGCGCGTGTCCACCGGCACCAGCCCGATGCTTGCACCGATATGGAGACGTTGGTTGCCGTGTTGAAACCGAAATGCGTCGATCGCGCGACAGATCTTCTGCGCGACTCCTTTTGCCGTTTCAATGGAGCATTGCTGGAGGATCAGACCAAACTCATCGCCGCCTAGGCGGGCGAAGGCATCGCCCTTGCGGACAAGTTTGCCGATCAGGCCCACCACCTGCTTGAGCAACTGATCTCCGGCGGCATGCCCGCCTGCATCGTTGACCAGTTTGAATTGGTCCAGATCGATGTACATCAACGCGTATTCCGCCTCCCCATTATGCGCAGCGGTCAGCCCTATTTGTAACCGGCGCTCGAATTCGTCCCGATTAAACAGCCCTGTGAGGATGTCATGGGTGGCCCGGTACGTCATCTCCCGGATCAGTTGGCGCTGTGCCGATACGTCACGAAATACCAGCACCGCGCCCAGTGTCCGGCCGGCCGCATCCTTGATCGGCGCCGCCGAATTCTCAACGCAATATTCCCGGCAATCGCGGCTAATCAGCACCGCATGATCGGGCAAGTCGGCAACGCGGTCCGCAGACAGACACATTGCTACCGGACTCTTCACTCGCAACCGAGTCGTCTTGTCGACGATCCGAAATACCACTTCCGATGGCTGGCCTCGAGCTGCCGCATTACTCCATCCGGTGAGTTTCTCAGCGACGGGGCTAAGGTACTCAATGCCACCCTGCGCATCGGTGGTGATCACGCCCTCGCCAATTGAATGAAACGTTACGCGCAATCGCTCATGCTGCGCAGCCAGTTCCGATTGCACGCGCTTGCGTTCGGTCACGTCGGCGGCGACCGTCAGCGAGAGCAAGGTGTCTTGTTGAATGGCGGCCGACAACAAGACATCCATGACGGTGCCATCGCGACGCACCATTTGGTATTCCAAGTCTTTACACTGGCCGTCGCGAAACATTTCCGGGATGCCGGTCTTAGTGGCATAGGCGCGCGATGCAGGCGTGAAGAAATCAACCACCAAACGGCCTATCACCTCGTCACGCGTATAGCCCAGGGTCGTCAGCCACGTGTTGCTGACATGCACCAGACGGCCTTGCGGATCGATTGAATGCAGCATCGCCGGAGTGGCTTCGTACAGCATTTGGTAGCTCTGCGCGCTGATATTCGGCAGCGGCTGCGTCAACGATTGCTGTGGCTCACCAAGCGAGGTCAGAGTTGGGTTTGTCATTTTCAGATCCCGGATGTCGGTCGAGTCACTGCCATGGGCCACAGCCATGAACAGCTCCTTTGATTCATAAGTTACTGAGGTTCCCTCGATATTTCGTCTTCCAGCAGGTTGATTTTATGCGGCTCGCGTGCCCTGATTTTGTTCACTGGTCCAGCGGACCAGATACTGGAATTTCCGCAGCCCGCTAGGTATTTACGCTAAATTTACGTGTCTAAGTGGCCCGGAAACTGGGCACGGCGCCCACGCGAACATCGCGACTGGAACAGATCCACGATCGGGGCGAGGCTACCCGAAGGGTTCAAAACGTTTCCCACGCGGCCGTCTCAGGCGCGGCTTGCCCGGCAGGAGCGAGGCCCGCAGGTGCCGTGGGCCGCTTGGTCGCGCTCAAGCTGCGCTTGGCGCTCGGCAGGGTTGGGCGTTTGGCTAGCGCGGTGTTTGCCGGCACACTCACAGCGCGATCCGCCGTGCCCCCGAGCGACGCTGCTGCGTCAAGGCGAAAAAAGGAAATCGATTCGTTTAACTGCCGTCCCTGACCTTCCAGGGATTGCGAGGCGGCCGCCGCTTCTTCCACGAGCGCCGCATTTTGCTGCGTCACGTCGTCCATCTGCGTGATGGCCTGATTGACCTGCTCGATTCCGCGACTTTGTTCCCCAGATGCCGCTGCGATCTCTTGCATGATGTCGGTTACGCGTGCGACTGCATGCGTAACTTCGGCCATCGTCTTGCCAGCGTCCTCGGCCAGCGCCGAGCCATCCCGAACCTTCTGCCCCGACGTCGCGATCAAATCCTTGATTTCCTTGGCGGCACTCGACGAACGTTGTGCCAGGCTGCGCACTTCGCTGGCCACGACAGCGAACCCCCGTCCTTGTTCACCGGCGCGTGCCGCTTCCACCGCCGCGTTCAGCGCCAGGATGTTGGTCTGAAAGGCGATCCCTTCGATGAGCCCCGTGATATCCGCAATCTTGGTCGAGCTTTGGCTGATGTCTTGCATCGTAGCGACCACCTGGGTGACGACCGCATTGCCTTTCTGCGCCACGCTTGATGCGGTAGCGGCCAGCCCACTCGCCTGTTGCGAGTTTTCTGAATTCTGCTTCACGGCCGAAGTCAGCTCTTCCATGCTCGCTGCCGTTTCCTCCAGCGCCGCCGCTTGTTCTTCGGTGCGTGAAGACAGATCCACGTTGCCCGCCGCGATCTGGCTCGACCCGCTTGCGATGCTCTCAGCGGCGCTCCGAACCTGACCGATCAGCTTGACCAGACTGCCTTGCATCTCGCCCATGGAAGCCAGCACGCTGCCGGCAGGTGCCTGATGTGCGCCCGGCACGGGGCTCAAGTCGCCGCTGGCGACGCGTTTCGTCACCTCGCTTAACACATCGGGCTCGGCCCCCAACGCACGCATCAGCGCGCGCAGCAGCAGGACGCCCAAGCCACCGCTCAGCACCACGGCAATGACAATGCCCGCTAACATCATCCAGAGGGCCTGTGAGAAGGATGTGTTGTTTTCATCGCGAAGATCGTGGCTCAGTTTATTGTTGTATTCGACATGCCTATCAAAGGCTTCCTTGAGGGCTTGAGACGCGTTATCCTGCGCGCCACCATCCTCGATCATGGCCTTGGCACCTTCCTGATCGCCCGCCCTGACTTTCTCCAAGAAGCTTTGCCGGACCGTCCGGTAGGATGCCAACGCCACTTTTTCGGCGTCCAGAAACTTTCGGTCGGTTTCGTCTGAGATGTCGTCCCGTTCATACGTCGCGATATGACGGTCGACACTCTTGTCTATATCGGCTATCGCCTGCTCGCCCGAGGTCTGGTGGGCACTATCCGGACTCAGGAGGTAAACATAAGCCAACCGTCGGAGGTCACTGACATCATCCTTGGCGTCGTTGAGCTCTTTGATGCTGGGAATGATATTGACCTGAACATATTCGAAGCGTTGTTGCGCCTGATTGAGCCGCCAAAGACCGGTCCCACCCACTGCGATCAAAGCCAGAAGCGCCACCCCCAGCGTGAATATGAGCCGTTTTCTGATAGTCATAAATAGTCCGAAATGGTAGGGCTTTTATAAATTAATTTACTTCAAATTCTTCTAGTCGGCGTCTGTTGCAGACGCCAATAAGGCAAATCCACCGTACTGCTCGCGTTTCAGTGCGAATGCGTTCCGGCAACGATTACCAGTTCGCCAACCGATGAAAGAATACGTCGAAAGTAGGTGTTATAACGGCGTTGGCAACTTGCCGAGAGTGAGGCGAAAGGCGCGCAGGTGCGCCATCTTTTGCGCCTAGGAAATGAATCGATTGAAAACGAATGGGCGGTGGAAACTGGTCGTGTGCGTTACACAAGTTTCAGCAGACCCGGTGCGCGGGTTCGACCGTCTTGATAAGGATCTTGCGGGCTCTACGCAAGAGGCGTCTCGCCCAAGGAACTGATCGAGACAAGGTCACGCTTGATCACGACGAACTTGGCAATACACAAAGCGCCGACCAAAGCCACCGCGCCAGCGAGCGTAAAAGCGTAGGTAAA
>Ga0302220_10001554_pt1 | contig 17855 bp, 13 predicted proteins | sample II_Palsa_E1_3_FD_194572 | JGI IMG/M metagenome (GOLD analysis project Ga0302220, IMG submission 194572) | Peat permafrost microbial communities from Stordalen Mire near Abisko, Sweden - II_Palsa_E1_3 | ecosystem: Environmental > Terrestrial > Soil > Palsa > Peat permafrost | place: Sweden...
GTAGTGGAAATAAAAATTCACACTGGCCGCCGCGCTTTTAATGCAATGTCAAGTATTTCTCGGAAAATTTTGAAAATAAATTATCTACACGCACATGATTTCCTTAACTTGGGTGGATTGCCAATCCACCTCATGAGCATCTGCATAGAAATCGAAATAACAGCAAAAATCTCGCTCTGATCGGACAACGAAGGGACGCAAATCGCTTGCGTCCCTTTTTTACATTTTCCAGTCATATCCAAATCGCATTCTCGCAATAAGCGTGCAAACCATGCGCAGCAAGGGTCAATCTGCGCAAGTACGGCACCCTGTCAACTCATCTTTTAAGAAATCGCACTAAACAAGGGATTACTATTTCTAAATAATTCCTTATTGATTAATATGGAGTGTATTTTTCCGACGATTATTGTCGGCATATTGAATAATGCATTTTATAAACAATGCTTGGGGCATGGTCTGGCAAAAGCAGATCGGCACGCAGTCTGATTGATTCTCGATCCGGGGTAGATCGCATGTTGCAAAGCTCGGCCCGTGACACGGCAAAGATTCATCAAATCGGCACATCCTCTCAAGATAGCTGGCGCAGGCGTGCGCCCGGCGCCTCGCGCAAATATGCCTTGCTGCTGATTCCAGCTCTCGGTTGCGTGGTATTGGCTCTGCTCTGGGTGGTCATCATTGCGCGCTTGACGACCGAGCGCGAGAACGTGACACGCGATTCACAGGCCGAAGCCGCCTTGCTGTCCGCGGCACTAGAACAACACACCCTGAAATCGATACGGCAAGTCGATCAGATCACGCGTTTCGTCAAATACGAATACGAAAAATCGCCGCAGACCTTCGACCTGGATCGGGTTGTTGAAACCAGTGTGGCGCCGAGCGACACCCTGGTTCAGGTGTCGATGATCGATGAGAATGGCAAGTTTTATGCGAATACCACTGCGGCACAACTGCCCAAAATGGATTTATCGGATCGCGAGCACTTCCTGGTCCATAAGCAAAGCAGCGAAGACTTTCTGTATATCAGCAAACCGGTGATCGGCCGTTTCTCGAAACAATGGACCTTGCAAGTCACGCGCCGCCTGAACCATCCGAACGGTTCGTTCGCCGGTGTCGTCGTGGTTTCGGAAGACCCCGCCTACTTTACCAACGACTATTACAACGATGTCGTGCTAGGACATAACGGCATGATCGCCGTGCTGAACGACGACGGCACGATCCTGTCACGCCGCTCCGGCAACGCAGAAGCAGTACCTACGACCACCAAAGTTAACGGCAGCGTGACAGCAGCACGTTATCCCGAAGAGAAACGTACGACGGGCCTATATGCGGACCCCATCGACGGCATCAACCGCTTCGTGTCCTATCGGCACATCGAAGGTTATCCGCTGGGCGTGCTGGTCGGCTTATCCGAATCCGACGAATTGGCGGACTACAACCACACCCGCAGTATCTACTTGTTAATGGCCAGCTTTATTTCGCTGGCGATGATCGGCTTCTTCGGTGTCGCCACCGGCTTAATCGACAAACTGCTGGTGCGCGAACGCGATATGGTGAAACTGGTTGAAACTGATTTGTTGACCGGCTTGCCGAATCGTTTCCGCACCTTGAAGATCCTGCACCAGGAAGTCACGGAAAATAACTGCGTAGGCAAACTGGCCTTGTTGTTTATCGACCTCGACAACTTCAAAACGGTCAACGACACCTTGGGTCATAACGCAGGCGATATCGTGCTGCAAACCACCGCCCAACGGCTAACGCAGAGCATAGGCAATCGCGGCATGCTGGCGCGTATAGGCGGCGACGAATTTGTGGTGGTCGTGCAATCAGACGATATTGAATCCAGCGCCGTCGAAATGGCCTCGATTATCGAAGAGACCTTGCAGCAGCCTTGTGATGTCCGCGGCAGCTCCTTTGTACTACGTGCCAGCGTCGGCATCGCTCTATATTCGTCCATCACCGAAAACGAAATCGACTTACTGAAAAAAGCCGATCTGGCCATGTACAGCGCCAAGAATGCAGGCAAAAACTGCTATCAGTTCTACTCACCGCAACTCGCCCATAAAGCCGATCATTTGATGCGCTGGGAACGGCAATTGCGCATCGCGCTGGCCGAGCGGCAGTTGCTACTGGTCTACCAGCCCAAGATCAATCTGGCGACGCGACACATCACCGGCTTCGAGGCGCTAATTCGCTGGAATCACCCGCAGCAAGGACTGATTGCAGCCGTAGAATTTATCTCGATCGCCGAATCCAACGGGCTGATCGTGCCCATGGGCGATTTCGTTCTCGAGCAAGCTTGCGCGCAATTACGACAATGGCAACATGCCGGCCATAGCAATTTGTCGATGGCGGTGAATATTTCACCGATGCAATTCTGGCGTGGCGACATCGTCGGAGCCGTATCGCGCTGCCTGCACGAGTACCATATCCCGGCGCATTTGCTGGAGTTGGAAATCACCGAAACTGCGATGATGGATCATACCGACTTGGTCGCCGAGAAAATTGCCGCGCTCAAGAAGCTGGGGGTACGCATCGCACTCGACGATTTCGGTACCGGCTATTCATCGCTGTCGTTCCTGAATCGCTTTTCGGTCGATACGCTGAAAGTCGACAAGTCGTTTGTGCACGCGATCCCCGGAGATCGTCACGTGTGCGTGATGGTGGCCGGGGTGATACGCCTCGCGCAATCGCTGGGTTTGACCGTGGTGGTCGAAGGAACTGAAACCCAGGAGCAAATCGACTGGCTGTCGAAGCTGGGCGATATCGACGCGCAAGGCTACCTGTTCTCAAGACCCGTGCCGGCAGCCGAAGTATCGGCACTGATTGCTCAATACGGGCTGGAACAGCGCTTGCTGGTGGGTTAGTTGGCCTAGGCCAGCACCGCCAGCCCAATCGTCACCACGCCCAACACCAGATTCACGCTCACCCACGTGCGGATCTTGGCCATTCTGAGCGCGCCTTCGGCCCAATTCTGGCTCTGCACCGCACGACGCAATTTGGGGTAGATCCCAAAACGAATGTGGCCGAACAGCAGCATCATCAATATGCCGGTGAGCGCCATCGCCTTGACCGTCCATGGCGCGTAGGCCCCGTAGTGCGCCATCATTAAGCCGCCGGACGCGAGTATCGCCAGAATCGAGATCGCCACCCAGACGAAAAATCGGCCCAGCACATTTTCCAGCAAGGCCAAACGCGATTGAGGCGCAAGATCGGCTGTCGCCGGACGCAGAAAAAAGTGCGCGAAAATCATGCCGCCGACCCAGACGGTTACGCCCAGAATATGCAGGAATAAAGCGATTTCGTAGGTGTAATTCATTCGGATATCCGGTTGATGTTGCGAAATGAAAGGCAGGGGCCGCATGATGCCCGAAAAATTGCCGCGCGTCGTATACAGACCCTACATCGCGGCAATTCGTTGCATGCTTCGCCCGATTTTAGTGAACCGGACAGCGCCCGGCCACTCAAGCAGAACACAGCGGCAGAACACAGCGCCAAGCCTAATTCGAGGCAGCCGGCGGCAAGACCGGGCGCAACTCGCTAATCCCAAACTTCACGGCCGGTACGCGCCCTTTACGCGCACGCTTGCCGAGGTGCGGCGCCAGCGCCTCGCCGGCCAAGGTGGCTTCCTGCTGTTTGCCACCGCGGCCGATACCGCTCAACACCACGCCGGCACGACCGATCGGTACCGCTTGCACCAATTTTTGATTGCCCTCCAAGGCAATCAAAATAACCCCGCGGCCACCGCCGGCCAGCGCTTTCAATTCATCGACACCGAATACCAGCAGGCGGCCGTCATCCGCCAGGCAGGCAACCTGCTCGGCGCCGGCCCACATTGGCATGGGCACAAGCGGCCGAGCGCCCGCATCGACCGTCATAAAGGCCTTGCCCGCCTTGACCCGGCTGACCAGATCCGCGACTCGGGCGGTAAAACCGAAGCCCGCATCGGTTGCCAGCAACAAGTGCTGATCGCCCGCGGCGGCATAGTAATGCATCAGATTCGAGCCCGACTCCAGCTCGATCATCGAGGTCACCGGCGCACCATCGCCGCGCCCACCCGGCAAGGACGCCACCGGCACCGAATAAACCCGGCCGTTGCTGCCCCAGGCAATCAGCAGGTCGGGCGTGCGGCACTGGAACGCGCCGTACAGCGCATCGCCCGATTTAAAGGTCAGTGCGGCGAGGTCTAGGCCATGGCCTTTTTGAGTACGCACCCAGCCGCGCTGCGACACCACCACCGTGACTGGCTCATCGACCACCTTCACTTCGAAGGTGGCGCGCTTCTCGGCCTGGATCAGCGTGCGCCGTGCATCGCCGAATTGCTTGGCATCGGCTTCGATCTCGCGTATCAGCAAGCGTTTCAAGGCCGATTCGCTGGCTAACAAATCTTCCAGCTTCTGCTTTTCGTCGCGCAGCTCGGACAGCTCTTTTTCAAGCTTGATACTTTCCAGGCGCGCCAACTGCCGCAAGCGGATTTCTAAGATGTCTTCAGCTTGGCGATCGCTTAAACCAAAGGCTGCGATCAGCGCCGATTTGGGCTCGTCGGCCTCGCGAATAATACGTATCACCTCGTCGATATTCAAAAAGACAATCAAGCGGCCTTCAAGAATATGGATGCGGTCATTGATTTTATCGAGGCGGAACTGGCTGCGCCGCGTGACCGTAACCTGACGAAAGCCGATCCACTCGCGCAAGATATCGAACAAGCCCTTTTGACGAGGCCGGCCGTCGGAACCGATCATCACCAAATTCAAGGCAACGCTCGATTCCATCGAGGTCTGCGCCAGCAAGGTATTGACGAAGTCAGCTTGGTCGATGCGACTCGATTTCGGCTCGAACACCAGGCGTACCGGAGCATCTTTGCCCGATTCGTCGCGTACCGCATCGAGCAACCCAAGCAGCGTCTGTTTGGTCTGCAATTGATCCGGCGTCAGGGTTTTCTTGCCGAGCTTGATCTTGGGATTGGTCAGCTCTTCGATTTCCTCAAGCACCTTCTGCCCGGAAGCATTCGGCGGCAATTCGGTGACCACCAGTTGCCACTGGCCGCGCGCCATTTCTTCAATCTTCCAGCGGGCCCGCACTTTCAAGCTGCCGCGCCCAACTTCATAGGCCGCGGCAATTTCAGCTTCGCTGGAAATCAATTGCCCGCCGCCCGGAAAATCCGGCCCCGGCATCAAAGCCATGAGTTCCGTGTGGCTCAGCTTGGGATTGCGGATCAACTCGACAGCCGCGGCCGCCACTTCGCGCAGATTGTGCGAAGGAATTTCGGTGGCCATGCCAACCGCGATACCCGATGCGCCGTTCAGCAGCACCATGGGCAAACGCCCCGGCAACAGTTTGGGTTCCTGGAAGGAGCCATCGTAGTTGGGCATGAAATCGACGGTGCCCATGTCGATTTCGTCCATCAACAATTTGGCAATCGGTGTCAGGCGCGCTTCGGTGTAACGCATTGCCGCAGCACCATCGCCGTCGCGCGAACCAAAGTTACCCTGGCCGTCGATCAAGGGATAGCGCATCGAAAACGACTGCGCCAAGCGCACCAAAGCGTCATACGCCGACTGATCGCCGTGCGGGTGAAATTTACCGAGCACATCGCCGACCACGCGCGCCGATTTCACCGGCTTGGCGTCGGACGTCAGGCCCATTTCGTGCATCGAAAACAGGATGCGCCGCTGCACCGGTTTTTGTCCGTCGCACACATCGGGCAGCGCACGGCCTTTGACCACGCTGATGGCGTAATCCAGATAAGCCTGTTCGGCATACACGCCGAGCGTCAGCGATTCGCTTTCGCCGGGTTGAATAAAATCGATATCCTGTTGTTCCATAGTCTCTTGGGTATGTGTCCGGCGCCAGCGTTCTTTACCGGGCGATATGGCTTAAGCGGTGTCGCCCTAGTCCTTAAATATCGACTTCGACCAGATTGCCGCGTTCTTCCAGCCAGCCGCGCCGCGCCGACGCCTCACCCTTGCCCATCAGCATATTCATCATGCCGGTGGTCGCTTCGTTATCGAGCTCACCCAATAGGATAGGCATCAGACGTCGCGTATCCGGGTTCATGGTGGTTTCCCACAGCTGCTCGGCGGACATTTCGCCCAAGCCTTTGAAGCGGCTGATGGCCCATTGCGTCTCGCGCACGCCATCTTTGCGTAGCTTGTCGAGAATCGCTTCAAGCTCGCCCGCATCGAGCGCATAGATTTTCTGGGCCGGCTTTTTGCCGCGCGCCGGTGCATCGACGCGAAACAGCGGCGGACGCGCCACGCAAATATGACCGAGGTCGATCAATTGCGGGAAATGACGGAAGAACAAGGTCAGCAACAGCACCTGGATATGCGAGCCGTCGACGTCGGCATCCGACAAAATACAGATCTTGCCGTAGCGCAGATTCGACAAATCGACTGTATCGCCGCGCGCATGCGGGTCGACGCCAATCGCCACCGCGATATCATGCACTTCATTATTGGCAAACAAGCGGTCGCGTTCGGTCTCCCAGGTATTCAAGACCTTGCCGCGCAAGGGCAAGATGGCCTGAAATTCTTTGTCGCGTCCCATCTTGGCCGAGCCGCCGGCCGAATCCCCTTCGACCAGAAACAACTCGTTGCGGGTAATGTCGGTCGATTCGCAATCGGTCAGTTTGCCCGGCAGCACCGCGACACCCGAACTTTTACGCTTCTCGATTTTTTGCCCGGCGCGGGTGCGCGCCTGAGCCTGTTTGATCACCAGATCGGCCAGCTTCTTACCATGCTCGACATGGTGGTTGAGCCATAATTCCAGCGCCGGCCGGGTAAAGGCGGAGACCAATCGGACCGCATCGCGGCTGTTGAGCCGCTCTTTGATTTGCCCCTGGAACTGCGGGTCCAGCACCTTGGCCGACAGCACAAACGAGACGCGCGCAAACACATCTTCGGCCAACAGCTTGACGCCCTTGGGCTGCAGATTGTGCAACTCGACAAAGCTTTTTACGGCCTGGAACAGCCCATCGCGCAAGCCCGATTCATGCGTGCCGCCGGCCGGCGTCGGAATCAGATTCACATAGGATTCACGCAGCAGCGGCCCCTCTTCACTCCAGGCCACCACCCAGGCGGCCCCCTCGCCGTCCGCAAAACTTTCCTCGCCATTGCGCGAGGAGTCGGCCGAATGCTCACCTTCGAACAGCGGAATCAGCGTGTCGGAACCGGCTAGACCTTCGAGCAAATAACCACGCAGACCATCTTCGTAACGCCAGCTTAGACGCTCACCGGTTTTTTCAGTGAGCAGCACCACTTCGACGCCGGGCAGCAGCACGGCTTTGGAGCGCAGCAAACGCTGCAACTCACCGATCGGAAAATTCGGCGAATCGAAATATTTGCCGTTGGGCCAGGCTGTGACACGCGTGCCCGATTTTTTGTCGGCACGGGTTGCCGGCCGGACTTCCAGCGCTTGTGCGACGTCGCCGTGGGCAAAGCCCAGCGTAGCCACTTTGCCGTCGCGCCAGACAGTGACGTCGAGCCGGTTCGACAAGGCATTCGTGACCGACACGCCGACCCCGTGCAAACCGCCCGAGAAGGTATAAGCGCCACCGGCCGCTTTGTCGAACTTGCCGCCCGCGTGCAAACGCGTGAAGACAATTTCGACCACCGGCACGCCTTCATCGGGATGCAAGCCGAACGGAATACCGCGACCATCGTCTTCAACGCTGATCGAGCCATCGGCATGCAGAGTCACAATAATCTGCTGACCATAGCCGCCCAGCGCTTCATCGGAGGCGTTGTCGATCACTTCCTGAATAATGTGCAGCGGATTTTCCGTGCGTGTGTACATGCCCGGACGCTGCTTGACCGGCTCCAGCCCTTTCAGGACTTTGATCGAGGCTTCGCTATACGCGGCAGTAATTTTTTTCGACATGGGTTACCAAAAATGCATAAGCCGTATGCGCCGAAAGCAGCGGCAAGCGGCCGAAAAACCGTTGGATTCAGGACAATCCCGAGACACAACACCATCAACCTGGAGAGCTCCAAGCACAGGCCGCAACTCCAGGGACGCATCGCATTTTACTAAGCCATTCTGCGGGCGCAAGTAGGGCAATCGGCCGATTTTATTTGGCCGCGCCGTTAGCTTTCGCCTCCAGCTTCTCCCAACGCTCCATAATTTCGAGCAACATCTCGTCAATTGCAGCAAAACGCTCACTCAAGCGTGTGCCTTGCTTCGGGTCCTTGGCAAAGATGGAGCCGTCCTCAAGTTGCGCGGCAATTTCTTTTTGCTCGCTTTCCAGCGCCGCGATCTGGGCCGGCAGGCCGTCCATCTCGCGCTGCTCCTTGAAGCTGAGCTTGACCGGACGCGACACGGCGCGAGGCGCCTCCTTGGCTTCCTGAGCGGCGCCCCGGTTGGCATCCTTGTTGGCGGCCCGCGCCATCTCTTCGGAACGCGCCGACTGCACCTGCCAATCGGAGAAGCCGCCCACATACTCGCGCCAGTTGCCCCCGCCTTCGGCGGCAATCACCGAGGTCACGACGTTATCGAGAAACGCGCGGTCATGACTGACCAGCATCACAGTACCGTCATATTCGGTGAGCAGCTCTTCGAGCAATTCCAGGGTCGGAATGTCAAGATCGTTGGTCGGCTCATCGAGCACCAGAATATTGGCCGGACGGGCGAACAAACGGGCCAGCAGCAAACGGTTGCGCTCGCCGCCGGACAGCGATTTGACGGGCGAACGCGCGCGCTCCGGCGAAAACAGGAAGTCGCCCAAATAGCTCATCACATGTTTGCGCAAACCATTGATTTCAACCCAATCGCTACCGGGGCTGATGGTATCCGCCAGACTGCGCTCGGGATCAAGCTGGGCGCGCATCTGGTCGAAATAAGCAACTTGCATATTGGTGCCGGTACGCACCGTACCGTCGTCCGGCGCCAGTTCGCCCAAAATCATTTTCAGCAAGGTGGTCTTGCCCGCGCCATTGGGGCCGACAAAACCGATCTTGTCGCCGCGCATCAAGGTGGCCGAGAAATTGTTGACCACCGTGCGCTCACCATAGCGCTTGCTGACATCGGTCAGCTCGGCCACGATCTTGCCGGATTTGTCGCCCTGGCTGACGTCAAGCTTGACGTTACCCTGCACATTGCGGCGCTCGGCACGATCATCGCGCATCGTCTTCAAGCGCTCAATACGGGCCACGCTGCGCGTGCGCCGGGCTTGCACGCCCTGGCGTATCCAGACTTCTTCCTGAGCCAGCAGTTTGTCGAACTTGGCGTTCTCGACTTCTTCAACTTCGAGTTGTTGCGCCTTACGGAGCTGATAAGCGGCGAAATTACCCGGATACGACAGCAAACGGCCGCGATCGAGTTCGACGATGCGCGTCGCCACTTTGTCGAGGAAGGTACGATCGTGGGTAATAAACAGCACGCTGGTGCGCAAACCGATCAAAAAGGTTTCCAACCAGCGAATCGCTTCGAAATCTAAGTGATTGGTCGGCTCATCGAGCAGCAGCACGTCGGGCTGCACCACCAGCGCACGCGCCAGCGAAACGCGTTTTTGCATCCCGCCCGACAGCGAACCCATCAGCGCATTGCCGTCGAGGGTGATCTGATCGAGCGTGGTTGCCACGCGAGTCGCCCAATTCCAGCCGTCGATGGTGTCCAGCGACGACTGCAAGGTATTCAAATGGCCCAGCAATTCATCGTGCCGCTCGCCTTCGGGCGCATCGGCCAGCTCGTGAACCACCGCCTCGTATTCGGCCACCAAGGCGCTGACCGCGGTCAGGCCCGAGGCCACCACGTCGAACACCGTATGCTCGGGCTCGAAAACCGGCTCCTGGGGGACGTAGACCGTGGTCAGGTCTTGTTGGCGTGTAATCAACCCGTCGTCCGGACGCGACAAACCTGCCACAATTTTAAGCAGGGACGACTTACCGGCCCCATTACGGCCAATCAAACCCACCCGCTCGCCGGCTTCGATCGAGAAATCAGCGCGGTCCAGCAAGGCTACGTGGCCAAACGCGAGTTGTGCGTTCGAAAAGGAAAACAGCGACATGTCGGCTATGCTCGAATAAAACGCCTATTGTACTGGGTCCCACGTGACAGCCGTCTGGAGTTATGCGGGTTTTGCCTGATTGGGTCGGTTTGGGCGTGATTGAGCAGGATAATTTACCGCTTTGCACGGGAGCGAACTCTCAGATCACTTTCGATTCGCATCTGAGGTCTGTTACGTTCTCCATCGCTAACGCTTGCGTATGCAGCACCCACCTATGCTTACGTTTGAGCTTCTTTCCAGCGGACTCGCTGCATCTATTAAGTTGGCGCCAGGGCAGCGGCGTCAACCGTTTCCGTGGGAGACGTATGAGTCAATCGGATTTGCTCGATCATTTTGGTTAAGACGCCGAAGACCGTCTCAGGCGTAGCTGGCGACGGGGTTTGTTTGCTCGGATTTTGATGAGCTATCCAATCTCGATATTGCTTAATTTGCTTCACCTGTCCGATGAGATCTGGGTCAACTTCGCCTTTGAAGAGATCGAGAATCTCACCGAACTTCCAGTACTCGACAACTCCTTCGAACTTCTTTGCCAGCTTGGTAGAGTACTGCCGCGGATATCCCGCAGCGAGCAAACGGTTCGCTGCCTGCAGATGCTCAATGACAAATCGCTCGAATGTGGCAAACAACGCCAAAATGGCAAGATCTGCAGCCTGTTTTGCAGCATCCTCAAGGACCGTATTCGCTTCTTCGGGAGTTGCACCGATGAACTGGGTACGACGAATGAGTCCCTCATGCTGGATTTCAATCGTGCGCGTAGCAACCTTGAAGCAATCGCTCGCCACAGAGAAGGCCTTGTAGACTGAATCGAGCGGATTATCAGAATTCATAGTCGGAAACATCCGTAAGCAGGTCAATAAACAGACTTTCATCAACACGCTTTGCCTGACGGACTTTGGCCTCAATCCAATACCAACCATCTCCGTCAACGCCTGAAAGCATGGGTGCTGATGACGAACTTGTGGCTTCCTTACCAATGCTGGTCTGCAGCGAAACCACAGGACCTTTCCCCACGTAGAAAAGGAACGCATGTCTCGTCACTCGACCAATCAGGTCAACGCGTCCGTGCGCAGCAATGATCTTTGACCCAATAGGCACGATCTCCGCAACTGACACGCCGTCCTTTGATATTTTAAGGCTCGGCGCCTCATATTCGGCCATTCGCTCCTCTCGACGCTTTACAACGTCGTCTTTGACTGCCAAGCCACGTTTCTTGCACCAACCTTTTGCCTCAGTCAAAAAGCTTGTAACGCGTTGCACATACTCTTCCGAAGGAAAGAGGGAGTGTTCAATTTTCGGTTCGGTCACTGTTTGTCCTTTGCATCGTCACAATCCGCACACCACAGGGTTGGCGCGCCCAGGCGTGGAGGGTGCATGCCATATGTTAATGTATAGACGTGGATCTTCGCATTCGTATCGGATGTCTTAGCCTCCATGACTTGCTACGCAGGCACTACAGCGTGTTTTGCCCAATTGGGCCATTTTCACGACGGCGCAGACCTTCGCAGGACCGCGCCAAGCGCCATCTGGATCATGCTCGGATCGCCGTCTTCGAAAGCCGCAGTTAGATAGTGACAAATCGTTTCTTCGTCGTCGAGCATTTCAGATGCGTCGAATTCTTTCAAGTCGCTGATTTTCATGGTCAATCCTCCGGCATTAAATAATGCAACGCTGGTCGTGCGATACCAAACGCGCCCGAAATTTTCAGTCCAAGTAACAATGCGATGTGCTGGAACGCCACTCCAAACTTAGATTGACAGTACACTCGGACATCGCAAACCCTACACTAGGGCTGATTCGGCCATCGCGATTACCTCGAACCCATCCGTCTTTGTTATACTCCAACTCGTGGTAGCTGCCCGTTTCCGGTAGCCTGCCGCTACGGCCCTCCCTGTAGTTCAATGGATAGAACAAGTGCCTCCTAAGCGCTAGATACAGGTTCGATTCCTGTCAGGGGGACCAGAAAAGCTCCCATTGGACGCAACCGAATTCAAAAAAACCCCGTCAGGCTTGGCCTTTCGGGGTTTTTTCATGCAAACTTCTACAAACAACTCCCAGCACCTGCGACCCCCATCTGGGGGTCTCGCTGGGGGTTTTTAAAAAAACCCAAAATAGAAAACCCCCAAGCTTGGAAAATTCATGCCTCTAACCGACCTTGCCATTCGTAAAGCCAAGCCCAATGGAAAGCATTTGACAGACTCGAAGCAAAGTATCGGGCATTGGTAAAAGACTAGCCGCGATCGTTAGCATGCGGCCCTCTACCGAGGCCAAGCTTGAGGAAATCGGCGGGCGTTTTCGTGAGCCGCCCCCTACGTCAATCCACCCGTCTCAAACATCCGCCCCCACCCCCACCAAAAACGTCTCCCCCATACACCCCTTCGCATACGCCACAAATGCCTGAGCCAGTTGCGACGGCGGATGCTGGTTCGACAACACCACAGCAAATTCCGCGTTGATGGCCGGCACAAACGGTTTCACCAGCACGCGCCCAGCCGCGTAGTGCGCGGTAATCGGATCGATCAGCGCAACCCCGGCGCCGTGCTGCACCAGCACGCTCACCGCATGCGACAGTTGCGACTCCGATGTCATGATCCGATCGATACGCCGCTCGGCAAACAGCCGGTCGATGCTGCCGCGGTTCTCGAATTCCTTCGGCATTGAAATGAAAGACTCACCGCGCAAATCTTCCGGGGTAATCGTCGCACGCTCGGCGAGGCGATGGCCCAGCGGCAGGATGCATTGCAAGGGCGCGCGGTAGATGCGTTCGATCCGCACTGCCGGGTGCGTCAGCGGATGCGCAATAAAACCCACATCGCAACGCCGGCCCACGACCAGGTCGACCACGGTACTGGAACTGTGGATCACCAGCGCGCTGTTGATGCCGGGATGCTCGCGCATAAAGCCGGTCAGTGTCTGCGGCAGGAACTCCAGGGCGATCGCAGGCGCCCCGGCAATATGCAGCGAGCCGCGCTGCAGCGATTTGATCTGCACGGCGGTTTGAGCGATGCGGTCCATCCCGGCAAACGATCGCTCCACCTCCTCAAATAGCACCAAGCCCTCCGGCGTCGGATGCAAGCGACCGTTGGCGCGCTCGAATAGCGCAAACCCGACACTGCTTTCAAGGTCGTTGATTAAACGTGTAACCGCCGGCTGCGACACGTGCAGCATTTGAGCGGCACCCGTCACGGTCTGGCGAAGAATGAGCGCGCGAAACGCTTCAATTTGTCGGATCTTCATGGCCCTTATCCTACCCCTCCTATAACGTTTGCGTATAGATAACCAAAAAAATCTGATTTGACTTGCCTTTTTGTGGAAGCGATCCTGTGTAACACCCTGCACTGACGTGAATTTATTTCTGTTTTCGGCTTATAACATTGCTCGACAAGGAGATCACGATGACGGTATTGCCCACTCCGGGATTGCTTCCCACGCTACGCAAGCTCGGTCTGGCGGCCGCAGCGATAGTCCTGTCCCTCAGTACAGCCGGCGCCGATGAGCCCACGCTCTACGTCGGCGCCTATGGCGGCTCGTTCGAGCAAATGCTGCGCAAAGATGTGATTCCGGCATTCTCGCAAGCCAATGGCGGCGCAAAAGTCGTGGTCGTGCCAGGCGACTCCACCACCACGCTGGCCAAGCTGCAAGCGCAAAAGGGCAAGGCCGGCATGGATGTGGCCTTCCTTGACGACGGTCCGATGTACCAGGCTATCCAGTTGGGGTTTTGCGGCAAGCTGGCCGATGCGCCGGTCTATCAGGATCTCTACGACATCGCCCGCTTCAAGAACAATAACGCCGTGGCGGTCGGGCTGATTGCCACCGGCATTGCCTATAACACGCGCTTGTTCAAAACCCGGGGCTGGGCGCCGCCGACTTCCTGGAAAGATCTATCCGATCCGAAGTACAAAGGCCGCATGGTGATGCCGAGCATCAAAAACACCTACGGGCTGCACGCTTTGCTGGTCGAAGCGCAGATCAACGGCGGCAGCGACACGAACATCGACCCGGGCTTTAACGTGATGGAAAAATCGATCGCGCCGAATGTCCTGTCCTTCGATCCGTCGCCGGGCAAGATTGCCGAACTGTTCCAGGACGATGAAATCGCGCTGGCGGTATGGGGCAACGGCCGCGTCCAGGCATTGCGCCAACAAGGTATTCCGGTCGAATTCGTCTATCCGAAAGAGGGCGCTGTGGCGCTGGGCATGGGGGTATGCGTGGTCGACAAGTCGGCTAACGAGGCGCTGGCCCAGAAGTTCGTGCAATACCTGTTGTCGCCGCCGGTGCAGGCGCTGCTGGCCGACAGCCAAGGCGTGGCGCCCGCCAATCGCAAGACTCAGTTGTCGCCCGAGGTCGCCGCTCGGGTACCGAACCCGGACGCAATCGGCAAGCTTATTCGAGTGGACTGGGATGTGGTGAACCTCAAGCGCGCGGACTGGACGCAACGCTGGAACCGCGAGATAGAGCAATAACCCCGAGAGCAAGAACCATTCGAGCAGTTTCCCGCTCCCCTGCGAGCACTACGGCACTGGCACTATGACTTATCTACGTCTGGAAAATCTGTGCAAACGGTTCGGCGAAACCACCGCGGTCGACGGCATCGATCTGTCGATCGCTCAAGGCGAGTTCGTTTCCCTGCTGGGTCCGTCCGGTTGCGGCAAGACCACCACCTTGCAGATGATCGCCGGGTTTGCCGAGCCGAGCGCCGGCCGCATTCTGCTTGAGGGCCGCGACCTGACGCCGATTCCGCCGGAGAAACGCGGCCTGGGCATCGTGTTTCAAAGCTATGCACTGTTTCCGCATATGACAGTGACGCAGAATATCGCGTTCGGCCTGGATATGCGCCGCGTCGATAGCGGCGAGCGCGAACGGCGTGTGCGCAATGCGCTTGAGCTGGTGCACTTGGGTCAACATGCCAAGCGTTATCCGCGCGAATTGTCGGGCGGTCAGCGTCAGCGCGTGGCGCTGGCGCGCGCACTGGTGATCGCGCCGCCCTTGCTGCTGCTCGACGAACCGCTGTCGAATCTGGACGCGAAGTTGCGCGAAGAGATGCAAGATGAGTTGCGCGCGATCCAACGCAAAGTCGGCACCACCACCTTGATGGTCACGCACGATCAGGCCGAAGCGCTGGCCATCAGCGATCGCGTGGTGTTGCTCAATCGCGGCAGCATCGTGCGTATCGATACACCGCATGCCGTCTATGAAGATCCGCAACAAGCATTCGCGGCGCATTTCATCGGCCAGACCAACCTGCTCAGCGGGCACATCGAACTGCGCGTCGAGGGCCCGGTGCTGAGCGCCAACGGCACTTGTTTCGCCTTACCGGCCGGGATCACGGCCGCGGGCGCCGCGCTATTCTCACTGCGGCCCGAACGCATTCGCCTAACGCATGCAGGGTCCGGGCGTCTATCCGGCCGAGTCGGGCAACGCACCTTCCACGGTGATCACTGGGTGCTCAATATCGACACGGGCCTCGGCCCACTGCGTGTGTTGCTGACCAATGACGGCTGCGCAGCTGCCGCCGACGGCGATGCGGTTGGCCTGGACTGGGCCGACGATGCCCTGCGTCCGGTGCGGGAGGGCGTATGAGCACCTCACCTACCACCAGCACCCGCGCTGCCGGCTGGTCGCTGACCGCTCCCGCCACGCTGTTTTTCGGCCTACTGCTGGCAGTGCCGCTGTTGCTGACCTTCATACTCAGCTTGCAGGGCTTCGATGCCAATCTCGGCGGGATTCTGGATAGTCGGTCCTTACATAACTACGCCGCAGTTCTCAGCGATCCGTACTACTACACAATTTTCCTGCGCACCTTTGTCTTGTCGCTGCTGGTCACCGTGCTATGCGTCCTGATCGGCGTGCCCGAAGCGTATTTCCTGTTTCGCATGCGCGACCCCTGGCGCTCGCTGTGCCTGGTGATGATTCTGGGTCCGCTGCTGATCTCGGTGGTGGTGCGCACACTAGGCTGGTCTATCCTGCTGGGTCGCGAAGGTGTGATCAATGCTTTGTTGCTCAAGCTTGGCATCATCGATCATCCCTTGCAGATGATCTTTACCTTCGGCGCCGTGACGATTGCGATGGTGCATGTCCTCGTGCCGTTGATGGTGTTGTCGGTATGGACCTCGCTGACGCGGCTCGACCCCGCAGTGAGTCAGGCCGCGCGCTCGCTGGGCGCCGGTCGCTTCAAAGTGATGTGGCGTGTGGTGCTGCCGCAAATCACGCCGGGCATACTCTCGGGCAGCTTGATTGTGTTCGCCTTGACGGCGAGCGCATTCGCCACGCCCGCGCTGATCGGTGGGCGACGCCTGAAAGTTGTGGCCACCACCGCGTACGACGAATTCCTCGGCACACTCAACTGGCCGCTCGGCGCAGCCATCGCGATAGTCCTGCTGCTCCTCAACGTGGCGATTATCGTCGGCTATAACCGCGCCGTCGAAAGACGCTTCACACGACGTCTCGGGTAAGCACCATGAAAAATAACGATCGCAACGGCGCAGCCGCACTGCTATTTCATCTGCTGTTTATGGTATTCATCCTGGCGCCACTCGTCGTGGTGTGCCTGGTCGCCTTCACGCCCAACGATTTTCTGTCGATTCCGACGCGGCATTTTTCGCTGCGCTGGTTCGTTGCGCTGTGGGGCGACGACGATTTTACCTCGGCGTTCAAGACCAGCATGTTGCTCGGCGTGTTCTCGGCAACGCTGAGTTCGGCACTTGCGCTGCCGGCGGCGATGGGTCTGGCGCGCTACCGCTTTCCGGGCCGCGACGCCATCCATGCTTTTCTACTCTCGCCGCTGATGATTCCGCCGGTGGTGCTGGGTATCGCCTTCCTCAGATTATTCACGCTGATCAATATGGGCGGCTCGTTCACCAGCCTGGTGGCGTGCCATGCCTTGTTGATCTTCCCCTACGCGTTGCGACTCATCATGGCCGCATTCGCGGGCCAGGCGGACGATGCGGAACGTGCGGCACGCTCGCTGGGCGCCGGACGCTGGACCACTTTTCGCCGCATCACCCTGCCGATGATTGTGCCGGGTTTGGTGGGCGGCTGGGTGCTGGCCTTCATCAATAGCTTCGATGAATTGACCGCCACCATCTTCGTCGCGGCGCCGGCCACGATCACGCTGCCGGTACGCATTTACATGAGCATGGCCGAAACGGTCGATCCGATGGTGGCGGCCGTGTCCACCGCGATTATCGCGCTGACCCTGGTGGCGATGCTGGTGCTGGACCGAGTCTACGGACTTAACAAAGTGTTGGTAGGAAACCATTAAATGCAAAAAAACTTCAATACGTCGGACTACGATGTCGCCGTAGTAGGTGGCGGCTTGGTCGGTATGGCGATCGCCTTCGGGCTCGCCAAGCGCGGCCAAAAAGTGATCGTTTGCGATGGCGAGGACAATGCGCTGCGCGCCGCACGCGGCAATTTCGGTCTGGTGTGGGTCCAGGGCAAGGGCACGAAATGTCTCCACTACGCGCGCTGGTCGCTGCATTCCGCCGATGCCTGGCAAGGGTTCTCGGACGATCTGGAATCTCGCACTGGCGTATCTGTCGGCTTCCAGCGCCCCGGCGGTTTCAACCTCGCCTTGCAGCCCGATGAGCTCGCGACCAAAGCGGCCACCATGCAGGGTTTGTTTGAGGCTGAGCCGCGCTTGAAGTATCAAGTGCTGGACCGCAGCGCCCTGGCCGAGCGCCTGCCCGCTATCGGCGCCGATGTCGCGGGCGCGATTTATTCACCCAACGATGGGCATGTCAATCCGCTCTATACGCTGCGCGCCTTGTTTGCCGCTTACGAACAAGCCGGCGGCGAATATGCGCCCAACGCCGGGGTCAGCAACATTAGCTCGCAGGGTGGGGCATTCCGTTTG